>Ga0208394_100202_pt1 | contig 25155 bp, 24 predicted proteins | sample LakWasMet58_HOW8_2_FD_183892 | JGI IMG/M metagenome (GOLD analysis project Ga0208394, IMG submission 183892) | Freshwater sediment methanotrophic microbial communities from Lake Washington under simulated oxygen tension - Sediment Metagenome... | ecosystem: Environmental > Aquatic > Freshwater >... | reverse complement strand
CGCGTATCCGCCACCCAAATCTGCACCGGACGCAAACCGGATTTCCGTAATCCCGCACGGTGCTTTTGCACCCGCGCTGAAGTAGTTGTGCTCATGATCATCTCCGCAGTCACTGTTACATGCAACATCGTAGTCATTGCTTGTGTTACATGCAACAGTGATAACGTGTATAAAAAATCAGTTTTTCTTATCGCGTTATGACGGATAGATTTAAAAAACCGGTTTTTTTATACAGGTCATAGTTCACCGCTGAAGGCTTGGTGGAGCAGGGATTTTTTTAGTTCGTCGAGGGCGGCGAGTTTTTGTTTGTAGATGGATTCGAGACGTTGGGTTTCTTTACAGAGAATGTCGAGCTTGGCAACGATTTGTTTTTGTTCTGTAACCGAGGGGAATGGAAACCGTTCGTTTTCGAACGTGCCCATGTTGATATTGGCTTGGGCGCTTCCTTTACCCTTTGCTTGAAGCCTCACCTTAAATGACTGTAACAAATATTCTACAAAACCAATCTCCGCTTCTTTGGGATTTGTTACCAAGCCAATGACGCTATCTGGAAAACAGGCATCGAAACCTAATATTCCTGTCTCTGCGATATTTGCCGCGATAGTTATGCATATTGTTCCTTTCGGCCACAGCTTGCTTTGGGCAAGTCCGGCTTCGCTGTAAGTTTGGGAATACTCAGTGATGAAATGCCCTGCGTTCCGAATATCGCCCGTTTGGATAAATGGATATTTTCCACTGTAAAGTATTTTGTCGTTTCGTGGGCGGTGCTTCGACTTGCCTCTCCCAAAAGTTGTTGATATTTCTTCCAGCGTTTTTTGCTCCCACCCCTCGCCGCCCTGAGTGAAGACAGATTGCAGGTGGCTTTCGAACAAGGCACGGGCGTTTTTGAGGTTTTTTTCGGCGTTGGCTTTGGCGGTGGCGATGCCGTCAAACGCTTCGTCAAGGATGCCGACAATCCGCTGCTGTTCGGGGAGTGGAGGAAGTGGAATTTGAAGGGATTTTACGAATGGAAGCTTTACGCCCTGCACTGTCGCTCCTGTTCCTTCCGCCACGATCAAGTCAGCAATGCTCTTGAGCCACCAGAAAAGATAGCGTACCGAAAGGGTAGTCAGATCGATTGGAACAATCCCGCGAAGGTCTTGATTGATGGCGGTATCTTGTCCAAGCAAGCAGACTTTCCCGAGACCAACGCGGGTTGCGATTACCACATTGTCACCTGGAATAATGTTGGTTGAGCTGTTTTTGACGGCTGCTTTGGTAATCTTGCACTCGGTTTCGGTAATCACGTCCAACCGCATATCTCGGACAGTCGCCCAAGGAATATCACCAGAATAAAACTATGCTCTATCTTTTGGTGGCGTTCCACCACCAACAACATTGCAGACATCACCAAGCGTCTTAATCTCCCACCCCGCCTTCATTGCGCATCACCCTGAGTTTCCCGCTGATAAATCACCACGCCAACGCGGTCTATATGTTCAATCAACGCACGATTTTTTAATTCCTGGTAATTTTGCAAATCGACCGCATAAGGCAAATTGCAATCGTCAAAATCCAATAAGAGTTCGGCGATTAAAAAACGGTCAATGCCTGCACCCGACACGACCAAATCAATATCGCTACGTTCATGAAACGTGCCTTTTGCCCGTGAACCGTATAATTTTACTGCTTGAACTTCGGGGTGTTTTTTGAAAACTTGCGTTAAAAGTTCCAGTTGCTCGTTGGTTAAGCCGGTTGAATTCATGCCTCATTGACTTCCATCAGCAATTCCAAATACCACTCTTGCAGCATCGGCAAATAATGATCGGCAATCGATTGAATGACCGCTTCAAATTTAACGAAATCGTAGGTGTGACTCATTAAATTTCTATCGCCAATCATTTTGAGCCAGGTGTCGGGGTCGTTGATATATTTTGCCGCGAAAGCTTGTCTGACAACGGCTTTGGGCGATATTTGGTCTAAAACAATGCCGTCATATTCCATTTTATCTTTCAGCACTTTCCAGGCGAGTTCAAAGGTATATTCAAACCGTTGGATAATGCCTTCTTTTTCCAGCTGACTGAGCGTAGACATATCGTTGTCCATCGCGTCACGTAGCAATAAAAAAGCCCGATTAAAATTAGAAAACCGTTGTTTCCAGCGAATATCCTCAGTCATGAACAGCTCCTGATAGTAGTTTTTTGATATTTACAAGTACCTCGGCGCTCTCCACATCCAGAGCGGCAATCTCGTCCATGATGTCCTGCGGGCTGCGATGGATAATCTCTTCTCCCCCGTTGGGATTCTTCACCGACAGGTCGAAGGTTGCCGGGTCGATGGCGGCCGCATCCACGCTCCAGCTTTTGGGCGAGTCGGCGTTAGTTTGTTGCAATTCGATAAACTCGGCAAGATCGGCGTCGTTAAGCGGGTTGGTCTTGCCCATGTTGCGGCCCGGTTCGAGCTGGTAATACCAGGTCTTGCGGGTCGGTGCGCCTTTCTCGAAGAACAGCACTACGGTTTTGACGCCCGCGCCCTGAAAGGTGCCGCCGGGGCAGTCGAGGATGGTATACAGGTTGCAACTTTCCAGCAGCAGTTTCCTCAAACTGACCGACGCGTTATCGGTGTTGGACAGGAAGGTGTTCTTGATGACCACGCCGCCGCGTCCGCCGGCCTTGAGCATCTTGATGAAATGCTGGAGGAACAGGAACGCGGTTTCGCCGGTGCGGATCGGGAAGTTTTGCTGCACTTCCTTGCGCTCCTTGCCGCCGAACGGCGGCTTGGCCAGCACGATGTCGTAGCGGTCCTTGTCCTGAATGTCGGCGAGGTTTTCGGCCAGGGTGTTGGTGTGGATGATGTTCGGCGTTTCTATGCCGTGCAGGATCATGTTCATGATCGCGATCACATAAGCCAGCGACTTCTTTTCCTTGCCGTAGAAAGTGCGGGTTTGCAGGATGTTGTGGTCGCCGGTGGTGAGATTGCCTTGGGCCGTCAGGTAGTCGAACGCCTCGCACAAGAAGCCCGCCGAACCGACCGCGCCGTCATAAATGCGCTCGCCGATTTTGGGTTGCACCACCTGCACGATAGCGCGAATCAGCGGACGCGGCGTGTAATACTCGCCGCCGTTGCGCCCGGCGTTGCCCATGTTCTTGATCTTGGCTTCGTAAAGGTGCGACAGTTCGTGCTTTTCGGTCTGCGAGCGAAAGCGGAGTTCGTCGATGTGGTCGATGATTTCGCGCAGGTTGTAGCCGCTGTGGATCTTGTTCTTGATCTCGCCGAATATCTCGCCGATCTTGTATTCGATGGTGTTCGGGCCATCGGCTTTTTGCTTGAAGCCGTGCAGGTAGGGAAACAGCTCGCGGTCTACGAAGTCGCGCAGATCGTCGCCGGTCGGCGCCTTGTTGTGATCCGGCTTGCCGTCGTTGTCTTTGGGCGCGGCCCAGCTTTCCCAGCGGTACGGCAGGTCGAGAATGAACGCGTATTTCCTGCCCTCCAGCTCGGCTTCCATGGCCTTGTCCTGCTCCAGGCCGTCCAGAAATTTCAGGAACAGCAGCCACGAGGTCTGCTCGGTGTAATCCAGTTCGCTGGCGCAACCGGCCTCTTTGTGCAAAATGTCGTCGATATTTTTGAAGGCTTGTTTGAACATGGATTTTTTTCTTTTGAGCCGTTGTCCGCTTTGGCCGACAACGGGTTATATAGAGGGTAACTAAGGGGTTAGTTTGGTGTGTCTATCGTACGCGAGTGAAGCAATGATCGATTTTACAAATCGCCGAGTATGTCGCGGCGGTCGTTACTTGCCGATGCAAAAGCTGGAAAATATTTTCCCAAGCAAATCATCCGAGGTGAATTTTCCGGTAATTTCCGCAAGGCTGTTTTGCGCTTGTCTTAAATCTTCGGCGACCAGTTCCCCGGCTTGGCTTCCTCTTAACTGGTCTAAGGCGCTTTCGACAAATTCATGGCCTTTGTTCAAGGCTTCGATGTGCCGTCTTCGGGCGATGAACACGTTGTCGGTCGCTTCGTTAAAACCGACGCTCTGTTTGAGGTGTTGTTTTAACAGTTCCATGCCGTCGCCGGTTTTAATCGACAAGTAGATTTGGGTGCCGAATTCGGTTTGTTTGATTTCCGGTTCCAGGCCCAGCAGGTCTATTTTATTGTAGATTTGGGTGATGTTGCCGCCCGGCGGCAGGGTTTTTAACAGCGACTCTGTTTCCGCTTCCCTTGCATCGATCAGCAATAAGATTTTATCGGCGTTTTTGATCTCTTCGTGGGCCCTTCGGATGCCTTCCTGTTCTATCGCATTGTCGCTTTCGCGCAGGCCTGCGGTATCGATGATATGCAGGGGCATGCCGTCCAGCTGGATGCGCTCTTTCAGCACGTCGCGCGTGGTTCCGGCAATGTCGGTGACGATCGCGGCTTCATGTCCGGCCAGCGCGTTGAGCAGGCTGGATTTTCCGGCGTTCGGTTTGCCGGCCAAGACTACGGTCATGCCGTCGCGCAGCAAGCGGCCTTGTTGCGCTGTTTTTTGGATATCTCCAATACGGTGCAGTATGTTGACGATCCGGTTTTCGACCACGCCGTCGGTCAGGAAATCGATTTCTTCATCGACAAAATCGATAGCGGCTTCGACGTAAGTCCTGAGTTCGGTCAGTTCTTCGACCAGTTCGTTGACCTGTATTGAAAAAACGCCCTGCATCGATTTTTGCGCGGAGCGGACCGATTGTTCGGTGCTGCTTTCAATCAAGTCGGCGACGGCTTCTGCCTGGGCTAAATCGAGTTTGTCATTAAGAAAGGCGCGTTCGGTAAATTCGCCGGGGTTGGCTAAGCGTGCGCCCAACGATAAAACCCGCCGCAACAGCATGTCCAATACGACCGAGCCGCCGTGGCCTTGGAGTTCGAGTATGTCTTCGCCGGTATACGAGGCGGGAGCGGGGAAATACAGGATGATGCCGGAATCGATGACCGAGCCGTCGTCATCGGTAAAAGATGAATATTGGGCCAGTCGGGGAGTTAATGTTTTATCTCCAGGGATGGAGTGTATGCCGGAAGACTGCCGGGAGCAGGCTCGGCGGGTCAGGTGTTTGGCGATTTCGGGAACCAATGTCCCCGAAATGCGAATGATGCCGACACCGCCGTTCCCTGGCGGTGTTGCAATGGCTGCAATGGTATCTGGGTTTTCTATATCCACGTAGGCCTATGGCATTTTAGCTATCTGCTTGGTGATGTAGGACTGTTGAATGATAGACAGGGTGTTGTTGACTACCCAGTATAAAACCAGACCGGCCGGGAAAAACAGGAAGAAGATGGTAAAGACGATAGGGAACATCTTCATTACTTTTGCCTGTATCGGATCGATCGGCGCAGGGTTTAAGCCTTGCTGGATTTTCATGGTGATGCCCATGATGACCGGCAATACATAAAACGGGTCCTGTATCGATAAATCCTGTATCCATAACATGAACGGCGCTTGGCGAAACTCGACGGTTTCGCTCAATACCCAGTATAAACACATGAATACCGGAATCTGTATCAAGATCGGCAGACAGCCGCCCAATGGGTTGACCTTTTCTTTTTTATACAGCGCCATCATTTCGGTATTGAAGCGCGGTCTGTCATCGGCAAATCGTTCTTGCAATTCTTTAAGACGCGGCTGAATTTTGCGCATCTTGGCCATTGATTTGTAGCTGGATTGCGACAAGGGGAAGAACAGTAATTTAATACACAGCGTTACGCCGATAATGGCTACGCCCCAGTTACCGGCGGCATCGTGGATCTGGTTCAACAACCAGTAGATGGGTTTGCCGATAAAGGTTAAAAAGCTGTAATCAACGGTAAGCTCAAGTCCCGGCGCTATTTTTTCCATCATCGGCTGGATTTTAGGACCGGCGAATAATTGGGCGACAAATTGAGCATCCGAGTTTGCGTTGACGGTAATTGATGGAGAGTATGTCCCGATAACATAATGCCCTTCACTCAATGCTTTGGTATAAAAGTGATTTTCCTGATCGGCAGGCGGAATCCAAGCTGAAGCAAAATAATGCTGAATCGTTGCTGTCCAACCGCCTTTGGTCGCAACATCAAGATTTTCATCAGCCATGTCATCAAAGCTTATTTTCTGGTATTTGTTTTTTTCGGTATAAATAACGCCGCCGTCATAAGCTCTCATGCCGCCGGTCAACATGCCGCCTTTGCTGGTCGTATCCGGCGCTTTAAGCAATTGGCTGTACTGTCTGCCCGACCAAGGTTTGGCGGAATCGTTTTTGACTTTTTGTTCAAGTGTGATGTCGTAACTGCCGCGTTTAAAGGTAAACAGTTTGGTAATAGTCAGGCCGTTATTATCAGTCCATGTTAAGGGCACGGTTAAACTGTCTTGTCCCGGTTGCAGATCGTAACCGGTCTGTTCGTTTTTAAATACGGTGTGATGACTCGGCGCAGTTGCAAAACCGCTGTCGGCAATCAAACCGCTTTGTGCGACAAATAATTTTTCCTGGCTGCTGTCGAATAAACGTACCGGAGCGGTGTTTTTTTCGGCAACGGATAAACCGATCATTGCGCGTAATTTATCTACGACGGTGTTGGATTTTTCTATCGGGTAGGTCAGTAAATCCAGATTCTGGATGGTGCCGCCTTTTAGATCGATTTGAAGCGCCAGCACGTCGGTTTTAACGGTAATGATGTTGGCGGATGAAACTGTCGCCAATGGCACGGCTGCGGTATTGGGTTCTGCCGTTTCTGTTTGAGCTGAGGCGCCGGAAGCGACAGGTAAATCTTCTTTGGTATTGGTTGCTACGGGCTCTGTAATCGCAGCAACTTCAGGTTTAGGGCCATAATCCAGTTGCCAGGCTTGTTGCAGCATAAAAACAAGCATCGCAAAAGTAACGATCAGTATAAATCTTATATTATCCATTCTTATTACCAAATTTTTCCGGAACGGGATCAATGCCACCTTCATGGAACGGATGGCATTTTAATAATCTTTTGAGGGAGAGATAAGAGCCGATAATGGCCCCGTGGAGCTGAAGCGCTTCCAGAGAATAACTTGAACAACTTGGATAGAAGCGACATCTATCGCCTAGCAGAGGGCTAATAAAGTATTTATAAAACTTTATAATTGCTATGAGTATGAATCGCATCGGGATACCAGCTTAAGCCAATGCCTTTCCAATGATTTTCTTAACGAATCCAGCGGAGCATCTACGGCTTCTCTACGAGCCAAAACAACAATATCAATATTCCCCAAACCATGTTGTTTTATTCTAAAGTTTTCCCGGACAGTTCGTTTAATCACATTCCTGTGTACTGCCTTTCTTATATTTTTTTTAGCAATTGCCAAGCCTAGCCGTGGATGATCGAAATCATTCTTTATGGCTAATAGGGTAAAATATTGATCGCTTGATTTTACAGGCTTAGCAAAAACCTTTTTATATTCAGCCGGTTTTTTTAACCGTAACTGCGGGGGGAAACTAAAAACTTCTTCAGCCACCAACCGTCAACTAAACGGTTAACTGGGCGCGACCTTTTGCTCTGCGAGCATTGAGAACTTTACGGCCGCCTACTGTCGCCATTCTTGCACGGAAACCGTGGGTTCTTACGCGTTTGATTTTACTTGGTTGGTATGTTCTTTTCATTTACTTAAGGCCTGATCGGATGAGTGTTAACAAAAACAGATAAAAAAGACAGCGGATGATAAAATAAACCACTAGGCCTGTCAATTCTGTAGCGCAATGTTTTATTGCTGTATAGTGATTAAGAAGCGAAATTACACTATTAATTATAATCAACTTTTTACTATTTCAATGAGCTCAATTTGGAACAACTGCCTTTCTAAACTTGAAAATGAAATTTCAGGTTCTGACTTCAGTACATGGATACGGCCCCTTCAAGCCATAGAAAGCGATGGCCAAATAAAATTATTGGCTCCTAACCGCTTTGTACTGGACTGGGTTAAAGAGCATCATTTTGCAAAAATTGAAGAAACTATTTATGAGTTTTCCAACGGCACATTAAATTTGAGTCTGGAAATCGGTTCCAGAAATTCGGCCGTTGCAACGGCCGCAAAAGTAGCCAAGCCTGCCGGAAACCAAAAAAGCAGTCCCAACTTCCTCAATAAGGCGTTTACCTTCGATAATTTTGTCGAAGGTAAGTCCAATCAGTTGGCAAGAGCCGCTTCAATACAGGTTTCCGAGAACATCGGCAAAGCTTATAACCCATTACTTATTTACGGCAGTTCGGGTTTAGGTAAAACCCATATGATGCATGCGATAGGCAATGCGGTTTTACAAAAAAATCCGTCGGCGACCGTCGTTTACCTGCACTCTGAAAAATTCGTCCAGGATATGGTCAAGGCATTGCAGCAAAACTCCATTAACGCCTTTAAAGAATTTTATCGCGGCGTTGATGTGCTGTTGATTGACGATATTCAATTTTTTGCCGGCAAGGAACGCTCACAAGAAGAGTTTTTCCATACCTTCAATACGCTGTTAGAAAAGAAACACCAAGTTATTTTGACCTGCGACAAATATCCCAAGGAAATAATAGGTCTTGAAGACCGCTTGAAATCACGGTTTGGCTGGGGGCTTCCGGTTTTAATCGAGCCGCCTGATATGGAAACCAGGGCCGCTATCTTAATGAAAAAAGCCGCTTTGGTTAATATTGAGCTGGCTCAGGATGTCGCTTTCTTTATCGCCAAAAGGATTCCTTCCAACGTTAGGGATCTGGAAGGCGCTTTAAGGCGAGTCATTGCTAATGCCCAGTTTACCGGCCGTGAAATCACCATAGATTTCACCAAGGAAGCGCTGCATGATTTAATTTCCTTGCAGGATAAACTCGTTAATATCGACAACATCCAGAAAACGGTTGCCGAATATTTTAAAATTCGCGTTGCCGATTTGTCATCAAAAAACAGAAAGCAATCCATTACCCGGCCCAGGCAAATGGCCATGTGCTTGGCCAGGGAACTGACATCGCACAGCTTTCCCGAAATTGGCGATGCCTTTGGCGGCCGCGACCACACCACGGTAATGAATGCCTGCAAAAGAATTGCCGAATTAAAAGAAGCCGATAGCAAGATTGCCGAAGATTATTCCAACCTGTTGAGAACCCTGTCGCATTGACCGTGAGCAACCTGTGGATAAAATGCGCTTTTGTTAACATCGTTTAGTTACCTACAATCCGTACACGTTAAACAAGCACCCTTAAACACATTATTCATAACAACCCAGCTAATTGATTATTAAGGATAAAATGCTGTTTTCAACAGCTTCCTTTTAAGCTAATAGTAATAATATAAGAATATTCTTTTATGAAATTTATTATTAATAGAGAAGAACTCCTGCTCCCTTTGCAGCAAATAGTCAGCGTCATAGAAAAACGGCAAACCATGCCTATTCTGTCCAATGTCTTGATGGTTATTGAGAACGATCAGCTGACTTTAACCGGTACCGATCTGGAAATTCAGATCGTCGCTAAAATCAATATCGCAACAGCTACGTCGGGTTCGATTACTGTCCCGGCAAGAAAGTTCTTGGATATTTGCAGACTTTTACCTAGCGGAGCGGAAATAAAGTTTGAGTTGCAGGATGATAAAGTAAAAATCGCCTCCGGTCGCAGCCGTTTTTCCTTGAGTTGTTTGCCGGCAGATAACTATCCCGAATTTGCCGAATCGGAATTAGAGAACCACTTATTCATCAATGCCGGAAAATTTAAAAAAGCATTGGATAAGACGATCTTCTGCATGGCTAACCAGGATGTTCGTTATTACCTGAATGGTTTGTTGCTTAATGTTTCCAATAGTAAGTTGAAACTGGTTGCATCGGATGGGCACCGCTTATCTATTTATGAGGATAATCTCGATCAGGCTACCGGTTTTGAAGCGCGAATTATTCTACCCAGAAAAGGCGTCCTCGAACTGAGCCGCTTGCTTGACGATCCGGACGCTGATTTGAAAGTCGAGTTTTCCAGCAACAATATTAGAATTTTTATCAAGAGCCTGATTTTCTCCGCGAAACTGGTCGATTCTAAATATCCTGATTTCGGCAAAGTTTTTCAGCAAGAGTTTTTTAACCAAATCCATATTCAAAAGCAGATACTGAAAGAAGCATTGACCCGTGTCGCTATCTTGTCGAATGAAAAATTCAAGGGCGTGACTTTCGACATTAAACCCGACAGCCTAAAAATCAGCACGCATAACCCGGAGCATGATGAAGCCGAAGAAGAACTGTTTATCGAATACACCGGCGAACCGTTAACTATTGCTTTTAACGCCCAGTATTTATTGGATGCTGTTTCAAATCTGGATTCGGAGCTTGCGGTTCTGACGATTGCGAGCAATGCCAGCAGTTGTTTTATCGATGAACCCGGTGACTGCGGGTATAAGTTTATCGTCATGCCCATGAGACTGTAATATTGCAGTTATGAGTTTGTTGAAACTGGATATTTACGGAGTTAGAAATATCCAAAAACAATCCATCACCCCCTCACCGGCAATTAATCTGATTGTTGGAGAAAATGCCAGTGGAAAAAGCACGCTTATTGAAGCGATTTTTATTTTAGGGCGAGCCAAATCTTTTCGTTGTTCAGCTATCAAGTCGGTTATCAATTTTACGCAAAACCATCTGGTTGTTTCAGCCCAAACCGTGCAGGAAAATGGCAGTCGTCTGCATTTGGGCATACAACTGGATGGTAAAAATATTGAAATTCGCATCAATCAACAATCAAAACAAAAACGCTCGGATTTAGCCTACGCATTGCCATTGCAGCTTATTCATCCCAAAAGCTATGAATTGCTCGATGCGGGTTCCCAAATCAGGAGAGAATTTTTAGATTGGGGCGTTTTTAATAATGATCAACACTTCTTGCCCGCATGGCGCAGATTTAAAAAAGCCTTGTCCCAACGTAATGCATTGTTAAAAACAAGACGGCTTGAACAGCTCAATGTTTGGGATAATGAACTTGTGTATTACGGTACAATAGTGGATAGCTACCGTCAGCAATATTTAGAAAAATTCAAGCCTGTTTTCATCGAGATTCTCGGCAGATTCCTTACTCTTGATGGAATCGATTTAAGGTTAGTTTCCGGTTGGGATACTGTTAAAGAATTCAGCCGTGTCTTAATCGAAGACCAGGATAAAGACCTGCGCTATGGATTTACCCATAGCGGGCCGCATCGGGGGGATTTTCAATTATTGATCAATAACCGGTTAGCAAAAGATTTTGTTTCACGCGGTCAATTGAAGTTATTGGTCATGAGCTTGAAATTGGCGCAGGTTCAGTTGCTTGCCAACGAACAGAGCCAAACCGGCTGCATATTGATTGATGATTTCGCGGCGGAACTCGATGTAGTTAACCGTGCTAAATTATTGCGCTATTTGTCAGAAATGTCATGCCAAGTGTTTATAACGGCTACAGAAAGACAAGACTTTGGCGATTTAAGCCAAATAACAAATTACAAAATGTTCCACGTGGAACAAGGCACCATAAAACCCGTGTAATGTTTCACGTGGAACATTCGCAACCAATAGGAAAAAAACAATCATGAGTAACTCTGTTGATCAAGTTGTCGAAACGTCAAGCCAAACAGCCGCTATAACAACTGCCGCGCCTGAATACGACAGTACCAATATTCAAGTGTTAAAAGGGTTAGATGCGGTAAGAAAAAGACCGGGCATGTATATCGGTGATACGGATGACGGTTCCGGCTTGCATCACATGGTTTTTGAGGTTGTCGATAATTCTATTGACGAAGCCTTAGCAGGATATTGCAAAGAGGTCAGGGTGATTATTCACAATAATGGCTCAGTCTCGGTTTCTGATGATGGCCGGGGAATTCCGGTTGATATTCACAAGGAAGAGGGCAGGTCTGCGGCGGAAGTCATTATGACCGTACTGCACGCCGGCGGTAAGTTTGATGATAACGCTTATAAAGTTTCCGGCGGTCTGCACGGAGTAGGGGTATCGGTTGTAAACGCCTTGTCTGAAGAATTGAATCTTGAAGTTCGCAAAAATGGGCAACTTTACAAGCAGCAGTATCGTATGGGTAACCCGGTTGCCCCCTTGGCAGCAGTAGGGCCTGCCGAAGGCTCCGGTACCATGATTAATTTCAAGCCCAGCGCGGAAACCTTTACCGATGTCGAGTTTCACTACGACATCCTGGCAAAAAGGCTCAGAGAATTGTCCTTCCTGAATTCCGGCGTACGCATCAGCCTGGAAGACGAACGCACTGATAGAAAAGACGTCTTCGAGTTCGAAGGCGGCATCGGCGCATTCGTCGAACATCTGAATAAAAACAAAACACCGTTGTTCCCGGAAGTGTTCCATTTTATTGCGGAAAAAGAGGGCGTCACGGTCGAAGTGGCGATGCAGTGGAACGATTCCTATCAGGAGAATGTATTTTGCTACACCAATAACATTCCGCAACGCGATGGCGGTAGCCACTTGGCCGGTTTCAGGGGCGCTTTGACCCGAACCATCAACCAATACATCGAATCCAGCGGCTTGGCTAAAAAAGAAAAAGTACAGACCACCGGAGACGATGCTCGAGAAGGTTTAACCGCCGTGCTGTCGGTTAAAGTGCCCGATCCGAAGTTTTCCTCGCAAACCAAAGACAAGCTGGTTTCATCGGAAGTAAAGCCGCTGGTCGAATCGACGATGAACGAGAAACTACAGGAATTCTTGCTGGAAAAACCGCAAATCGCTAAAGCCATCGTCGGCAAGATCGTCGATGCAGCCCGTGCCAGGGAAGCCGCCCGTAAAGCTCGTGAAATGACCCGTCGCAAGACCACGCTGGATATTGCCGGACTGCCGGGCAAACTGGCCGATTGCCAGGAAAAAGATCCCGCATTATCCGAATTGTTCCTGGTGGAAGGGGATTCTGCGGGCGGATCGGCCAAGCAGGGCAGGGATCGCCGCACCCAAGCTATCCTGCCGTTGAAGGGTAAAATTCTTAACGTAGAAAAAGCCCGCTTCGACAAAATGATTTCATCGGAAGAAGTCGGAACCTTGATTACCGCCTTAGGTTGCGGCATAGGCAAAGACGAATACAACCTGGCTAAACTGCGCTACCACCGCATCATCATCATGACCGATGCGGACGTCGACGGCTCGCATATCAGAACCTTGTTGCTGACTTTCTTTTACCGGCAATTGCCCGAGATCGTCGAAAAAGGCTATATCTATATCGCCCAGCCGCCATTGTATAAAGTTAAAAAAGGCAAGCAAGAGCATTACGTTAAAGACGATGCCCAGCTGAACGAATACCTGATCCAGCTTGCATTGGATAAAGCCCAGTTGTTTACCGATGTATCCGCACCGCCCATTCAAGGGCCGGGCCTGGAAAAACTGGCCAAACTGTTTACCGAAGTGGATGGCATCAATAACCGCCTGTCCAGACGTTATGACGAGATATTTTTGGAGCAATTCGCCTATATGGATGTAATCAGCGACGAACTTAAGCAAGATCAGCAAAAGCTCGCCGCCTGGTTTGCCGATATGGAGCAACGGCTGACCGATTGCGATAGCAAGGCGATATACACCGTTGAGCTGGATTACAAATCAAGCACTGATTTTTCTATCGTGGTCAACAAGCGCCTGCACGCAATAACCAAAACCTTTGTCTTGCCGTCGACCTTTTTCAACGGCAAGGATTACCAGAAAATCGCGCAATATGCAGCGGATACGGCGGGCATGTTTAACGAAGGTTCATTCATGCAAATGGGCGAAAGACAGCAGCCGGTCAGCAACTTTAAACAGGCTTTCGAATGGATGATGAAGGAAATCAAAAAAGGCCAGCATATCCAGCGTTACAAAGGTCTAGGCGAAATGAACCCGGAACAGCTCTGGGAAACCACGCTGGATTCAAATAACCGTAGATTACTGCAAGTCAGGATTGAGGACGTGATTGCGGCCGATGAGATTTTTACTACGCTGATGGGCGATGTCGTAGAACCGAGGCGGGATTTTATTGTTAAGAATGCGTTGGATGTTACTAATTTGGACGTGTAACACCGTCATAATGATAACGACTCATTCAGAAATAGAACACGGATGACGCTGATAGGACGGATTAATACGGATTTTATGTATATGACATCTGGAGTTCAAAGCTGGCTTTGAACGGGTAACTCTCGTATCAAAGTGAGTTCCAATTAGGGTGAGTAGTTACCTTGAATGAAGCATTTAAGACCATCAACCAGAGGTAATAAAATGAATACGCAAGAGCTAATTGACGAAGCAATCTCACTTCCCGTGGAAGAACGCGCCTTAGTCGTGGATTCGCTACTTCGCAGCCTTAACCAGCCGGAGTCGGAAACCGATAAAAAATGGGTAGCTACGGCAAAGCAGCGGTTGACGGAATTGCGATCCGGCTCGGTAGATGCCGTACCTGGAGACAAAGTTTTCGAAAAAGTATGGCAGCGATTTGAGCAATGAACTTCGCGTTTCACCCGGATGCGGAAGATGAATTCAACAGCGCAATCGATTATTACGAGAATATAGAACCTGGGTTAGGTTATGACTTTGCTGTTGAGGTTCATTCAGCAATTCAACGGGCAGTCACCTTTCCGAAGGCGTGGGTTGTCATTGAAGGTGACATCAGGAGATCTTTGGTAAGGCGGTTTCCTTATGGGGTTTTGTATTCTGAAGAACGAGAGGGTTTGCTCATTCTTGCTGTTATGAATTTGCATCGCGATCCGGTGTATTGGAAATATAGAAAATAGGTAACTCTCAGTAGATGGTTATTTTATAGATGTAGTACAGTATCGCGATGATTTTGAAAGATAAAGTTTAGAAAAAACTGTTTAAATTCGGCTAAAAGGCGCCTAGTTTTGGCATCCGTGTTCCATATTTAGCTCAAGTGTAGGCTGGAATAAGGCCATCCAAACGCTTTCGTGCGAGGTGGCTATTGCCGTAAACACCGTTTCTCGCTATAGCTCGAACCGGCTTACAAGGATATATTCAAAATTTCATATTTAGATCAGGACTGATGAACACACCGCCAAGTTTCAAGACGGACTCCAAACGTGATGCAACTGATAGTATTCGAGGATATGTTTATCAAGCGTATCAGAGTGTTTTAGCTTGGATGCAGCTTAAAGAAAATGAAATTCTGGTGTTGGAAGGCGCAGAAGACTTTGATGTCCATTCCGGTTTAAATGTAATAACTACGCAAGTAAAAGATGTTTCCAGCAATCTGACTCTAAGAAGCGAAGCTGTTATTGATGCGCTTAACAATTACTGGACTCACTGCATAAGAAACCCACATCACGACATCGTTTTCCGCTTTCTTGCTACAGCAGAAGCGGGTCAAGAACAAGGCTCCCCATTCGGCACTGGTCAAAAAGGTTTGGAATATTGGCAAAGTGCCGAATTAGACCACATTGATATTGAACCGCTCCGTGCATTTCTTATTACTCTGGGGTTAAATCCAGAGGTTGCATTATTCATTCAGAACGCAGCCGAGGATGAGCTTCGCGAAAAATTAATTCGCCGTATCAAATGGGATTTGGGCAATAAATCTAGGGAAGCACTTGAATACATTATCGAAAACAAGTTAAAGATTCACGGTTTAAAATTTTGCATTAATTCGCATTACTCCTGTCAGGCATTACCCCATCTTCTCAAAAAAGTCGCTGATCTTTTATCCACTAAAGGAACAAAAGAATTGAGATTTGGCGATTTTCTTTCTTGTTTTGATGCAGCCACAACGGTATCTATCCCTCGTGGAGAAATGGAAGCGATGACGAGTGGCGGCGCTCTTCAACAACTAGCAGCCATGCTTGAATCTGCTGAAATGTCGAAACTGACTAATAGTTCAAAGATAGGAAGCCCCATACCTATCGTTGATGACAGTATCGCAAGAACGGCTGTTGTTTCAAATCTTATACAGCTGTTGCACGAACATCGCATCATTTTCTTACATGGAAGTAGCGGCCTTGGAAAAACCAATCTCGCTGCACTTATTTCTCATCAAATTGGAGGTAGTTGGGGCTGGGCTGGTTTTCGTGATATCCGACCAGAGCAAGTCAAAGATGTACTTAAATGTGCGGCTTTTGAAATGAGTACCGCTGGGTTACCTCCATTTTTAGTGTTGGATGATATTGACCTCAATCGAGTGACTTCATTTGAGAAAGAACTCATCTCATTGGTCTTTTCTGTAACTAATGACAATGGAATGGTAATTCTTACAGGCCCTTCTCGTCCACCACTTCAACTTCTACCGAAACTTTGGAAAAGCGAAGACTGCGAGGTTAGTGTCCCCTATTTCGATGAAACCGAGATTGCCGAAATGGTTCGTGCGCATGGACTTTATGACGATAAGAGTGTTACAGCATGGGCTAAAACCATTCAGCTTACTACAAGCGGACATCCTCAATTAGTTCATGCTAGAGTTAGAAATTTAAGAGCCAAAGGCTGGCCGTTAATTGGATTCAACGATTTGTCTAAACCCGAAGATGTAGAAAGGATTCGATCAGAAGCTCGGAATAGATTGGCTCAGGAATTTCCTAGTGAAAATATTCGTATTTTGGCGTATCGCCTAAGCCTTATCAATGGTCTCTTTTCACGAGAAACTGCAATCGCCGTTGCAGGAACCCCGCCCCCGCTAAGCCTACCCGGTGAAGCGTTTGATGCACTAATTGGCCCGTGGATAGAACGAGAGCGGGAAAACTGTTATCGCGTTTCGCCTTTATTGAAAGGAGCGGCTAACAATATTTTATCAACCGTAGAGATTAATGCCGTTCATGGGTCAATTGCTCAGAGTATCATGAATTGTAAAAGCATTAGTCCGCTTGAATTTGGCACAGCTTTTTTCCATGCGCTTATGGCTAAACATAAAGAAATATTGTTTAAGTTAGCAACTCATATTGTTACTGAAAAGAGCGAGAACACTCGATTTATTTGCGATGTATTGAGTTGGTTTACCTTGGTTAGCCTGGAGGCGGGACAAAAAATATTGCCTGACAACCCAGGTGCTGATTTGATATTACGATTGGCCCAATTCAAATTGATTGCCTTCTCACCGGAATTAGATAAGACAATTGCGGTTATTGAGCGAATAGAGGAAACATTAACAGAGATAGAGCCGCTGGAGTACAAACAACTTTCAGAGTCGCTTGCATATAGTAAGATTCTCAGCGCACTAGAAGTGCCAATTCCATCATCGATAGTTATCAGGATGCTTTCCCGCATTATTGATCTTAACGAAGAAAATTTGTCCCTCAGAGAAATATCCGATTCTTTCAAAAAAGGGCCGGCTGATTTGCCTGCTTTGGGAGAAAACAAACCAGCCCAAATTCTTTTCTCATTTCAAGCTGCCAGAATTAGCGATCTTGATGATTTATCGGAGCTTATTAGATCACTGGATACACTGCCGTCAAATAAACGAGATCAGTTATTGAGTATTTGTAATTCTGATGCAAACTTTAGTTTCGCTCATCTTTTAATCAACCGTGCTTGGTGGAATGAAGTTAAGGATGGTGGTGAGCTTGACATCAGCAAAGCATTGCAGGTTTTCGATTACATCTTAATAAAATCTCGTGAATGGAAAGTGCCTGAACTGACGAAAGCCTGTTTGGTAGCTATGTCAGTTATACAGGATGAATACGGCCATTTAACCCAAAGTGCCTTGGACATATTGGATGCGGCAGATGAAGAATTCCCCAGCGAAGCCAATTTGATAAACCAGAGAGCAAAGGTGCTTTTTCATGCTAAACGCGACTTGGAAGCTTTGCCGATAGCAAATAAGGCACTTGGATTATCGGGATTGTCAGATGTGGATTTTGTTTTTTGTTGTCGTGCTGCGGGTATAGCTGCTGCAAATTCTGGCGATTGGGTAGAAGCCGAACGTTTATTTTTGTTAGGCGCTGAAAAGACAAAATTCTCGAACGTTCAAAAAAGCATGGGTATTGGCTTAATGGCAGATGCTGCTTTTGCGTTATGGAAGCAAGGGAAGCAAGAAAACAGTCTTTTAGTTTTAGCCGATGTCCTGGATTTACTTGAAAGCATTCCAATATCTGATGACATTCGTATCAGGCATCTTCACGCTACCATTCGCCATAGCATTTCTTGGATTCATTTCAACGCACGGGAAGAGTGCTCTGTAGATTTAGCTGTACCTATACCCGGTATGTGTAGCAATCAAAACCCGCATGAGGGAATGAAAGATCATCGGATTATTGATATAAACGCAGCGTGGGAATTACTAGCTGCTACTGAGCGCGTCCTTGATCTAGATATAGGTATCATGGAAAGGTCTCAATCTGTAACGGGCGATAAAAAACTACTGCATTTTGCAGGGTATGATCGAATTTTGGCATTTGATGCGATCTTTAAAAAGAAGGATTTTGAAAATCTTGTATCAGTACTTAGTGGAATGATTGAATGGAAGCACAATTTTAAAACGCTCGAAGAAAGGCCAGAAGTTTACTGGGAACCAGGTGAAATACCAAAACTTCCTAATGGATACTGGGATAACCCAAATAATTGGGAAACTTTTTGTCAATTTATGCTTGCTGCAAGCGTAATTATCACCGCCGACAATCCAGCTGCTAGCTTGCCTATTGACCGATGGCGCACTGATCTTTCAAATCTCAGTGTTCTGCCTGACGATATTGATCAGTTTTTAAAGGTATTGAATGGTGAATCTCCAGACGACTCCCTTTACCAGCATGCCGCTGCCGCAGTTTTTAAATTAAGGAATAGTATTGTTACTCCAGATGCCTTGTGGAAAGCTTTCTTTCGCTTACTAAACGCACTTATGCATCAGGGACCATGGGCAGAAAATGCGCTAGAAAAATTACTTATTTCGCGCTGGTTTTTTGCTACAAACAACCAGCGTTTCGCTTTTTCTACGCCTTCATGGAGCTGCTCGGAGATTGAGCGATGTTGCTTAGACCAATCACACAAAGGATTTTCAAAAGTTGCCGCAGTTCTTGATATTGCTGCTCCGTATTTAAATGTACGATTGAAATCATCTGCAAAAGAAATGTTAAAAAAACTATCCCAATCAGATTAGCTTGAATTACCTTTTCTGTTAAGGTCGTTGGATATGCAAACTTATCAAATGGAGAAAAGCAATGAATAGCCAGCAATTAGTTCATGAGATAGAAGTATTACCGCCCGAATTACAAAAACAGGTTTTTGACTTTGTTGCTTTCTTAAATAAACAACAATTAAAGTAACAGGCAAACAAAAGAACCGTGGGGGAATATCGGAATAATATCCGCATCTCCAAGGATTTTTGAATCCTTGGTCGATTTAGCCACGGATTGAGTCATTATTGTTTTTTGATACGTTGGAAAATAAGTGTCGCGGTTTTCTATAAGAATAGATACACAGCGTGTATCTATTATGCTAGGATCAACAACCTAATATCATCAAAGAGATTGCCATGCCCAACAAACAAGCAATAACCGACACGCAAACCCATGCGGTTAATTTACGCGTGCGTAGCGACATTCGTTCGTTGATTGACAGAGCGGCAAAGGCTCAGGGTAAGACACGTTCCGATTTTATGATTGATGCCGCACGCCGTGCTGCGGAAGAATCCTTGCTCGATCAAACGCTAGTGCGGGTAGACCCAAAAACTTATGACTACTTCCTTGAGGTTCTTGACCAGCCTCCAAGCGGTGAAGGATTTGAACGATTAATGTCTGCCGCAAAACCTTGGCAGGATTAATGCTCTCAGCTCCCGTTCCGCTAACGGCGGAACATCGGCTTGATGACTTTGCCTGCGGAGTCGACAGCCTTGATGAATGGCTCAAGCGGCGCGCACGCCCTAACCAGATTAGCGGAGTGTCACGCACCTATGTTGTTGCTGAAGGCGCCAAGATGGTCGGTTATTACTGTCTTGCCTCCGGCGCGTTGGCATTGAACGAAGCGCCTACCCCGGTTCGCCGCAATATGCCCGATCCCGTGCCTATAGCCGTTTTAGGCCGTCTTGCTATCGATAAATCCTGCCAAGGCCGAGGACTGGGAGCCGCCCTGTTGCAAGACGCCGTGCTGCGCACAATACACGCGAGCGATATTCTTGGCATACGCGGCCTTATGGTTCATGCGCTTTCAGGTGAGGCAAAAGCTTTTTACGAGCATCATGGCTTTGTTGCATCGCCGAGCCAGCTGATGGCTTTGATGTTGTCGCTCAAGAAAAACGTTCCCGGACATAACAGCAATGATGCAGGATATTGAAACACTGAAACTGTCAACCTCCCAGCCAGAGGTCAATAGCGCGATGGGGCAATGCTTCGGCAATCGGCCGCCTGATCGTCGAACATGAGCAACAGGGACAGGCTCGCGCCGCAAACTTAATTGAAAGAATCAAAATGCTTTATGTCACGGAATCCTATAGATTCGAAGAAATCATAAAAAAATCGCGATTTATCGGCGTCATTTATCCCTGCGCCAGTGAACAACACGTTTGGCGGCAATTAAAAACATTACAGGCCGAACATCCGCACGCGAATCATATTGCCTTTGCCTACCGGATCAAAACCGATGCAGGCATTGTTTACCGGTTCCATGATGCAGGCGAGCCGACAGGCACGGCGGGAAAGCCAATCTTTCAATACATTGAAGGCAAAAACCTGATTAATGCGCTGATTGCCGTGATCCGCTATTTCGGCGGCGTTAAGCTGGGGGCAGGCGGGCTGACCAGAGCTTACGGCCAAACGGCGAAACAGGTGATCGATATAGCAGCATTGCAGCCTTACAGAGAAATGACAACGCTCCGTTTCACGCTGGATTATGAAAAATTTCAGGCTTTTGAGTATGCGTTGAAAAAAGCGGATGGCCGAATTATCGAGCAAGTATTTGCCGAACAAATTCATCTAAGCGTTAAGCTGCCTGTCGATAAACAAGGGGAGTTGGCAAGCCAGTTCGCGCCTGTATAACTTTGCGCAAGAATGGCCTTGCACGCTTTTTGACAATGCGTAACTTCCATTATGCTTAAAAGGCTAACGACATTTTAATAACCAGGTCGACTTATGGTTTGCCTAGTTGATTGATGCATTCATTCTTGAATACTCGTATTTTAATTTCGCTGTTCTATCGCCAACGACCATGGCCTGGTTTTTGTGGGCAGCACCTTTCCCCATCCGTCCAGTTTGATATGGGCTAAAGTGACCGCATCCAGGACATTGCCGCCTATTACATCAAGCTCTCCAGGCCGTTGTGCAACCACTAAATCACAGTGGTAAGCCCCGCGTCTTAGATCGTTATAGTTGTGAATTGACTGGATAAAAGTTTCACCCCGCGGCGTACAAATAAGGTCTCCGGGTTTAGGGGCATAAGTGCTGATGTCATGGCTTACAAACCTGTCTTCGGAACCGGCCGACATCACATGCTCAATATAATCCCAATGCAAAACGGTAGAAGGCAAATCGCTTTCAGGCACCCCTGCACTTCGAGCCAGCCAGACAATAAAAGCGCCCGACCAGGGTCTCATTTCCCCTTCATGCCCGATTATCGGTAGCTCTGTCACAGCATACCAATACATAAAGACCCGGCTGAAAAAAGGCGGTAGAGTTTCATGACCATGGGTTGCTTCACTTGGATAAGTGAGTGAAGGCGGCTCAATATCGTAATTGACTTCGGGACGGCCGAACAATTCCCATTCCTGACGGGCAAGGTACAGCATCCGATCTCTAACGTTAGGAATAGCAAACGATGGGCTGACATTGTCATCGGCTGTAATGGCAGGCATTTCGCCTTGTTTTAGCACAGCACAGCCATTAACAAGCAAAACAATACTGAGTAGAAAATAAGGCATGGCAATCGACTCCTCTAACGATTCAACGGTTTTCTGTTTGCCATCACTTTCAAATATTCGACAATATCGGCGATGAGTTCCCCTCGATTACCGACCTCCTTGAGGATGACGCTAATGGGGATGATAAGCTGGTATCCGTCCGATGCTGTAAATTTTATCGCGCACGGTCTTTCCAAGCTGAATTGAAAACGGCGTCCAACAACGGGATTAACGAAACGCCTTGATAAGATTTTATTCTCGAGTCGGTCGGGTTGTTCAGGGTTAACATCTTTGTTCCACCGGTTCGAACCCGTTCATCGGTCTCCATCATTTTGACGAAATGGCCATTATCAACGAATGTTAGCGAAGAGGAATAACATGAAACCCCGATGAAATAGAGCAGCAGAGTGCAAAGTCGAGAAAGTGTTTGGCGATAATTATCTGACATGGTTTTGGCTCCAAAAAACGACCTGATTAGTAAGCTGCTTCAGCTAGCGCCGTCATACTGGCATGGATGTGAATGGATGACTTGGCATAATGCCTAAATTGGATACCGGTGCCATGGATAGTCACCCTCCCTGGCTCTAGATTCCGACATCCATGCTGGAATGACGGCGTTTTTTGCGTTAGCTGAAGCAGCTTTATAATCAGGAAAAACGATGCTTGTAAAAGAATTTCCAGCTTTTTCCATTTCGAGCATCAATTTTACCAGTTAAGTTAGAACATATTGTTTAAAAACAGTAATGCGCTATACCGTCATTCCTGCGCAAATCTGGCCGGAATGGATTTGCATTAACCCCGAAGGTCGTCAGGCAGTATAGCCTGACGTGCTTTGAAACACTTGTTTACAACGATGAGAGCGGAGCGTGGGAAATAGGCCCGCCTGTGTTGTAACCTTCTATACAATAATGTAAGCTCAGGCTGCATACAAAGGAGTATAGCCATGCCGAATGCACAAACCAAAGAAGCGGCTTCCGTTTCCATCAACATCCGCGCCAAGGCCAAACAACGCGATCTGATCGACCAAGCTGCAAGTCGCCTAGGCCGCAGCCGCTCAGATTTCATGCTTGAAGCCGCCTGCCGCGAAGCGGAAGACGTGCTGCTCGATCAAGCATTCTTCACGGTCGATGAAGGCACTTTTGCTAAATTTCAGGCATTGCTCGACCAGCCATTGCCGCCGACCGACAAACTACGCCGGTTGCTCAAGACCAAAGCGCCCTGGGAGAAATGACCGCGCTTGATTTAACACCGCCCGCGCCGATCACGGCTAATCATGAGTTGGCGGGTTTCGACAGCGGCGAACCCTCCCTAGGGAAGTGCTGAACAAATTGATTCCGCTCATGGTTCGACAAGCTCACCACGAACGGAATCAATATGTTACCGTTCATCCTGAGCTTGTCGAAGGATTTAATCAGCGCTTCCCTAACGAATGGCTCAAAAAACGCGCGTTTAAGAACCATGCCTCCGGCGCTTCCCGTTGCTTCGTGTTGTGTGCCGGTGCAAATGTTATTGCTTACTACAGCCTGTCGGCCGGAGCGATCAGCCATGAGGCGGCGCCCAAGACGATGCGGCGCAACATGCCCAACCCGTTGCCGATCCTGCTGCTGGGTCGGCTTGCCGTCGATAAGCGTTACCACAATCAGGGAATCGGGCAGGCACTGCTACGCGATGCTACGAGCAGTCAACGTCGCCGGTGATGCCGGTGTGTTTGCCCTATTGGTTCATGCGCTTTCCGACCAAGCCAAGCGGTTCTACCTTTCACGCGGTTTCGTGGAATCGCCTTTGCAACCGATGACTCTGTTCATGACGATAGAAACAATTCGATCAATTTTGGCTGAGGCTGATTGATAGAGAAATGAATGATGTCGTACTCGTGGTGAACTTTGGCATATTTGTAAAGCGCCATTCGCGACGCGTATTAGTATCTGATTTTCTTAACCGGTTCAGAGAACATTTGTTTGATGAACAATGACAGGCGGGTAGCGGTCAAAAGCTTAATAGTGAATATAAAAAACATGACCAACCTGCAAGCCTTTTTTCCTAACTGAATAATATGCACATAAAAAAATACAGCTCCATCGATTTAAACAGTTTGATAACGCAATTATCAACTTGATTGATAATCTGTCCTTGGTTGTTGGCGGAAATAATTCTGGTAAATCTTCTGTTTTACAGGCACTCGCAACTTGGCAGTTTTGTAAGACCCTTCTTGAAATTGAAAAGGGTCGTAAAGCATGGGTCTTAACGGAACGAATGCAAGGAATAGGTATGGGTATTGTTGACTTTACTCCAATGCATGTTCCATCTTTGTCACATTTGTGGACAAACCTAAAATCTCAGAAATCTAAAGAAGCCGATGGTTATACCCTCAAGATAAAAGTCTTTTGGGATGCCCATTCTGGAGAAGAAAAGTACCTCGAAATAGGCATGTCACTTGCCAACGACCGACTGTTCATAAAAACAACTGAAACTAATCTTACTCTACAAGAAGTATTAGACCAAAATGGTCAGCCAATTGATGGTAATGTCCCTAGGATTGCTTATCTACCGCCTTTTGCAGGAATTACTGACCGCGAGACTCGACTGACTCCGGCTATGCGTGAACGACTCATAGGTCAAGGGCTGTCTGGCGGTGTGATTAGAAATGCATTATTTGATTTGTACAATGTCAACAGAGAGCTACGAAATAAACTTGGCGAAGGACGTAGCAAAATAAAAAGCTCTGATCTCGCTTTGCTTCGGGAAAGTGACTCTTGGGAGATTTTGCAAAAAACTATGCAAAAAATTTTTGGTACAGAGTTGAAAGCTATTCCATTTAACGAACGGTATCATAGTTACTTAAAAATTGAATGCGTGAAAGGGCAATTCGAAAATAATAAGTTTACGAAATTTAAAAATTACAATTCTCGAGATCTGATGGTTGAAGGCAGTGGATTCTTACAATGGTTGAGTGTTTATACTCTTATGCTATCACCAGAACTCGATGTTATATTGCTGGATGAGCCTGATGCACATCTTCATCCATCGCTGCAACAACAGTTAGTTAATCAACTTGGAAAAATATCCGGTGAAAAGGAAAAGCAGGTGTTACTGGCCACTCATTCGACGGAGCTTATAAGGTCATATGAGCATGACAAAATTCTAGCTTTGCGAGACGGGAAAGGTAAATATCTTTCAAAACAAGCTGATAAGGTCGGCATTTTAGCAGGCATTGGTGCGGTTCATACTCCTACTCTGCACTCGCTAATTCAACACAAGAGGATGCTCATCCTCGAAGCAGAAAGCGATTCAAGATTTATTCAAATCCTTTCAAAACAAGCAGCAATTCCCAATTTAAAACCCTGCTAGAATAAAGATTTTATCAACGCTCCAGAACAAAGCCTCATCAGCACAAAACAAATGGACTTGAACTTAGTTGACCAGATACGCAGCACGTTTAGCGCGTT
>Ga0208394_100183_pt1 | contig 27747 bp, 25 predicted proteins | sample LakWasMet58_HOW8_2_FD_183892 | JGI IMG/M metagenome (GOLD analysis project Ga0208394, IMG submission 183892) | Freshwater sediment methanotrophic microbial communities from Lake Washington under simulated oxygen tension - Sediment Metagenome... | ecosystem: Environmental > Aquatic > Freshwater >... | reverse complement strand
TGACCGCGGAGAGAAGCCTGAAAACTTTTTGTCTTTAAACATGAACTGATCGAAATTTCCGAGGAACGAAAAACTGATAAAAATATAGGCACGGGGACTTGACAACAAGGGCCGCTTTAGAGAAGCCCGGATGCAACGCAGTGGAATCCGGGGGGCACAGTTCCCTCGGATTACGCAAAGCTTCATCCGGGCTACGCTCATCTAGATTCGCTCAACGAACCTTCCAAACCCTAAGCTTACGCCCCTTAATCGTGCCGTCCGCCAATTGCTTGACCGCCTGATTGGCCATACTTCTCTCGATGGCGACATAAGAATAATTATCGGTAATATCGATTTTGCCGACAGACTTGCCTTCAATCCTCGCCGCGCCGGTCAAAGCGCCTAGAATATCGCCGGGCCGGATTTTGCTTTTGCGTCCGCCGTCGATGCAAAGGGTGATCATCGGCGCCGTGAGCTCAACCTTTGTTGCCGGTTGCAAGGTGGCGATATCTACGTAAGTGACAGGATGTTGCTGATAATCCTCAATCGCGTTGATTCTATGGGCATCTCTGGGGCTATACAGACTCAGCGCCAGGCCTTCTTTGCCGGCTCTGCCGGTGCGGCCGATACGGTGAATATAAACTTCGGGTTCGTAGGGAATTTCGTAATTGATTACCGCCTCTAAGTCCTTGATATCCAGGCCGCGTGCGGCGACATCGGTGGCGATCAACAGCGGGCAGCTTTTGTTGGTGAACAGCAATAATACCCGGTCGCGGTCTTTTTGTTCCAGGTCGCCGTTCAATACCAGGGCATGCTGGCCGTGTTTTTCGAGTTCGTCCGCGACCTCCTGGCACTGGACTTTGGTATTGCAGAAAATCACCGCCGATTCGGGGCGGTAATGGGCCAGCAACGTGACTAAATGGTTGCTTCTTTCAGCATGGCTGATTTCAAAAAACAATTGCTCGATCGGATTGTCACGGTGCGTGATTTCAACTTTGACTTCGACCGGATTTTTTTGAATGCCGGCGCTCATTTTCTTGATTTCGTCAGGATAAGTCGCCGAGAATAATAACGATTGCCGGTCTTTCGGCGTGGCCTTGATGATCTTGATGATGTCGTCGTAAAAGCCCATGTCCAGCATGCGGTCGGCTTCATCCAGCACCAGCGTGTTGATTTGGTCCGGATTCAGGGTGCCTTTATCCAGATGCTGTTGAATTCGCCCCGGCGTGCCGACCACGATATGCGGGCTGTGCTGTTGCAGCGACTCGTATTGTGGGCGAATCGGCGTGCCGCCGCACAGGCTGAGTAATTTGATATTCGGGATGAAGCGGGCGAGGCGGCGAATTTCCTTGCTGACCTGATCGGCCAGTTCGCGGGTCGGGCAGAGAATCAGCGCCTGAACCTGGTAATCCTGCGGGTCGAGCCGGGTTAACAGGCCGATGCCGAAGGCGACGGTTTTGCCGCTGCCGGTTTTAGCCTGGGCAATTAAGTCCTGGCCTTTTAAAATAGCCGGGAGGCTGGCTTCTTGAATCGGCGTCATGTGCTGGTAGCCCAGCGAGTCGAGATTGGCGCGCAGGGCGGGGCTTAATAAATCGGGGAAATTGGAGTTGGACACGAATGATGGGTCTCAAGGAATGGAAATAACCGCTATCATAACAGATAAGGGCTCTCCGATTTTTGGCTGCGGCGAATTGACGCCTTTATTTTCACACTTTACAAACTAGGGTATAAAGCCTGTCATGAAAACCCCAAAAACTCTCGAATCCTTGGTGGAAGCCGGCCTGATCGATGAAGTGCTGCGGCCTTTGAAAAGCGGCAAGGAAGCGGCCGTTTATGTGGTGGCCTCCGAAGGCGAAATCCGTTGCGCGAAGGTTTACAAGGAAGCCAGCAAGCGCGGCTTCCATAAACAGGCGCAATACAGCGAAGGGCGCAAAACCCGCAATAGCCGCCAGGCGCGGGCGATGCAAAAAAACACCCGCTACGGCCAACAGCAACAGGAAGCCCTGTGGCAGAATGCCGAAGTCGATGCGTTGTACCGGCTTGCGGGCGCCGGCATCCGCGTGCCGAAGCCGCACAACTTTATCGAAGGCGTCTTGTTGATGGAACTGATCACCGACGAGGACGGCAACGCGGCTCCCCGCTTGAACGACCTGGAGCTAACTCACGAACAGGCGCTGGAATTCCATCAATTCCTGATCCGGGAGGTCGTCAAAATGCTCTGCGCCGGCATCATCCACGGCGATCTTTCCGAATATAACATCCTGGTCGACGGCCAGGGGCCTGTCATCATCGACTTGCCACAGGCGGTCGATGCCGCCGCCAACAATAACGCCGCGAGGATGCTGGAGCGGGACGTCAATAACCTGGCGACCTATTTCGGCCAGTTTGCGCCGGAGCTGCTGACCACGCGTTACGGCAAGGAAATCTGGAAGCTCTACGAAAGCGGTAGCTTGAATCCTGACACGCCGCTGACCGGCCGCTTCAAAAGCAGCGACAAAAAGGCGGATCTAAAAGGCGTGATGACGGTCATCAAGGATGCCAAAGAAGAAGCGATGCAGCGCAGGTTTGAGCGCGAGAATTAGCGGCAGGCCGGTAGAGTGCGCGCAATCAAGCGCAAAAAGCCGCTATAAAAAATGCGTTAGTTATGATAGAGTATACGGTTATTTAATTGCTTTTAGGTCCGGTTTATGCATATAGTTCAAGAAGCGCTCACATTTGATGACGTGTTATTGGTGCCTGCGCACTCGACCGTTTTGCCGCGTGAAGTCGAATTGAAGACGCGGCTGACGCGCGACATTACGTTGAACATTCCGTTGGTTTCCGCGGCGATGGATACGGTGACCGAGGCCCGGCTGGCGATTGCGATGGCGCAGGAAGGCGGCATCGGCATCATTCATAAGAATATGACCGCCGAGCAGCAGGCGCGCGAAGTGAGCAGCGTCAAAAAATACGAAAGCGGCGTGATCAAGGACCCGATCACGGTAACGCCGGAGACCAGCATTCGCGATGTGATCCGCTTGACCCGCGCAAAAAATATTTCCGGGGTGCCGGTCGTGGACGGCGATGAACTGGTCGGCATCGTGACCAGCCGCGATATGCGCTTCGAGACCCGCTACGACGAGCCGGTCACCAAAATCATGACGCCGAAGGATCGCCTGGTCACGGTCAGCGAGAATGCCGACCGCAAGGAAGCGATCGCGTTATTGCATAAGCACCGGATCGAAAAAGTGTTGGTCGTGAATGATGCGTTTCATTTGCGCGGCATGATCACGGTCAAGGACATTCAAAAAGCGAAAGACTATCCGCAGGCCTGCAAGGACGAGCTGGAAAGATTGCGCGTCGGCGCGGCGGTCGGCACCGGACATGGCACCGAAGAGCGCGTCGAGGCATTGGTCGCGGCCGGCGTCGATGTGATCGTGGTCGATACCGCGCACGGCCATTCGCAGGGCGTATTGGACCGGGTGCGCTGGGTCAAGCAGCATTATCCGCACGTGCAGGTAATCGGCGGCAATATCGCGACCGCCGAGGCGGCACTGGCGCTGGTCGAGGCAGGAGCGGACGGCGTCAAGGTCGGCATCGGTCCGGGTTCTATCTGCACCACCCGCATCGTCGCCGGCGTCGGCGTGCCGCAGATCACCGCGATCAGCAATGTCGCGCTGGCGTTGAAAGGCACCGGCGTGCCGTTGATCGGCGACGGCGGCATCCGCTATTCCGGCGATGTCGCGAAAGCGTTGGCGGCGGGCGCCTATGCGGTGATGCTCGGCGGCCTGTTCGCCGGCACCGAGGAAGCGCCGGGCGAGACCGAATTGTTCCAGGGACGCTCGTATAAATCCTACCGGGGCATGGGGTCACTCGGCGCGATGGCGCAGACGCAAGGCTCCAGCGACCGTTATTTCCAGGAAGAAACCGATTCGGCCGAAAAACTGGTACCGGAAGGCATCGAAGGCCGCGTGCCGTACAAAGGCAGCCTGATTGCGGTGATCCATCAGTTGCTCGGCGGCATCCGCGCCAGCATGGGTTACACCGGCAGCCAGACGATCTCTATCATGCACGATAGGGCGCAGTTTGTACGCGTAACCAGCGCCGGCATGCGCGAAAGCCATGTGCACGACGTGACGATCACGAAGGAAGCGCCGAATTACCGGCTGGATTGAGATAGCTTCATGTAGGGCGGATCAGCCTCGCGCATCCGCCGTGGGACAAAGGGCTCTTTACCGAGCCCTTTGTTTTTTATAGACCTGGTCAACGAGTTTTAGACATGCAACATACGCACGCGAACATCCATACCGACAAAATCCTGATCCTGGATTTCGGCTCGCAATACACCCAACTGATCGCGCGCCGGATTCGCGAAATCGGCGTGTATTCGGAAATTTTTTCCTGCGAATGCAGCGCCGACGAGATCAAGCAATTCGCGCCGAACGGCATCATCCTGTCCGGCGGCCCCGAAACGGTCACCAGCGGCGATACGCCGCGCGCGCCGCAATATGTGTTCGAGGCCGGCGTGCCGGTGCTGGGCATCTGCTACGGCCTGCAGACGATGACCGAACAGCTCGGCGGCACGGTCGAATCGTCCAGCCACCGCGAATTCGGCTATGCGCAAATCCGGGCGCGCGGGCATTCTAAATTGCTGGCCGATATCGAGGATCATGTGTCACAGGAAGGCTATGGCCTCTTGGATGTCTGGATGAGCCACGGCGACCGGGTCACTGAGTTGCCTGAAGGCTTCAAGCTGATCGCAAGTTCGGAAGGCGCGCCGATTGCGGGCATCGCGAACGAAGAAAAAAACTTTTACGGCTTGCAGTTTCATCCCGAGGTCACGCACACGAAGCAGGGCGGCCGGATACTCGCACGCTTCGTGCTGGAGATTTGCGGCTGCGAGGCGCTGTGGACCGCGGACAATATCATCGAGGACAGCATTGAATCGGTGCGCGCGAAGGTCGGCAGCGATCAGGTGATTCTGGGGCTGTCCGGCGGCGTCGATTCGTCTGTGGTCGCGGCGCTCTTGCACAAGGCGATCGGCGATCAGCTGACCTGCGTATTCGTCGATACCGGCCTGTTGCGTCTGCATGAAGGCGACCAGGTGATGGCGATGTTCGCCGAGCACATGGGCATCAAGGTGATCCGGGTCGATGCGGAGCCGCGCTACCTGGCCGCATTAAGCGGTGAGGCCGATCCCGAACGGAAGCGCAAGATCATCGGCAATTTGTTCGTCGAAATCTTCGACGAGGAAGCCGGCAAGTTGACCGACGCGAAATGGCTGGCGCAGGGCACCATTTACCCTGACGTGATCGAATCGGCCGGTGCGAAAAGCGGCAAGGCGCACCTGATCAAGTCGCATCACAATGTCGGCGGCCTGCCCGAAAACATGAAATTGAAACTGGTCGAGCCGCTGCGCGAACTGTTCAAGGATGAAGTCAGAAAGCTGGGTCTGGAGCTGGGCCTGCCGGCCGACATGATCCACCGGCATCCGTTTCCGGGGCCGGGCCTGGGCGTGCGCATCCTGGGCGAGGTCAAGAAGGACTACGCCGATCTGCTCCGCAGGGCCGATGCGATTTTCATCGAGGAACTGTACCGCCACGACTTATACCAACAAGTCAGCCAGGCCTTCGCGGTGTTCCTGCCGGTCAAGTCGGTCGGCGTGATGGGCGACGGCCGCCGCTACGATTACGTGGTCGCGCTGCGGGCGGTCGAAACGATCGATTTCATGACCGCGCGCTGGGCGCATCTGCCTTACGATTTTCTCGACCTGGTGTCGCGGCGGATCATCAACGAGGTGCCGGGCATCTCGCGGGTCACTTACGACATTTCCGGCAAGCCGCCCGCGACGATTGAATGGGAGTAAGCGAAACCGACGATGCCGCCTGGATGCGCCATGCCTTCAGGCTCGCCGAGCGGGCGGAGGCGCTCGGCGAGGTGCCGGTCGGCGCGGTCGTGGTCAGGGATGATCGCTGCCTGGCCGAAGGCTGGAACAGCCCGATCGGCATGAACGATCCGACCGCGCATGCGGAAATCATCGCGCTGCGCGCGGCGGGCAGGGCGGTGGGCAATTACCGTCTGATCGATGCGACCTTGTATGTGACCTTGGAGCCCTGCGTGATGTGCATGGGCGCGATCAGCCATGCGCGGGTCAAAAGGTTGGTATTCGGCGCTTTCGATCCGAAGCGTGGGGCGGTCTGCCATGCCTTGAGCCTGACTGATGCGCCGTTTTTGAATCATCGCGTGGATTGGCAGGGCGGTGTACTGGAAGCTGAATGCTCGGGGCTATTAAAAAACTTTTTTAAGTCCCGGCGCTGAGTTCGGTTTGCAGAAAATCATCGCGTAGCCTTGATGGAGCGCCGCGGAATCGAGGATTCAAAATTTCGGTCCCTGCGGCATCATCGAAGCGACTTTCGTTCGGCATCAAGCTTCCCGATAGTGTTTATATGCATTGATCAGCGCATTCGTCGAGCAGTCATGGCTGACGACGGTATCGTTGCTCTTCAGCTCCGGTAAAATCACCCTCGCGAGCACCTTGCCCAGTTCGACGCCCATCTGGTCAAACGAATTGATATGCCAGATCACGCCCTGGGTGAAAATCTTATGCTCGTAAAACGCGATCAGCGAGCCCAAGGTTCTGGGTGTCATCTTTTTGAACAGGAAGGAATTGGACGGTTTGTTGCCGTCAAACACTTTCGACGCGACCAAGACCGGGTCGGCGAGGTCTTCAGGCGACAATCTGGCCCTCACTTCGTCCACGGTCAGGCCGTTCATCAAGGCTTCGGGCTGGGCGAGAAAATTCGAGATCAGAATGTCGTGGTGTTCGGGCAAGTCGTAATGGCTGTTCGCGGCCGCCATGAAGTCGCACGGGATCAGCTTGGTGCCTTGGTGAATCAATTGGAAGAAGGCGTGCTGGCCGTTGGTGCCGGGCTGTCCCCAAATGATCGGGCCGGTGCTGTAATCGACCCGGTTGCCGTCCATGTCGATGCTCTTGCCGTTGCTTTCCATGTCGCCTTGCTGCATGTAATCGGAAAAAAAGCGCATCGACTGGTCGTAAGGAATCACCGCATGCGAGTCGGCGTCGAAGAAATTGTTGTACCAGACGCCAAGCAGCGCCATGATGACCGGAATGTTCTTGTCGAATGGCGTATGGCGGAAGTGCAGGTCGGCCTCATGCGCGCCTTGCAGTAATTCCTCGAAATGGTCCATGCCGATTTGCAGCGCGATCGACAAGCCGACCGAAGACCACAGCGAATAGCGTCCGCCGACCCAGTCCCAGAATTCGAACATGTTGTCGGGATCGATGCCGAATTTGGCGACATTCTCCGCATGCGTCGAGATCGCGACGAAATGTTTCGCGATCGCCTCTTCGGATTTGAGGAGGTCAAGAAACCAGTTTTTCGCCGATCTGGCGTTCATCATGGTTTCCTGGGTGTTGAATACCTTCGAGGCTACCACGAACAAGGTCGTCTCGGCATTCAACGGTTTCAGCACTTCGACCAGATCGGTCTGGTCGACATTCGATACATAATGGACTTTGAGATTGTCCGAGCCGTACGGATTCAGCGCCGCCGAAACCATCTTCGGTCCGAGGCCGGAACCGCCGATGCCGATGCTGACGATGTCGGTGATCGCCTTGCCGGTATAGCCCTTCCAGGCGCCGGACCTGACCTGATCGCAAAAGACGCGCATCTTGGCCAAGGCCCGATTCACATCCGGCATCACATCCTGGCCGGCAAAATAAACCGGATCATTGCTGCGATTGCGCAGAGCGGTATGCAAAACCGCGCGGCGCTCGGTCGTGTTGATCATTTCGCCGCTGAACATCGCCTCGATTTTTTGCTTGAGGCCTTGGCTTTCCGCCAACTCGACGAGTAGGGCGACGGTTTCTTCGTTGATGCGGTTTTTGGAGTAATCGAAAATGATGTCGTTGAGCTGGAGAGAGAACTTTTTAAAACGCTCCGGGTCTCTCCTGAAGGCATCCCGCATCGAATCGTTTTGAATGTGCTGAAAGTGGGTTTTGAGTGCGGTCCAGGCTTTAGAATTAGTCAATAACGACATTTTTTAGGGACTCCAGTTTGAATAATCCGAATAATGTGGCGTAAGTCTACGGAAATGAGGGTTCCATGGCAATAGAACATTGGCAGGTCATGGCGTTTGGCTTTGTTACGTTCGCGCGTGATCATCATTGCCTTGAATTTAAGGGTTTTGATGTGCTAGAGTGGGCCGCTGGCAATTGGCTTTATTCGAAATAGGGTTATTTTGAGGAGTTCAAGCGCTGAATAGAGCTTGTTGTTTAAATTATAATAATCTATCAAAACTGGAAGGCATTATGAACAGAGCACATTTTTTTGCAAAGGGTTTTCTAGGGCTTTCGGCTTTGCTGTTGTCGGCTTCTGTCTGGGCGCACGGCGGCGCGGCGGGCACCGATACCGACCAATGTAAATTCGAACTGGAACCCAGCCATTGGATTCATTACACCGCTTATCAGCCTAAATCCTATCCGGCCGAGGAGTTCTGCGGCAAGCTGCCAGGCACAAATACCCCGACCCAATTGGTTTTCGACTATCAGGACATGAGATACCGGAAAATGTCGATTGAGTTCGAAGTGACCAAGGAGCCGGAAGGCACCCGCGTCTTCTTTTTGCCCAGCAAAAAGCATTCATCCGGCACCGTCAATCTGGAATTGCCGAACGGCGTGCCGGATGCGGGCAAATATTTGATTCACATCACGCTGGTGCCTGATCAAGGCGAGCGTCTGGATGCGCACATGAGCTTCACCGCCGGCACCGGCGCCAAGACGAGCACATCCAATTTTGTGTTGTATGTCCTGTTTGTATTGGGCGGCCTTTACGTGCTGTATCTATCGAGCGCGCCAGTCAGAAATACGGTTAATTCGTTGATCGGCAAGAAGAAATCCTAGTTTTTGGGGTCCATAAGGGCTCGGTTTTATTCGCGTTAACGTTCCCGTGCGCGCGGGCGTTAACGCGGAATCGTCGAAAAGTCATTTGAGGTAAGGTAATGGTGAAATTATTGTTGGCCGGAGCGCTGATTTTGGGGGCTGCTGCGCCGCTCGCGGCACAGGAATATGAAGACCATAACAAGATGCTGATGGATCACGGCGCCGGCCACTTGATGGACATGGGCGGCGGCATGGTGATGGGGCAAAATACCGAAACGCTGCCGGGCGGTTGCGACAAGATTTCCGAAACGAAGGAAATCACCGTGCACGCGGGCCATAAATATGCCGAGAAATTTCCGGGCAGAATGTTTGCGTTCGATACCCAGGAATATCAGTTCAAGCCTTGCACCAAATTGACGGTTAATTTTATCAATGAAGATAACATCAGACATCAATGGATGATGCACGGGCTACCGAAATATCTCTATCCGAAAGGGATGTTTCATCTGGAAGTCTCAGGTCCCGCCAAGATTTCCGGCACGTTGATTCTGCCTCCGGGCGACAGAACCTATCTGGTGCATTGCGACATCGCGCAGCACATGGAAAAAGGCATGAAGGGCCAGTTGAAAGTCGGCGCGGGCAGCGGCGATCTGCCGAGCATTCCCGGCGTCACGGCCTATGAAATTCAGGACGATTATCAAGACAGCGGCATTCCGGTGATTGCGAAACCGGCCGCCAAGGCGGCTGCCGCTCCGGCGGATGCTTCGGCGCCTGCGGGCTCTACTGCCGCGGCTCCACAGGAAGATTCCTTCGTTTCCGGCATTACCGTGATCGGGCTCGCGATCGGCTTTTTGTTGGCGCCGGTCTTGGCTCGCGCCTTCAAGGGCATGACCTTTTCCGAGGCGGTCACGCATGCGTTCGTATTGCTGCGTCACTTGATCGGGTTTGTCCTGGGCGCTATCGCCAGACTGGTCAAGAAGATTACGTCGAATAAATCGAAGATGTTGCCGGGCGGTTAAGCCTTTGAGTTATCCCATAAAACCCCTGCTGCATTTGCGCACGCAGGGGTTTTTTATTATGAATTAAAAATGACAGAAGCCTGGTTAGAAATCGGCGGCCTGTTCGTCAGCGCCTTCGTGTCGTCCACGATCGCGCCGGGCGGCTCCGAAGCGGTGTTGGCCTACCTGATCGCGGAAGGTAGGCATCCGGCCCTGCAATTGGTCGGCGTCGCGACGCTCGGCAATACGCTCGGCGCGATGACGACCTGGGGACTCGGCATGCTGGCCGCGAAGCGTTACCCGGTCGCCGGGCTGCTGCCGGAGAAATCCCAAAAAGCGCTGGATCTAGTCCAAAAACGCGGCGTTTGGGCTTTGTTTTTCTCCTGGCTGCCGGTGATCGGCGATGCGCTGTGTTTCGCGGGCGGCTGGCTGAAATTGCCGCTGTTGTCCGGCGCCCTGATCATCTTGCTCGGCAAACTCGGCCGTTACGGCGCGATTGCCTGGGTATTCGATTAAACAATCCATCGAGGTACGTGTGTTACGCCATTTTCCGAAGGCAGGAGTTGCCTACAGCCATCGAAAACGCGATTATTTCATTGCCGGCTTTACCTTTTTTTGTGTCGCGATCTGTCTGCTCAGCGATGCGACGGCGGGCATCGAAAAACAGAATGCGCTGGGCGTTTGCGGCTGGGTATTTTTGATCGGCTTGCTGCTCGGCGAAAACAAGGAAATTCGGGTGCAGGTCGCGATCGCGGTCGCGTTCGCGACGATCGGCGAACACTTCGCCTCGCCGTTCATGGGCGGCTATACCTACCGCTATCATAACGTGCCCGCCTATGTGCCGCCCGGCCACGGCATGGTCTATCTGACCGCCGTCGCCTTGGCGCGTTCCGGCTTGTTCCAGACCTACGCGCGCGAAATCGCCGCTTTCGTGGTGCTGGTCTGCGGCGCCTGGTCGTTCTGGGGCATCAGCGGCCTCAGCGAACAGGGCGATTGGGTCGGCGCGCTGCTGTTTGTGGTGTTTCTGATTTATCTATTCAAAGGCCGCTCGCCGATGGTCTATCTGGCGGCGTTTTTTATCACCACCTGGCTCGAGCTGATCGGCACCGCGGTCGGCACCTGGAAATGGGCCTCGATCGATCCGGTTTTGCATTTGCCGCAAGGCAATCCGCCGAGCGGCGTCGCCGCCTGGTATTGTCTGGTCGATGCGGTCGCATTGGGCGGCGCGCCGCGCGTGTTGGCGTTTGCCAAAACGCTGGGCGGACGCTGGCGGGCGAGAGCGGATAAACGTGCCTGGCAGGGCGCGAGCAGCGAATAGTTCGAATCGCAAAGCCAAGGAAGCCGATGGCTAACCGAATAGAGTTCAAACGTCCTCCTGCGAGGATTTTACTGATCGCCTTGCGCTATCTCGGCGACGCCTTGCTGACGACGCCGCTGCTGCATTCGCTCAAACAGGCCTATCCCGAGGCAAAGATCGACATGCTGATCTTCCGGAATACGGCCGGAATGTTCGAAGGCAATGCCGATATCGATCAGATCATTATGACGCCGAATCGCCCGACATTTAAGGAACTCCGCAGCCTGACCCAGCGCATATTCAGGCGCTACGATCTGGCCGTTGCGGTGCAGGCGGGCGATCGTCCGTTCCTGTACAGTCTGCTGGCCGCGCCGAAGCGTATCGCAGTCGTGCCGCCTAAAGGCGAGACCGGCTGGTGGAAGCGCAATTTTTTGCAAGGCCATGTCGAGCATGACAACGAAAATACGCATACCGTTTTACAAAACTTGAAACTGGCGGATGTGCTGGCGATTCCCCGCTGCTATGCGCTGGTTCCGCCCAGGAGCGAAGCGGCAGCACCAGAAGCTTGGATTGCCGAGGATCGCGCCTATGCGGTGCTGCATCCTTATCCGCAATGGACTTACAAACAGTGGCCGCTGGACGGCTGGGCGGACATCGGCCGCTATCTGGCGGAGGCGGGTTTGCAACTGGTGTTGTCGGGAGGCCCTGCGGAGCAGGAGATCCGGTTCGTCGCCGAGCTGCAAAAGCGCCTGCCCGAAAATACGGTCAATCTGGCCGGGCAGCTGACATTGGCGCAATTGGCGCAGGTCATCGCCGGCGCACGCTGTTTCATCGGTCCCGACACCGGCATTACCCATCTGGCGGCCGCGACTCGGGTTCCGGTCATTGCGCTGTTCGGACCGACCAATCCTATCAAATGGGCGCCCTGGCCTTGCGATTACCGGCAAGACCGCAATCCGTTCGAAAAAGTCGGCGACCAGCAGGTGAATAATGTGGCTCTGATACAAGGACAGGGCGACTGTGTGCCGTGCGATTTGGAAGGTTGTGACAGGCACAGGCAAAGCCGGAGCCGGTGTCTGGATAGTCTTCCTTCTGCAACCGTTAAAAATAGAATCAGACAAGTGTTGGGCCGATAAAATGAACCACGTTTCGGTCCGGGATACGTTCCGTCTGCCAATTGAGAGCCAAAAATAATGCGCATAGAAACTCCAAAGCAACTCGATTATGTCTATGTCCTTAACGTGAAGGCATTCACCGAACGCCGCGCATTCATGGAAAAGCAGCTTGCGGAAGCGGGCCTGCAAGCGGAGTTCATTTTTGATTGGGATGCCGATGAGTTGAGCGATGACATCGTCGACCGCTATTTCACGAAAGAGAACAACTTGTCTGCGGCGCAAAAATCCTGCGCTTTGAAGCATGTTGTGGCTTTACATAAAGTGGTCGAAAACAACAGTCCGTTTAATCTGATTTTGGAAGACGATGCGGTTTTCGCGAAAGATTTTCATGTAGGATTGGCGCGGACATTGGCGCAAAGCGGGCAGTTTTCGGGCGAAAAAGTCATCTACATCGGTTCGGGCGGGAATTTCTTTACGCCGAAGAGTCAACGCAAACCGGGGCAATATCTTTATCTCGGCGCGCGCGGCCGTTTTACCGATTCCTTCATCATTGATTCGGCCACCGCACGTAAAAGGTTGGACTGGATCACGGCGCACAAGATCAGCGACCCCATCGATAATCAATTTGATAGAATCGACAGACAGCTAGGCATCCAAATCGTTTGGCTGGAGGACCCGGTGGTTGAGCAAGGCAGTAAAAATGGACTGTTTGACAGCGCCGTCGAGCCGGCGCCGCCGACGTGGCTGCAAAAATGGTTGTTTAGCTTCGAAAAGTTAAAGCGCAAATATATTTATCAATTATGGAGATAATTCAAAAACCCATGTTTTCTTACTCCGCTGTGGCCGAGAAATCTCTCCAAACCTGCCGCTATCTGGCGATCATCGCCGCGATTGCCGCGCCCATGTCGACCGCCGTGACCAGCGTGGCTTGCGTTTTGATGATTTTGACCTGGCTGATGTCCGGCCAGGTTTGTCAGGGGCTCAAACTTTCCGTCGCGCAGCCTGCCGGAAAAATGCTGCTGCTGTTTTTTGCCTGGCTGATTATCGGCAGTTTGTATGCGGATACGTCTTGGACGGAAAAAATAACCACGCTCACGAGTTGGAAAAAATTAGTTTACACCTTCGTGCTATTGGGGATTTTTTATCAAACGTTATGGAAAAAGCGCTTTGTTGAATACTATTTGGCCGTGATGGCATTCGGCGCGGTGGTTGCGATTCCTTTGTGGTTACTGGATATTCCGATCAAGGGGCGGGGAGAAGCCGGCATCTTTATGACCAACCACTCTTCGCAAAGCATGGCCTTCGTGGTCGCCGCGTTATGTTGTATTTTCCTGCTCAAAGAAGCGCTTAGCATCCAAAAGAAGCGCATATTGCTGGGGATGTTGGCGTTATTTTTACTGAATGTTTTCTTTATCAGCCCTTCCCGGAGCGGCTATCTCGCTTTGCCTGTCGCGGCGGTTTTCGCGTTTATCAACCTGTACGGCTATAAGAAAATTCCGCACATACTGGGCGTTGCCACTCTTGCCCTTGCGCTGGTTCTATTGACTTCGAGCACCTTGCAACAGCGCATCCAGCTCGGCGTGGAAGAAATCACCCATTATCAAAGCAGTGAAAAAGTGACTTCGATGGGAGTCCGCGTCGTTTTTTATCAAAACGCCTGGGAATTGATAAAAAATAAACCGGTGCTCGGTTACGGAACCTCGTCTTTCAAGAATGTTTATAGCGCGCATGTCGCCCCCAAATATCAGGATTGGCGCGGCGAGCCCGCCACCGATCCGCATAATCAGTTTTTATTTGTCTGGGTGGAAAATGGCCTAGTCGGATTGCTGCTGTTTTTAGCGTATATCTTTACGGCGGTCAGACAGGGCGCGGCCCAGCAACCTTATGGAGCGATTGCGGCGAGCGTGTTAGTCGCGATTGCCGCCAGCAGCCTGTTTAATTCAAACTTCAAAACCTTTCCGGAAGGCAATTTATTGGCGTTTTTTGTCGGCTGTTTGCTGGCGCAACAGTCCACCCAGGAGGCGAAGACAGACCGTGCTTAGTGTGATTGTGATCACCAAAAACGAGGCCGCGCACATCGGGCGCTGTCTGGAATCGGTCGCCTGGGCCGACGAGATCATCGTGCTCGATTCCGGCAGCAGCGACGAGACGGTGGCGATTTGCCGCCGCTTTACCGACAAGGTTTTCGAAACCGATTGGCCGGGCTTCGGCATACAGAAGCAGCGCGCGCTCGACAAGGCGCAAGGCGATTGGGTCTTGTCGATCGATGCGGACGAGGTGGTCGGCCCTGAATTACGGCAGGAAATCGAACAGGCTATCGCATCGGCACAGTTGAGCGGCTTCGAAATTCCGCGCCTGTCCGATTACTGCGGCAGAGCAATTCGCCATGGCGGCTGGTGGCCGGATTATGTGCTGAGGCTGTTCCGCCGTGAGTCGGGCCGCTTCACCGATGCGGTCGTGCATGAGCGAGTCATCGTCGAAGGCGAGATCGGCCGCTTCAAGTCGCCGATTCTGCACGAGGCCTTTGTCGATTTGGGGGAGGTCCTGCATAAGGTCAACGCTTATTCGACCCTGGGTGCGGAGATGCTGCAGCGAAAAGGCGTGCGTTCCTCGCTGAGCAAGGCGGTATTGAAAGCCTTGTGGACGTTTATCCGCACCTATTGCATCAAGGCGTCTATCCTGGACGGACGCCAAGGCTTCATGCTGGCCGTTTCGAATGCGGAAGGCGCTTATTATAAGTACCTGAAGCTTTGGGAACTGCAAAACCGCAACCTAGGGCCGAAATGAAGCGGATCAGCGTGATCGTGACCACCTATAACTGGCCGGAGGCGCTGAAACTCTGCCTGGACAGTTTATGCGCGCAGACCGACCGTGATTTTGAAATCCTCATCGCCGATGACGGCTCGCGTCCCGAGAATCTCGACAAAGCGCGGCGCTATTGCGCGGAGGCGCAGGTGCCTGTCGACTATGTTCATCATGAAGACAAAGGTTTCCGCGCCGGCACGATTCGAAACAAGGCCGCCGCGCTTAGCCGTGGGGATTATTTGCTTTTTGTCGACGGGGACTGCCTGATGCGGCCCGATTTTATTTCGAAGCATCGCCAGCTGGCGGAAGCCGGCCATTTCGTGCCCGGCAACCGGATCCTATTGAGCCAGGCTTTTACCGCCGAAGTATTAGACAAACCATTGCCGCTTTATTTGCGGAATTGGCCCTATTTCTGCCTGCTCAGGCTTCAGGATAAGATCAACCGGGTTCTCCCGCTGCTGCAATTGCCGCTCGGACCTTTGCGCCTTTTGCAGCCGCAGAAATGGGAAAAGGCGATGACCTGCAATCTGGCCGTCTGGAAAAGCGATTTTATCGCGGTGAATGGCTTTGATGAGCTGTTCGAGGGCTGGGGTTACGAAGATTCCGATCTGGTGATCCGGCTGATCCATGCCGGCATCCGGCGCAAGGAAGGCCGTTTTGCGGTGCCGGTTCTGCACCTGTGGCATCCGCATCACGACAAAAGCCGCCAGGACATCAACTATCAGCGTTTAATGGAACGACTGGCACGGCAGGAGTTTACGGTTGCCGAGCGCGGCGTCTCTCAATATTTGCCTTCCGTACCGGCGCGATAAAACATGAAAGCCAATAAAAAAAACCAAGAAAAAGCCGGCGCCCAAGTCTACAAGCGGCTATTGCGCTATGTGATCCCGCACCGGGGGCTGTTTCTGATCAGTATCCTGGGCTTCCTGCTGTATTCGGGGACGCAGACGCTGTTTGCGGCGCTGGTCAAACACATCATCGATACCCTGCAAACCGAAACGCGCGAAGGCATGTTTTATCTGCCGCTGCTGTTCAGCGGCTTGATCGTGTTCCACGGCATCGGTGCTTTTTTTGGCAATTACTTTCTCGCGAAAGTGTCGGCCAATGTCGTGCATGCGCTGCGCTGTCAGATTTTCAATAAATATACCGAACTGCCGACCAGTTACTTCGATTCGAACAACAGCGGCTACATGATCGCCAGAATCACGAACAATGTCGGCGAAGTCACCCGGGCGACCACCGATTCGGTGCGCACCTTCGTGCGCGAAGGGATGACCTCGATAGGTCTGGTCATTTATTTGTTTTACACGAACTGGCAGATGTCGCTGGTATTTGTCGCGATCACGCCGATCATTGCGGTGTCGGTCACCTATGTCAGCAAGCGGCTGCGCATGATCAGCAAGCGTATTCAGGAGTCGGTCGGCGACATGACCCATATCACCTCCGAATTGGTCGGCGGCCACCGGGTCGTGCGCAGCTATGGCGGCGAAGCCTACGAGAAACGACGTTTTCTCGAAAGCAGCCAGTATAACCGGCGGCAATCGTTGAAGCTCGCGACCACGATGGCGATCCATAATCCGTTGATGCAGTTAATCATCGCGATCGCGCTGTCAGGCATGATGTATCTGGCGCTGTTCTTCATGCAGAAGGCCAGTGTCGGCGAATTCGTCGGCTATCTGACCGCGGCTTTCTTGCTGCCGCGGCCGATCCGCCAACTCAGCGATGCGAACAGCGAAATCCAGAAAGGCATCGCGGCGGCCGAATCGCTGTTCGATATTCTGGACGAGAAAGGCGAGCCGGATCAGGGCGACTACGAAACGGGTCGCAGCCAAGGCGCTCTGGAATTCAAAAACCTGTCGTTCCGTTATGCGGGCGCCAACGATTGGGCGCTGAAGGATATTAGCGTCAGGATCGAGCCGGGCCAGACGGTCGCGCTGGTCGGCGCTTCCGGCGGCGGCAAGAGCACATTCGCGAATCTGATCTCGCGCTTCTATCCGCATGAACAGGGCGAGATTTTGCTCGACGGCATCGAGATCAACCGGTATAAGCTGGCCAATCTGCGCCGGCAGATCTCCCTGGTCACCCAGCAGGTGATCCTGTTCAATGATTCGATCGCGAACAATATCGCCTATGGCGCCATGGCCGGCAGCGAGCGGGAAAAAATCGAGGCCGCCGCGCGCGATGCGTATGCGCTGGAGTTCGTCGACAAGCTCGATCTGGGGCTCGATAGCGAAATCGGCGAGAACGGCGTCAAGCTGTCCGGCGGACAAAGGCAGCGTCTGGCGCTGGCCCGCGCGCTGTTGAAGGATGCGCCGATTCTGATTCTGGATGAGGCGACTTCGGCGCTCGATACCGAATCGGAGCGCTACATTCAGGCGGCGCTGCAAAAAGTGATGCGGGGCCGAACCACGCTGGTGATCGCGCACCGGTTATCGACGATCGAAAATGCTGATATGATTCTGGTCATGGAGCATGGCCGCATCGTCGAGCGCGGCTCGCATCGGGAGTTGCTCGCGCGGAACGGCGCTTATGCGAGGCTGCATCAGTTGCAGTTTAAAGAACCCGCCGAAGACGATATTACCTGATTGACCTGTCTTAAAGTATTGAGAGGACGTTATTTTGAAAACATTTATGGCCGAGCTTGAACAGCATCAGGCGATGATCGAAAGGCTCAGGACCCGTAGCGACGTGATCGAGTCGGCGGGTGAGCTCTTAGTCGATACGCTCAAGCAGGGCGGCAAAATCCTGTTGTGCGGCAACGGCGGCAGCGCGGCCGACTGCCAGCATATCGCGGCCGAGTTTGTGGTCCGCTATGAAAAGCACCGGCGGCCCTTGGCGGCGATCGCGTTGACGACCGATTCCTCGATTCTGACCGCGCATTCAAACGACTATCATTTCGACAGCGTCTATGCGCGCCAGGTCGAAGCGCTCGGCAACGAAAACGACTGCCTGATCGCGATTTCGACCTCGGGGTGCAGCAAAAACGTGCTGAACGCGGCCGAGGCGGCGATCGACAAAGGCATGGCGGTGATCGGCCTGACCGGCTGCGGCGGCGGCATGCTGGCCGGTATCGCGACGATGTCGGTGGTAGTGCCGGAACAGGTTACCGCGCGGATTCAGGAAGCGCACATTTTAATCGGGCACTGGTGGTGCGGTCTGGTCGAGGAGGCTTTTAGTGATCGCGACAACGCCTGATTTCAGCCGCGCCCGGATCATCGTCGTCGGCGACGTGATGCTGGACCGCTACTGGTCCGGCCAGGCCGCGCGCATCTCGCCGGAAGCCCCGGTGCCGGTCGTCAAGGTCAAAGGCAGCGAAGAACGCATCGGCGGCGCCGGCAACGTGGCGCTGAACATCGCCAAGCTCGGCGGCAAGGTGACCCTGCTCGCGGTGGTCGGCGATGACGCCGAAGGCCAGACGATCAAGCAACTGCTCGAAGCCGAGGGCGTCGTTTGCGATTTTGTGATCGCGGAAGGCGCGCGCAGCATCTGCAAATTGCGTATCATGGCTCAGCACCAGCAATTGCTCCGCCTCGATTTCGAAGATACGCCGATCGCTTTCGACCGCGAGGCGATGACGACCAAACTCAGAAAGCATCTGCCTGACCATCAGGCGGTCGTGTTTTCGGATTACGACAAAGGCACGCTGGCCGATGTGACGCACCATATCGCGACCGCGAAACAGGCCGGGCTGAAAGTGCTGGTCGATCCGAAGGGCGTCGATTACCTGCGCTACCGGCTTGCCGATGTGATCACGCCGAACCTGTCCGAATTTCTCGCGGTGGCCGGCGCTTGCGCGGGCGAGCGCGACATTCTCGACAAAGGCCGGGAGCTGTTGCAGCGCTGCATGATGCAAAGCCTGCTGTTGACCCGCGGCGAAGCCGGCATGACCTTGATTCAGGAAAGCGAAACGCATTCCTTGCCGGCGCAGGCGAAAGACGTGTTCGATGTGACCGGCGCCGGCGATACGGTGATCGCGGTGATGGCGCTCGGCGTGGCGCTGGCTCTGCCGCTGCGCGAGGCGATGTGTCTGGCCAATCTGGCCGGCGGCATCGTGGTCGGCAAGCTCGGCACCTCGACCGTCTCTGTCGAGGAACTGAGTCGGGGGCTGCACGGCGACCGCGGCGCGCTGTACGGCATCGTCTCGGAAGACGAATTGATGCACATCGTCGCGCGCGCGAAAGCGCACAACGAGAAGGTCATCATGACCAACGGCTGCTTCGACCTTCTGCATGCGGGCCATGTGACCTATCTGGAGCAGGCGAAAGCGCTCGGCGACCGTCTGGTCGTGGCGGTCAACTCGGATGGGTCGGTCAGACAACTGAAAGGCGAGTCGCGCCCGATCAACGGCCTCAAGGAGCGGATGACGGTACTGTCGGCGCTGGCCTGCGTCGATTGGGTCGTCGCCTTCGAGGAAGAAACGCCCGAGCGTCTTTACTGCCGCCTGCTGCCGGACGTGCTGGTCAAGGGCGGCGATTACACGCCCGATCAGGTCGCCGGCGGCGACTGCGTGATCAAGGCGGGCGGCGAAGTCAAAATTTTGCAGTTCGTCGACGGGCAATCGACGACATCGATGATCAACAAGGCGAGGGGAACAGCATGATCGTAGTCACGGGCGGCGCCGGCTTTATCGGCAGCAATCTGATCAAGGCATTGAACGAACGCGGCGAGCGTAATATCCTGCTGGTCGATAATCTGTTGAACGGCCGCAAGATGCACAATCTGGCCGATCTCGACATCGCCGATTATCTGGACAAGGACCAGTTCATCAAGAAGCTCGACTCGCCGTGCTTCCTGAATCAGGTGCGGGGGGTCTTCCATCAGGGCGCCTGTTCCGCGACGACCGAATGGGACGGCCGTTTCGTGATGGAGAACAATTACGATTACTCGAAGCGCATCTTGCATTGGTGCATCGCAAAAAATACACCCTTCCTTTACGCCTCGTCCGCCTCGGTATACGGCAGCGGTGAGCACGGCTTTAGGGTCGAGCGCGCCTGCGAAAAGCCAATCAACATGTACGCCTATTCGAAGTTTCAGTTCGATCAGTATGTGCGGAAGATTTTGCCCGAGAGCCGGATTCCGATCGCCGGCTTCCGTTATTTCAACGTCTACGGGCCGAGAGAACAGCACAAGGGCACGATGAGCAGCACCGCATTCCATTTCAACCGCCAGGTGAGCGAGCAGAAAAAAGCCCGTCTGTTCGAAGGGGTTGACGGCTTCGCGAACGGCGAGCAAAGGCGCGATTTCGTCTATGTCGGCGACGTGGTCGATGTGAACCTCTGGTTTTTCGATCATCCTGAGCTACGCGGCATTTTCAACGTCGGCACCGGCAGGGCCGAGACCTTCAATCAGGTCGCCGAGGCGGTGATCGACTGGCACGGCGAAGGCGAGATCGAATACATTCCGTTCCCGGAGCATTTGAAAGGCGCCTATCAGAGCTATACCCAGGCCGATATTTCAGGCCTTAGGCAGGCCGGCTACGACAAGGAATTCCTGACCGTCAAGCAGGGCGTCGCGAAATATCTGGATTGGTTGAACGGGGGCAGCGAATAGCAGCAAGTTTTGATTCAACCATGTAAGGGTCGAATGATATGCTCTACGGCTTATTTTCCGGTTAATTCGATCAAATCGCCGGTTTTATTGTCGCGTAAACGTTGCCAATGAAAAGCAACCAGAGAATCGCCCGGATAATTGGCAGTCAATTGCCGGAATGCCTCGATGGCGCCGGGTTGTTCCTTGCGCATCAATCGGTACGCCTCCAAATAATCTTCTAATGCCGCTTGTCCGGATAGTACCGCAGCCAGCGGTTCGAAAACCTGCAACGCGATCGATTTGCCCTTGACCCGCAAGCGCCCGATTGGGCGGGCGGGGATATCGGGGCAGCCGATCAGCGTCGCTTCCGATACGCAAATCGACGTGCCGAGATATTTATTCGCGCCTTCGAGCCTTGAGGCCGTATTGACCGGATCGCCGAGCGCCCGGTAATCGAAAATGGTATTACCGCCGAAATTACCGACAATCACTTCGCCGGTATGGACGCCGATCCGGGTCTGTCCGAAGCGGATGCCTTTTGCGTTCAAATCCTGGCTGTATCGGTGGGCGAAACGCTGCATGTCGATCGCGCATTCCAGCGCCCGGCGTTGATGGTCTTTTTGCTCCAAAGGCGCCGAAAACATGATTGCGACCGCATCGCCGACGATGCGGTCCAGCGTGCCGTGATGCAGAAAGGCGATCGCGATCATCTCGTCCAGATAATGATTCAGCAAGGCCACCGCTTCGCCGGGGTCCATGCTTTCCATCAGGCCGGTAAAGTCGGCCAGGTCGCTGAACACGAAGCTGCAAACCTGGCGGCGGCCGCCGAGCTCGAGCGCTTCGGGATGCTCGATCAGATGCTCGACCCGGTTCGGCGAGATGTAACGTGAAAACGCTTCCTTGACCCAGCGTTGCCGGCGTTCACTGTATAGGTGCCGGAAGACGCTGGCGACTAGAAAAACCAGCCCGAGGCCTGCGCCCGGAACCATCGGATCAACGAGCAGATGGTGGCTTTGATAGGTCTGCCAGGCGCCAAGCCAAAGGCATGCCAGGGTCAGCATGAAAACGCCGAATGAGGCCAGGGCGCCGGCATTCAAAGTGATCAGGCCGACCGCTACGCCGCTCAGCGTAAAGATCAGCAATTCGAGTGAATTCGACCAGGAAGGGCGGAGCAAATGGTTGCCGCTCAGCATTTGTTCGAGCGCCTGCGCGTGAATTTCGCTGCCCGGAATAATGTCGCCGTGCGGGCTGAAGCGCAGGTCCATCAGGCCCTGAGCCGAAGCGCCGATCAGCAGGATGCGGCCTTGCAATTCGGCCGCGGGAATATTCCCGGAAAGGATCTTCCATGCCGGTATCAAACGCCTGGCTTCCGGTCGGGTGTAATGAATCCAGATTTCGCCCTGCGCCGTCGTCGGCACGGTAATCTTGCCGATGCGGATTTCGCTGATGCCGGCGCCGTTCTCGATGCCAGACGTGATCGTGAAGTTCTTGGCCTGCTGCGCGATGCGCAAGGTTTCGGCGGCAAGCGATGGCACGAGCGTGCCGCGATAGTTCAGCAGCAGCGGGATTTTCCGGATGATGCCGTCCGCATCGGGGATGAAGGTGAGGGCGCCGATGCCTTCGGCGGCCTCTTCGAAAGGCGGCAACGGCGCAACGAAGCCCTGAATGGGCGGCAGATAAGGCTTCGGCGAACCGCCGATTTCGACGAAGCGCGCCTTCGATGGGGGCGGTTGGGGTTCGGCACTGCTTGTGTCATCGGGGGAGAAACCGATGACCACGCGGCTGCCGGCCATTTCCTCGGCAAAAATCCGGTCGTGGTCGGGCAGTTTGGCGAGCAGACGGCGCAGATCCTGGGAAACCGGCCAGAGATTCAGCATCGCTTGCGGCGACGTGCGGTCGGCTTCCGCGAACAATATATCGAAGGCAATGGCTTTGGGTTCCGCCTGCTTCAAGGCCGCAAGCAGCTTGGCCAGGCGAGTGCGCGGCCAAGGCCATTGCCCCAGGCGCTTGAGACTTTCGTCATCGATATCGATGATCCTGACCGGTGCATCCTGGTAAGTGCGCGGCTGGAAGCGTTGGAGCTGGTCGAAAGTCGTGTTGCGCAGGGTTTGCAGCGGGAGAGGATTGGACAGTTGCAGAAATGCGGCAGAGGCAATTGTCAGCAGCGTGAACCCAAGGCCTGCGCGCGACTTAGCCGATTTTGCGTGCATTGTGTTGAGTCTGAAGCTGATCCATTAAATAGGCTTTGAGGCGATGAATGTTCGGCGCAAAAAAATCGCAAACGGCAAAAATAGGCAGGGTGCTGTCGATGAAGCGCAATTTATCCTCAATGCCTAGATCCGCACCCCATTCTTTAGACAGTTTTTCCTGCAATGCCAGCGCATAAGCTATCGTTAGGCCTATCGATGGCAAGATGTCCGCAGCGCACAGGATCAAGGCGTGGTCGGCGGCGGGGCGGCTGTGGAGTGCGATCAATTCGGGTGCGGCGGCGGGAATTTCCGGCAGCGGCGCGCGATGATGATGGTGATTGTAGCTGCCATGGGCGACCGGTTGGCCGGCGCTCGGATGGGTCGCCAGCACCAGCGCCGCCAGTTTGCGGCGTTGGGCCGGTGTGACTCCGGCGGCAAGCAAATAAGGTTCGGCCAGGACGACCGAATTGCGCTCTAAGCGGAAAGGTAAGCTGCCATTGCTTGTGCCGTCATGCCGGAAGTCGTGGAAGAGCGAGGCCAGCAGGATTTCGAGCGTCTCTCGCCGATCCAGGTTGAGCCGCCGCGCCAGATAATGACAACACAGCATCACCTCGCAAACATGCTGTTGATTATGATAGGGCAGGTCGAGGCGGGGATCGTCATGATCGATGGCCCGGGCCAGGCGATGACCGGCAACGGCGAGCGGATCATCAGACGCAGCATCGAGGCAGCTTAGGAGAGTCGCAAAAACCCGGCTGACTTTTTCGGGCAGATTTTCGATCGCTATAAAGGCCTGCACGATTTCGACGCCGGCCTCTTCGGCTGTCTGGGCGGAATCGACTCGAAAAGGCGGGTGTGCAATGTTCAAAAAACCTCCGGTTTAATGGCTGGCGGAACTTAGAAAGGCGCTGATATCGACATCGTCGATTTGCCCCGGCTCCAAAAATAGTTCGGCAAACTTCCGGTAAGTTCCCGAGGTTAAAAAAAGATCGAATAAGTCAGGATCAATATGCCGCTTGAGTTTCATGTCGTGCAGAATTTTGAGTGACTTGGACAGCTTGTAGGGCTGTTTATACGGTCTATCGGCTGAGGTCAGCGCTTCAAAAATATCAGCAATCGCCATGATCCGGGCGGGTATCGACAAATCGGATGCGGATAATCGGCGCGGATAACCCTGTCCGTCAAGCGTTTCATGATGTGTGGTGGCATACTCCGGGACGCGCTTCAACGTATCCGGAAACGGCAATTGTTCGAGCATTTTGATCGTTTCGATGATATGTTCGTTGATCTTATAGCGATCTTCAAGAGTCAGCGTGCCTTTTTGCACGCTCAAATTATAGAGTTCGCCGTAATTATAAAGATTTTCGGGAACGGTCATTTTGATGCCGAGCTCGGCTCTGGGTTTTTGTTGAGTCTTGCGCGGGATGACGTGGCAGGCTTTGTCGCTCAACAGGAACTCTTCAACCGGCAGCGGTGTTTGGGTTTCGCCTTGGCGGCGATGCAGTTCGTCACGGGACAGGCCGAGTCTGTCGTCAAAATGGCGCAGCCATTTCGTTTGCGCAATCGTTTCGATACGCTCGATATCAGCTGGGTGCATCGCTTCCTTGCCCAAATTGCACGCGGCGATGAAGGCGAAATCATCCATGAGTTCGGCCTTTCGTTGTTCAAAAGTCGCGTTGACTGCCGTTTCATCCTGACCTCGCAGCCGGGCTTGCAGGCAGGCAATCTCGGCGTCCCGCAACAGGACTTCAAAGCGCGTCCGAATTTCGTGAATGCGATTGTGAATCGTATCCAGCTTGGTCGCTTTTTCAATCACATATTCGGGCGTCGTGACTTTGCCGCAGTCGTGCAGCCAGGCGCCGACGCGAAACTCGAACCATTCATCTTCGGAGGCAAAATTGAAATCGGCCAAAGGGCCGTGGGTTTCTTTACAGGCGGCTTCGGCCAGCATGAACGCCAGTTCGGGCACCCGCACGCAATGGTGCCCGGTATGCGGGCTTTTGCTGTCCAGGGCCTCCGCCATGATCCGGATAATGTTCTCGGTCGTGTCCTTTTGGTTTTGCACCAGTTGCAGATTGTCCAGAGCCACCGCGGCTTGCGCGGCAAGCGCACCGACCAGATCGATGATGTCGGGAGGAAATGACATAATCTTCCCGGTCGAGGAATCTTTGGCGTTAAAAAACTGTAAGATGCCGATTACTTTGCCGCCGCGCGGCGCCATCGGTACGGTCAGCAGGGAGACCGTGTGATAGCCGGTCAGGGCGTCAAACTTGCGGGTGCCGCTGCAGTCGAAGCGGGTTTTCTGGTGCACGTCATCGATGATGACCGTTTGATTATGCAGCGCCGCATAAGTGGAGGCATACATCTCATTGGGCTGGCCCGTTGCCTTATCGTAAAGCGCGATTTCTTCGAAGGGCAAGTGATCGTCGCGGGTCCGTTCGGCAAAACGCAGCGTATTTTCCTCGGTGACGAGGTACATGGTGCCGCCGTCGCAATTTAACAGGCGCTGGCCTTCCACCAGAATATGTTTCAACAACTTGGATCGGCTTTTTTCCATCGACATCATCAGTCCGCTGTCGATCAGCATGTCGAGTTTTGCGGTTCGGTTTTTTATCTCGTCTTCGAGCTTATTCTGGATGGCTTTGTTGGAGCGGTATAAAGTGCCCAGAGTCAGGCAATTGTTGATTCTTAGCATCGCTTCGGTCGTATCGATCGGGTTGCTCAGCCAATCGTTCGCGCCGGCTGTCAACGCGGCATTGCGTTTATCGAGCGATAACGGGCCATGGCTGATCAGCACCGGCAGTTCGACCGGTGCAAAATGCGCTCTTATCGCTCGGACTAGGTCTTCGCCGTCAATCCGGCTGCCGTCTATATCGATCAGCACGAGGGCATAGTGATCCTGTAATAAGGCAGGAACGATTTGCCTGGGATCTTCAAGCCATTTGACCGTGCAGTGCGGCGATGAAGCGAGCAATGCTTGCTGAAAGTTCAGGCTAGCATTCGGGTCGGCGCAAATTAAAATTGCGATGGGGTTGGAATTCAATGCGTCTAATTTCATCGAGCGCTTGGGCCGCAAAAGAGTATCGTTATGATTGAGTGGAGCGTGTTTTATAAGCTGCACTTTACAGAATGGCGCAAAAAAGGATTGAGAAGCAGGAAGCAGTTTGTGAAGTTACCTGACCGTCACTTCCACGCGGCGGTTGCGAGGTTCGCCGGTGTTGTCGGGCGTCGGCACCAACGGATTCTTTTCGCCATGCGATTCGACCGTGATATTAATAACATGAGACTGTTTTTGTTGCAGCAAAGATGCGGTAGTCTTGGCTCGGTCGAGGCTCAAACGCTCATTGTCTTGGTCGTTGCCGATCGTGTCGGTATGACCGATCACTGAAATATCGGGGGCTGGGCGGCGGCCGATTTCTTCCAAAATTTTCGGCAGGCCAGCGGCGGAAGCTTCGGTTAAACGGATGCCGCCTTCCTTGAAATAAAGCTGGAAAGACACCGGCTTTATCGGGCTAGCCGCTAATGCGGCACCAAAATCCTGATCGATTTGTTGCTGGCTGACGGCAAATGTCTTTCCTGTCTTGCCGCCGATCTCGGCGCCTTCGCGTGCTTTTTCCAGCACCGTCGTGCCTTCGGGGGTCGTAATCTGCACCTTGCCGACGCTGCCTTCGTCTTCCAGCAGTACCACATAAGATGGGGAGCAAGCCGAAAGGCCGATGCCCGTGATGGCAAAAAGTGCCAGACGCGACAAGATGTTGATGGAATTCGTTGTCATCATGATCAATCTTCCGCTTTTACCACAAATCGTGTGCCTCTAACCCCGATAATGCCGGTCGGTGTGTTGATCGACACTGCTTCGGGTTTGAGTTTGGCGATGACGCCGGAGATGTAATGCAGGGTGCCCTTGACGATGCTGGCGGCTAGTTTTAAATCGCCTTTCGCCGGCTTATAAAGGTATTCATCAACGGTGACTTCGGTGTCGGGGCCGAAAGACATCACGGTGTTATCCCTAAACGTCACGCCCAGACTGCCTGTACTGCCTGTTTTAAGGGTACTGCCGAGATATAAGGGGGTTCCGGGTGCGGCGTTGATCGGGCTGCGGCCGCTGATAACCGTGGCGTCGCCTTGAACGGTTTTGACAAAGCCGATCACATCATGACTTTCTGCCCATGTGCCCAGAGAAAGCATGGACATGGCCAGGGAAAACAAGAAGTATTTAGGTAACGACATGAATCATCTCCTGAATTTCGGGTTAATTTGGGGAGTGAAACAGCGCCGGCAGGATATCGCTTAGAAGATTTTCGCAAAAAATCACCTTAAAGATAGCAAGCGCGGAATGGGTAGATGAAAGCGGCTAACATTACCTTAATTTTGGCTGAATTGCATTAAACATCAATTAAAGCGAGGCTGGCGCTTCGATTAGAACCGCTTACATTTCAAAGCAGAACAGGATGAAATGTTGTGTTGTTGAAATAGCGGCCGCTATAAGGGCGTCTATCAAGCATAGATTTTCCAATCGAAAAACGTAATGTTTTTGTTTTTAATGATGGTGATTTAGAAATTTGTAACAAAAGTTTAACAAAACGCTTGCGAAGTCTGAGAGAGTGCGTATAATGCGCCTCTCTTTCAGCGGTGACGCCGGAAGGCGAAGGGAAGCAAAACGGGTTTTGCAAGAAACCGGAACGGAAGTGTTGACAAATTGATGTGGCAGGATACAATAGCCGGCTCATCAAGACTCGGGCAGGAAGCCGGGTCCATCCTGAAAGGGATTGGCGAAAAGGAAGCCGAAAAAGAGTTGACAGATTATAAAAAATCTTTATAATAGTCCAGCTCAACAGGGCGAAAGTCCTGGCTCTTTAAAAAGACGATCAAAATAATTTGTGTGGGTGCTTGTGGTGAATGTCTAGCATTATAAAACATTCGACACAAGAACTTACGTTAATTCAAGTAATTT
>Ga0208394_100122_pt1 | contig 38811 bp, 37 predicted proteins | sample LakWasMet58_HOW8_2_FD_183892 | JGI IMG/M metagenome (GOLD analysis project Ga0208394, IMG submission 183892) | Freshwater sediment methanotrophic microbial communities from Lake Washington under simulated oxygen tension - Sediment Metagenome... | ecosystem: Environmental > Aquatic > Freshwater >... | reverse complement strand
AACGGACCCAGCAAAGACAGTTTGCGCCGACGAAAGCTCCGCGCTTGTTTGAGTGACCGTTATCGCTCAGAGCTCATCTTCGGAAAAAAGGGAACATAGCGCGATTGCCCTGCAGCCCCTCGGCAACCACTCCCGGCGTTGCTCTACCTCCTGCATCCATGCAGTCGCCTTTTTCAAAGGGAGAGAGACCTCTGTTATTTTTCAGCATTTATCAGTAATCGATCTCGTACCGGCATCCCCTATAACAAAGCGAGAAGTTCGCTTCCCCCTTTGAAAAAGGGGGATTGAGGGGGATTTTAAAAATGACTCCCACCAAACCGATCCACCAGAAATTGAGGAATCGGCAAAAAACTCAACCGTTCATCCTGAAAATGCTGCCGCAACAAGCCCGGTTGCCAAGCGTAGACTATCAGTGTCAAATCGGCGGCAATCAGCGTATTCAATGCCTGCAATACCGCCTCGTTGATTTTCGGCAAGTACAGCACCTTGCTGTTCTCCAACTCGGTTTGCTGAATCAGCGCATCGGCTGCAAATGGCGACAAGCTTTCGCCATGAATCAACTGCAACGCTGTCCAGATGGCTTCATGTTGAATGCTGCTAAACAAGGTTTCGGCGGGCAAGCGGTGGGTGCGCAGATAGGCAAAACTGCCGCCCAATCCGGCAACGGCTTCACCTTTTTTATTGCTATAACCTTGCATCACCCGTCGTACCCGTTCGGCGCAAACATCGCGGCAGAGATTTTTATCGGAAATCCCCCCCGTCCCCCCTTTTTCAAAGGGGGGGGAATCAACCTCGACTGCTGCAAGAGCAACGCCGGGAGCGGTTGCCGAGGGGCTGGGGGGGATTTGCGCTTCGGTGCTGGACACCAGAATAAAACGGCGATTGCCGCCGTCTTCGGCGTTCAGTTTCATTACCGCATGGGCGGTGGTGCCGCTGCCGGCGAAGAAATCCAGCACGATGTCGTCGGGTTTGGTCGCGATGCGGAGAATGCGTTCGATCAGACGAATAGGTTTTGGTGTAGAAAATACTGAAGCAGCATCTTCAAATTGCATGACTTCCTGCACTTCTTTCTTTGCATCCTGTGTATGCCCAACTTCTTCATATTTCCAAAGAGTTTGAGGGACCACACCTTGTTTAACTTCTGAAAGAAATCTTTTTAGCCGAGGAACTCCATTTCCATCTTTACCCCACCAAATTCGACCATCTTCATTAAGTTCATCAAATCTCTTCTTTGAGAAACGCCAATAATTGCCTGGAGGCGGACCCGCAATAATACGCCCCGAAGGGCTAGTTATCGAATATGTGCCTTCACTATAAAAATTTCTTGCCGAACAATCGCCAGATGTCCAAACGCCACGAGGATCGTTATCCGGGTTTTTATATGCCTTATCTTGAGCCGCCGATCGGGGTATCGCGTTTGGTCTCCAAACATCGCGGGTGATTGCATAAACCAGCACATATTCGTGGTCGTCAGAAAAGTGCATTGCAGTGTTTTTAGGTGAAAACACTTTCTGCCAAATCACCGTGGCAATAAAATTTCGCTCGCCAAACACCTGATTCATCAACGGCGCAAGATTAAACACCTCATTATCGTCAATCGATACAAAAATCACCCCGTCCTCGGCCAGTAATTCCCGCGCCAGTTGCAGGCGCCGGTACATGAATTCCAACCACTTGGAATGCCGGTATGCATCTTCCTTATCGACAAAACGGTCGTTGTAGATGAAGTCGCGATTGCCGGTATTATAAGGGGGATCGATATAGATGCATTTGATCTTGCCGGCATGGGTCATGCGCAGGTAGCGCAAGGCATCGAAGTTGTCGCCTTCGATGATCAGGTTACGGTAGGGCGCTTCGCCACAGGACAGCGCGGGATCGAAATCCAGGACGATGAAATCGTCGTTCACCGCTTTTTCGTGCTCGATCTCCTTGCGTTCCCACACCAAACCAAAGCGGGGCCGCCTGTCGCGCAAGCGGAGCTCGCGAATCAATTCTTCGCGGCTGTAATCGTCGTAATTGTCGGCCATGTTTATGCTGTTAATGCGTAGAAACGCAGTATTTTCGGGGTCGTATGCGGCGATTTCTGCAAGCCGTCGCCTATCCTTTTCACCAGTGGATGATCCATTATTTCATGCGGTATCAAGTGGCCTGATTTTACGCCACGAAGCAACAACTTCGGCGGGTTCTTTTTCTCGTTCTCACGAGGCTCGTGGGAACCAGAATAAGGGGGCATTGTAGCTTAAGCGGCTTAAATTAGCACCGGGCTTTATCGCTGCAATGGAGGGATTCCGCCCTTAACGCAAATTTCTATCACAAGGCGAAAAGGTTTCCTTTGCGCCTGCTTGCCTGTAAAATCTGCCTCTTTTTGTTTTCAATGGAGCAACAACCCAATGGGTAGAGCCTATCAAAACCGTAAAGTGTCCATGGCCAAAACGGCTGACGCCAAGACCAAGGTCTACAGCAAATACGGGCGCGAAATTTACGTATGCGCTAAATCGGGGGGCATCGACCCGTCTGGAAACCTGACCTTACGGGGGTTGATTGACCGCGCCAAGAAAGATCAAGTACCCGGCCACGTGATTGAAAAAGCCCTCGACAAAGCGAAAGGCGGCGGCGGCGAAGATTTCGCGCCGGCGCGCTATGAAGGCTTTGGCCCCGGCGGCTGTATGGTGATTGTCGATTGCCTGACCGACAACCCTAACCGGACTTTCGGCGATGTCCGTCTGTGTTTTACCAAGACAAAATGCAAGATCGGCACCCCCGGCACGGTCAGCCACATGTTCGACCATGCCGCCATCCTGGCATTCAAGAGCGCTGACGAGGACGCCGTTCTCGAAGCCTTGCTGACGGCCGATGTGGATGTGACCGATATTGAAAACGAAGAGGGTAAAATCACCGTGTTCGCGCCGCAGGCCGACTACGCCAAGGCCAAGCAAGCTTTGACCGATTTGTTGGGTGAGATTGATTTCGAGGCGGACGAAATTCAATTCGTGCCAAGAGGCGCCACGAAGATCAGCGGCGACGATATTGCTTTATTTGAAAAGTTTTTGGATATGTTGAACGAGCTGGACGATGTGCAGAACGTTTTTCATGATGCCGAGTATTGAAGCCGGCCGATAGGGAGGCTGAGCGGGATGGGTCCGCGCAGCCCCTAAGGAACTGCGATAGGCGGCGAAAACCCACATCGTGTGATCATCGCAAGAGGTATGCAAGCGATATTGTCTGCATACCTTACATGAATGCGAAATGCCGTCCGCCAGTCAAGCTTTAGATCTTCTTCACAAATTCCGACTTCAGCTTCATCGCGCCGATGCCGTCGATTTTGCAGTCGATGTCATGATCGCCGTCAACCAGACGGATGTTTTTGACCTTGGTGCCGACCTTCACGACCAGCGACGAACCTTTGACTTTGAGGTCCTTGATCACAGTCACGCTGTCGCCGTCCTGCAATACGTTGCCGTTTGCATCCTTGATCACGCGAACATCGCCGCTGTCTTCGGTCGTTGCGGCGGCTGACCATTCATGCGCGCATTCGGGGCAAATGAAGAGACCGTTGTCTTCGTAGGTGAATTCAGAGCCGCATGCCGGGCATGGGGGAAGATTACTCATTGCTTTTCCTTCAGGGTGATTGATCAGAGCCTTGACATACAAGGCAAATTGGGCGTTCATCATGCCAGATTTGGGCGCGATTTGTCCAATATCTAACCCATAAAATAGTCTGCTTATCGAGCCGCCGTTCGCCTCGCCGCCTGATCAATTGCCTGCGCCCTCCCCTTCATCCAAGCGGAGTATGCTAGAATCCCCATATTTAATCCGCTGCGGGAATCTATGTTACCGCCAAACGAAAAGACAGTCGGCTGGATCGAAGCGGCGCATGGGCCGGTGGTCGACGTGCACTGCAATTATTTGCCGCCAATCGGCCAGGCGCTCGATGTGGTCGACGGCGGCGGACGCTATGTGCTGGTCGTCTATCAGCACCTCACCCCCGAATTGATCCGCGCGATTGCGTTGCATCCGGTGTCCGGCCTGTACCGGGGCATGCCGGTATTCGACCGCGGCGCGCCGCTGCATGTGCCGGTCGATCCCTCCTGCCTCGGGCGCATGCTGAACGTGTTCGGCGAAGCCTTGGACGGCGGCCCTGCCCTGCCTTCTGCGACCTACCGCAATATCCTGTCCTCGCCGCCCTTGCTCTCGGAGACCCTGCCGGCCAGCCGTATCCTGGAAACCGGCATCAAGGTGATCGACCTCTTGTGCCCGTTCGTGCGCGGCGGCAAAACCGGCCTGTTCGGCGGCGCCGGCGTCGGCAAGACCGTCTTGATGATGGAGTTCATGCATGCGGTCAGCAGCGCGATGCAGGGCGTCTCGGTCTATGCCGGCGTCGGCGAGCGCATGCGCGAGGGCCATGAACTCTGGAAGGAGATGGGCGAGGCCGGCGTGCTGGAGCGGGCCTTACTGGTCTTCGGCCAGATGGACGAGTCGCCCGGCGTGCGCTTTCATGTCGGCTATACCGCGCTCGCCTATGCCGAATACCTGCGCGATACGCTGGAGACGGAGGTGCTGTTCCTGATGGACAATATCTTCCGCTTCGTGCAGGCCGGCAGCGAAATTTCGGGGCTTCTCGGGCGCATGCCGGCGACCGTCGGCTATCAGCCGACCCTGTTGACCGAAGTCGCCTCACTCGAAGAACGCATCGTCTCGACCCGGTCCGGTTCGATCACCTCGGTACAGGCGGTGTATGTGCCGGCCGATGACATGTCAGACCCGGCCGTCGCGACGATTTTGGGCCACTTGGATAGCGTGGTGATCCTGTCCCGCCAGCAGGCCGCCAAGGGCATTTATCCCGCGGTCGACCCGTTGCGCTCGAGCAGCCGGATGATGGATCACCGGATTCTCGGCGACCGCCATTATCAGGTCGCCCGCGCGGTACGCGAACACTTGTCACGCTATCACGAACTCGAAGACATCATCGCGATGCTCGGCATCGAGGAGTTGTCCAAGGAAGACCGCCTGATCGTCGAGCGCGCCCGGCGGCTACAGCGTTACCTGACGCAGCCTTTCAACACGGTTGCCGACCATACCGGCATCCCCGGCGTGCGCGTGCCGCTCGAACAGACAATCGGCGATTGCGAGGCCTTCATCGCCGGCAAATTCGATCATTTCAGCGAGGCCAACTGTTATATGAAAGGCGCGATGCCGGCATGAAGACGTTTGCTCTGACTTTGATCGACACCCTGGAGCTGACCCGCTTCGAGAAGGTCGGCCAGTTCATCGCAGCCGATGAAGACGGCAGTTTCGGCATCCTGGCCGGCCATGCGCATACGGTCGCGCTGTTGCGTTACGGACTCGCGCGCTTCTGTGACGACAGCGGCGTCTGGCGTTATCTCGCGATGCCGGGTGGCGTCTTGCGTTTTGCCGACAACCGCTTGACGGTCACGACGGTGCGCTACTTTCTCGGCACCGACCCGGACGCGATTTGCGCCGATCTGGAAGCGGCGATGCAGCAGACCGACTCCGAAGTGCACCGCTCGCGCGCCGCGCTCTCCGAAATCGAACATTCGCTGGTCAAACGGCTGGCCGAGTTAAGCAATCAACGCCGCGGGAGTTAAGCCTGATGCCCTATCGAGACAAATTGTCCAAACACACCCGGCGCGACATCGAGCGCCTGAAAAACAAGGCCTCCAGGCCCGCAACCTGGATCGGCATTCTGCTGTACGGCGGAACCTTGGGTTTGTTGTTCGTCGTGCCGATCGTGGCCGGCGCCTATCTCGGCCGCTGGCTCGATACCCTGGCTTCCGGCTATTCGGTGCGCTGGACCGTCAGCCTGATCGTGCTCGGCATCACGGTCGGCGGCTATAACGTCTTCCGCTTTTTGAGAGACCGCACGTGAATCATTCGGAACTCGGCGCCGAGATCGTCTGGCAAATCGGTCCCTTCGGCATCACCAGCACGGTCGTGACGACCTGGGGCATCATGCTGGTGTTTACGCTGCTGGCGCTCCTCGGACATCTAACCTTGCGCGCCGCCCCCGGCCGCCTGCAAACCGCGATCGAGGCGGTTCTGATCGCGATCGAGGGCGCGCTGACGGAAGTGTTGCCGCCAACTGCTGTGCGCCAGGTGTTGCCTTTTGTCGGCACGTTGTGGCTGTTCGTGCTGGCCGCGAATCTGACCGGGCTGATTCCGGGCCTGCATGCGCCGACCCGTGATCTGTCCGCAACCGCGGCGCTGGCAGTGTTGGTGTTTCTGGCAAGCCACTGGTACGGCATTCGCGGGCGCGGCCTCAAAAACCACTTGCGGCATTACACCGAACCGAGCGTGATCCTGCTGCCCTTCCATATCATCAGCGAAATCACCCGTACCCTGGCGCTGGCGATCCGTCTGTTCGGCAACATGATGAGCCTGGAGATGGCGGCCCTCCTGGTGCTGTTGATCGCGGGCTTCCTGGTGCCGGTGCCGCTGTTGATGCTGCATGTGATCGAGGCGGTCGTGCAGGCCTACATTTTCGGCATGCTGGCCCTGATCTATATAGCCGGCGCGCTGGAGCCCGGCGAGTCCGAAACGAATTCACCATCTTCCGAGGAAAAATCATGAACGACCTGCATTTATTCAGCACGCTGTCGACCGCCGTCGCCGGCATCGTCATCGCGCTCGGCACCATGCTGCCCGCGATTGCGATGGGCCGTGCGATCGCCAGCGCGCTGGAAGCCCTGGCGCGCCAGCCCGAAGCCGAAAAAACGATCACCCGCACCCTGTTCATCGGCCTCGCGATGATCGAATCGCTGGCGATCTACTGTCTGGTCATTGCGCTGATCATCCTGTTCCGCAATCCTTTGCTCGAATATTTCCTGAAATAAGCGGCTGGGACTGACGATGCAACTCGACTGGACGACATTCATCCTCGAAATCCTGAACTTCCTGGTCTTGATTTGGATTCTGCAACGTTTCCTCTATCGGCCGGTGCTGGACTTGCTCGCCGCCCGTCAGCAAAAAATCGGCGAGCAAAGCGCGCAAGCCCAGGCGATGCGCGACGAAGCCGAGACGCTGCGCCGGCAATATGAATCGCGTCTGGCCGACTGGCGTCAGGAATGCGAAAACAGCCGCCGGCAATTGACGGAAGAATTGGCGCTGCTGAAAACCCAGGAAATGGCCAACATCAAACAAGCCTTGGCCGGCGAAGAAGAAAAAATGCAGGTGCGCAATGCGACCTTGCTGGCCGCGCGTGAAGCGGAATTACTGCGCTCGGCGACCGGCCAGGCCTACGACGAGGCGGCGGCGATGCTGAAGCGCCTGGCATCTAAAGAGCTGACCGAGCGCATCGCCGGCTTGTTTCTGGAAGATTTGGCGGCGCTGCCGGAAAACGAGCGCGGCGCGCTGAGCAAAGCCGGCAAAGCGCTGCCGGAAAACGCTTCGATGACGGTCGTTTCGGCGCATCCTTTAGATCCAACGCTCCGCGCCGCGATCGAAACCGGACTGAGCGCGGCCGCAGGGAAAACCTTACAGGCGGCCTTTACGGAAGATCCTATGTTGATCGCGGGCCTGCGCGCGATCGTCGGCGAATGCCAGCTGCATGTGAATCTGGCCGATGAACTGGCGTTTTTTAAACGGCAAACCGATCATGCCCGATAAATTAGCCGCCGTGAACTTACAGGATTACCGCTTCGGCCTGAGGCTCAGCGAAAGAGGCAGCGTTGCCGGCATCGGCGACGGCATCGCCTTGATTCGCGGCCTGCCGACCGCGCGGCTCGACGAGCTGATCAGCTTCGACGACGGCAGCACCGGCCTGGTGTTCCAACTCGCCAAGGACATGCTCGGCGCGATTCTGCTGTCGCAGTCGCAGGGCGTCACCGCCGGCATGTCGGTACAGCATACGGGCCGAAAGCTCGAAATCGGCGTCGGCGAAGTCTTATTGGGCCGTGTGGTCGATCCCTTGGGGAAACCGTTGGACGGCTTGCCCGATCCCGACTTCAGTCAGTTCAATCCGCTCGAAGCCGCCGCCCCGCCGATCATCGAACGCGATTTCGTAAAAGACCCTTTATATACCGGCAACAAAATCGTCGATGCGCTGATACCGATCGGCAAAGGCCAGCGCCAGCTGATCATCGGCGACGACGGCACCGGCAAAAGCACGCTCGCGCTCGATGCGGTGATCAATCAGAAGGGCCGCGACGTACGCTGCATATTCGTGCTGATCGGGCAGCCCCGCTCCTCGGTCGCCGGCACGATCGAGACCCTGCGCGCGGCCGGCGCGCTCGACTATACCGTCGTGGTGGTCGCCGAAGCGAACGCGCTGCCCGGTTTCCGCTATTTGGCCCCGTTCGCCGGTTGCGCGATCGCCGAACACTGGATGCGCCTCGGCCGCGATACGCTGGTCGTTTACGACGATCTGACCCGCCATGCGCAATCGTACCGCGAACTGTCGCTGCTGCTGCAACGGCCGCCCGGACGCGAGGCCTATCCCGGCGATATTTTTTACCTGCATTCGCGCCTGCTCGAACGCTCGACCGTGCTGGGCCTGTCTTCCGGCGGCGGCAGCATGACCGCGCTGCCGATCATCGAAACCCGGCAGGGGGAACTGTCCGCCTACATTCCGACCAATTTAATTTCGATCACCGACGGCCAGATTTATTTCGAAAGCAAACTGTTCGCAGCCGGCTTCCTGCCCGCGATCGACATCGGCCGCTCGGTGTCGCGGATCGGCGGCAAAGCGCAGCATGAGGCGATCAAGGCGGCATCCGCGCGGATTCGCCTGGATTATCTGCAATTTCTGGAACTCGAATTGTTTGCCCGTTTCGGTGCCAGACTCGAAGCCGGCGTCGAGGAAAAACTCCGGCACGGACGCCTGCTGCGCGAAATATTGAAACAGGACCGGCTCGAACCGTTGTCCGAACAGGCGCATCTGGCCTGGCTGTTGGCCTACGGCGAAGGCTTGCTGAATGGGATCCCGCCGGAACAGGCCGCCAAACGCTTGCATCGGGTCTTCGAACAATTGCCGGATTCCGGTCTGAAGCTCGAAACCCCCAAACCGAAATGGCTGGTCAAACTGAAATCCTGGTTGAGCGAAGCGCATGAGCCAGCGGCGTGAAATAGAAACCCGCCTGGCCTTGTATGAAGACCTGTCGGGTATCCTCGGCGCGATGCGCAGTTTTGCGCTGGCCGAATTGCGCAAGGTCGGCAAACGCGAGGCCACCCAGCAGCAGCTCGTGCAAAATCTGAGCGCAGCGCTGAACGATGTCACGTTCGCCCTGCCCCCGCTTGAAAAACCTGATTACGACGTCTGGCTGCTGTTCGGTTCGGTGCGGGGATTTTGCGGCAGTTTCAACGAAGATGTGCTGCGCTGCTGGCAGGAAAACGCGGATCAACAGCAGCCCGTGATCCTGATCGGCGAACGTCTCTACGATTTGCTGCCGGTAAACCCGATGATCGAACGCGTGGCAGGTGCGAATGGCGGGCTCGATGCCGCCGCCACGATCGAGAGGATACTGCCGGCGATCGCCGAGTTGCGGCAACAACACCGGGGCGCGCCGGGATTGATCGCCTGTTTTCGCGACGAACACGGCGCGCGCAGCCAGCGCCTGTTGCCGGCGGCAAACGAGCGTCCTGCCGCAGCCGGCTACCCGCCCGATATTTTCGCCTCGCCCGTCGAAACTGCCGCCGGCATCGCCGAGCATTATTTATTCCACCAGCTGCTGGCGATCTTGTTGCGCTCGATCCGTGTCGAAAATCACATGCGTCTGATGCAAATGGAGAATGCGCTCAGCCATCTCGACGAAGGCGGCGACGAATTGATGCGGCAGCGCAACCGCTTGCGCCAGGAAGAAATCGTCGAAGAGATTGAATTGATGACCAGCGGCAAAACGATAGCCCTATGACCGTTGTCCCCTTTGGCGAGCCGGCTTTTCGCCAAGCTCGCCAAAAGGGCCAGTGACAAGCAAAGGGTTCCAAACAGTCACCACTAAAACCACCCCGGCTTTACACCTGCTGCATCAGTTTCCGATACGTCGTGGCATGATGCTGCAGCAGAAAATCGACTTCTCCCGGCTGCGCCGGGGGATAAAGATCGCCGCCATCGAAAACACCGAAGAGCGGAACCAAAGTCCCGCACACCGAATAATTCAACGAATTGACCGGCGTATCGGCAATCGGCGGCAAATCATCGAAATAATGCGTATCGATCTGGTCCATCTCGTGTTGATGGTACAGTTTCGCGGTCTTATTCCCGACCCATTCGGCAATTTGATTGCGCGTCTTGAAGATGACACGCGAGATGCCTCCCAGCCCTTTGATCACCACCCTCTTGGCGCCCATCCCCTGCATCGCGCTTTCTGCGAGCGTATCATAAACCGCCTCGGCTAAGGTCTGGTTCGTTAACGGCACCTTCGTGACCGGATCGAGATGGTTGTTGATCACGAAAGCCGCGCCCCGACTGCCTGCGATACGCGCAAAGTCGATCCCGAATTGGGCATTGCCCGGCTTGGGCTGAGCGAAAAGATACGATTTCAGTTGCAGCGCTTTCGCATTCAGACCGTACCTGTCGCTAGGGTCGGTGAGCGCGTAATGCAAAAACGCGTGCACCAGGGTTGCGATCGCCGCGCCCTGGCTGTGTCCGGTTATCGTCAAGTGCACGCCCGCCGGCACGTTGTCCGACAACTGCTTCAGGATGCCTCTTTGCTTGTCGAACAGCAGCGTGAATGCCGCATAGGCGAAACCCAGATGCACTTCCGCGCCCGGCGTCGCCGCGAAAGTGACCGGCAATATCCTGTTTTTCGGAAACTCGATGCCGGCATTGGCCGCTATCGTCGTCGCCAAGACATCGTCCAGAATGCTCTTCTGGCCTATCGTGCCGCGAATCGCCAGCACATAATGCCCCGGATTCGCCGTGTATTTATACAAAAGCCAGGCATTCTCGAAAACCCCGAAGCCGTTGTCGTTCGGATTCTCGCCGAGGCCGTCGCGGCTGTCATAGACCTTTGCGCAACCGTCAAGGTTGGCGATGAACTCGGGGTTACCGGTATTTCTGGGATCGATTCTGCTGTCCTGATCGTTCAGTTCGATGCAAAATTCGATCATCTTTTTTGCCTCCTCGTCATTAAAGCCGCTGTTCGCGGGTTGATGGGTCAAGCTGTCGCGTTGTTTTGCCAGGATAGGATGGATTTGAGTCATGATGGGCGCCTTATCGTTATGTTTGTTGAACCCTGCTCGATTGAAAACCTTCACCGGCACGTATTTGGCGCGCTCGGCACTCCGGAAGGTCTGTGTATGCACACAGGACTAGAGCTTATCATTCGCTGCCTGAGGCCGCAAGTATTCGCCGTCGCCGAAATTGACGGCACCCGTTATACTACCGTGAACAACCGGAATACGCCTGACTGACGCCGATGAAGTCCCTGTTTTTACTGCTGACTTGCTTGAGCCTTTCTAGCACCGCCGCCGAGGTCGCACTCGACATCGGTCATTCAAGAAGCCACCCCGGCACGATCAGCGCCGGCGGCGTGCCCGAGTGGGAACTGAACCGGCGGCTCGCGGAAGCAGTCGCCGCTCACCTTCGACGGCTCGGCATCGGTTATCGCCTGATCGGCGCGGACGGCGAGATGGAGGTTCTGACCGAACGTACGGCGCTGGCCGCAAAAGACAGGCTGTTTATTTCGCTGCATCACGACTCGGTACAGTCGGACTGGTTCGCCCAGGCTGAACACTACCGCGGCTATTCGCTGTTTGTTTCGCGAAAAAATCAGCGAATCGATCAAAGCCTGGCCTGCGCGAAGCTAATCGGCGACCGGCTGATCGGCGCCGGCTTTCAGCCTTCGCTCTATCATGCCACACCGGTCAAGGGTGAAAATCGGCCGTTTGCGGATCAAGGCCGCGGCATCCATTACTATGACGGGCTGGCAGTGCTGCGTACCGCCCGGCAGGCGGCCGTCCTGGTCGAGGCCGGCGTGGTCGCCAATCCTCGGGACGAAATGAACGTGACCGGCAAGGAAGGCCGAGACCGGGTGGCCCGGGCCATCGCCGAGGCCGTTGTGGACTGTTTACAGGCGATGCAGCCGTATTCCTTGCACTAGAGCGATCAACGACGGGCAATCCTCAGCGCACCGCTGCCTGCATCTTCGCCAGCAACGCGGCTTTCTTCTCCCGCGCCCGCGCCGCTTTTTCGGCTTCATCGCGCGCCTTGCGAAGGCCCCGCAGCTCATAGCGGCTTTTGGCCAGTTCCGCGCGCAGCGGTTTCAGCGCCCCGGCCAGCGCCGGACTCTCGGCCGGCGTTTCCTGCATCACGATGCAATCGACCGGACACGGCGCGATGCACAGCTCGCAGCCGGTGCACTCCGAGGCGATCACCGTATGCATCTGCTTCGCCGAACCGATGATCGCATCGACAGGACAGGCCGAGAGGCACTTCACGCAGCCGATACAGTCGGCCTCGATAATCACCGCAACGGCCCTGGCTTTATGCTCGCCGCACCCGGGATCGAGCGGCTTCGGCTCGACGCCCATAAAATTCGCCAGCGCCAGTATGCCTTCCTCGCCGCCAGGCGGACAGCGGTTGATGTCGGCGGCGCCCGCCGCCATCGCCTCCGCATAAGGCCTACAGCCCTGATAGCCGCATTTGCCGCACTGGGTCTGCGGCAGCAAGGCATTGATTTGATCGATCACTTTCGGTCCTGAACTGAATTTGCAAAAGGCAAATTATACTCCAGAGCGCCGCACTCCGATCAAAACACGAAAATTGGAACCGATCGTTTATGATTGATTTGCCGGCAGCGCTCGGCTAATATCGGCTCCTCTATGCACAAGCCACCTCCCCTTCGATGAATCACCAACCCGATCAATGCCTGACGCTATAAACCTGCCGAACCACTGGCTCGAAGGGCTCGACAGCCGCTCGTCCTTTGCGGCCCTGCTCGAAATTTGTCAATCCCTCGCGTTTTACATCGTCGACCGGGAGCAGAACTTGCTGTATTGGAGCCCCGGCGCGGAACGGCTCACCGGCAGCCATCCGGGGGAAACCTGTCCGCCGGAATTCAGGATTCATGCGGACGCGATGCGAACCATCCATACGCCGCCGCAGGACGGGGTCATGATGGCCCTGCACCAATCCGCCCGCCTGCTCTATGACCGGCATGGCGCTCCTTCAGGCGGCATCGCTCTGTTAACCCCGGCCGATGCGGTCGAAAAGCCGCGAACGGCTTCGGAGCGCGAGCAAAACTTTCAAGGCATCATCAGCCGTTCGCCGGCGATGCGCAATGTCTTTCAGATCATCCGGAATGCGGCCGAGACCGAAGCGACCGTGCTGGTCCGGGGCGAGAGCGGCTCGGGTAAGGAGCTGGTCGCAAAAGCGATTCACGATCTCAGCGCGCGCCGAAACGCGCCGTTTCTGGCGATCAATTGCGCGGCGCTGTCCGCCAACTTGCTCGAAAGCGAATTGTTCGGGCATGTGCGCGGGGCGTTTACCGGCGCGATCAAGGATCATAAAGGCGTGTTTCAACGCACCGAGGGCGGCACGCTGTTTCTGGACGAGGTGGCCGAACTGCCGCTGGAATTGCAGGCCAAACTGCTCAGGGTGATTCAGGAAAGAAATTTCATGCCGGTCGGCGGCGACCGCCTGCTCGACGCGGATGTGCGCATCGTTGCGGCGACGCACCGCTCGCTCAGGGAAGAGGTCAAAACCGGCCATTTTCGCGAAGATTTGATGTACCGGCTGCGCGTCGTGCCGATTTTCATTCCGCCGCTCAGGGAGCGGCGCGAGGACATCAGCCTGTTGATCTGGCATTTCATCGCCCGGCACAATGCGCGCAAATTCAGAAAAATCGACAAGATCGACCCACAGGCAATGCGCCTGTTGCTCGATTATCACTGGCCCGGCAATGTCCGGGAATTGCAGAATGTGATCGAGTATGCGTTCGCGGTCGGACGCGGCGCGACCTTACGCCAATCGGAACTGCCGCCCGAATTCAGCGAACCGAAAACGATCGCGCCTGCCGCCAATGCCCTGCCGCTGCAGAGCCCTGAGCAGGAAAAACAGGCGATCGGCGAGGCGCTGCGGCAAAGCCACGGCCGAGTCACCGAAGCGGCCCGGCTCGCCGGCATGAGCCGCGCGACGTTCTGGCGCAAACGCAAGCATTATGGCCTGTGAGCGTTGATCATTGGCCCGTCTCGGGGTGAGCATGATTGTGCTGATGGCTAGGGTCATGAGCATGGTCATGATTATGCGTATGTTCAGCACTAGGGGCATGCGTATGCGCGGGCTCGGCTTCATGGTCATGAGTTGGCTCTGACACGGGCGCCGGCTCATGATTATGGCCATGCGTTTCCTCGGGCACTGTCCCGAGCTCATGCTCATGGTCATGAAGTTCCTCCCCGTCATGGTGGTGCATCAAGGCCTCTTCGCTGACCGGCACCGCCGACACCGCCACGCCGTAATGGTAAACCATCAAACCGCCCAAATCGGCGCCTAATACCATTAGGCCGCACATGACCGCGGCCAGGATCAGAAACAGCGTGTTCGCGACGCCTTCAATCACGCCGCCTTTCAGCGCGCGCCAGCCGGCCAGCGACAGCGCGAAAATGACCACCGCGATGCCGAAGTGCTCATGATTCTCCATGACTTGATGCACGTTTCCGCCGTGCGGGACCGAATCGGCCGCGATAAAGCCGGCGGTCGCGGTAAAAATCGAAGCGACGGCGCCGAGGTACAACAAGCCGCTCGCGACCGCGCGCCAGTTCGGTTTTTTGGCCAGGCTTCCGATCAGATCGAGCGCGAAAAAGGCCGACAAGAACGCGATCGGAAAATGCACCAGCAGCGGATGGATGTTCTGCATCGTGGCGATGCCGGGCAGCACAGTCGAAAATATTTCCGGCGGTCCCATGCCCGCCAGTTTTTCAAGAAAACTGAGCAGGCCGCCAATCGCCGCCGCTATCCCGCCGCCGTGATCGGCGCCGCCATGGACCATGAAAGTTAAAGAGTTGAACATAGTGATGATGATGGATTGATATTGAAGTCCGAACAATCTGCCCGATACGGGCAAAAAGCCAATTATCCCCCAAAGGCGTTAGGAGGAGCAGAAAAACCTATTTCTTACAAAGTGTCGCCGGATCAAACAGCAGAGAAGGCTTGCCGACATAATAGCCCTGCGCATAATCGACACCCAAAGCCTTCAATTTCTCCAATTGCTCGGCATTTTCGACATACTCGGCGATCGTTTCCTTATTGAACAACTTGGCCGCTGTGCTAATAAAGTTGACCACCAGTTCGGAATAAGGGCACTGCAGGATATTTTGCATGAACAGACCGTCGATCTTGAAATAATCGACATTGAATTTGGACAGATTCGCCAGATTGCTCGAGCCGATGCCGATGTCGTCCAGCGACAGCAAACACCCCAAATTGTCTTTCAACAGGCGCATGAACTCGCTGGCCTGCTGATAGTCATGATCGGCGACCGTTTCGGTGATTTCGAAACAGACTCGGCTCGAATCGACCCCGTAATATTTGAAATTCTTTTCGACTTTCTCGACAAAGCCCGGATAACGGATCGTGCTGCCGGAAATATTCAGCGAATACATCACAGACTGCGGATATTCGGCGAGATAGCGGCATAACTGCTGCACCACATAGAGGTCGACTTCCCGGCTGATATGGAACAGTTCGGCGGCCCTGAGCAAGCGTCTTTGCGTCTGGCTGTCGCCGCAGTCGTTTTTATAACGCAACAGCACTTCGGCCTTTTTTTCGACATTCGCGGCGTTGATCGGCAAGATCGGCTGCGCAAACAACACGAACGCATGATTGGTCAAGCCTTCCCTGAGTTCCGGCAACAGCTTCAACAGGTCATAATACTCATGCAAGACCGGATCGTCGTGTTCGATCAGCTTGACCACGCTGTTGCCGGCGCGTTTGGCCTGAAACAACGCTTCGTCGACCGCGGCCAGAATGCGTTCAGGGGTTTTGTATTCGGGCGACAGCGAGGTTACGCCGATGATCAGCTTCGGATAATACGCAATGTCGGCCACGATGATGCATTGCTGATCGATCAGATTCGCCAGTTGTTCGGCAAATTCCAGGCTTTCCGGCACCGGCAATTTCAGCAGGATGCCGAAGCGGTTGCGCTCCAGTTTGCCGATGCTCGCGCCCGCGATCGATGCGACTTTGCCGATGATCAGCGCCTGAATCCGGGTAAAAAGCTCTTCCGCCGCCGCGGTGCCTTGAGTCAGACTGGCGATTTGCAGGGTATGATTGATCTCCGCATACAGCAACGTATGTTGCTGGTGGCTGGTTTCGGCAATTCGCCCAATTTCTTCGATAAAAGCAATCCGGCTCAACAAATTCATCAGTCGATCGCAGCCCTGCCCTGGAAATCAAAGAGAGATCGGAAAACCGCTACCGCACAATGAACGGCCCACACGATGAACTTTATGTTTCTCATCGCTATCAACGCCTATATACACAACGGCATTGCCGTTTCACCAACGCCAGCCGGAGGGGGGTGCTGGATTTTGTCTGCAGGATACGGCGGCATCCATCGAGGGGAAGCAGGGAAAACGGCATGAATAAAGCAAACAGGGTTAACATGAGCGCATTGTACAATAAAACACTGTCAGGATTCTTCCGGTTATTCGACCGATCCTTGATCAATTTGAGGGAATAAAACGATGACGACCTTACAAATCCGGCTGCTTGCGATCATCGCCATCGCAATCGGCGCCTTTTTTCTTTTCGATCTCGATCAATGGCTGACGCTCGAACGCGTCAAGGCCGAATCCGCCCGCCTGGCGGCCTACCGCGACGCCCATCCGCTGCTGGCTACGCTGGCCTACGCGGCAGTTTATATCGCGGTGACCGGCTTGTCGCTGCCCGGCGCGACGGTGCTGACGCTGGCCGGCGGCGCCCTGTTCGGGCTGCTGTGGGGCACGCTGATCGTGTCGTTTGCATCGAGCATCGGCGCGACGCTGGCCTTCCTGGCCGCGCGCTTCCTGTTCCGGGACACGGTCGCCGCCAGATTCGGCGACCGTCTTGCCGCGATCGACGCGGGCCTCGCGAAGGACGGCCCCTATTATCTGTTCACGCTGCGCCTGGTGCCGCTGTTTCCGTTCTTCGTGATTAATCTCGCGATGGGACTAACCTCGATCAAGACCGTGACATTTTACTGGGTCAGTCAGGCCGGCATGCTGGCCGGAACGTTGGTTTATGTGAATGCAGGCACGCAATTGACCAAGATCGATTCGTTGTCCGGCATTCTCTCGCCGCCCCTGGTCGGCGCCTTTGCGTTATTGGGTCTGTTTCCGCTGGCCGCGAAAAAATTGGTGGAGATACTGCCCCGATGAAACCGGAATCTGCCCGCAAAATGAAGCCTCCGAAAAAATTCGACTACAACCTCGCGGTGATCGGCGCGGGCTCGGCCGGCCTGATCACTTCGTATATCGCCGCCGCGGTCAAGGCCAAGGTGCTCCTGATCGAAAAACACAAGATGGGCGGCGACTGCCTGAACACCGGCTGCGTGCCGTCCAAGGCTCTGATCCGCACAACCCGCCTGCTCGCGCTCGGCAGGCGTGCCTCCGAATTCGGCATTAAACAAATGCAGGCCGAATTCACTTTCGGCGAGATCATGGAGCGCGTGCAAACGGTCGTTAAAACGGTCGCTCCGCACGACTCGATCGAGCGCTACACCGGCCTCGGCGTCGAGGTCGCGACCGGCAGCGCCCGCTTGACCTCGCCCTGGACCATCGAGATTGCCGGCGCAACCGGCACACGCACCCTCAGCGCGCGCGCTATCGTGATCGCCGCCGGCGCCCGCCCCCTGGTGCCGCCGATTCCGGGCCTCGACCAGATCGGCTACCTGACCTCGGACAGCGTCTGGAACCTCCGCACCGCGCCGAAGCGCCTCTTGGTGCTCGGCGGCGGCCCGATCGGCTGCGAACTGGCGCAATGCTTTGCGCGCCTCAATATTCAGGTCACCCTGATCGAAATGGCGCCGCGCCTGTTGCTGCGCGAAGACCCCGAAGTCTCGGCGCTGGTCGAGGAGAGGTTTCGGAGCGAAGGCATCGACTTGAAACTGGGCCATACCGCCAAACAGTTCAAAAACGAAAACGGCGAAAAAATGCTGGTCGCCGAACACGCGGGCAGCACCGTCACGATCGCTTTCGACGAAGTTTTGGTCGCGTTGGGGCGCGCGGCCAATGTCAAAGGCTACGGGCTCGAAGAACTCGGCGTGGAACTGTCGCCGAACAAGACGATTCGGATCGATGCGTTTCAGGCGACCAACTACCCGCACCTCTTCGCCTGCGGCGACGTCTCCGGCCCCTATCAATTCACCCACACCGCCGCGCATCAGGCTTGGTATGCGGCGGTCAACGCGCTGTTCGGCAGCATCAAAAAATTCCGCACCGACTATTCGGTGATTCCCTGGGCCACCTTTACCGAACCGGAAGTCGCGCGCGTCGGCCTGAACGAACAGGATGCGAAAGCCCAAGGCATTCCCTATGAAACCAGTCTCTACGATCTGGCCGACCTGGACCGGGCGATCACGGACGGCGAAGCGCACGGCTTCGTAAAAGTTTTAACCGTGCCGGGCAAGGACAAGATACTCGGCGTCACGATCGCGGGCGAACACGCCGGCGACCTGCTCGCCGAATTCATCCTCGCGATGAAACACCATATCGGCCTGAACAAAATCCTCGGCACGATTCATATCTACCCGACGCTGGCCGAAGCGAACAAATATGCGGCAGGCGTCTGGAAACGCGCTCATCAGCCGGAGACCTTGCTGAAATGGCTGGCGAGGTTTCATGCCTGGCGGCGGGGGTAATCGCCATCCTTATCCGCAAAATTTTATGCACAAAATCTGTGGATAACTTTGTGGATAGATTGTTTTTGAGAGCGCAAAAGTACCGTTTTTATTACAGTTTGGTTAATTTGTATAAAAACGAAACAATCCGCTGACACAATAAAAAAATCAATGACTTACATGCGATTTCACGGTTTTGCAAAGCGCCTATTGACACGCTGTAAGTCATTGATTTGTGCTGTGCATAAACGCGGTTGCTACGAAAGAATTTGTCAACACCCCAAGGCGTTTTTTCCAATTCATGGCGCCGCCTGGATGACCCGGCACCGAGCAGTTTTTTCATTCATGCAAGTTTTTGTGTGCGCCGTATTCGCTCGAAATCAAAATTACCTGAAAGCGACGGGAATGCGCTTGGGTTTGTAGTCAACTTGGGTCGCTATCCGAAAGCAACGGTTGAACGGATTGGGCTATGAAATTTTTCGTGCCTTTCGTGTTTTTCGTGGAAAATGCATCACATCAGTTATTCACAAATCCTGTGGATAACTTTGTGGATAGCTTGTTTTTGAGCGTCCAAAAGTACCGTTTTTATTACACTTAAGTCAGTTTGTATAAAAACGAATCAATCCCCTCACGCATTAAAAAATCAATGACTTACGCGCGCTTTTAAGTTTTTTTCCGGTAGCGCTTGACACGCGGTAAGTCATTGATTTGTGCTGTGCATAAATGCTATTGAATCAAAATCATTTGGCTCGGCTAAGCGAATTTCAGATCAGCTTCTTTCATCCCAGGCTTTCTCCAAGCGTTTCGCGGACACAGGATAGGCGGTCTTCAATTGCTGCGCATACTGCGACACCCTGAACTCTTCGAGCGCCCAGCGGAAAGGGTCCTGCTCGGGGATGATCGCTTCCTTTTTCGATTTTTTCTCGATGTCCTGCCAGAAGCGGATCGAATAGCGCTGAATTTCCTGATTTTTTTGCGGGTCGTTGCCGAGCTTGTCGAGCCGGTACAGAGCCGCTTTCAGATAGCGCGGGATCGCCTTGAGCTGGTCGTGCGGGGTATGCCGGATGAAGCCTGCGTATATCAACAGATTGAGTTGCTGGTTGACATCCTTGGCCAAGGGATCGTTAGCATTCAGGCGTTGCAAGCGGGTTTTGATCTCCGCATACTGCTGCATGATTTCCAAAACGATCTTGCCGGTCTCGTTCGCGGCGGAGATCAGGTTCGGCTTCGACTGCTGCAAATTGCGTTCGAACGCCTCCTTGCCGCGGATCGTCCGTCCGTCGATAAACACATGACTCAGAACGCAGAACAGCAGATCCTCCTTGAACGAGCCGGACGGCTGATACTGGATGATCGGATGCTTCGGCAGGCGTTGATAGGCCAGCTCGGCCGCAGCCGACTGCGGCGCGTTTTTCTGGATATAGGTGCATTCCTTGCGCAGCTGCAACTGATACAGGCGCATCAAGCCGGCCTGATGCTGCTGCGCGGCCTTGCGTTCGGTGTCGAACAGGCGCACGCCGACCGCGTCGCCCTCATCGACGATCGCCGGATAGCCGATGAACGCCTGGCCGCGCTGCATGAACTGCCGGGTGTCCGGCAGATCGTCGAAAGCCCATTGGATGCAGCCGGTGTAATTCAGTTCGTCCGCCGCGAGCTGGTCGAAGCTGTCGCCGGCCACGACCCCATGCTTGGCCTGGAGTTTTTTCAGATCGCGTCCGTAATCGAGCAGCTTGCCCTGGTCGTCGATGACCCGGAAATTCATTTTCAAATGCTCGGGCAATTGCTCGGCATTCCAGGCATTCAACGGGATCGCCTCGCCGGTCAGCTTGCGCAGCCGGTTGCCGAGCCATTCATACAAGGAGCCCTTGAACTCCGGCTCGATTTCGAGACACTGTTTGACCGTCTCCGGCACCGGCACGAAATGCTTGCGGATCGACTTCGGCAGCGACTTGATCAAGGCGATGCATTTTTCTTCGAGCAGCCCCGGCACCAGCCAGTCGAACGGAGTTTGCGAGACCTGGTTCAACTGATGCACCGGGATGATCGCGGTCACACCGTCCTCGTCGTGTCCAGGCTCGAAACGGTATTGCAATGCAATCGTCAGATTGCCGATTTTCTTGCTGTCCGGATAATCCCATTCGTTGACCACATGATCCTGCTCGCGGGTCAGGTCTTCCTTGGTCAGAAACAGGATTTTCGGATTGTCGCGCTCGGTTTTTTTACGCCATTGGTCGAGTGCGATACCACTGACGATTTCGGCCGGCAATTTCTTATCGTAGAACTGATACAGCCATTCCTCGTCCTCGATCAGATCGACACGGCGGCCCTTGTGCTGAATGTAGCCGACCTCTTCGAGCAGTTTCTGGTTTGCAACATAGAACGGCGCGTTGCTGTGATAGTCGTGATCGACCAGCGCGGAGCGGATGAAGATTTCGCGCGCGGCCTTCGGATCGACGTGTTCATACGGTACTTTACGGCCCGCCTGCAAGGTCAGGCCATAAAGCAAGGTGCGTTCGTACACCGCGCTGCGCCCGGCTTTCTTTTCCCAGTGCGGATCGTAATAGTTGCGCTTGACCAGATGCTCGGCGCATTGCTCGATCCATTCCGGTTCGATCTTCGCGACCGTGCGCGCATAGACCTTGCTGGTCTCGACCTGCTCGCCCGCCATGATCCATTTCGGCCGCGCCTTGTGCTGGCCTGAGCCCGGAAAAATGAAGAATTTCAGCCCGCGCGCGCCGAGATATTCGTATTGCTCGTGGCGGAAGCCGATATTCGACAGCAGGCCCGGCAGCAACGCCCGATGGATTTCCACATAACTGGCTTCGACCATATTCATCTTCAGGTTCAGGTCACCCTTGATCACCTGCATGATCTGCGCATGGATGTCATACCATTCGCGCATCCTGATATAGGACAGAAAATGGTCGCTGCAATATTTACGCAGCTTGCTGTTCGACAGATGCTTCTTCTGCTCCTCGAACTGATTCCAGAGATTCAGCAAGGTCAGAAAATCCGAATCCTCATGCCGGAATACCGCCTGTTTCGCCTCGGCCTGCGCGAGCTTGTCGGACGGCTTCTCGCGCGGGTCCTGAATGCTCAGCGCGGCGACGATGATCGCGACCTCGGTCAGACAATGCTGTTTTTCGGCCGCGATCAGCATCCGCGCGAGTTTCGGATCGGTCGGAAACTTGACCAGTTGCTTGCCGATGTCGGTCAGCTTGCCCTGCTTGTCGAGCGCATTGACTTCCTGCAGGACCGTCTTGCCGTCGCGGATCATCTTGTCCTCGGGCGGCTCGATGAACGGAAAATCCTCGATGTCGCCGAGATTCAGCGCGGTCATCTGCAAGATGACCGCCGACAGGTTCGTGCGCAGGATTTCCGGTTCGGTAAACTCGGGCCGGGCCTGATAATCTTCCGGCGAATACAGCCGGATGCAGATGCCTTCGGCGACCCGGCCGCAGCGCCCTGCCCGCTGGTTTGCGCTCGACTGCGAGATGCGCTCGATCGGCAGCCGCTGAATCTTGCTGCGGTGGCTGTAACGGCTGATCCGGGCATGGCCGGTGTCGATCACGCCGCGGATGCCGGGCACGGTCAACGAGGTTTCGGCGACGTTGGTCGCGAGCACGATCCGAATCTTGCCGCCTTTCGGCTTGAAAACACGCTCCTGCTCGCTCGCACTCAGCTTCGCGTACAAGGGCAGGATCTCGTATTGGGACGGATGATGTTTTTTCAGCGACTCGGTGGTTTCCTTGATCTCGCGCTCGCCGCTCATGAAGATCAGGATGTCGCCGCGCAAATCGCGCGTCAGTTCGTCGACCGCCTCCAGAATCGCCTGTTGCAGGTTGTCGCTGGTTTCGTCGTTGGCCGCGTTCTTGCCGTCCTCGTCTTTCTCCGGTTCCTCGACCGGCCGGTAGCGAACCTCGACCGGATAGGTGCGGCCCGACACTTCGATGATCGGCGCGTCGAAGAAATGCCGCGAAAAGCGCTCCGGGTCGATCGTCGCGGAGGTGATGATCAGCTTCAGATCGGGCCGCTTCGGCAGCAGCCATCTCAGGTAGCCGAGCAAAAAGTCGATGTTCAGGCTGCGCTCGTGCGCCTCGTCGATGATGATCGTATCGTATTGATTCAGGTAAGGATCGTTCTGCGTCTCGGCGAGCAGGATGCCGTCGGTCATCAGTTTGACCAGCGAGCCGGCATGAGTCTTGTCGCTGAAACGCACCTTGAAACCGACCGACTTGCCGAGCGGCTCGCCGAGTTCCTCCGCGATCCGGTCCGCGACCGTGCGCGCGGCGATCCGCCGCGGCTGGGTGTGGCCGATGAAGCCGGCGGAGCCTAGGCCGATCGACAGGCAGATCTTCGGCAACTGCGTGGTCTTGCCGGAGCCGGTCTCGCCGCAGACGATAACCACTTGATTATTCCTGATCAGTTCGCCGATCTCGTCCTTTTTGCCGGTGACCGGCAAATCGGGAAAGTTCAGCGCCGGCACACTGGCCAGGCGTTGATTGCGCTTCGCAACGGATTGTTCGATGCGGTTTTGCAGCGTAGCAACCTGAGCGTCCGGCTGCTTGCCTTTCTGATAATCGCTGCGCAGCCGGTCGAGTTGGCGTTTAAAGCCGTTCCGGTCCTGGTTTAAACACTGCGGTAATTGGCGGGAGAGTTGCTTGAGGGTTTCGCTAAGGGACATCAAAACAGCCGGTAAAATGCGGCTATTATACGACAAACCGAGGGCATTCCGGCATTGCCCGGAAAACCTGGCAGGTCTCTAAGTTAGAATCAATAATCGGTCGGCAGGCGCGCGGCCAAGTCGTCCCATTGGATCACGATCTCCGGCAGGATGCCGACCGCGGTTTCGCCTTTCAATTCGGATATGTCCGGCTTGCCGTATTCGCCCCCCTGCAAGCGGTAAACCGTCAGTACGCGATCGATCGGATGCACCAGCCAATATTCGCGGACGCCGTGGCGTTCATAAAGCTGGCGTTTCTTGATTTGATCATGCCCCGCGGTCGATGGCGACAACACTTCGACGATCCAGTCCGGCGCGCCGCGGATACCGCGGCGATCGAGTTTGTTGGAATCGCAGACAACCAGCACGTCGGGCTGAACGACGGTGTCGATTTTGTCGTCCGCTTCAGAATGCTTGGGAAGACGCACATCCACCGGCGCAATGAAAGCACGGCAGGATTTCCCCTGTAATGCCTGCCGTGCCTGAAAATAAATTTCCCCCGCCACGTCTTGATGGGGCAAATCCGGCGCCGGAGCCATCCTATAAGCCACGCCATCGATCAACTCATAGCGCACATCGTCAGGCCAGGTCAGATAATCGCCGTAGCAATGGAATAAAGTATCTTTTAAAGCCAGCCCCATGACACGCTCCTCATTATTTATGGCTAATCTACGGCAGAATTCGAGCTATATTTTTAAGCGCTCGACGATCCGGTCATTGAGCAAATGCTCCTGGATGATCTGATCAATATCCTGCTGATTCTGAAACGTGTACCAGACCGCTTCGGGGTAGACCACCAGCACCGGCCCCTTGTTGCAGCGGTCCATGCAACCGGCGTTATTGATCCGGCATTTGCCGGGCCCGTTCAGTTTGAGCTTTTTGACCTGCTCCTTGGCATAATCGCATAAGGACTGCGCGTCACGATCCGCGCAGCAACTTCTGCCGTCTTCGCGCTGGTTGGTGCAAATAAAGACATGGTGCTTGTAATAACTCATCACAAAAATTAAGCGGGTTTCGATGTGCGAGATTATACCCGAAAGCGCAAACCCATCACCTTACCGATCCGGCTAACTTTTAGCCTAAGCCTGATTGGCTTTCCATGCGCCGGAACTTTCCGAGCCCATTTACTGTCTTTTAAAACGTTCATTTCAATTGATCTTCACAACACACCCAAGGACATCGACATGAAACCCATAAAAATAACATCCGCCGCGCTTTTTCTCCTACTGCCTCTCAGCATGGCAAGCCACGCCGAAACCCCGGCGGAGTCGCCGGCTGCCCCCGGTGAACCGATGGACATGCCTGGAGGCATGCCCATGCATCGCGGCATGGGTATGCGGGGCCATATGTCCGAGGCAGAGCGGGACCAGCACATGCATATGTATCAAGACCATATGCTGAAGATGCATGATCTTTCTAACCGGATTTTGGCCGAACCCGACGCCAAGAAAAAAGAACAGTTAAAAAACGAACAATTCGAACTGATGAAGGCGCATCAGGCGCAAATGATGACGCATCGAATGGAAAAGATGCAAAAACTTCAAAAAACCGAAAAACCAGCCCCCGCCCCCAAGACCACCAAATAAGCTTCGGCCCCATTTCTCTTCCGTTGCATCATTTCCGGACCTTTCGCTAAGAAAGGCCGGAAATTTGTCTTTTTTGAATGCTCTCGGTTTATGCATGGCATGCATTGCTTGAATATCAAAAAAAATACTGTCTATAATGAAGGCAGTTATTTTTCATGAATCAGCTAATGAAATGCCAAAACTGACCGTTTATTTTAAAGATAAAGAAATCGAATCCTTCTCGTTTGGTGAAGGCATGATACGCATCGGCCGGGACGAAACCAACGATGTCACGATAGACAGTCTGGCGATTGCACCGGTTCACGCCGTGATTACGCTGCGTAACGGCATCGCCACGATCAGGCCGTTACAGGATGAATTTCCGATTACGATCAACGGCGAAAAGACCCAGGAAGGCGTTCTGAACAATAACGACATGCTTGCCCTGGGCAAACATCATGTGCTTTTCAGCGATAGCGTTGCGGACGGCATGTTCAAGCCGTTTGCCGAAGCTTTAAACGGCGAATCCTCGCCAGCCGCGCCGCTGTTCGGCATCGAACCCGAGTTGCCGAACGGTAATTTTCAGATCATGGATGGCGAAAATATCGGCAAAATCATCCCGATCAAAAAAAATATGGTGCAATTGGGACGCCCAGGCCAAGGCATTGTGGTAGTGACCCGGAAAAAAGATGGCTATTTTGTCTCGACGCTCGAAAACAAAGGCTCGCTGACCGTCAACGGCGAAGCGATCGATAATAAAATCATCAAGTTGACCAATAACGACGTGCTCAGCATCAATGACAAGTCGCTGCAATTTTTTCTGAGCTGATCATCAGAAGCGCGACTTACAAATCGGCCAGAATATCCAGCGCATCCGCCAGCGTCGCGACCGGATACACGGTCAAGCCGTCGATCGCTTTCTTGGGCGCATTCGCTTTCGGTATCACCGCCTTTTTAAAGCCATGCTTGGCCGCATCGTTCAGCCGGGCGTAACCATTCGCCACCGGCCTGATTTCGCCGCTCAAGCCCAACTCCCCGAAAAAAAACGCGTCATGCGGGACGATTCGATCCCGTAAACTCGATACGATGCCGATGATGATCGCCAGATCCGAACTGGTTTCGGTCACCTTGATACCACCGACCACGTTCGCGTAAATCTCGTCGTTCGCGGTAAAAATGCCGCCATGCCGCGACAACACCGCAAGCAGCATCGCGAGCCGGTTTTGATCGAAGCCGACCGCCAGCCGTCTCGGATTGCCGTATTGGCATTCGGTCACCAAGGCCTGAATTTCGACCAGCAAGGGCCTCGTGCCTTCCCACAGCACCGTCACCACGCTGCCCGAAGACGGCTTGTCAGGCCGGTTCAAAAACATCGCGGACGGATTTTTGACTTCCTTCAGACCCGCGCTGTCCATTGCAAAAAACCCAAGTTCGCCGACGCTGCCGAAGCGGTTTTTATCGGCCCTGAGCACGCGAAAGCGGGCATCATCGGTCGCCGCCAAAATCACCTGACTATCGACGATATGACTCAGGGTCATCGGGCCTGCCAAAGACTGATCCTTGGTCACATGGCCGACCAAAAACAGCGCGACGTTATTTTTTTTCGCATACTGGGTCAGATAGCTGGCCGACTCCCTGACCTGGGACACCGAACCGGGCGCCGATTCGGACTGTTCGCTATAAACGACCTGGATCGAATCGATCACCGCGACTTGCGGCTTGACCTCATCCATCACATCGGCAATGCGCTGAACCGACGTTTCGGCCAGCATCAGAATTTTGTCCGAAGGCAGCTTCAGCCGGCGCGCCCGGTCGGCAATTTGGCGCAGCGATTCCTCGCCGGAAACGTACAGCACATCGACGCCCTGCTGCGCGATATGCGCAATGATCTGCAGCAGAATCGTGCTTTTGCCGGCGCCCGGCGCGCCGCCGATCAGCACCACGCTGCCTTTGACCAGACCGCCGCCGAGCACGCGATCGAACTCCGTCATGCCGGTCTGGATTCTTTCCTCGCGCACCAGCGCGACATCGGATAACAGTTGGACCTCGGATTTGCCGCCCGCATAGCCGTCCCGGCGCTGAATGCGGCCGGCAGAAGCCGCCCCCAGGCGCACCTCCTTGATCGTATTCCACGCGCCGCAACTGGTGCATTGGCCGTTCCAGCGCGGATAATCGGCACCGCATTCCGCGCACACAAAGGCGGTTTTGTCTTTTTTGCTCATTGTAAAAAAATCGTATCTTCCTTGCGGATCGAGTTGTTCGATGTCGACTGTGTTAGCGGCCGTGATGGCCAAGTTGCCCCCTTCTCCGACTTGATGTCGGCATCGATGTTCACTTTTCGTTGACGATGCGCAGCAGGACATCCGCCGGCTTGTGTTTTTCCAGCCTAAAGGGGCGGACGCTCCGGGCAGTATTTATATATTCAGGGCATGCCTTGCTCAGTTCTTTATTATTGATCTGCACAAATAGCATAGGCTTGCAAAGAAAAACTCTCATCAACCATATTATCTTGTGTTCTAAGCTTTCCACTGGCGATCCAGGTAGTGTCGCTACTTGGATAGCTTGATGTGATGATAATCTTCGCAACATCACTCACGTTTAATGTCGCATACCCTCCGCTAACAATCTGTTTTCCTTCCGGACAAGACGCAGTAACCGATTTATCACTCTCATTATCAGGCGATGAAGCCCCCACAACCCGCTCCCAACCTATCAGTCCTGCAGCTCCGGTAGCACCGACTGGCCCGACGGCGCCGGTAGGTCCGATTGGTCCGATTGGTCCGATTGGTCCGATTGGTCCGATTGGTCCGATTGGTCCGGTGGCTCCTATAGGTCCAATTGGCCCGATTGGTCCAACGGCTCCTGTAGGTCCGATTGGCCCTGCGGCCCCTGTAGCGCCCACTTGTCCGGCGGCTCCTACAGTCCCCCCCCATACGATGTCCAATGTCGGTTCATGCCCGGTGGTTTTGTTTTCTTTACTATCGATTTTAATGTTCAAACCATTACTACCGCGCAAAGCAAATCCAATAGCCTTAGAATTGGCAGCTAGTGCCTCCGAAACATAATTGGTTACGTCAAATTCTACCCAATTGTTCGAAGTAGAGTTGGCCGATCCGATAACATCTCCAACAACAGGGGCGGCAGAAGCGGTAATTTGAAGTTCATTCCAATCCGCCGTTGTCTCGTGGATATTTAAATTCCCGCCTAACCCTTTCTTTTGAGATACATAGACTCTTAATGTGGCATGTGTAATAGTGCCTGGGACTGAAGATGATGCATTTAAGTCAAATTTCAGATAACCCTCCCGCATGGACTGGACTACATGAATCGTAGTTTGTTTACCAAAATTTTTTGTCGGCGACGATAAAGATACAAAACTATCGCCTAGCAATGTCACATCGGCGAATGCAGCCGGTGCTAAAGTTAACGCAGCCAATGAGCTGATTAAGGCTAATGAATGAATTGCATGGTGGCTCGCCTGGGGTATCATTGGGAATTTATTTTTTTTCATATTGGCATCCAAATTAGTCAGGTGTATTTTGCGCCTCTATGCACGACTAAACATTGAACTATCGCCTAAGTCATTAATTTTAATATCAATAATTATATAACCCGATAACATATAATTAAATTGCTTACGGCATAATTTTAAAAATTGACGTATACAGAGATTTCGAGCGCTAAAAATTTAAGAAATCCATGTCAGCTTAAGCTCCCTCCTAGTCGAAAAGAATACCACAGCACCAACATAAAACAAGCCTCAAGACATCCTTACCATCAATTTATCATAACCCTAATAATTACTTAAGGATATGACTAAAAATAACTCCCTAAAATGCAACTTGATAATCCACATTCAGAGCAAGGGAGTTATCAGAGAAGTTATTATTTGCCAATCTATTAACAACAAATCGCCCACTATATAAAATTTAAAGATATTACAAGATAACTAAGAATTAAGGAATGAGATTTGCACAGCTCGAATTGAGCGAAACATCTTTCCGAAGCCATTTTTTATGTCTCATCAATCGGCTGATTTTCGGCTCTGCCGGATTGCCCAGGCGACATCGGCCGCCTGCCGGTTTTCCTTCACATCGTGCACGCGAAACAGTTTGACGCCGGTCATCACGCCGAGCGCGGTCGTGACCGCGGTTGCAGTGACCAGTTCGGCCGGCTCTTCGACATGGCACAACGAGCCCATGAAACGCTTGCGGCTGGTGCCAAGCAGCACCGGAAATCCGAGGCCGGCAAAGGCATCGAGATGCGCGAGCAAATCGATATTATCCTGTCTGCGCTTGCCGAAGCCGATGCCCGGGTCGATGATGATGCGTTCCTTTTTAATACCCGCCGCTAAAGCCGCCTCGACGCGCTCCCGCAAAACCGCCACGACCTCGCCGACCACATCGTCATAATACGGATGGTCCTGCATCGTTTTCGGCGTGCCCTGGTTGTGCATCAGCACGATCGGCGCGTCCAGGCGCGCGGCCAGCGTCAGCATCTTCGCATCCCCGGTGCCGCCCGAAACATCATTGATCAAATCGGCACCTGCCTTCAAGGCGGCTTCGGCGACTTCGGCCAGGGTCGTATCGATGCTGATCAGGAGATGCGATGACAAACCTTTGATCGCCTCGATCACCGGCACGACCCGGCGGATTTGTTCCGAAGCCGGCACCGGCTCCGAACCCGGACGCGTCGATTCGCCGCCGATGTCGATGATGTCCGCGCCGTCGGCCAGCATCTTCTCGGCCTGCAAGGCCGCCGCCTCCACCGTGCTATATTTTCCGCCGTCGGAAAAACTGTCCGGCGTCACGTTCAATATTCCCATGATCAGCGGTTTCTCGAAAGCTCTAAACAAAATCCAAACTCCTCTGTACAAACTGCGGTCAAAGCTTCGAGTATAATACCGGGACCTACTCCACCCCAAACAAATAATTGATGGATAAACCGCGCTTAGCCTGGGCCATTACCGGCTCCGGCCACTATATCAAAGAGTGTCTGGATTTTTTGTTGACCCTCGATCATGTCGATTTATACATCAGCCAGGCCGGCGAAGAGGTGCTTAGAATGTACGGCTATGACCTGAAAGAAATCCGCGAAAAGATGCCGGTTTACCGCGACAAGGCCGCCTCGTCGCCGCCGGTCGGCCTGTTCTACAAGGGCTACTACCATACCTTCGTGATGGCCCCGGCCACCTCGAACACGGTCGCCAAATGCGTGCTCGGCATCGCCGACTCGCTGGTCACCAATCTGTATGCGCAGGCCGGCAAATGCAAAGTGCAAAGCATCGTCTTCGCCTGCGATACCGCGCCGGAAATGGAAACGACCGCGCCGGGCGGCATGGTGATGGTGTATCCGCGCAGGATCGATCTCGAAGGCACCGAAAAACTGCGCGAATTCGAATACACGACCGTCGTCGACACGGTCGAAGACTTGATCGTGAAGGTCAAAGAGCGCTTAAAGGCGGTCGGATGAGCGAACACATTCTGTTTCTGACCGGCAAGCTGGCGGAAAAACAGCTGCGGGCGATCCTCGAAAAGATGCAGCCGAAATTCCGCTATACGGTGCATCAGCTCGGCATCAAGGTCGCAGCCCTCATGACCGCGGACATGATCGGACGCCGGCTGACCGACACCTTCGGCGCCGACCGCATCATCGTGCCGGGCCGCTGCCGGGGCGACCTCGACAAGCTGTCCGAGGACAAGGGCCTGCCGATCGAACGCGGCCCGGACGAATTGAAGGATTTGCCGCAGTTTTTCGGTCAGGCCGCGCACAAGCCCGATCTGAGCCAGTATCAGGTCAAGATTTTTGCCGAGATCGTCGATGCGCCGAATCTGAGCATCGGGGCGGCGGTCGAACGCGCGCGCTATTATCAACGCAACGGCGCCGACGTGATCGACATCGGCTGCCTGCCGAGCACGCCGTTCCCGCTAATGGAAGAGATGATCCGCACGCTGAAGCAGGAAGGCTTCAAGGTCAGCATCGACTCGTTGAATGCGGACGACCTGCTCAAAGGCGCAAAGGCCGGCGCCGATTTCATGCTCAGCCTGCACGAAAGCACCCTGTGGATTGCGGATGAGGTCGAGGCGACGCCGATCCTGATCCCGGAAACACATGAAGACCTCGCCTCGCTCGACCGCAGCATCGCGGCGCTGCAGGCCAAAAACCGCGTCTTCATCGTCGATCCGATCCTCGACCCGCTGCATTTCGGCTTCACCGAATCGATCGTGCGCTATCACGAAGTCAGAAAGCGCCATCCCGACATCGAGATCATGATGGGCGTCGGCAATATCACCGAACTGACGCATGCGGACACTGTGGGGATGAACACGCTGCTGCTCGGCATCTGCTCGGAACTGAACATCAACCACATCTTGGCGACCGAAGTCAGCAAACACGCCTGCCGCGCGATCAAGGAAGCCGACCTGGCCCGGCGCATCATGCACGCGGCCAAGGAGCACAACACGCTGCCGAAGCATATCGATCCGGGCCTGATGGCGCTGCACGAAACCTCTCCTTTCCCCTATTCTTTCGCCGAGATCAGCGAACTGGCCGGCGAAATCAAGGACCCGAGCTACCGGGTTCAGATCAGCCCCGAAGGCGTGCATATTTTCAACCGGGACGGCCTCTACAGCGCCGCCGATCCGTTCGACCTGTTTCCGAAACTCGGCGTCGAAACCGACGGCGGCCATGCCTTTTACCTCGGCGTCGAACTGGCCCGCGCCGAGATCGCCTGGCGGCTCGGCAAGCGCTACAACCAGGACGAGGCGTTATCCTGGGGCTGCGCGACCGATCAGGGCGAATCAACGGTCGATCTGCACACCTTCAAGCCCGCCGGCACGACGCTGCAAAAGAAAGAACCCCATTAAGCTAGGTACGGCTTGCCCGCTCATTGTATAATTATTGCGGGGTTTAAGATTTACAGCGTTCCCATGCTTTGCGCCGGGAATGCAAACCGAACCGCCCGGCGGTTCGGGACGCAGGGCGTGAGAAGCCTAAGCCAAATTTTTATTGCCAACATTTAAAGCATCAATCCAACAATGACTGTCGAAAAACCTTCCATACGCCGCCGCGGTATCTATTTGTTACCCAACTTGTTTACGACGGGAGCGCTGTTTTCGGGTTTTTACGCGATCACTTCCGCGATGAACGGACACTTCGAAACCGCGGTGATCGCGATCTTCATCGCGATGGTGCTGGACGGGCTCGACGGCCGCGTCGCGCGCCTGACCAATACGCAAAGCGAATTCGGCGTGCAATACGATAGCCTGTCGGACATGGTGTCATTCGGTGTCGCGCCGGCGTTGGTGATGTATCTGTGGGCGTTTTCCGGCCTCGGCAAATTGGGCCTGTTCGCCGCCTTCGTGCACACGGCCGGCGGCGCCTTGCGTCTGGCGCGCTTCAACACCCAGGTCGAAACCGCCGACAAGCGCTATTTTCAAGGCTTGGCGAGCCCTGCCGCCGCCGCGATTCTGGCCGGCTTCATCTGGTTTGCGCTCGAATATCAATACGATGTGGACTATCTGAAATATCCCGCGCTGATCTTGACCACCGCGACCGGCCTCTTGATGGTCAGCAATTTCCGCTATTTCAGCTTCAAGGGCATCGACTGGAAAGGCAAGGTACCGTTCGTGTTTGCGATCGTTGCGATGCTGATCATCGGCTTCGTGATGACACAACCGCAATCGATGCTGTTCTTTTTGTCGCTGATCTATGCGGCATCCGGTCCGGTTCTGACGCTGGTGTTGCTGAGACGCCGCCGGCTGCACGCAAGAAAATCAGAAAAATCCGCTTGAGGCTCCCCATTCATTAGCGTATAGTCGCATTATGTCCACACCATACACCTTCGTTCATTACTCTACACCGGCCGCTCGCGGGGCCGCTTCCTTGCTGTTGCCTGCACTTTCTCTGCTGCTGAGACTACTGCCCTAAGGGGCACATAACTCAACTCTCACAGAATCGCTTTATACACCCATTTTTTAAATCCTCGGCAAGGCACGCGTGGAGGGTTCTCCATGCAGGGAATTTTTTATGAAAGACAAATTAATCATTTTTGATACGACGATGCGCGACGGCGAGCAAAGCCCCGGCGCCTCGATGACCCGCGAAGAAAAAATCCGCATCGGCCGGGCGCTGGAGCGCCTCAGGGTCGATGTGATCGAAGCCGGCTTCCCGGCCGCCAGCCCCGGCGATTTCGAATCGGTGCAGGCGGTTGCGAACGTGATCAAGGACAGCACCGTTTGCGGCCTGGCCCGCGCCTTGGACAAGGATATCGACCGCGCCGGCGAAGCGTTGAAAGGCGCAAGCCGCGCCCGTATCCATACCTTCATCGCGACCTCGCCGATTCATATGCAAATGAAATTGCAGATGACGCCGGAACAGGTGATCGAATACGCGGTGCGCGCGGTCAAACGCGCCCGCCAATATACCGACGATGTCGAATTTTCGCCCGAAGATGCGGGCCGTTCGGAAGAAGACTTTTTGTGCCGGATTCTCGAAGCGGTGATCGATGCAGGCGCGCGCACGCTGAATATTCCGGATACGGTCGGTTACTCGATCCCGCAGCAATTCGGCACGACGATCGCGAATCTGATCCAGCGCATCCCGAATTCCGATAAAGCCGTCTTCTCGGTGCATTGCCATAACGATCTGGGCCTCGCGGTCGCGAACTCCTTATCGGCGGTCATGAACGGCGCACGCCAGATCGAGTGCACGATCAACGGCCTCGGCGAACGCGCCGGCAACGCCTCGCTCGAAGAAGTCGTGATGGCGGTACGCACGCGCCAGGACGTCTTCACCTGCGATACCGGCATCGACACCCGCGAAATTTTGACCTGTTCGAAACTGGTGTCCTCGATTACCGGCTTCCCGGTGCAGCCGAACAAGGCGATCGTCGGCGCGAACGCGTTCGCGCATGAAGCCGGCATTCATCAGGACGGCGTGCTGAAGAGCCGCGAAACCTACGAAATCATGCGTGCCGAGGACGTCGGCTGGAGCGCGAACCGGATGGTGCTCGGCAAGCATTCGGGCCGCAACGCCTTCAAGAGCCGGATGACCGAATTGGGCTTGGTGTTCGAATCGGAAGAAGAGCTGAATGATGTGTTCATGCGCTTCAAGCAACTGGCCGACAAGAAGCACGACATTTTCGACGAAGATTTGCAGGCCCTGGTCTCCGAGGCGAGCTTCGAAGCCGAAGACGAATTCATCAAGCTGATTTCGCTGAAAGTCTGCTCCGAAACCGGCGAAGTGCCGGTCGCGAAGGTGACCCTGCGCATCGACAACCAGGAAGTGACCGGCGAAGCGACCGGCGGCGGTGCGGTCGACGCCAGCCTGAAGGCGATCGAAAACCTGGTGCAATCGAAATCCAGCCTGGAGTTGTATTCGGTCAACAGCATCACGACCGGCACCGACTCGCAGGGCGAAGTGACCGTGCGCCTCGAAAAAGCCGGCCGCATCGTGAACGGCATGGGCGCCGACACCGACATCGTGATCGCTTCCGCGAAGGCTTATGTGAATGCGGTAAACAAATTGCAGACCGGCGACCTGCGCCAGCATCCGCAAAAAGGAAATGTCTAACCGCGACACCCTTCATTACAGGCAAGGCGCGGGGCAATCCGCCCTGCCCTTGCCTTCGATTGACGGTGCCTGATCGTGGATAACGCCACCCGCCTGCTTTATCTCGAAGCGATGGGCATCACCGTATGGCGCCCCAAATCGCCAGGCGTATCCACGCCCACGGCAGGCGACCCTACGGCGTCAGAGCCGCTCGGTCTAGCCCACGAAAACAATTCCCTCGACACGCATTCCCACGCGCTGCGTGGGAATGCGGTCAGCACCGCGCCAGCGGTGCGTGGCGATGAATTCAGCAGCGATGCAGAGCTATCTCACCTGACATCAATCGACGCGGAAACACGCGATAGCGAATCCTATCGCGAAGACGACTCCCCCAACCCAGCCAACCCCGCAATGCACAGCGAGGCCGCAAGCCCCTCCGCCGTCGATCAACTCGACTGGGGCACACTGCAAGCCACCGTCGCCGCCTGCACCCAATGCGACCTCTGCAAGACCCGCACCCAAACCGTCTTCGGCAGCGGCAACCCACATGCCGACTGGATGCTGATCGGCGAAGCCCCCGGCCAGCAGGAAGACTTACAGGGCGCGCCCTTCGTCGGCCCGGCCGGACAACTCTTAACCGAAATGTTGCGCGCGATCTGTCTCAGCCGCGATGAAGTCTATATTGCGAATATCCTGAAATGCCGGCCACCCGGCAACCGGGACCCGCAGCCCGAAGAGGCGGAAAATTGCCGCCCCTATCTGGAACGCCAGATCGCGCTGATTCAGCCGAAAATCATTCTGGCGGTCGGACGCATCGCCGCGCAAACTCTCTTGGGCACCGATGCGCCGGTCTCCAAACTGCGCGGCAAGGTTCACACTTTAAATCAGACGCCGCTTGTTGTAGTCTATCACCCTTCCTATTTGTTACGCTCGATGCTCGAAAAGAAAAAAGCCTGGCTCGATTTACAACTGGCACTCAACACCTATCAAAATAACAAGAATAAAGGTTAACCATGCGCGGACTCCTGGACAAAATCAAAAACTATGTCGTTTATGACGCCGATAAGGAATTCTATGCGAAAGTGTTTCCGGACTCGGTCCCGCGCATCGACCTGCTTAGAATGCGCACGATGACGCATGGCGATCTGCCCAGCGTGCTCGCGATCGAAACGCAAAATTACGAGTTTCCCTGGGGCGAGGATATCTTCATCGACTGCTTCAAGGCAGACTACGAGTGCCATGTCTGCGAAGAAATGGACAAGGTGCTGGGCTACTGCATTCTCTCGTACGGCCCCGGCGAGGCGCACGTCTTGAATATCAGCGTCGATCCGAACGCGCAGAAACAAGGCATCGGCCGCAAGATGCTCGAATTCCTGATCGAACTGGCCAGAGACAGGGCCGAGACGATTTTTCTGGAAGTGCGGCCGAGCAATACCATTGCGCTCGGGCTGTACAAAAAAATCGGTTTCAATGAGATCGGCATCCGCAAGGGTTATTACCCTGCCGCGGAAGGGCGGGAAGATGCGTTGATGTTGGCTATGGAGTTGTTCTGATTTACAGATTATCGAGCGGACTCTTCACGCCTCTGCCGCCCTTGTTGAGCACATGCGTATAGATCATCGTCGTCGACACATCCGCATGGCCTAGCAACTCCTGCACCGTGCGGATGTCGTAGCCGCCCTCCAGCAAATGTGTCGCAAAGGAATGCCGGAAGGTATGCGGCGTCGCCGCCTTGGTCAAATCCGCGGCTCGCACCGCCTGCTTCACCGCGCGCTGAATCGCCTGTTCCTGCACATGATGACGGCGGACTGCTCCGCTCCTGGGATCGGTCGATAATTTACCGGCAGGAAATACATACTGCCAACACCATTCCCTCGCCGCGTTCGGATATTTCCGCTCCAGCGCATGCGGCAAATACACAGCGCCATAACCCGCCGCCAAATCGCTCTCGTGCAATTCGCGCACATTGGTCAAATGCGCCTGCAACGGCTGAACCAAAGCAATCGGCAGCATCGTCACCCTGTCTTTCGCGCCCTTGCCGTCGCGTATCAAAATCTCCTTCCGTTTCATATCCACGTCCTGCACCCTGAGTCGCAAGCATTCCATGATCCGCATGCCAGTGCCATATAAAAGGCTGGCGATCAGCCAATGCGTCCCAGTCAGCCGCGACAAAATTGCCTGCATTTCATCCCGATTCAACACCACCGGCAAACGTTTGGGCGCCTTCGCCTGCTCCACATTGTCCAGCCACGGCAGTTCCACGCCGAGCACTTCCTTGTAGAGAAACAGCAAGGCGCAACGCGCCTGATTTTGCGTAGAAGCCGCCACTTGACCGTTGACCGCCAAATGTGTCAAAAACCGCTCGACCTCGGGCGCGCCCATCTCGCGGGGATGTTTCTTGCCGAAATACAGAATGAAGCGCTTGATCCAGTCCGTATAAGCCTGCTCGGTGCGGATGCTGTAATGCTTCAGGCGAATTTTGTCCCTGACCTGATCGAGCAACTTGGGCGGCTTACCAGAAAAATTTGCTGACGGGGATTGCATTTTATTTAGGATGTGATAATTTCGCACACATCAATGAATATAAAACAATTTTATGATTTTACAAATATTTAGGCAGCCTTATGACGCAATTTTTTACGTCTGTTAGGATGCCTAATTGTAGTTAGGCCGCACAGAATGACACTCGGCGAACTGGTTCCCGCTCTTAGAACGGCATCGTCTGATCGGGTAGTTCAGGGGCTCATTGAACTGCTTGAACAATGGCGATCAAGCCCCGAGACCGCGGACGAGCTAAGTCAATCCGTGGAGAGGCACATCGGAAACTCATGGATCGCAAGCGACGCAGAGCACAAGGCTGTCTACTCGCTCTGGTCCGCATTCCGAGACCAGTGCATCGCGGGTCGTGGAGGAATGACCATCAACGAACGCCTCTACTGCTTTGACCTGTTTGACGCTTGGGACAGTGCCAATACAGAAGAAGGTCGCGCAATAGTCAGACAGAAGATCGACTTCGTGGCGTCCAATCATTGAACTTAGGCATGCAGCGCCAGCCATTCCCAATCACATTGGTGGTTACACATCCTCAGGTGCGGCCTAACCCCTTGGTCGAGCGGACCCGCAACGGCATGGCCCCGCGATGCGCCCATGGTCATTCTGCTCATCGCGGGGCCATGCCGTTGCGGACCGCTCACCGCGAACGTTAGACGGCGGAAAAATCAAAGGCCTTGGGTTGCTCCTTCCGGGAACGGAAAGGTCATCGCGTTTTCCACGGCGGCGCTTATCCGTTCGGCCTGATCCGTTTGCGTCACGCTCGCTCGGCAAGGCTTTGGCGGTGTCCAAAACGCCCCAAAGGTTTTTAGGGCCTTGGCTTTAACACGGCGCGACGCAAGCCGGGGAGTCCTGCCGGGCGGCAAGGTCTTTCTGCCGGCGCAGGCCCTCGTTTTTTTCCTTGGCTTCGCCCAGGGTCTGTTTTACAATCGGTCTAACACAGCGGTCAAAGGGACGCGCCGCCCGTTGGCGGTTTTGAAGGTTTGTTTTTTAATCAAGGTCGGCGGCTTCGCTGAAGGTTTGCCCCCCCGGCGCGCCCCTTACCTTTGCGTTAGGGTGCTTATGTTCTTGCCTTTGCTTTTGGTCGCGCTGATTGCGTACGTCGTTTTCGCCGGGCTATTTGTGGCTGCTGCCTCTGGCACCAACCGGCGAGCCAAATGGTTAGGGCTAGCTGCGCTTGTCGCAGCAGCGCCTGTCTTCAGTTGGTTTGGCGCATTTAGTGAACAATTTGAATCGGGTCAATGCTATACACAGGCAATAACCATGATCGCCCGCGCAATTGAAAAGACCGATGTACCGAAGGCTCTGGCTGAGAAGGTTCGGGCCTTGCCCCTGCATGGTTACGAAACAAACTGCTCCGAGGTGGAGGCAGCAGTTCATGAACTCCCAAATGCGGCAGCGCCCTAACATGGCGCTCAAGCCGACCCGCTTCCGCTACGCTCCAGCGGTCGGCTTAGCTCTACGTTAGACGGCGGAAAAATCAAAGGCCTTGGGTTGCTCCTTCCGGGAACGGAAAGGTCATCGCGTTTTCCACGGCGGCGCTTATCCGTTCGGCCTGATCCGTTTGCGTCACGCTCGCCCGGCAAGGCTTTGGCGGTGCCCAAAACGCCCCAAAGGTTTTTAGGACCTTGGCTTTAACAGGGCGCGACGC
>Ga0208394_100086_pt1 | contig 56269 bp, 59 predicted proteins | sample LakWasMet58_HOW8_2_FD_183892 | JGI IMG/M metagenome (GOLD analysis project Ga0208394, IMG submission 183892) | Freshwater sediment methanotrophic microbial communities from Lake Washington under simulated oxygen tension - Sediment Metagenome... | ecosystem: Environmental > Aquatic > Freshwater >... | reverse complement strand
TGGCTCTTTCAACGGCGGCAACGTTACCGGCAATAACCACCTGCCCCGGCGAATTGAAGTTGACCGCCGAGACTATTTCACCCTCCGCCGAATCGGCGCAAACCTTAACAACCTGATGATCTTCAAGGCCCAAAATTGCCGCCATTGCGCCGACGCCGGAAGACACCGCCTCCTGCATCAGTCGCCCTCTTGCCGCAACCAGTTTTATGCCATCTTCAAACGACATGGCGCCCGAACAAACCAAAGCGGTATATTCGCCCAAACTGTGACCTGCCATCCATGCGGGACGTATATTACTGCGCTTACGCCAGACCTCCCAAACCGCCACCCCGGCGGCCAACATTGCAGGTTGTGTATTATGGGTTTGATTAAGCTCGTCTTCCGGGCCATTGGCGACAATAGACCATAAATTTTTGCCCAGCGCATCGGATGCCCGCTCGAACACCTGCTTCACCTCAGGGTAAACAGCGGCCAAATCGACTAACATGCCGACAGACTGCGAACCTTGGCCGGGAAAAACAAAAGCTAAGTTATAAATTTGGTTATTCATTTCAATGCGTTTTTAGTATTTAATTAGCGCAGAACCCCAAGTGAATCCCGCCCCAAATGCTTCAAGCAAAACGACTTGGCCGCGCTGAATGCGACCGTCGCGAACGCCCTCATTAAGAGCGAGCAGCACCGATGCGGATGAGGTATTGCCTTGATTTTCAAGGGTCAAAATAACATGATCCATGGACATTTTTAATTTTTTTGCCGTTGCCGCAATAATTCGCGTGTTTGCTTGATGAGGCACCAACCAGTCGACATCGGATTGCTGCATATTATTGGCAGCCAAAGTTTCATCGACGATGCGGCCCAGCGTGTTAACCGCCACTTTGAACACCTCATTACCGCGCATATTGATGTAGCCGGCCTCATCGGTATTCGCCTCGGTAGCCGCCTGAGGGTTTGGACAATACAGCAGATCTTCATATTCACCGTCAGAATGAATATGGGTCGATAAAATACCGGCCTCATCGGAGGCACTCAACAATACCGCACCCGCGCCATCGCCAAACAAAATACAAGTACCTCGATCAGTCCAATCGACAAGGCGCGAACATATTTCGGAACCGACAACCAAAACCTTCTTGGCAGCGCCCGACTTTATATATTGATCGGCAATGCTCAACGCAAAAATCGACCCCGAACAGGCGGCCTGCACATCAAAAGCGACGCAGTTTTTAATACCCAAGCGCCGCTGCAATAAACAGCCTGTGCTCGGGTAAACGCGATCGGGCGTCCCGGTCGCAACAATGATCAAATCAATCTCATCGGGATCACAAGCCGCCGCGTCTATAGCTTGCCTTGCAGCAATCTCCGCCATGCTTGAGGCCGTCTCTTCAGCGCCGGCAATACGACGACTTTTAATGCCGGTTCGCTCAAAAATCCAACTATCGGAGGTATCGACAGTTTGTGATATTTGTTCGTTGGTGCGAACTTGTTCCGGCAAATAACCGCCGGTGCCGATCACTCTTGAATAACGAATCATGCATTCTCTCTCAGAGCTAAAGTCTTTTCGACTTGCTCGCTTATTTTTTTAATAACATCTTTTTTGATTTCAATTTCAGCAAGATGAATAGCCGTCTTAAACGCCAGCACGTCAGCGCCGCCATGACTTTTAATAACCAGGCCGCGTAACCCTAAAAAGCTTGCGCCATTATACAAGCGCGGATCGATACGTTTTTTAAACGATTTGAGTACCGGATAGGCCAGCAATCCCGCCAATTTGGTTATCATGCTTTTGCCAAAAGCTTCTTTCAACGCAGTGCCGATCATTTTTGCCGCGCCTTCAATGGATTTGAGAGCGACATTGCCGACAAAACCATCGGCAACAATCAAATCGACTTCGATATGACCGGCATTTAAAGAATCGCCTTCCACATAGCCTATGTAGTTCAACGATGAATTCTCCAGTAATTTTGCGGCCGCTTTAACCTGCTCATTACCTTTCATATCTTCTTCGCCGATATTTAATAAGCCCACCTTGGGATTATCAATATTTTCAACCGCTTTAACCAGCTCGGCGCCCATCACTGCGAATTGAAAAAGATGCTCCGCCGTACAATCCACATTCGCCCCCAGATCAAGCGCATGGGTATGGCCATTAATTGACGGTAACGTGGAAATAATGGCAGGCCGATCAATACCGGGAATCATTTTAAGCACAAATCGGGCAGTAGCCATTAAAGCACCGGTATTGCCGGCGCTCACGCAAGCATTTGCGCGCCCGTCACGAACCAGATTGATGGCAACCCGCATTGACGAATCTTTTTTATTTTTAAGCGCTTTGGATGGCGACTCATCCATCTCAACACACTGGGATGCGTGCTGAATGACGAGTCTATTTTGGTAATCAATCAATGCCTGGGCTAACTGCGGCTTAAGAACAGCCTCATCGCCCACTAAGATCAGTTTTAAGTCTGGATTGTTCTTTAAACAATCCAATGATGCCGGAATGGTGACTTCAGGACCGTAATCCCCGCCCATTGCATCAATCGAAATTGTTAGGCTCACGCTTACGGATGACTCCTGAGTTATTATAAAAAAGCCGAACTTGACCTGATTCGATCAACTTCGGCGCATCCTCATACTGCAAGGTGAAAAGAGGTATTAATCTTCGTCGCCGTTGCTTACGATTTGACGGCCTTTAAAGAAGCCATCCGGAGTAACATGGTGGCGAATATGCGTTTCGCCTGTCATCGGGTCCTGAGACAAGGTTCTGCCAGTTAACGCATCGTGCGAACGACGTTGACCGCGTCTTGAACGCGTTACTTTACTTTTTTGTACGGCCATTATAAATCTCCAGTGTTTTTTAATTTGGCTAAGATGGAAAAAGGGTTTTCGGTAGGCGACTGCTGTTCACTTAATAAAAAATCCACTTTATTGTTGCCCGATTTATGGGCGAGACAATCGTGCTGATGCTTGGGAAATGCAGGCAAAATAAGCAACAACTCGTCTTCAATAATGTTTTTTAGAAGGATTTTTTCTTCATCGACCAGCAACGGCTCATAATCCTCGGGCAATCTGTCCGCTTGATCTACTGAAGTAACAATACCCAGCTTGACGGTATTTTTGACAGGCCATTGCACTGCTTGCAGGCAATTTTGACAGGTAAGTTCCAGAACCGCTTCTATCCGTCCTTCAACTTTGGCCAATCTTCCTTCCCGACCAAAAAAAAGATCCACGGTTACAGCTCCCGTATCGTTGAACAGCATATCCGCTAAACGATCCAAGCTACTTACAGGTATTTGCCCCTTCAATTCACCACGCTTATCAGCCAGGTGCAAGGGGTCTATATATTCAGGTAATCGAGCTAACATAACCGGGTAATGGTATATGGAAACAATAACTTCGTCAAATCCGCGTGAGGTATTTATAACAAGATTATCACCATGAAGACATAAAGGACACGAAATTTTTACTCTAAAATAAACCGAGTAATTATCTAAAAAATAAGTTCATAATCAAATATTTACCAGAACCACAAACCTTCCATGCAATCCGGAATTAAATCAAATAATCCCGTCACCCTCTTTTCTTCGCGGCCAATAAACGCCCGTTACTTAACGATCTGCTGTTACGCATGCTCATAATAAAAAGCGTAGTCCACTAAAAACACGAAAATAGTTAAAACACATCAGAACGTTGCCAGGCAGACCTTCCAGGTTTTAAAAAACCTGGAAGGTCTGCCTATCGGCCTGCTTCTTGCCCAACGCCAGCGACACATCCCGTCAATACTTGTAATACGAAGTTTTACCTCCCTGTGCCTGGGTTCCGGCATAACCCACAGGGATGCGGGGAATGCAGATATTGCAGGAGCAAATATCTGTCCCTGCCAGAACGACGGCATCCCACAGACCTGGGTGTATACTTGTCTTGGGAGTCTGTGAATGAATGCCGGGGATGTCGCCGTCAGCGAGAAACCTACAGCGGATGTTTTTTTCGTGCCTTTCGTGCCTTTCGTGGACAATGCGTAACATCAGTTAACGATAACAGGCTTATTGGAAAGCTCATTACGATTATCCGCACCGGCCGGAAAATGAGTGGCCAGCAACATCGTAATACGCTCAATGCCTTGCACCGAACCGTGCAGAAAGTCGCCGCTCCGGTATGCCTTCTGCATCGCCTCCGCCACCGCATCCCACTCGGCTTGCGCAACGCACTTGGCAATACCCCGGTCTGCGACAATATGGACCTCACGATCCGCCAGCAACACATATATCAAAACACCGCTGTTTTGTTCAGTGTCCCAGATCCGCAAATTTGAAAATACCTCTATCGCTCGCTGACGGGCCGATACGCCTCGACAAACCTGAGCCAATGCAAGCGCATTTTCAACGGCAAAACGCAGCTCGCCGCTGTGCTGATACTCGGAATTCTTTACCGCTTTTCCTATATCGCCCAGCACCGTCCTGGAAAACAACATGCGCCAACGCCACGGCGGCATAAAGGCATGACGAAACCAACGTTTAATATTTACCATGATCCTGATGCCCCTCCTCCGCCAAAACGGCCGCCGCCACCGCTCCATGAACCGCCGCCGCTACTGCCGCCAAAGCCGCCGCCATTAGACCAACCGCGCCCGCCTGTTGAACGAACCCCAACCATAAAAAAAACCATTAACCCGACAAATAACGCTGCCGAAAAAGCTACCCCAAAAATCAGCGCGGCCAACAGGCCGCTCCCCAATCCCGCCAGCATGCCGGCCATGACCCGCCCCATCATGGCCGACAGCACAAAACCTGCGATTAAGCCGCCCATCAAAATAAATATAAAAGCTCCCTCGCCCAGCCCTTCATTCGAACTTGCAGACGGTGCCGGCAAGGCTTCTCCTTCGATCAAGGCCATGAGCTGGGTAATTCCCGCATCAATACCGCCCGCATAATCGCCGCCCTTAAAATACGGCGTAATGGTCTCCGCTATCACCCGCTTGGCAACTGCATCGGGAATAACACCCTCCAGCCCGTAGCCGACTTCCAGGCGCAGCTTTCGATCGTCCTTGGCGACTATCAGGATGACGCCGTCATCGACCCCTTTGCGGCCGACTTGCCATAAATCGGCAACTTCTATACCGAACTCGGCTATATCTTTGGGTTGAGTAGTGGGCACCATTAATACCGCGATCTGACTGCCTTTTTTGGCTTCGAATGCAGCCAACTTATTTTCCAATGCCGAGACCTGTTCAGCACTGAGCGTGGCAGTGAGATCGGTGACGCGACTCGATAACTCGGGAACGCCAACCGCTGCCCCCGCCGTCAGGCAAAACAGCAACAGAAAAAATCCGGCTCTGTAGCGGATTCCGGGGAGTATTTCAGACAACATATTACTGACCGCCAACCTTTGCAGGCGCGCCGAAATCCACTTTGGGCGGCACCGCAATGGCTTGTTCGTTTTCTACCGTAAAGCTCGGCTTGGTCTGGTAACCGAACATCATCGCGGTCAGATTGGAAGGAAAAGAGCGCACGATAATATTGTATTCCTTGACCGCAGCGATATAGCGATTGCGCGCCACGGTGATACGGTTTTCCGTACCTTCCAGTTGCGCCTGTAAATCACGGAACAGACCGTCGGCTTTCAGTTGCGGATAGTTTTCCGCCACTGCCAACAGCCTTGAAATCGCGCTGGTCATTTGCCCCTGAGCGGCAATAAACTTTTGGAACGCCTGCTCATCATTAACCAATTCCGGGGTGGCCTGTATCGAACCAACCTTTGCCCGGGCCTCGGTCACTTCGGTCAGCACATCCTTTTCGTGAGCCGCATAGCCTTTCACCACATTAACCAGGTTAGGCACCAGGTCGGCGCGTCGCTGGTACTGGTTCAGCACTTCCGCCCAGGTCGCTTTGATGTCCTCGTCGCTTGACTGCAAGGTGTTATAACCGCAACCGGACAAAATAGTTATTATCAACAAAACAATCAGTCGTATAAACATATCAACCTCACAACTTGGATTTTAATGACCGCATGTATCAACTTAAGCATATTCAATCAAATGAAAAAATTTATCACCGCGAAGGCACGAAGAACAAGGAGTTTATTCCACCCTCAACAATTCCCCCTGCATTGTTACACCTCACGCATCCTTGCAGTCTTTCGCGTCTTCGCGGCTTTATACCAATATAGATACGCTTTAAAAATTAAACCACCCCGAACCGAATGAACTGGCAAACACAAGACTGACGATGGTCATCAACTTGATCAAAATATTCAACGACGGGCCGCTGGTGTCTTTAAACGGGTCGCCCACGGTGTCGCCGACCACCGCCGCTTTGTGGGAGTCGGAACCCTTACCGCCGAACTGCCCCGTTTCAATCCATTTTTTCGCATTGTCCCAGGCGCCGCCCGCATTAGCCATCATCACCGCCAACAGGAAACCGGACGACATAGTGCCGACCAGCATACCGGCAAGCGCTTCCTTACCCAACACATGCCCCACAACCAACGGCACCACAACCGCCAAAGCGCCGGGCAAAATCATTTCCCGCAACGCGCTTTCGGTGCTGATACCGACGCAAGTGGCATAATCAGGCTGCCCCGTTCCTTCCATCAAACCCGGAATTTCGCGGAACTGACGACGCACCTCAACAACAATCTCATGCGCCGCTTTACCCACTGCCATCATGGTCAGCGCGGAAAACAGATAAGGCATCATCGCGCCAATCAAAATGCCCGGCAACATGGTAGGCCCCAGGATATTCAAATTATCGATTTTTGCCGCCGTCACATAAGCCGCCAACAAGGCCAATGCGGTAAGCACCGCCGAACCGATCGCAAAACCTTTGCCGGTAGCGGCGGTAGTATTGCCCAAGCTATCCAGCGCGTCGGTGCGATGGCGCACTTCACTGGGTAAGTGGCTCATCTCGGCAATGCCGCCCGCATTATCGGCAACCGGGCCGTAAGCATCAGTCGCCAAGGTAACCCCCAACGTGCTTAACATCCCCACGCCCGCCAGAGCGACCGCATAAAGACCTGCGGCAATGGAGCCGTCGGCTTTATGGCCCAACCAGATACTCAGCAAAATAGCCGCCGCGACAATCAATACCGGAAATACAGTACTCATCATACCGACAGCCAAACCCTGGATAATGGTTGTTGCCGCGCCCGTTTGCGTCGCGTGAGCAATAGCCTGAGTGGGTTTATCGGTATAGGATGTGTAATATTCCGTCACATAAGCAATCGCATTGCCCGCCACCAAACCGACCAGAATAACCAGCCAATAATTGAAACTAACCCCCGAAATCAATATAGCGACTAAAGAAAGCCCCAGAATAATCACCGAAGCCCCCCAGACGGAATGGCGCAACGCTTTCAACAAATCATCAAGACTGGCATTCTCGTCAATTTTTATCACATATTGCCCGATAAAACGGGTGCAGCGGGCGATGAGGGAATCATTGCCGTTTTCCGACTGTTTTTGTTCTTCGCCGGTCACCATATAAATACCGAAAAGACTGGCGATAACGCCTACCGCGGCAACCAGAAATGGCAAGCCGATAAAAGCCGGCGACTTTGCGCCCAACGCCGCACCCAGCGTTGCCGCAGCAATAATGGAACCGCTGTAACTTTCAAATAAGTCGGCGCCCATGCCCGCGACATCGCCGACATTATCGCCGACATTATCGGCAATGACCGCCGGATTGCGCGGATCGTCCTCGGGAATGCCCTGTTCGACCTTGCCGACCAAGTCAGCGCCCACATCGGCGGCCTTGGTATAAATACCGCCGCCGACCCTTGCAAACAGCGCAATACTGCTGGCTCCGAACCCGAAACCGGTAATATAAGTCAGCTGGTTCGGATTGCCGTTAAATATCAAAAACAATACCGTCATGCCGATCAGACTGAAACTGACCACCGCCATGCCCATAATCGAGCCGCTGCCGAAGGCGACGCGCAAGCCCTCATGCAGATTGCGGCCCGCCGCTGCCGCAGTTCGGACGTTGGCGCGAACCGCCACATACATTCCCAAGTAGCCCGCGCCTGCCGACGCAATCGCCCCCACCACGAAACAAAGCGCGGTCTGCCAATGTAAAAACAGGGAAATAACCGTGGCGACAATGACTACGAAAATCGCGATGACCCGATACTCGCGCGACAAAAAAGCCGCCGATCCTTCTTGAATAGCCTTTGCAATAGCTTGCATGGCTTCATTACCCTGATCATAGCCAAGAACGCGCCGCAATTCCCAAATCACGAATGCGCCCCCTACAATACCCATTAATAATGCGATAACAACTGATGCAGATGTTGGAAACATCATAACTACCTCTCCTCTTTGCTTGGTTTAGCTATAAACCCATAGGCTCACGCTATTTTTTATTATTTGTTTAGCTATCACAGCCATGCCTATTAGAAGCGGCATTTACCCAAGACGCAACTGTTTAAGTCCGGCGCAAGCGTCACCCCCACTAATGTCTGGAATTATTCTTAATTCCAACACCTTTAATTGACTGAGCTTGACCTCATAATGCTCGGTTTCGCGCGTAGTGTTCGGAGGAGAAAAGTGGTATTGCTGACGCAGAATCTCCCGGTAAGTGCTGTCTTTGTCCATCAACCAAAGCAGCACAAACTCCTGAGTGCGCGCCTGTTGCCGCTCATCGAACACCAGAACAATGTGTTCAATAGTGCAGGGTTGATCGAAAACCAGGCGGATCGTTTGCTCGCCGGCGCTTGCCGCCTGCCATCCTGCGCCCGAATCCTCCGTCAGTAACAACGCGGATTCAACAGGATGCTCCGGGCACTCCGAGGTAAACTCCACTTGGGCAAGATGTTCCAGATCCAGAAAACTCAGATCGGAAGATAGGTTGTTTTCAGCGGATTGATTGATCATTGTTTTGCGCATTATTAATCTCCTGTCGTAGTGTAACGTTCGTAGTAAAAAAGGAGCGTCAACAGGGGCAAGGCAAAAGAACGCTGTCTTTCGCTTAACGATATGACGCTGTAAGCTGCTTATCTCCTCGCTTTTTACACTCGTTTACCGTGCAAAAAACACCCAGTCGAAGATTAACAAACAGTGTAAACCACCGTCGGCCAGTAATAACACGAATTCGACTGATAGACGCTGATAAAATTCGTTTCAACCCGTCAATCAGTGCCGCCTGGAGGCGCCTACTTTCGGTATCCGTGTCTATTATTCATACTCTGCATTAGCGGCACCGCAGAGCACACTGCGGTACTGGAATTTACCAAAGCCCGTGCCAAATGGGTCGCCGACGAAAACTGGCATCCCAACCAGCAGAGACAATGGCTGGACAACGGTAGCTACCAGCTGAGTATCTCGCCCAACGACAGCCGAGAATTAATCATGGACATCCTCAAACACGGCGCAGAAGTGGAGGTTAAATCGCCGCAGTTTTTGCTGGATGGCGTCAGGACGCAAATAGAGGCCATGCAAAAAATTTATAAAAAATAAAGTACAACCTCACCGATTGAGGTTGTGGCTGTGGATAATAGGAATCAAAGCAAGCGTTAGGGCAGAAACATGGCGAAAAAACTGTATTACAAATATTGGGGCAAGGCCTGTGCGGATGACAGGCAGGGCAGCAGCTATCACCTGTTGCCGTATCATTGTCTGGATGTAGCGGCAGTGGGTTGGCAATTATTGAAACCCGACAAACCGCTTTGCAAACAATTAGCAAAGCAATTGGAAGTAGAGCCTGAATGGCTAAGAACATTATTTATTTTCTGTCTAGCACTGCATGATCTGGGCAAATTTGCTCGAGCTTTTCAGGGTTTGAGGCAGGATTTATCGGACGATTTGGTAAAAGCCAATCCCAGAATGTCTTATTCTGAACGACACGACAGTTTGGGCTTTTGTCTTTGGCAAGAAACACTGCAAACCAAACTGCTTGAGCAACCGCTAAGCAATAAGTCCGCAGGTAACGGCTGGTTAGATCATTTAGAGCCTTGGCTGGAAATAGTCACCGGCCATCATGGTATGCCGCCCAAAACAAAGTTACGAACGCGGAATTTTTTTGAAGTTGAAGATGAGCAAGCGGCAATGGCATTTATACAGGATGCCATTGCGCTTTTTCTTGGTGATTTCGATTTCCAACCGTTACTGAACAAGGCGCTTAAAAAACGGCTGAAACCCGTATCCTGGCAACTGGCAGGTGTCGCAGTATTGGCCGATTGGTTAGGCTCCAATCAGGATTACTTCAGCTATTTCGACAAGCCTAAAGACTTGAATGTCTATTGGCAGGGAACCGCTTTAGAACAAGCAAAAGAGGCTATTTGCGCTTTACCGAAAACGCCTGAAATTAAAGCATTTCAAAATATCAAAGACCTGTTCCCTTTTATCCAACAGCCTACACCGTTGCAACATTATGCACTCGCTGAACCGCTCACCGAACAACCGCAACTCTTTATTCTGGAGGATGTCACCGGAGCCGGAAAAACCGAGGCTGCCTTGATTTTGACCCAGCGCCTGATGGCGCAAGGCTTGGCCGACGGTTTGTATATTGCCTTACCGACGATGGCGACAGCCAATGCCATGTATAAAAGACTGGGCAAGGTTTATCGCCAATTTTATGAATCGGACAGTGATCCGTCTTTGATTCTGGCTCACGGTACCCAAGAGTTGTCCCAGGCTTTTCAGGATTCCGTTGTATTAGCCCAGCAGCCGATAACAGACGGCGATTATCTGAATGGAAACAACGAGGAAGATCAGGAACTAAGCGCCACCGCCTACTGTAATGCCTGGCTGGCCGACAGCCGTAAAAAAGCGCTACTGGCCGATGTCGGCGTCGGCACATTGGATCAAGCTTTGTTAGCGGTTTTGCCGGCGCGCCATCAGTCGCTACGCTTGCTGGGACTGGGCCGAAAGATATTGTTGGTCGACGAAGTCCATGCTTACGACAGCTACATGCAAAAGTTGCTGGATGCTTTGTTGGAAGCCCATGCCCGGCAAGGCGGCAGCGTGGTTTTATTATCGGCAACCTTGCCGCAAACTATGCGCGAAACTTTGGTTAACGCCTTTCATAAAGGCCTGGGGCAAGCTGCTCCAACGCTGAGCGATCCGGCTCAATATCCTTTAGCCACGCATACCCCGGCAGCAACCGTTGAACAACAGATCGATACCCGTGAAGCCGTAAAACGTACCGTCAACATCCAACGCCTGGACAGCGAAGACGAAGTGATTGCGCAAATTCGGCTAGCCGTTGCTGCCGGACAATGCGTGTGCTGGATACGTAACACGGTAAAAGCCGCCAGACAGTCTTATCAAGATTTACTGGATGCCGGTATTGATGCGAATCGGTTAAGTTTGTTCCACAGCCGCTTTGCGATGATCGACCGCCAAGAAACTGAAATCCGCACGCTGCAATATTTTGGCGATGGCTCAACCCCTGAACATAGAAAAGGTCAGGTATTGATAGCTACGCAAGTGGTTGAGCAATCGCTGGATTTGGATTTCGACGTGATGATTACCGATTTGGCGCCTATCGATTTGATCATTCAGCGGGCGGGAAGATTGATGCGTCATGTCCGGGATGCGCAAGGCAACCGGATCGGACAGGAAGGCGTAAAAGACCAGAGAGGCACACCAACGCTTTACCTGTTTTCACCACACCCGGTAGAAGATGCGGATGTAAATTGGCTGAAACCGGATCATGCCGGGACGCAGGCAGTTTATCCTCATATCGGACAACTTTGGTTGACGGCGAAACATTTGGTTGGACGCGGGCAATTCACCATGCCCGATGATGCGAGAGATTTAATTGAAGGCGTGTATTCGTTCGATGCCGAAGCGGACATACCGGATGTGCTGTTGGACGGTTCTATGCAGGCGACAAGCAAAACCATGGTGCAAAAAAGCATGGCCGATTTGAACGTGCTCAAGCTCAATAAAGGCTATACCCGATCCAGCGGCGATTGGGATGAGGAAACCAGAATTCCGACTCGATTAACTGAAGAAGAAACCGTATCGGTAGCACTGGCTATTGTAGAAAACGGCCAGTTAAAACCTTATGCCAAAGTGGACTCTTATGCCTGGGCGTTGAGTATCGTCAAATTACCGGAACACCAATGGAAAAAAGCGCAGCAACAGATACCGGATAATCTGAACGCCTTAATCGAAACCTTGAAAGCCGCGCAAAAAGCATTGCGTTGGGTTGAGATATTGCCGTTGGAGGAAGGGCAAGTTATTTATTCATCGCAGCACGGGTTTATGGGATAGTCTACGCTGCTGGGACACCTATCAAAACAGCAGGTCAACTTTTAAAACATGAGGAACCGACAATGAAACTTAAAGTAATCGTACACGAAGCAGAAGAAGGCGGTTTTTGGGCGGAAGTGCCGTCAATACCCGGATGCGTAACGCAAGGCGATACCTTCGATGAATTGCTGGGCAATATTTATGAAGCGGTGGAAGGTTGCTTGGCCGTTGATATTGATGAAGCAACTATAACCGGAAACGACAGAGTCATGGAGATAGCCGTGTGAAGACGGTCAGCGGCAAAAGGCTTTGTCGACTATTGGAAACCAGAAGCTGGGAATTAAAGCGCATCAACGGTAGCCATCATATTTACGCCAAATCAGATTGCAATCTTCGCATTTCCGTCCCGGTACATGGCGACAGTGCATTAAAAATCGGTTTGCAAAAGCAGATTATGAAAATGGCCCACATCGACGAATCCGAATTGTAATAGACGGCTTGCGAAAGCCAAGGAGAAGACATGAATTTAATCACCGACCGCTGGATACCGGTCATTCGTCAAAATGGGCTACCGGACATTATCGCTCCGTGGCAAATTGCCGAAACCGGTAACCCTGTTGTTGAAATCAATGCGCCAAGGCCGGATTTTCAGGGTGCTTTGTACCAGTTGTTAATCGGTTTACTGCAAACCTGTTTTGCGCCGGAAGATGAAGATCTATGGCTGGATTATTGGCAACAAATACCGGAACCGGAAAAATTGAAAGCCTGTTTTGAGAAAGTGGCGTTTGCGTTCGAGTTGGATAATCCAGGCGGCGCGTCTTTTATGCAAGAACACCCCGATACAGTTAATCACGTTGAAGCTTTTGATGGCGCTGAATGGTTACCGATAGAGGATTTGATGGGTGGGGCATTAAGCGACAATACCCGAAAAGGCAATAAAGACCTGTTTATAAAATCAGGACAAATTGAGTTGATCTCCACTTACTGGGCGGCTTTAGCTTTGTTTAATATGCAAATAACCGGAGTTTTGGCTTGGGGGCAACACAGATTAGGGTTAAGAGGAAATGCGCCTTTAACAACCTTGATAATGCCGGACGAAAAACAACAAAGCACGTTATGGCAGAAACTTTGGCTGAATATTATTCATCAGGAAGACATAGATTTAATGCCGGGTGATATAAACAAAAATGAATTATCCAACATTTTTCCGTGGTTAGCTAAAACGCGAGTCAGTCCTAATAAAGAACCAACATCACCTTCGGATGCACATCCTTTACAACATTATTGGCCGATGCCAAGGCGCATTAAACTAAGAATTGAAACAGTTGATAGTGTGTGTGATTTGACAGGAGTACCGATTTCAAATGGTGTCAGTCATTACCAGCGGATCAAAGACGGTGTTTACTATACCAATGGCTGGGTGCATCCATTAACTCCCTATAGTAGAGCTGCAAAAGACCAATTTCCAAAACCCGTTGTGGGAAAATTGGCGGGGGAAGGGTTCAGGCAATGGGTTGCGCTTAACTACGACGAATATGCCGATGCTGAAAATAAAAAAATGCGCTGGGGACGCGCTTTAGCTGTTAAGCATTTTTACGATGAAAAATCGAATATAAACATTGAAACTAAACTTTGGTGTTTTGGCTACGACGCGAATAATGCCAATGTCAAATGCTGGTATGAATCGCTCATGCCGACCTTTAATTTATCCGCTGACGATGTTGATGCTTTAAAAAGCCATGTTTCGGAAGTTTTACAAATTGCTTATCAATTATCGGATGAGCTCAATTACGCTCTTATCAGAGCTTGGTTCAGACCACAAACCGACGGTAACGGTAAACAATCATGGAATCACGTTAAAAGTAGTATCAATAAAGCCGGTCATTTAAGTGCTTATAAAAGCATTGATGATAATTACTGGAGCCAGCTTGAAGCACCTTTTTCTATGGTGATAAATGACTTAATTGATTATGGTCAAGAATCCGGCAAGCCTTTGCATATTTATAAAAAATGGCTCAAAGAAATCCAAAGCCATTGTCTTAAATACTTTGATCAGAATGCTTTAAATGAAGCTATAGAAGAACTGGATATGAAACGAGTTATAGAGGCAAAAAATTATTTGCTGGGTTCGTTATATCCTCATAAAAAAGGGATATTGAAAGATATTAACGATTTTAATAAGCAAAAGGGAAAGAATTTATGAAATATGATTTTCTGAATGATAAAGAACAAAGTGATTTAATAGTTTGGCATGATTCGCTGGATAGTAATCGCGGCGACCGCGCTCGGTTACGCCGCTCGGAAAATCCGGAAGATATTTTGCTAACTAATGCATTTTTTCATTTCTTAGAAAAAATGCCTGACAAATTTCCTGAAAAATTATCCGAAGAAAAACGAGAGACGCGACTGTTTGTCTCTGCCGCCGTAGCTGGTTTGCTTGCTCATGTTAAATCAAATAACACACATCTTCGTTTTGCTCAGCAATTGGCAACACCGATTGATGGGAAAAAAGCGCCTATGAGTGAATTGCGTTTTCAGCAATTACAAAAAAGCCAGACCACCGATGATTTTTATCGCCGGATTATCAGGGCCATTCGGTTGCTGGGCGGTAACGTCAATATTATCTCGTTAGCCAACGACATTATTCATTGGCATAAAGAGTTTGAACACCAGCTTGATCGACATCCCTCCAACCGGTTGGCTGTTCGCTGGGCCACCGATTATTTCACTGCTTTAAAATCTGATTAAGGAAAGACCACATGAGTCGTTTTATACAATTACATTTACTAACCGCTTATCCGCCTGCTAATTTAAATCGCGACGATCAAGGCAGTCCAAAAATCGCCAAGATGGGTGGTTACGATCGCTTGCGGGTTTCTTCGCAGTGTTTGAAAAGAACATGGCGAACTTCAGACTTATTCAGTGAAGCAATGATTGGTCGCAAAGGACAGCGAACCAAACTATTTGGGCTTAAAACTTATAAAGATATGATCTCAATAGGAATTAGTCATGAAAATGCTGTGGATTGGGCTACTGGGGTCGCTGGCGTTTTTGGAAAAAGTAGGAAAGTTCTGTTAGATAGTGATTTGAAAAAAATATTGGCTGATGAAAAAAAAAAACAAGAATTTGAATCCAAACTTAGAAAGCGATGGGCGTCAAGAAGTTGCGAGGGCTTCGCGTTTAATAGCCTTGCTATTGAAGAGCTTAATAAAATGGAAGGAGTCGAAATTGAACAGTTAGCATTTATTACTCAGGAAGAGCAAGAGGCAATAACAAAGCTTATTGAAACAATTGCAAAACGAGGCAGTTCGCCCGAACAGAGTGAATTGGATATTTTGCGGGATAAAACTTCTTCCGTAGATGTGGCTCTTTGGGGAAGAATGTTGGCGGATTCACCAAAAAATAATATTGAAGCGGCCTGCCAAGTCGCCCATGCTATCAGCGTCCATTCAGTGGTGATTGAAGACGATTACTTCACTGCTGTCGATGATCTCAATAACGGCCTGGAAGATATGGGTGCAGCCCACATTGGCGAAACCCGCTTCGCTGCCGGTTTGTTTTATTCCTACATCTGCATTAACCGCAAATTGCTGGTTACAAACCTGGATGGCAATGAACAATTGGCAAACAAGGCCATTCGCGCCTTAACCGAAGCGGCAGTTAAAGTCGCTCCCGAAGGCAAGCAAAACAGCTTTGCGTCCCGCGCTTATGCCTCGTATGTATTGGCGGAAAAGGGCGACCAGCAACCCCGCTCGTTGTCAGTCGCCTACCTTAAACCGATCAACCATCGTGAAAATGAAGATTTTATCGCCGATTCGATCACGGCCATCATTAAACAAAAAGACAGTTTCGATAAAGTCTACGGTGCCTGTGCGGATACCCGCTATGAACTGAATGCCCCCAGAGAACAGGGGACTTTGGTTGAACTGCTCGATTTCGTCGGTCAATAAAGGGGTAAATCATGAACATTCTGCTATTCCGTTTATACGGGTCGATGGCAAGCTGGGGTGAAATTGCCATCGGTGAAAGTCGCCACACCGCCAGTTATCCCAGTAAATCCGCCATTATCGGCTTGCTGGGAGCCGCGTTGGGCATTGCGCGTAATGAGGAAGAAAAACAGCTGCAACTGCAACAAGGCTATGCGTTGGCAGTGGAGCTATTGACTGCCGGACATTTGCTACGCGATTACCACACCACTCAAGTACCTGACTCAGTGGGCAAGTTTACTTATCGCACCCGACGGGATGAACTGATTTTAGGCAAGGAACGTTTGGGTGCGATTTTATCCAGCCGCGAATACCGCACTGACGCTTTGGCGCTGGTTGCGGTTCGAGCTTTAGCCGATGCACCGTTTACCTTGGCTGAAATTCAGGCGGCTTTGTTACAACCCAAATATCATCTGTATCTGGGACGGAAGTCCTGTCCTTTGGCGGCACCCTTGCAACCGCAGCTTGTAACAGATCAACCTAATTATTTTGCCGCGTTTAAAGCCTATCAACATAAACCGATGCTGCCGACGTCGATAGCAAGTGATGGAACTTTGGCTAAGCGAGATTATGAGTGGTTAGGTCGACCGAATGATCGCCATTATTATTGGGAAGGACTGCCGGAAGATTTTTCCGATGATACTTTGGCTTTAACCCGGCGACAAACACGCACCCGGCATGATCAGCCGTTATCTCGTAAACGCTGGCAGTTTATGCCGCGCCAAGAGCATTATTTATTCTGTTCGGGAGACGCATAATGTATTTTTCCAGAGTGCGTATTCGTCCCGCTATTTTTAAATCATCGCAATTAGGGCGAGTACTGGAAGGCAATGTTTACGGTATTCATCGTCTGTTATGGGACTTGTTTCCTGATGAAAAGCAAAGAACTTTTTTATACCGCGAAGAAATCGCACGAGAGCAGTTGGGCGCGTTGCCTGCTGTACGCGGCGAACCGATTTATTATCTGGTGTCGAAAACCAAACCGATCGAAACTGATGACTCATTATTCAACGTTGATTCGAAAGACTATCAACCGCAATTGAAAACCGGGCAACGCTTCACATTTGAACTGCGAGCCAATCCTGTCGTGACAAGATTAGGCAAAAAACATGATGTAGTCATGGATGCGCAGCAGCAGCTTTTACAATTGTTGGTTAAGGAGTTAAATCTTGAAACCGAGTTGCCGGCCAAACAGGAAAAGAGCGCTTACAAAAGATTACTGCTAGAAAAGGGAGGAGAAGCATTCAGCCAACGGCTTACCGAAATACTGGAAATTAATCCTCTTTATGCTGAACGTTTACAACAGGGCGGGCTTCTTTCTGACCACTTGGAATGGGCGCTAAAAGCCTGTGTCGATAGAACTCTTGAACACTGGTTTATTAAGCAGGGCGAACGTCTGGGATTCAAGCCGGTAGCTGATGACAACAATTTAAGCAAGCTGCAAAACAGCGCTTATCAATGGCATAGTTTGTCAGCAAAAGGGGGTAAAGGCGATAAAGCAGGTTTCAGCTCGGTCGATTTTACCGGCGAGTTGCAAATTACCGATATGGAAAAATTCAAGGAAGCTTTGTTTGTCGGTATTGGGCGATCAAAGGCCTTTGGCTGTGGTTTACTGTTGGTGCGGCGATGCGGGTAAATGCATCTAACTCCCAAGCGTTAATTTCCGGACTGTTTTCCTTGGACATTTGCGAATGATCTTACAGGTAACAAGTGTTAAATATCTGCATGATTATCGATTGTGGCTAAGGTTCAATGATGATTCGGAAGGCGTCGTCAATTTAGACGGCGAACTGTGGGGAGCTTTGTTTGATCCACTTAGAGACCTGACTTTATTCAGCCAGGCTAAATTGGATAAAGAATTGGCTACCGTGGTCTGGCCTAACGGAGCAGATTTGGCCCCTGAGTTTTTACATACGTTATTAAAGCGATAATCAGATGACTTTATTGAGCAAGTCAAATACGGCATAGGCCCAGCCAAAGCCTTAGGTTGCGGCCTGCTTTCTTTAGCAAGGATTTAAATTAAACCGAATTTGGTTTATATTTAGGTTTTTGCGAAATGCGCGAGAACACTATGAATTTATCAAAAAACATTAAACCCATTAGCTATCTCAAGGCTAATGCGGCGCAGGTTGCTTTGGAATTAAAAGATTCCGGCCAAGCGATGATTATTACTCAAAACGGCGAAGCCACGATGGTGGTTCAGTCCGTTGCCGAGTATGAGCGCATGCAGGAAACCTTGGCATTGTTGAAAATGCTGGCGCAAAGCCAACAAGCGGTCAGTGTAGGTAAAACCGTCCCCAGCGCGGATGCCTTTGCTCAATTACGGGTACGACGCGGATTAGCATGAGGCTGGAGATTGTCCTCTCGGAACCAGCGCTGGCTGATTTGCTGGATATTAATGATTATTACCTTGTGGAAGTTAGCGATCATGTCGCAGGTAAGATCATCGATAGTTTGGAGGCAGCGGTAAACAATTTAGCTGAATTTCCCGATAGAGGCAGTATCCCCAAGGAATTGTTGTCTCTGGGGATTCGGCAGTATCGGCAGGTGATTGAAAAACCTTATCGGATTATTTATGAAACATTTGCCGATAAAGTTGTAGTCCATGCAATACTCGATGGACGGCGTGATATGCAAACCCTGCTTATGCAGCGTATTTTGCGTGTTTGAGGTTAGGACTGTTCGTTCCGCTTTTCCAAGCTCCAGCTACACTGCCATTATGTTAAGGAGAAGACCTCCCTCTCCTGTTGGAGAGGGTCGGGGTGAGGAGAACAAAAATAAGGAAAATGCTTTATTGGATCCCCCTCATCCTAACCTTCTCCCGGTGGGAGAAGGGACTGGTCTCTTAACTTAATAGCGGTGAAACTCACGCTGGAGCTTCGCCGACTTCGTTCCCAAACAGGCGCTTAGGAACGAGCAAACCCTTGGATTAAAATCATGCTGCCACCCCTAAAACCCATCACCATGAAAGAACGCGTCTCCATGGCTTTTATCGAAAAAGGCCAGGTTGACGTTAAAGACGGCGCTTTCGTCGTCATCGACGAAAGCGGCATCAGAACCCATATTCCGGTCGGCAGTATCGCCTGCATCATGCTCGAACCGGGGACGCGGGTTTCTCATCATGCCGTGGCTTTGGCCGCCAGAGCCGGAACCTTGCTGGTTTGGGTCGGCGAGGCCGGGGTTCGGCTTTATGCGTCCGGCCAGCCGGGCGGAGCGCGTTCGGATCGCTTGCTGTATCAGGCCAAATTGGCCTTGGACGATGTCGCGCGCTTAAAAGTGGTGCGCAAAATGTACGAAATCCGTTTCGGCGAAAAACCGCCGGAACGGCGTAGCGTCGAACAACTGCGCGGCATAGAAGGCGCTCGCGTTAAAAAAATCTACCAGTTATTAGCCAAGCAGGCCGGAGTGGAATGGAACGGCCGCAGATACGACCAGACCGACTGGGATAGCGGCGATATGCCGAACCGCTGCATCAGTTCGGCAACGGCCTGTTTGTACGGCATCAGCGAAGCGGCGGTACTGGCGGCAGGTTACGCGCCCGCCATCGGCTTTATTCATACCGGAAAACCCTTGTCATTCGTCTACGACATCGCCGACTTGTTCAAGTTTGACGACATTATTCCCCATGCATTTAAAATCGCGGCCAAAAATTATCACAACCCGGAACGGGAAGTGCGTTTGATGTGCCGCGATATTTTCCGGCAAAGCAAAATCCTCAAAAAAATCATCCCTACCATAGAAGAAGTCCTGGCTGCCGGTGAACTTGAATTGCCGAAACCTGCTGAAGAGAATATCGCTCCGGCCATTCCTAACCCTGAGAGTATCGGCGATGTTGGTCATCGTAGTTGAAAACGTCCCGCACCGATTAAGAGGGCGATTAGCGGTTTGGCTGATTGAGATTCGGGCGGGCGTTTATGTCGGCGATTTATCGGCTAAAGTCAGAGAGATGATCTGGGCGCAGATTGTAGACGGCATTGAAGACGGCAATGCGATTATGACCTGGAGCACCAATACCGAATCGGGCTTTGATTTTCTGACCCTAGGCGAAAACCGCCGTTTGCCGGTCGAGTTTGACGGACTCAAACTGGTTTCTTTTTATCCGATGGAAGACCAAAAGGATAAAGATGCTCTTTAACAATTTAATGGTAAAAAACCGGCTTTTTTGCGGTAGCAAAACGGAAGCGTTTATTCCGCTTTATTAACAATATGTTATGATCAGTGTGTTCCCCACATCCGTGGGGATGAACCGGATGGCAATTTAACCGGCGGCTTACTGTCCGGTGTTCCCCACATCCGTGGGGATGAACCGCGTCTCAGTTTTTTTGTTAAATTTATGCTCAGGTGTTCCCCACATCCGTGGGGATGAACCGCTGTTGTGAAATTAGGATTGCTCGATAGCGACGTGTTCCCCACATCCGTGGGGATGAACCGCACCCCCTGGGCCGACTTATCACCGCCCCAGAGTGTTCCCCACATCCGTGGGGATGAACCGATCATCTGACTTCGATTGTGCCTTGCAGTGTTGTGTTCCCCACATCCGTGGGGATGAACCGCGGCCGTTAATCATGGCGTCGCGGATGTCGGCGTGTTCCCCACATCCGTGGGGATGAACCGCCGGGAATGTAGTTGTATTGGATAGATCAGGAAGTGTTCCCCACATCCGTGGGGATGAACCTTCTTTGCGCTTTAAGTAGTCCAGCGCTTTTGCGTGTTCCCCACATCCGTGGGGATGAACCGTGAATAAATCCCCATCACCCGAACAGATCACAGTGTTCCCCACATCCGTGGGGATGAACCGTCTATTTGCTCAAATAGCACGTTGGACATCAAGTGTTCCCCACATCCGTGGGGATGAACCGCAGATTGCCCGCATTAAACGCCACCGCCACCAGTGTTCCCCACATCCGTGGGGATGAACCGAGGCGAATCCTATTACCCATGCATAGGTTAATGTGTTCCCCACATCCGTGGGGATGAACCGCCGACCGACGCCTCATGCTGCGCGGTCATCAGGTGTTCCCCACATCCGTGGGGATGAACCGGCACCATCTCTGTTATCGGGCAAATTGCAAAAGTGTTCCCCACATCCGTGGGGATGAACCGCGGCCTTCATATCGGCTTCTATTTTTTGTGTAGTGTTCCCCACATCCGTGGGGATGAACCGCAGTGTTTCGATATGATCCATCAACAGGGATCGTGTTCCCCACATCCGTGGGGATGAACCGGCGCTGTACTGCACACCCTGCACAGGCCACGAGTGTTCCCCACATCCGTGGGGATGAACCGTAATTCGCAAGGAAACACAATTGTTGCTAGTGGTGTTCCCCACATCCGTGGGGATGAACCGCCGCGTTGAAACCGCTATCGAACATGGCAGTGGTGTTCCCCACATCCGTGGGAATGAACCGGTGCCGTTATCTTTATTGGCTTGTGCCTGCTTGTGTTCCCCACATCCGTGGGGATGAACCGCTGGCTTTGCGATTAACAGGTGTTACCCGAGTGTGTTCCCCACATCCGTGGGGATGAACCGCACTTACTAAAACCTATAGGAGACAGCAATGTGTGTTCCCCACATCCGTGGGGATGAACCGCGCGACGGATGGATTAGAGACATCGCCGAAAAGTGTTCCCCACATCCGTGGGGATGAACCGAAACAATAAACACATCATTGCTGGCCGTTGAGGTGTTCCCCACATCCGTGGGGATGAACCGTGCTGGATGGAGCGCGAGGAAAAAACACGATAGTGTTCCCCACATCCGTGGGGATGAACCGTGAACGGAAAAACACCCTGGATAGTTGATGATGTGTTCCCCACATCCGTGGGGATGAACCGGGTTGGTGCGTTCCGACAGTCCGCTGTCGGACGTGTTCCCCACATCCGTGGGGATGAACCGTACGCGACAAATTATTGTTCCAACGGCCCCGTGTGTTCCCCACATCCGTGGGGATGAACCGGCTGAACGGTTAATTGCCGAAGCTATCGCCGAGTGTTCCCCACATCCGTGGGGATGAACCGTACCTTCCGGGGATATGCGCTGGCTGTCGTAAGTGTTCCCCGCATCCGTGGGGATGAACCGCAAAAAGGAAGATTCGCTACGCGTATGGGTTTGTGTTCCCCACATCCGTGGGGATGAACCGACTATAGGTTTCATTTTTTCCCATGGCAATATGTGTTCCCCACATCCGTGGGGATGAACCGTTATCAGAGATTATACGCCATGACTAATGCATGTGTTCCCCACATCCGTGGGGATGAACCGCGCTGGAGATTCACCGGCTTGTTTGTTAAACAGTGTTCCCCACATCCGTGGGGATGAACCGCGCTGGAGATTCACCGGCTTGTTTGTTAAACAGTGTTCCCCACATCCGTGGGAATGAACCGCGGTCGCTGGTATTTAACGGGCTTAGTAGCCACGTGTTCCCCACATCCGTGGGGATGAACCGTTCCCCGGACCTTTTGAGTTCTTGACCTGGTTGTGTTCCCCACATCCGTGGGGATGAACCGCTATCGCCACCGCAAACCAATCCCCGGATTAGGTGTTCCCCACATCCGTGGGGATGAACCGACCGAGTTGAGCGCTTTTTGGGTGTCTGCATCGTGTTCCACATCCGTGGGGCGGTAAATATCAACATAACTGTCGCCAAAAGTTTTTCAGATTAATAAACACGGTCGGCTAAATACTGTTCGTTTTATCGGTATTTATCAGTCGAATTCGTTCTGTTGTTCGTTGCCGAATAGTTACGATAGCATTGCCCGCGCGAAGTCGATTTTATCATCGTCATGCGGTTGAATTCATCGCTACTTTGCGCTGTTTAAAGACGACAAGGGAAATATGGTTGTACCTTGTCCGCTTCATATCTTACAATCCCGGTGGGTGTGCAGTAAGGTTACTGGGCGTGTAGGTTCCCCCACATTAATAACATTAAAATAATATTTTGGAGGATAGTATGTTTAAAATTCGTTCGCTGGTTACAGCCTTGGCGTTGGCAAGTTCGGTTTCGGTGGCTTCGGCTTGGGAGACTTTACCCACAGAAGCACCGGCGCCGGCCGATAATGCGACAACGCCTGCTAAGGTTGAGTTGGGTCAAATGTTGTATCACGACCCGCGCCTGTCTTCTACCGGTACGGTTTCCTGCTCTTCCTGCCACAACACCATGCTGGGCGGTGAGGATAACAGGCCGAACTCTATGGGCGTTAACGGCCAAACGGGCGGACGCAGTGCGCCGACAGTTTGGAATGCCGCGTTTAATGCTGTCCAGTTTTGGGATGGCCGGGCGGCAAGCCTGGAGGCGCAAGCCGCAGGTCCGGTAACTAATCCGATTGAAATGGGCATGAAAAACTGGGATGAGGTTGTCGCGCGCCTGAAGTCGATTGAAGGTTATAAGCTGCCTTTTGAGCATGCTTTTGGCACGGATACCATTACTAAGGATGCTGTAACTAAAGCGATTGCGGCTTATGAAAGAACCTTGATTACGCCTAACAGTCCTTATGACAAGTATGTAGGCGGCGATCAATCAGCCTTATCGGCGCAACAGGTTCGCGGTATGGAAAAAGTTGCTGAATTGGGTTGTACCTCTTGCCATAGCGGTCCGGCGTTTAACGGTCCCGGCATGTTCCAGAAGTTTCCTGTCATTCCCAACGGCTATTGGGAAGCGCAACATCATTTCAGCAAGGATAAAGGTTTAGCGGAAGTCAGCAAAAATGCGGCTGATGAGCATTTATTTAAAGTGCCGACCTTACGTAACATCGCTTTGACTGCGCCTTATTTCCATAACGGTTCGGTTAAAACGCTGGATAGCGCGGTAACCTTGATGGCAAAACTGCAATTGGGCAAGGATTTAACTAAAGAAGAAGTTGCGGATATTGTGGCCTTTTTAAATGGTTTGACCGGCGAATTTCCTAAACAGAAAATGCCTGTTTTACCAGGCACACCGGGTTCTACTTTTAATTAAAGTCGATTCGGGAATGACCGAACGGTCATTCCCATGATTGCACTTAGGGAGCTTTGGGCTCCCTTTTTTTATTCTGCGTTATAAATCGGTGTCGCTGCAATGCGCACATCGATCTGCTTTGAAATTTCCTGGTAAACAGGACTGTTTACCGATTCAAAACGCCGCTTAAAGTCGGCCTCATTCATGTGCTCGGGCAGGTCTCTGGGGTCCGGCATAAAGTCGCTGTAATCTTTTATCCCGGACATGGCTTTTTGCATTTTTCGTGCATTTTCCGGCGATGAGGTTGCCATTTCCCCAAAGCGTGTTCCGGCCTTGTCGGCCGCCAAGTCGATAAAACTAAAGCCACTGCCGCCTTGCGCGTCGCTAAGTTCCTTTTCTTCACCGGCAAGCTGCGCGGCTTGCTTGTTTACCGATGCGGTAAGCGCTGCCGAACCTATGAAATGTTGAGCCAAATCGATGCGCTTGTATAAAAATGCAGCATATTGTTGTCCGGCGGAGGGCGCAGATTCAGGTATGGCCAGGAGTTTTTGGGTTTCCTGTTGGTTGACATAGTCGTTGATCGCGGAAATTACGACCCGGTTTTCATCGATGGCCGTTTCCAGCGTAGAACGTTGGTAAGCCAGTTCAAACAGCGGGCGCAACAAGTCCGCCAGCGATAGGCGCCATTTCGGGTTATGCTTGGCTACGATGTCGGCCAGTTTTTGCTGGTAAATATTCAACGCGGAATTATCGCCGGTATGCGTCAGGAAGTTCCGCGCCTGGATCAAGGTATCCTTGTTCGGATAGTAGGTAATGGTGAGTTTTTCCGCGTCGATTTTAACCGCTTTGAGCGGCCGGGTTGCCAGAATGAAATATTCATTCAATGATGAATGCTGAATAATGGTGTCGATAACCAAGGCGGCCCATTTTGCCGGTAACAATAGTTTTCCGGCTTTGAATTTGGTTATTACCGGAAGATCATTGCCGGTAACGTTGCCTAGTCTAAAGCTGATGTTTAAATACTTGCCCAGTCTGTTTTCGGGTAAGGTCATGGTGACTTTAAATCTCAGCTCATCGTTTTTAAGATCCAAATCAGCCGCACTTTTTCTATAGCGGTTTAACAGATAATTGCCGGCAAGATTAAGATCGGCTTCGGTTAACTCGATGATGCCGATCTCATCAGGTTTGGTTTTGGAACCTTCATGCAGGATCTTTTTTGCCCTGGTCAAGTCATCACGGGTAGGCGACCACCCCACTTCAAGTTCGGGTTTGTCGCCAATACCGAAAAAAACCAGCATCGCGCATAAAATCATTAATGCGCTAAAGCAATACAACACAATACGGAATATGATTTTCATGATCCGACGGCTAAGAAAATTCCAATTTGAATCCTGCCGATTTTAAATAATCGGCCTCCTGGATTAAATCGGCGCGGGTCAACGGCGCCTGAGCCAACCAACCGTCTGCAAACTGTAGGCGGATTTTGGATTTCGTTAGCGCTATTTTGAAATCGGGTTTGTCATGTTCCTGGCGATTGCGGTGCAGCAACACCGACAGCCGCAAAATAAGGGTTAGAGTGGGCGCGTCAATATTCCAGGGGGACGGTAATTCATTAAAAAGGGCGCGGGGAAATTTACGCCGATGAGACTTGACAATGGTCGATAATAAAATCTGATCCTGCCTGGAAAATCCGGCAAAGTCGCCATTCTCAATGATATACGCGCTGTGTTTGTGGTACTGACTGTGGGCGATGTCCTGACCGATCTCATGCAGGTCGGCCGCCCAGTTTAAAAACTGCACCACGTCTTCGTGGTTAGGCCCGCAAAAATCCTCGCCCAATTGCTCCAGAATATAGGCGATTGTCTGTTTAACGCGAACGGCGTGTTCTTTATCGATATGATAACGATCGGCCAAGGCCTGCACGGTTGCCGAGCGAATGTCATGATCATAGAGCCGGCCCAGTAAATCCTGAATGAGCCCTTCCCTGAGCGCGCCATCGGAAACGGTCATCTGTTCGATGCCCAGGCTTTTGAAAGTGGCGTAGACGATGGCTACTCCGCCTGGAAATACCGGAAGACGTTCAGGATCGAGGTCGGGCAAATTAAGCTCGTTAACATGGTTGCACTGAGTGAGATGGGCGACCAGATGCTCCAGGCCTTCCATCGTTATGCCGTTATTGCTCCAGTTTTTGGCTTTGAGCACTTTATCGATGGCCTTTAAACTGCCTGATGCGCCAATGGCCTCGTCCCAGTTCTTGCGCTGAAATTGTTTTTGGATCGGCTCAAGCTGCTGTTCGGCAAACAAGGTTGCCTGAGTAAAGGCCTCTTTGGATAGCTGGCCGTCTTTAAAAAAGGCGTTACTTACCAACACGCAGCCCATGGGCGTGCTTTCTTTTACTCTGGGCGTGTCGCCGGAGCCTATGATGTATTCGGTGCTGCCTCCGCCTATGTCCATAACCAGGCGCAAATTAGCGTTGCTGCCCAGACTGTGCGCGACGCCCTGATAGATTAAGCGGGCTTCTTCTATACCGGAAATAATGTGGATAGGATGATTTAAGGCTTTTTCGGCCTTTTCCAAAAACTGCTGGGAGTTTTTAGCTTGGCGCAAGGTGCTGGTGCCGACGACGCGGACGCTTTCCGGCGGAAAGTTACGGATTCTTTGCCCAAACCGTTCCAGACACTCTAAAGCTCTTTCCTGGGTGCGGCTATCGAGGTAATTCTTTTTATCCAGGCCGGACGCAAGCCTTACCATTTCTTTAAGACGATCGAGAGTTTGTAAATTACCATTGGTTAAACTGCAAACAATCATGTGAAAGCTGTTAGACCCCAAGTCTACAGCGGCAACGGTTTCGGGAGGTTTCTTCAGCACGAGCTATCCGGTTTTGTCTATGAAGCGTGTTAATATTAGTAAAGGGTAAAGGTTCAAGGTTAAAGGTTCAAGGTGTTTTTTTGCACCGCGAACCTTGCACATTTAACCTCGCGCCTTTAACCTTGTAGCTTGACCCTTAAAGTATTAGTTTCAGCATGAATGCATTATCTCTACGTAATCTCAGAAAAACCTATAATAATGGCTTTGAAGCCTTAAAAGGCATCGATCTCGATGTTGAGGCCGGCGATTTTTTCGCCTTGCTGGGGCCGAATGGCGCCGGCAAGTCAACGGCTATAGGCATTATCAGTTCGCTGATCAATGAATCCAGCGGCTCAGTCAGCATCTTCGGACATGATTTAAGACGCGAGCGGTCGCAAGCCAAAAGCTGCATCGGCCTGGTGCCGCAGGAAGTTAATTTTAATCAGTTCGACACCGTCAAAAGTATTTTGCTCAATCAGGCCGGTTATTACGGTACGCCGCGCAAACTTGCGCTGCAACGCACCGAATACTGCCTTAAGCAAATGGATTTGTGGGATAAGCGCGATACCGTGTCCAGACGTTTGTCGGGCGGCATGAAACGCCGGGTGATGATCGCCCGCGCCCTGGTGCATGCGCCCAAGTTATTGATTCTTGACGAGCCGACCGCAGGCGTCGATATAGAAATACGCCGTTCCATGTGGCAAATGATGCAGGAAGTGAATCAGCAAGGCACGACTATCATTTTAACCACGCACTATCTGGAAGAAGCGGAAAGTCTGTGCCGTAATATCGCCATCATCAATCACGGAAAAATTGTCGAAAATTCCGATATGGCAAGCTTGCTCGCGAGGCTGCATATCGAACACTTCGTGCTCGATCTGGCGCGGCCTATTGCCGAGGCGCCGGTGATTGATGGCTGTCAAATTGAGCGCGTGACGGACAGGACGCTTAATGTTGCCGTGCCCAAAGAGCACAGCCTTAACACGTTATTTAGCCAATTAAGTACACAGAATATCGAAGTCACCAGTTTGAAAAACAAGACTAACCGGCTGGAACAGTTATTTATGGATTTAATCGATTCAAGCCCCAACGGCTCAAAAACGGCAGGCGATAAATAATGAATTACTCTATCGCCTTTAGGACCATCGTTACCAAAGAGATATTCCGGTTTATCAGGATCTGGCCGCAAACCCTGCTGCCTCCCGCCATCACCACGGCGCTGTATTTCCTGATTTTCGGCAAGCTGATCGGCGACCGCATAGGCACTATCAGCGGCGCAGGCTATATGGATTATATCGTCCCCGGCATTATTTTAATGTCGGTTATCAGCCACTCCTATGCCAATGTCGTGTCTTCGTTTTACTCGACCAAATTCCAGCGCAATATTGAAGAGTTGCTGGTTGCGCCGATACCCAACTGGGTGATTCTGGGCGGTTATGTAAGCGGCGGCATTATCCGCGGCTTACTGGTGGGCGTTGTTGTGGCTTTAATCTCTTTATTATTTACCGAAATTACCGTTAATAATATCGCCATTACCCTGTCGGTCGCGGTGCTGACCGCCACGGTATTTTCTTTGGCGGGCTTTATCAATGCGATACTCGCGGAGAGTTTTGACGATATTTCGATTATCCCGAACTTTGTCTTAACCCCGCTAAGCTATCTGGGCGGCGTTTTCTATTCCGTAGACATGCTGCCTGGTTTTTGGCAGATCATCTCGCTGGGCAACCCCATTTTGTACATGATCAATGCTTTTCGTTATGGCTTGATAGGCGTGACGGATATTGATATTCAGATGACCTTTCTCATTACCGGCGGATTTATAGTTACCCTGACCTTATTTAGCCTTTACCTTTTGCATAAGGGCATTGGGATTAAAAACTGATGTTATTACGCACTGTCGATCACAGCCGTGAAAAAGCCAGGTCACAGAGAACCACGAAAATATCCGCCGTAGAGTGTGCCTACGCCTTGTTTTCCAAGACGCAGGCACGCCCAAACCAAATGCTTTAGGCGAGGTTCCCCCGTATTGATGAACGTAACTTTCGACGCAACCGTAGTAAGAGAGCATTGCATCCATCCCCTGATAATATGCAATGCGTTAGCCGCTATTTAAAACAATCAACAGGAGATGTCATGTTATTAAAAAATGGTTCAACAGGCGATGATGTTAAAACGCTCCAAACTCGTCTAGGCCTAAACGCCGACGGAATTTTCGGGCCAGGCACCGAAGCAAGCGTAAAGACATGGCAATCGCAAAACGGTCTGACCGCAGACGGAATTGTAGGCGACGCCACTTGGGCGCAGCTGTTTCCAGCATCGCCATCCCCATCGTCAACTTCTTCGTCAACAGGCTTTAATCTGGAAAACCTTAAAGGCCATGTTCCCGATGAAGTCATTGCCCAGATACCCGCTATACCCGCTATAACGAATGCTTTAAGATTAGCGCACTTCCTGGCGCAATGCGCTCACGAAAGTGCAAGCTTTACGGTGGTCTATGAAAATTTAAATTATTCAGCCGATGGCTTGGCGGCAACCTTTCCAAAATACTTTCCCGCACCGTTAAACGAATCTTATGCGAGAAATCCAGCCAAGATTGGCGCTAGAGTCTATGCCGACAGAATGGGCAATGGCGACGAAGCCAGCGGCGACGGCTACACATTCAGGGGGCGCGGTTATATCCAACTGACGGGTAAGTCGAATTACGCCGCTTTCGGTAAAGCTGTCAATGAAGATACCGTTGCCAACCCTGACTTAGCGGCGACCCGCTATCCACTGGCATCAGCAGGATTTTTCTTTGATTCAGTCGACCTGTGGACAGTCTGCGACGGCGGTTCAAGCGATGCCGTAATAACAGCCGTCACCCAAAAAGTTAATGGCGGAACGAACGGCTTGGCTGATCGTACCCAGTTTTTTAACGCATACTATGCGTTACTGAGTTAGTCTAAGATCGCAGTATTAAGGCCGGCAACGCAATACACCGCGTTTCCGGCCGCTTACCCTATAAATTTTTTCCGGAGCGAAAATGCTTAAATACGTCATGCTGGTCTTACTGCTTACGACCTCAAGGCTTGCATCCGCTGAAGCGGTGCATCATTGTTCGGCGGAGGCCGTCATTCAGGCAAAAAAACTGCTGGATTTTCACTTCGGCTTAGATGACAGAACCGAAATTGATGAGCATGTTACCGTGCTTAAACCGATAAAAAACCCTGCCGGGCAAGGCAAGTTTGACGTTTTGGAAGTCTATGGACACATATACAAAGGCACCTACCGGATGCACTTTATTTATGCTCAGATGGAGAATCAGTGCGTACTAGTCGGGCAGGAAATTCTGGAGCTGACTACGTTGTAATGAAGTTTGCGGCTGTTTTCAATATCCATGCGTATTGGCTTGCAACTCGGTCAATGGCTCCGGCAAGCGGATAACCTCGGATTCGACCCGGCCATCCGCATACAGCTCTATTAATCGATAGCCCGGAGCCGTATCGCTGACACTGAACGCCGGGGTTTCGGGCGTAAATTGAAAGCAGGTGGAAGGCGCGCCCAATACCCGGAATGTCGTCATTTTTATATCCATGACTTGATGGACATGACCGGTGGTAACGACTTTTACTTGCGGGTATTTGCCCGCTATCGCCAATAATTCCCGGCTGTTTTCTATGATCATGGTGTCCATCCACGGACTTTTGGTTTCCATAAAATGATGATGAACTGCGATGAGCGCGTGACGATCCGGGTTTTCAGTTAAGCAGTTTTCAAGAAACGCCAATTCATCTTTCGATAAACGGCCGCCGGGCTCTCCGGGTATCCGGCTATTCAGGCTGATCAACTGCCAGTTATCCAGCTTAACCTGTTTGCGGCAGTTAACCCTGTCGGTATTAAATACCTGCTGCATGAGCTCATAATCGTCATGATTGCCGGGCAGGCAGATACATGGCGTTTCATAAGCCTCAACGCTGGTTAAGATGCGCCGGTAACTTGCCTGGCAAGGATCCTGAGCCAAGTCGCCGGTCAGCATAATCAAATCGAAATGAGGTTTTTCAGCAAAGGCCTGTTCAAGACAGGCATTGAAATAATGCTCGGTATTAATTCCCATCATTTTATCTTCCGGGGCCGCCAGAATATGCAAATCGGATAGTTGCAGGATTGATATACAGGCTGAGTTATTAGTCATGGGAAGTTGTTATGAAATGTCTTTACAAAGAACTTTGGAATTTCTTTGCGGGTTATATAACGCCTTGAGCTGGTCGGGAAGATCGGCAATAGATGACGATAAAAATCCCCGCTCAATAAACCAATGCATGGTTTGCGTGGACAACACGAATAATTTTTTAAGCTTGAGCTCCCCTGCCCTGCGATAAACATATTCAAGCATGCGGTTGCCCCTGGACGAACCCCGATAATCGGGATGTACAGCAAGGCAGGCAATCGCGCCGAACCGGTTTTGCACATCGGGGTGCAGAGCGGTGCAGCCGATAATCAGGCCGTCGCGCTCGATGACAACATAATCGGCGATTTCCATTTCAATTTTTTCCCTGGAGCGCTTGGCCAGCTTGCCTTGTTGCTCTAATGGCTTGATCAGCTCCAGAATGCCGCCGATGTCGTTCAGGGTCGCCGGGCGCAATTCTTCAAACGCCGTTGAGCTGATCAAGGTGCCGATGCCGTCGCGGCTGAATAACTCCAGCAATAGCGCGCCATTGATACCCCGGTTAATCAAATGTACGCGGTCGATACCGGATTGACAGCTTTGCATCGCGGCTTTGAGCGGCAAGCTGATGCTGGTGGATATGTCCGGATGTTGCTCTAAGAACGCGGCGGCTTCGGCGGTGGTCATTTGCTGGATTTGCTCGCCGTTATCGGGATTGCAGCAGCTTTGTTCGGTTAATAGAACCAGTTTTTCGGCTTTTAACGCAATCGAAACTTCGGTGGCAACTTGTTCGGCCGACAGATTGAACACTTCGCCGCTCGGCGAATAACCGACCGGCGAGATCAACACCACATTGTCCTGATCGAGTTGCTGATGAATGGCCGCGCTATCAATACGACGAACTTCGCCGGTATGGCCGTAATCAATGCCGTCAATCACGCCTATCGGTTTGGCGACGACAAAATTGCCCGAAGCCACCTTGATTTTGGCCCCCGCCATCGGCGAGTTAGCCAGCCCCATCGATAGCAGCGCTTCAATTTCCACGCGAACCAATCCGGCGGCTTCCTTAACGCATTGCAATGCGACACCGTCGGTAATGCGCAGATTTTTGTGAAAACGAGCGGGAACGTCCAGTTTGGCAAGCCGCTGATCGATCTGAGGGCGTATGCCGTGAACCAAAACCAGGCGAATACCTAAGCTGTTCAGTAAGGCGAAATCATGGACATGGTGATTGAAATCGTCAGCCAATACCGCTTCGCCACCAAAGAAAACAACAAAGGTTTTGTTGCGGTGGGCGTGGATGTAAGGGGATGAATCTCTAAACCAGCTGACGAATGATTTTTGTGGTTCCATGAGCTATTTTCGCGATTGCCAGTAATTGGGCTGTTTTCTCAAGTGCATGACAGCAATTATTTCTATATGTGACGTTCTTGGCCGAAAAATAATCGCATAAGGAAAAATGCAATAGCCGACATTTTCTGACATCGTCATCTATCTTTCTATACAACAACGGGTTTCGGCATACCCTGTTAATTGCATCTTCCGCAGCTTCAATAAAACACTTTTCTAAACCCGCTTGTTGTTTTTTATAAAAAATAATCGTTTGTTCCAACTCCTCTTGCGCTTGAGGATGCAGAAAAAATTTCATAAGTAACGTTGTTTTAACTCAACCATAAATTGTTCGCCATCAATCAATAGCGAAGGATCGGCATCTATTTCTTTACAGCGTTTTTGTATTTCTTGCCGCCATGCTTCCGAAATAATAGAGTCTTCTTCATAATCCAGACTCTCCAGCAATATCTCTGCAATATACGCCCTTGAAGCCGGTTCAAGTTTTAATGCTTGCTCGGCAATTGTTTCAATATTCATAAATCACCTCCAATTTTGCAAATTCCCAGCTCCTGCTTGGGAACTTGTACAAAAAAGGTACGCAAAGCGTACCCTACTTGGCTGAACAACATGAACCAGATGCGCTTCGTGTCTCAGCATATCCTAGGAGCTATTTTTTGTAATGGTATTTACAACTGACAATAATCAACCTATCGTTTTCAATTTTATAAATCAAACGATGCTCATCATCAATGCGTCGTGACCAGTAGCCCTGTAATTCATATTTTAAGGCTTCCGGCTTGCCTAATCCTTGAAAAGGATTGCGGCTAATGTCTTTAATCAGGCTAATAATGCGTTTGTAACATTTTTTATCAACCATTGCCCATTGATTAAAATCATCAAAAGCACTGGGCTCAAAGCTGATATTCATAACTTCTCTATATCAACATCAATAAGCTGATTGCTTTCAGCTTGTGCAATTGCTGCCAAAAGTCGCGCTTTATTCGCAGGATTACCCAGTAAATAAGCCGTTTCATCCTGTTCAACTTGTGAAATTTCAGAAATGGAAATTTCAATAGTTTGATGTGGAAATTGCGCTTTTACGGCAGCGATAAAATTTTCATTTAGCTCATCGCTATTGATTTTATAGAGCGTATACATTTTGATAATCCATTTTTTAAAGGTTTTGAATCATTAAGCATAAATAAGCTCATTGCTAAAATTGAGTATAGAGAGTTATCCCATTCTCCAAAGAAGGCGCGCATAGCGCGCCCTACTGGACTATAGTTTTATGCAATATTTTCTTACAAGGCTGTAATGCGCCATTTCTGATACGCCGTTTTAGAACGCAGAATATGAAATGCTTCAGAATGAAAACGCATTGCATCCAACTCTGACAAGTTGAACTTGATTTTAATCTCTCTAATCATTTCATCATTACCAATGGACAGCGCGTAGGATGGGTAGAACGCAGTGAAACCCATCCTACATCAATCCAAATTATCAGTCACCGCACCCAGTGAAGCAGAACTCACCAACTTGGCATATTTCGCCAACACGCCACGCGTATAACGCGGCGCTGGTTGCGTCCATTTTTCAAGGCGACGGGCGATTTCATGTTCGTTGACATGCAGTTTCAGTTCGTTGTTTTCCGCATCGATGGTGATGGTGTCGCCGTTCTCGACTATCGCCAGCGCACCGCCGACATAGGCTTCCGGCGTGATATGCCCGACGACGAAACCGTGAGTGCCGCCGGAAAAACGGCCATCGGTAATCAGCGCCACTTCCTTACCCAAGCCTTTGCCCATGACCGCCGAAGTAGGAGACAGCATTTCGCGCATGCCGGGGCCGCCTTTCGGGCCTTCGTAGCGAATAACAATGACATCGCCTTTGACAATATCGCCGTTCAAAATGCTTTGCAGCGCTTGTTCTTCGGCTTCGAATACTTTGGCGGTGCCGGTAAACACCAGCCCTTCTTTGCCGGTAATTTTCGCGACCGAACCGCCGGAGGCCAGATTGCCGTACAAGATAACCAAATGGCTGTCTTTCTTGATCGGTTTATCCAGCGAGTGAATCACTTCCTGATCTTCAGGGTACGGCTTTACATCGGCCAGATTTTCGGCCAGCGTTAAACCGGTAACGGTTAAACAATCGCCGTGCAGCAAACCTTTAGCCAACAGTGTTTTCATCAACGGTTGAATGCCGCCGATTTCGATCAATTCGGTCATCAGATAACGGCCGCTGGGTTTTAAGTCGGCCAGCATCGGCACGTGTTTGCCGATGCGGGTAAAGTCGTCCAGGGTAATATCGACGCCGGTCGCGTTGGCCATCGCCAGTAGATGCAATACCGCATTGGTCGAACCGCCGAGGGCGATGACTACGGTAATGGCATTCTCGAATGCGGCTTTGGTCATGATGTCGCGAGGCTTGATGTCTTTTTTCAACAGTTCCAAAACGGCAGCGCCGGCGCGTTCGCAATCCAGGCGTTTATCGTTTGAAATGGCGGCCTGAGCGGAGCTGTTGGGCAAGCTCATACCCAGCGCTTCAATGGCTGAGGCCATGGTATTGGCGGTGTACATGCCGCCGCAGGAACCCGCTCCCGGAATGGCTTTGGCTTCGATTTCAGCCAGTTCGGCGTCGTCGATCTGGTTATTGGCTCTGGCGCCGACCGCTTCGAATACCGAAACCACATCCAGTTTTTTGTCTTTGTGACAGCCGGGCATAATCGTTCCGCCGTAAACAAACACAGCCGGACGGTTTAATCGTGCCAAAGCCATCATGCAGCCGGGCATGTTCTTGTCGCAGCCGCCGATCGCGACGACACCGTCAAAACCCTGGCAACCGACCACGGTTTCAATCGAGTCGGCAATCACTTCGCGGGACACCAGCGAATATTTCATGCCTTCGGTGCCCATCGAAATGCCGTCGGAAATAGTGATGGTGTTAAAGATGACGGCTTTACCGTCGGCATTGTTAACGCCAACCGCTGCCGCATCGGCCAGTGTGTTGATGTGCATGTTGCAAGGCGTGACCATGCTCCAGGTTGAAGCAATGCCTATTTGCGGTTTTTTGAAGTCTTCATTGTTAAAACCAACCGCATGCAGCATGGCGCGGCTCGGTGCGCGCTCCATGCCGTCAACGACTTGGGAAGAGAAGGTGCGGGTGTTTTTGTCACTCATGCGAGCAATTCCTAAAAGATTAGTTAGGGTACGCGGCACGTACCTTGTTGAGTTGATAGGCGTAACTGAAAAATGTACGAGACTGTGAAAGTATTATCCAAATTAGGCTAAAAACATTTTTTACCACGAAGGCACGAAGAACACGAAGTTTTCAATGCATTGAATTTAAACGATTGTTTTTCTTCGTGTCTCGGCAATTGCTCCTGCATTGCTCTACCTCCTGCATCCATGCAGTCGTTCGCGGTGAATTCTTTAATTTTTTCTAAAAACGAAACTTTCACAGCCTCGTACGCACAGCGTACCCTACGAAGCTAGGGACGAAAGCGCTTTTTGTATCTTTAGCCCTTCGCCTTTTGCCTAAATTAATACGAATCCCAGCTGCTTCTGCTACGACGCCAGCTGAGTTTAGGCAAAATAAATCCTAAAATAACACCGATAAGAGCGAGTATGCCGCCGTATAAAAACCAGTCTTGGTTGGCGGTGTCTTGCAAAGCCTGATTTTCAAGTTTGAACTGTTGCAGTTCCCGTTCAACATTAACCACGCGTTCTTGAAGCTCATCGCGCTGGTTTTTTAATTCCACGGTGCTGGCGGCGGTTTTTTTCAGTTCGCTAAGTTCTCTGCTTAGCTGATCACGTTCTGTCGCCAAGGACTGTTCAAGAGACGTTCCCGGCGTGATGGATTCTTTTACTGTAGATAACTCAGCTTTCAGCGTGGCATTTTCAGACTGCAACGCTGCCATATTTTTATTGACGATCTCCAATTGAGCACGGCTGGGCGGCTCCTTCATGGTATTACGGATCGGCATATAGCCTTCCGTGCCGTCATTGAGGCGGACGTGGGCGAATCCAGTGCTTTTGTTTTCTTCTATTATCGTCAGCGGGGTGCCGGTTGCGAGCAGTTTTACAACTTTACTGCTGTTATTTTCTTCACTCCTGAGCGACAAATTCAGGTTATCGGTAACATAAACGGTTTCGGCGTGGGCTGAACCCAAAGTTACCAGTAGGATAAAAAACGAGTTTAGTATTTTTTTCACTTGAATCTCAATGGTTGTTCACCTGACGGCTACCAGGAATGGTGGATATGTCGCAATCGATAGGGAGCCGATGCGATTAAGGCTAATTCTAACGTGATTTTTTGCACAGGAGAAATTCCAGCAATGCCTTTTGCGCATGCAGGCGATTTTCGGCTTCATCGAAGATAACGCTTTGAGGGCCGTCTATCACTTCAGCGCTGACTTCCTCGCCCCGATGGGCAGGCAAACAGTGCATAAACAGCGCAGCGCTATGCGCTGCTTTCATGATCCTGGCATCGACCTGATAATCCTTAAAAGCCATTTCGCGTTGTTTTTGTTCTTCTTCCTGGCCCATGCTGGCCCAAACATCGGTAACCACCAGATCTGAGTTTTGGGCGGCGTCCAGCGGCGTATCAAAGAACCGGACGCGCTCTCCGGCTGCCTCGACGATGTCTTGCAAGGGCAGATAACCTTTCGGGCAGGCGATGTTCAAAGTGAAGTCCAGCACCGTTGCCGCATGGATATAGGAGTGGCACATATTATTGCCGTCGCCGATCCAGGTCACCGTTTTGCCTTTGATGTCGCCGCGATGTTCAAAATAAGTCTGCATATCGGCCAGCAATTGACAGGGATGCTGCAAATCGGTCAAGCCGTTAATCACCGGAACGCTCGAATATTGGGCGAAGGTGGTCACCGTTTCGTGCTTATCGGTTCTGAGCATGATGCAATCGACCATGCTGGAGATGACTCTGGCGCTGTCTTGCAGCGGCTCGCCCCGACCCAACTGGGTATCTCTGGGCGATAAAAACAATGCGCTGCCGCCAAAATGACTCATGCCGGATTCAAATGAAATACGGGTTCGCGTCGATGATTTTTCAAAAATCATCGCCAAAACCCGGCCTTTTAACGGTTGGTAATCTGGATCGCGGTTATTTTTTAGAACGATGCCTCTGTTGATCAAGCTACGAAATTCGTCGCCGGATAAGTCAAGCAGGCTGATGAAATGTCTAGGATTCATAAGGAGTGTCTGTATGCTTATAAATAAGTGCCGATAAAGTTTCTACGAGTTGAGTGATTTGTTGCTGATTGATAATTAACGGCGGCAGCAACCGAATGGTTCTTTCACTGGTAACATTAATCAACAGCTTATTTTGCAACGCGGCTTGTACTAACTCTGTGCAGGGGCTGTCGAGTTCGATGCCGATCATCATGCCTTTGTGGCGAATATCAACAACATGCGCATTGCCGCGCAACTGTTCTTTGAACGCCGCGCTGATAGCATCGCCTTTTTGCGCGGCCTGATCGATCAGGTTTTCGGCATCCAATGTCGCCAATACCGCTAAAGCCGCGCTACAGGCTAGCGGATTGCCGCCAAAAGTGGAGCCGTGATTGCCTGCGGTGAATATCTTGGCCGCTTTGCCACGCGCCAGACAAGCGCCTATCGGTACGCCGTTGCCCAGCGCCTTGGCCAACGTGCAGACATCGGGCAATATCCCGTTATGTTGGAAGGCAAGAAACTTGCCGGTACGACCAATGCCGGTCTGGATCTCATCAAGCATCATCAACAGGTTATGCCGGTCGCACAGGCTGCGGATTCGGTTAAGATAATCGGCAGCGGGGATATTGACTCCGCCCTCCCCTTGTATGGGTTCAACCAAGACGGCGACGACATTGTTATGCTGCGCAAGCGCTTGTTCGATGGCGTTGACGTCGTTGTACGGTACGCGAATAAAGCCCTCAACCAGCGGCGCAAAGCCATGTTGGATTTTAGCGTTGCCGGTAGCGCTCAGCGTTGCCAGCGTGCGGCCGTGAAAACTTTTTTCCATGACGATAATCGCCGGATTTTCTATGCCCTGCTCGTGGCCGTATTTACGCGCCAACTTGATTGCGGCTTCATTGGCTTCGGCGCCGGAATTGCAAAAAAACACGTTATCCATGCCGCTTCTTTCGATCAGCTTATCGGCCAACTGCTCCTGAACGGCGATACCGTACAGGTTTGAGGTATGCAGCAGTTTTTCGCTTTGTTTGCAGATGGCCTGATGTATCGCCGGGTGGGCGTGGCCCAAACTGCACACCGCTATGCCGGATACCGCATCCAGATAGCGATTATTGTTTTGATCAAACAACCATGCGCCCTCTCCCCGTTCGAAGGTTATGGGCAAGCGTCCGTAGGTTGGCATAATGTGGCTAGTCATTGCTTCCGTCTATAATTAAAAGGAATAAACAGGCCGCAATCTGCCGCCCGTTAAAAAAATGCTCGATTATAGGTTTCAATTTAGTCTCAGGCAAGTTCTAATGATTAAGCAGGAAGTATTAAACATATCACCACGAAGACACGAAGAACACGAAGAAAAAACAAAACAAAAACTTCGTGTCCTTCGTGTCTTCGTGGTAAAAATTTTTTAATTTTCGTATATTTTTTTATTACCTACTCAATCGCCCAGCCAGTTTTGCGGCTTTAAATAATCATCATAAAGCACGGCTTCGGCGCTACCGGGCTCAGGCTGCCAGTTGTATTTCCAGTTAGCTGCCGGCGGCATGGACATTAAAATCGATTCGGTGCGTCCGCCGGATTGCAGGCCGAATAAGGTGCCGCGATCATAAACCAGGTTAAATTCAACATAACGCCCCCGGCGATAAAGCTGGAAATCGCGTTCCTTGTCGCCATAAGGCGTGTCCTTGCGTTTTTGTATGATAGGCAGATAAGCGTCGATATAATGATTGCCGACGCTTTGCATAAAAGCGAACGACTGCTCAAAACCCCATTCGTTCAAATCATCAAAAAACAGCCCGCCTACGCCGCGGGTTTCATTCCGGTGTTTAAGGAAAAAATACTCGTCGCACCATTTTTTGTAGGCCGGATAAATATCATCGCCGAACGGCCGGCAAGCGGCGCGGGCGGTTTGATGCCAGTGCAGCACGTCTTCTTTAAACGGATAAAACGGCGTTAAATCGAAACCGCCGCCGAACCACCAGATAGTCGGTTCACCCGGTTTTTCCGCGATTAAAAACCGCACATTGGCGTGCGATGTCGGCACGAAAGGATTGTTGGGATGAATGACCAGCGACACGCCCATCGCCTGAAATTGCCGGTCTGCAAGTTCCGGGCGTTTAGCCGTTGCCGAAGGGGGCAGTTTAAAACCGGATACATGAGAAAAATTAACGCCGCCTTGTTCGATAACCCGACCGTTAGCCAATACGCGGGTTCGGCCGCCGCCACCTTCAGCCCTGTCCCAAAGGTCTTCAGTGAACAGGGCTTCCGGCTCTACAGATTCCAGCGCCGTGCAGATTCGGTCTTGCAGATTAAGCAGGTAGTTTTTTACTTCGGTAATATTTTCAATATTCATGCACAGTTCGGTGTTGTGTTTTAAATGCCGCTAATTAAAAAATCCAGCGCCGCAATATATCGTCTCGCTGCTTCAGTCGGTCAAAGCCTTTTAATGATGCGCATATTCTGTGTGCATTTGAATAATTTAACAATTAGAAAAAACAGGCGGTAGCGTATAATTTTTGTTTAGACTGTTTTAACAAAGCTACAAAATATAGATACAAAACAGTTAACCACCATAAAATCGAGAGGCCGATAGATGTTAAAAATACCAACCATCAAAGCAACGGGATTTATTCTGGCAACGCTTGCAGCGCTATTATTGGGCGGCATACAAGCCGCTTCAGCCCAAGAGAAAACCAGCCTGAATAGAACTATTTTATTAGAAAAAAAACTGGAGCTTTCCAGTCCGAACGTCAATGCCAAAATGATACGGGTCGCGTTTCCACCCGCGTTTAAAACGCCCTGGCATACCCATGAAGGACCTGGGCCTCGCTATGTGGTTAAAGGCACATTAAAAGTCGTCGAGGGCGGCAAAGCCAACACCTACGCTGCCGGTGAAGTTTTTTGGGAAACCGGCGAGCTGATGTCGGTAGAAAATGTCGGCGACGATACCGCCGAACTCGTTATTTTTGAATTAGCGCCGATCAAGTAAGTCATCTATTGATGCGCGGCACTATCGACAAGCGGTGCCGGCATCTTTCTTTACAGCACCCGATTTAAATTAATGCGTATACCTCTAGCCTACATCAGTATTGTTTTGCTTTGGGCGACGACACCGCTGGCCATCAAATGGAGCGGCGAAGGTCCGGGGTTTCTGTTCGGGGTAACCGGACGAATGGCGATTGGCACGCTATGCATTTTATTGATGCTGTCCCTGTCAGGGCAACGCCTGGCCTGGCATCGTAAAGCGTTGCTGACTTACCTTGCCGTGGCCGTGCAAATTTACGGATCGATGCTGGTGGTTTATTGGGCGGCGCAATTTATTCCTTCCGGCTGGATCTCGGTGATATTCGGTCTTTCTCCGTTGATGACGGCTTTATTAGCGGCGGTCTGGCTGGGAGAGCGGAGCCTGACTCTGGGCAGACTGCTGGCCTATGTACTGGGAATTAGCGGCTTGTGGGTCATGTTCGGCTCGGCCTTGCAATTGGGTCATGACGCAGTGCTGGGTATCGTCGGCGTACTGGCATCTACCTTTTTGCAGGCGGTCAGTTCGGTTTGGGTCAAGCGCATCGACGGAAAAATACCGGCGTTATCCCAGGTCACGGGCGGCCTGTTATTGTCTCTACCGGCTTATCTGATTACCTGGGCAACATTTGATGGTCATTGGCCCACTGAAATTTCCCCCATCAGTCTGGCATCTATTGTCTACCTGGGGATGATAGCCACGACGATCGGCTTTGTTCTTTATTACTATTTACTCATCCATCAGAGCGCTACCAAGGTTGCGCTGATTACTTTAATTTCACCGGTCATGGCGTTGCTGTTGGGTCATGCCGTTAATCATGAACCGCTAACCGTGAAAGTGGCAACAGGCACGCTGCTCATACTCGGCGCATTGCTGATGCATGAGTTCTTTGATCGGTTATTGGGTTCAAAGCAAGCTAAACCACCCGATAATATGCCGAATTAGGCGTATGGGTTTGCATGGCGCTAGCGGGCAGGGTTCAGAATTGCAGCGGGCGGGAACTGATCGATTACAGCCGCGGCCGCATCAGGGTGCTGATTTGACCGGGCTTGAAAGATCGGGGCTGTGAGTATTACCAAGCGCTGAAAACAGCGTTCGACCGTCAGCCCCCTTCACCCCGGCAGGTTCCAGCAACACTCGACATCCCCAACGAATCGGAATAGCCGACACCCACCTCAGGCGAGATAGCTGTCTAGTCGTCCTGCTCTTGGGGCCAAGTGAACGACAGCGAAGCTCTCTGTTTGACCGTGACCGTTTTATCGATCACCTGATGCCCCTCTCGCTCTACGCTAACGATATAACGGCCGGGCTTGAGTTTGGCGAATAGCATAGGTCCGTCAGACACCGATTCCAGCAGGATATTGCCGCGTGAATCCGTGATACGCACCTTCACGTCGCTGATATATTCTCCCGTACCCTTTACCGAAAATAACAGGTTCAAGTTGTAGTCAGCCCGCATTGCTTGCATCGCATTCCGCTCGTCCTCCCCCACTCCACCCGTGACAAAGGTAACCTCGCCTTGGGTTTGCGGCTTGATAATAAACGGCTCCGCAACTACAGAAAAGCTGATCAGCATGCTGAGAGAAATAAGCGCTAAATATAACCGTTTCATGAAAATTGCTCCTTGTTGGCGGTAAAGGATAATGACGACCGATAAAGCATACAGCATCCGCCAGTCCTGTCTATACGCCTCTAAAGCGTTTTAATTTAGAGGCGTATAGACATAAAGCCTTATTTAGCAATAGCGGATAAAAAAGCGCAAGCAATGCATCACATTTTACCCGGCATAATATTAACAACCAGACTGCTTTCAACCGAAAGCACATTCTTCTGGCGCTTGGCCACTTCTATCGCTTTGCTGATGCCGGGCTCGGAATCGACCGTGCCGCTCAACTTCACTACGCCTTTGTCGGTGGTTACTTCGATATGGGATGCTTTAAGCAAAGGGTCATTTAAAATTGCCGCCTTAACCGTTGTGGTAATAACCGAGTCGTCAATAAATTCTCCGGCTGTTGCGGCCTTATCGGTTACCGACTCCTTTGCGCCTTCAAGTTCTTTTCCCACTTTTTCAGTCGTTTGTTCAATTTTTTGCTCAGCCTTTTCAGCCGCATTATCGATTTTTTTCCCGGCTTGTTCCGCTGTTCCTTCTTCTTTTTGGCAACCCGTCAACCCTAGAACAACGGCTAGACAGGTAACCACAACAGCGTTATCGATTAAGGTCTTTTGCTTGTACTCATTTGTCGTTTTCATGGGCTATTCCTTAAAGTGTTGTATTTTTAGTAAGTGTGCCAAATGACATCCTCTATTAAATCAATCGCAATGAGCTAAAAACTCATTTTAATTTTATCGGCAATATCAATCGCAGTCTGTACGGTATCGCACATAAGGGTTCCATCGCCCTTAACAACTTGGCAAAAAAAACCCGCTTTGAAAGCGGGCTTTAATGTTTACAGCATTTAAGAAAATTCCAGCCGACTGTTCGGCCTTAAAAATTCATTAATTTTCAATCCAAATCAACTCCACACGACGGTTTTCAGCCTTACCCGCTTCCGTGCTGTTATCGGCAATAGGTTGGGCCTCGCCGTAGCCTTTCGCAGTCAGTCTGTTAGTAACGCCTTTCATTTTAAGATAATCAACAACTGCTTGCGCGCGCCGTTGCGATAGCTTCAGGTTATATTTATTGGTTCCTTCGCTGCTGGTATGCCCTTGAACCTCAATATCGTTTTTCTGAGGATAGGCAACAAGATTTCCAGCAACACCGTCAAGAATTTCCTTGGCATTCAATGTCAACTCGGCAGAATTATATTTGAAGTGTTGACCGGTGAGCACAAGCTTGATTGGGCATCCGCTGTTATCAATTTTGCTGCCTTTGATAGTTCCGGGACATTTATCCAGGCAATCGTTAACGCCGTCAGAATCGGTATCGCGGGTCGCACAAGTGTCAACTACGGCAGCCGGAGCTACGACAATGGGGGCCTCAGTCTTTGCAGCAGGCTTTGGCTTGTCGCCGAACGGAATGACAAAGCCTAAGTTAACCGTCATATCATGAAATTCGTCCGTACCGGACTGTACCTGCGCATTGAGATTGTTGTTATAGCGATAACGCACATCACTGCGGAGCAACAAGTTGTCGTGCAGTTCATAGGTAAAGCCTAAGCCTGCTTCGCCAATGATGCCGGCGCCGCAATTAGCGGAAGCGCAACTGTTCATGCCGCCTACGCCGACGACCGTATAAGGCGAGAATTTATCGCGACTGAAATAATACTGTAAATCAGCCGTACCGCCAGTCAGGCTCCAGGGGCCGTTATCACCGCCGAAGTCTTCATAAAAGCCTTTCACCTCAACGTTGAAATGCTTATCGAGAATCTTGCCGATGCCCATGCCGCCACCCCAGCCGTCGCTTGCTCTACGATCGCCACCGGTTTTGACAAATGAAGCGAAAGGCGCCACATACCACCGGTTATCCTGAATTTGATCGGCCGCATGTGCCAGCGGCAGGAAACCCACGCTGATGACTGAGGCAATAGTGAGTAATTTCGTTTTCAGCATAATATTTTCCTTATCTATATGTTTACATTTATTTTTCATGGGCTGTTCCTTTGAATTGAATGATGGCGACACCCTTGCAGAAGACGTTTTTATTATAACAGTTTGTTGCTAAAAAATCTCAAAAGTAGCTTAACCGCAACAACATGGTTCGTCTGTGCGCTACCGCACATAACCGCCTTACGAGCAAAACGCTGAGATAATTTTTAAGGCGAGTGGCAGCTTTATCAGCCCCAATCTATTTCCTGACGCGCGGTGAACCCGCCCTTTCTTTCACAACGCCTTGCATAACATCAGTAAAATAACCACATTCCCTCAACAGCGCTTTTCACTGTTTGCGCCCTTATTTGCCGACGGTTTCCCGATAATTGCTTTCTAACTACCTTGGCTTTCCCGTTTTTGTCCGCCCATGCGATAAACACAGTCCCGACCGGTTTATCCGGCGTCCCTCCATCGGGTCCTGCTATGCCGGTCACCGCGACCGCAACATCGGCATCGCTATATACCAAGGCACCCGCAGCCATTTCCGTTGCTGTCTCTGAACTTACCGCGCCGTATTTTTCCAGTGTTTGCAGACTGACGCCCAACATTTGCATTTTTGCGGCGTTGCTGTAGGTGATAAAACCCCGGTCGAACCAGGCTGAACTGCCCGGCACGTCGGTAATCGTTTGGGCAATCCAGCCGCCGGTGCAGGATTCGGCGGTGGCAATGGTTTTGCCGTGAGCTTTTAATAAGCGCCCCAGTTGTTCGGCCAGCTCAAATAATTCAGACTCCATGATGTGACCTCGTGCGACTTCGGATAAAATAGGCTCATGAGTATAAAACAAAAGACCAACGACCAGCACACCCCGATGATGCAGCAATTCATGCGCATCAAGGCCGAACACCCCGATACTTTGTTGTTCTACCGTATGGGGGACTTTTACGAACTGTTTTTCGACGACGCCAAAAAAGCCTCGCAACTACTGGACATTACCCTGACCAGCCGGGGGCAATCGGCGGGCCTGCCAATCCCCATGGCAGGCATTCCTTATCACGCGGCTGAAGGCTATCTTGCCAAGCTGTTAAAGCACGGCGAATCCATCGCGATCTGCGAACAAATCGGCGATCCGGCGGCTTCCAAAGGTCCGGTCGAACGCAAGGTAGTGCGTATCGTCACCCCCGGCACCGTCACCGACGAAGCCTTGCTGGAAGACCGCAAAGATAATCTTTTAGTTGCGGTGTGCTCGTTCCCAAACTCGCAACACGGCATCGCCGGCCTGGATTTAACCAGCGGCCGTTTCGTGTTGCAGCAGGTTGAATCCATCGATCAGTTATTGAGCGAAATCGGCCGCCTTAACCCGGCCGAGCTGCTGTTTAGCGAGGACTGGCCGCTACCCGCAAGTTTAAAGCAGCGTAGCGGCTTGTGCAGAAGGCCTCCCTGGCATTTTGAAGCGGAAAGCGCTAAACAGCTGGTCTTAAAGCAATTCAATACGCTGGATTTAAAAGGCTACGGCTGCGAAAACATGCCTGCCGCGATCGCCGCCGCAGGCGGTTTGCTGCAATATGTTAAAGACACCCAGCAAAGCGCGCTGCCGCATATTCAGGGCATCCGTACCGAAAGCAGCGACGACAGCATTTTGCTGGATGCGTCCAGCCGCCGTAATCTGGAACTGGATTTTCACCCTTCAGGGCAATTGCAATACACGCTGTTCGGGGTGTTGGATAAAACCGCAACGGCGATGGGCAGTCGCTGTTTAAGGCGCTGGATCAATCGGCCTCTGCGCGATCACGACATCCTGAATAACCGTTATGCCTGCATCGATACCTTGCTTAATGTGTTGTTGTATCGCGATATTCAAAGCCATCTGCGCCAAGTCGGCGATATTGAACGGATCAGCTCCCGTATCGCGTTGAAATCGGCGCGCCCTCGCGACTTGCTGGTGTTGCGCAATACCTTGGCGGTGCTGCCTGCCTTGCAACAGGCGCTGTCCGGCGGCGAAAATCCGCAGCTTGCAGCTTTATGCGGGCAAATCGGCGAGCAGCCTGAGATGTTAAAGCTATTGCAATCCGCCATCATCGACAACCCGCCGGTGCTGATCCGCGATGGCGGCGTGATTGCACCCGGCTATCATCCTGAACTGGACGAATTGCGCAACTTGAGCCAAAACGCCGACCAGTTCCTAATCGATATGGAGAACCGCGAAAAAGCGGCAACCGGCATCAGCACGCTGAAGGTCAATTACAACCGGGTGCATGGTTACTATATCGAGATTTCCAATCTTCATGCGGACAAAGTCCCGCCGCATTACACGCGCAAGCAAACCTTAAAAGGCGCCGAGCGTTACATTACCGAGGAATTGAAATCGTTTGAAGACAAGGTACTCAGCGCCAAGGAAAAGTCGCTGTCTTTTGAAAAATCCTTGTACGAGGAATTACTGAACATCATCGGCGCTTCGCTAATCCTGTTGCAGCAATGCGCAGCCGCACTGGCCGAGCTGGATGTGCTGGTCAACTTTGCCGAACGCGCCGAAACTTTGAATCTAGCGCAACCGACGCTAGTCGACAAACCCGGCATAACGATTGAAGCCGGGCGGCATCTGGTCGTTGAGCAGGTTTCCGATATTCCGTTTGTGCCTAATGATTTGTCGTTTTCAAGCCGACGCCGGATGCTGGTCATTACCGGCCCGAACATGGGCGGTAAATCGACCTACATGCGCCAAGCCGCGCTGATCGTGCTAATCGCCCATATCGGCTGTTATGTCCCGGCAAAAGCCTTGACCTGCGGCCCTGTCGACAAGATTTTCACCCGTATCGGCGCGTCCGACGACCTGTCCAGCGGTCGCTCCACGTTTATGGTGGAAATGTCGGAAACCGCCAATATCCTGCATAACGCGACCTCGAAAAGCCTGATCTTGATGGACGAAATCGGCCGCGGCACCAGTACCTTTGACGGCCTGTCTCTGGCTTGGGCCTGCGCCGATCATCTGGCTAAAGAAACCCAAGCGTTTACGCTGTTTGCGACGCATTATTTTGAGCTGACCACGCTGCCCGATGAACAAAAAACCATCCATAACGTGCATTTGGATGCGATGGAGCATGGCGACAAAATCATTTTCTTGCATGCGGTAAAAGACGGCCCGGCCAGCCAAAGTTACGGTTTGCAGGTGGCGTCGTTAGCCGGTGTGCCGCGCTCTGTAATCGACAAGGCCAAAGCCAAGCTACGGCATTTGGAAGACCATGCCTATATTGAACAGCAGGCGGAAACCGGGGTTAACCAGCTGGATTTGTTTTCATCGAAGGAATGTCATCCGGCGGTGGGTTTGCTGGAAGACATGAGCCCGGATGACTTAAGCCCGAGACAGGCTTTGGAGTTGCTTTATCGGCTTAAGGGGATGGTTTAACAGAGGCATATTCATCACATATCAAAATCCGTCACCATCGTTCCCTCTCCAGCTGGACAACGGATACTGGAGGTAGAGTAACGCAGGAGCGGTTGCCGAGAGGGTTCGGGTGAGGAGATTTAAAAACCGGATTTTGATGTGCGAACACTATAATTGAACGCAAAAAGGCGCGCACGGCACGCCTACTCAATGGGAAATTACGCTTAATCAATCCACAAGCCTATAATGCACTGAAATCCTGTACAGAATTAGGAGTGAATATGAACTCAGTCAATGTCACCGAATTACGCCAGCATTTGCCCGATTACCTCAAACAAGTACAACAAGGCGAAGAAATCGCAATTACGCTGCACGGCAAAACCATTGCCCGCATCGTGCCGGATCACAATGAAAGCAAACGCGAAGCCGCGCTAAAACGGTTGGAAGCATTGCGCGGCACCGTCATCGTCGGCGATATTCTTGCACCGTTGGATGAAGAATGGACGGGCGATGTTGACAATCTGTGACACCAATATCCTGTTGTTTTGGGCAGATCGTCAAGATCGATTAACGGCTGTTGCGCAACAAGCACTGGATAGCGGATTAGCAGAAGGCAATCTGGCCTGCGCTGCAATTAGTTTCTGGGAAATCGCCTTACTGTTTCGCAAAAATCGGCTGGTGTTGCCAACGCAACATACGCCAAGCTCTTACATGGAAGACATCGTTGAGTCGCTTGGCCTAAACATTCTCCCACTCACACCTGCCATTGCCGCATTGGCTGAAAGCGGTATCATCGCGCATGGCGATCCAGCAGACCGACTTATCGCCGCTACCGCTCTAGCCCATAGCGCCCCGCTTATTACCGCCGATCAAAAACTCCGCACCACACCAAGCCTTCGTTGTATCTGGTAACACACAAAACTATCGATAAAACGCCAAAATAACCATCAAAGTTACCTAGCCATTAAAGGCTGCATCAGTATTTATTTTTAGCTTTCTCATCTGCCAGCGCTTCACTTCAGCCAGCTGTTTTTCAGGCAGATAACCGGGAAAGATATTACCTTTTTCGGTAGCCATCATTTACATCAATGCACCTTACTGCCCACTTAACTGATAATCTTGGGGACTCCACAACCGTTACGTGAATAATGTAGCCCTGCCTTTCCCAGGAAGTTTTTTGTGGCACATGTCGAATCTTTGCCAGCTAAAAGCGTAGAGTTGACACATCGAACCCAGGCTGGTAAGGTTTTCTTACATTTTGGTAAGAAAGAGGCTGACAATGACTATTCAAGACGCATATCAACTTATAATTGAGGTATTGACAGAAATTCAAGAAATTAGTGGGCGAGAGCTAACTCCAATAGACGCAACATGTGTTCCATTAAATGATCTATTGGACTTTGGTAGTTTTAACGCACTTGAGGCGACAAATGAACTTGCTGCTAAATCTAAAAAAGACATTCCCTTAATCGATAATATTTGTTTCGATAAGGTAAAATGCAAGCCACGCAATGTTCAGGAAATGGCCGAAACTCTTTTGAATTACTCAAATACTCCAGAATAAGACTCACATGAAAGAAGATAACAGCACAACAATTCCTGCAAGATTACGACAGGCCAGAGAAGCCGCCGGTCTTAGCCAAGGGCAAGTGGCAAAAAAAATGGATCTTCATAGGCCAACGGTAACTGAAATTGAAGCGGGACGTAGGCGAGTTTCGGCTGAAGAATTAAGTCTATTTGCTGATATTTATGGTGTCAGCGTCAATTGGCTAGTTCATGGTTTTTTTGCCGAAGAAAATGGAATAAACGAACGTACACTAATAGCCGCACGCGAATTAAGCAAAATGAGTGATGAGGATTTAGATAGGATTATGAGTCTAATTAAAATGCTTAAAACAAATGAAGGTGCATAGTGAAAGAAACGAGAAAAACTATAGCGGCACAAGCAGCAGCACGAGCACTTCGGTTACGTACCGCTCATGGGTATCGCCAATGGCACCCGGTTTCAGCCTTTGATCTGACCCATAAATTGGGAGTTGATGTCCGATTTATTGATACTCCGTCAATGGAAGGAATTTACTGTCAAGGGGAAGCGCCAGCAATCATTATTTCTTCGTTGCGTCCAGCAGGCAGGCAAAACTTCACTTGCGCCCATGAACTGGGACACCATTTAATGGGGCATGGCGCCCAATTCGATGAATTAGTGGAACAACGAAACAGCGATAGGAATCAATTTCCACATCAAGAAATTGAAGCCGATAGCTTTGCCGCCGCACTGCTTATGCCAAAAATTGCTGTGGAACGTGCATTTTTTATTCGTGGTATTAACGCGAAAGAATGCACTCCAGAAGCTGTGTTTGCTATTTCAAACTGGCTTGGGGTCGGTTACCAAACTTTGATTAACCAAATGAGAATGGGCTTAGGCCTAGTTGATGGGCAACACGCACAGTCTTTAGAGAAAAGCAAACCACCCGCTATAAGAAAAAGATTGCTCGGACAAGAATGCCGGGGAAATCTTCACATTGTTGACCAAAACTGGCTAGACAAAACTGTTGACGCCTGTGTATCCGATTTGATTCTTCTGCCCCCAAAAGTAGTACTTGAGGGAGCTTGCATTGAGCTTGTTGAGCAAGATCAACATCGCACCCTTATAAGAGCCGTTACATCAGGAATTGGCAGAATAGCAACAACTGATTCAGCTTGGGCGGCTTTTGTGCGAGTTTCGAAGAAAGAATATATTGGCCGGGCAATCTACCGATTTGAAGAGGAAATAAGTGATGAATAAGGGGATTTTCGTTTCAGAGCACCAAAATCTTTCATCAGCATGGGCGGACACCTTCTTACAGTTAATGGATAAGGGCATAACTGAACTCACTCCAAAAATTATCACCGTAAAGGATTTTAACAATCAAGATGCTGTTGAAAATCCTGAACTACGGCAACTTTTAGAGAAACATTTGAAAAATTTTAAACATCATTCTTGCGAAACCGTTGCCGGAACAATTTTTCCTGTGTCTTTATGGAATCCTGCCCCCCCAAATAACGCACAGTTATTATTTGAAAGGTACGGCAAAATTTGGCCCAGAGTTCAAAAGGGAGACCATGAAAACAAATTGGGTGTTTACTTCCGCCGCATGACTGCCTATCACCCCAAAGACAGTCTGAATAAACCAATTAATCAATTGCAGCATATCATCGATACTTATAACGGAGAAGCTAGTCGACAAGGCACTCATAGACGAAGTGCGTTACAAGCAGCCATATTTGATCCAACTCATGATCACTCCAAAAGTCGAATGCAAGGTTTTCCGTGTCTTCAGCAGGTTGCGTTTGCAAAAGTTGGAGATGATGGACTGGCTGTTACTGCTTTTTATCCTATGCAATACGTATTTGATCGTGCTTATGGGAATTACTTGGGATTATGTCGTTTAGGCAAGTTTATGGCGGCTCAAATGGGACTGCGTATGGTACAAATGACATGTTTTGCCGGGGTAGCTCAGCTAGGTTCGAATAAAGATAAACATAAACAAATAACCAAAACAGATTTGAGGCCTTTGGAAAACGATGTCCGTGCATTAATAGAGCGAGGTATAAAATAATTCATGGAGAAAAATGGCCGTCTTTTCGTTTTTGAAGGACCTAATTCCGTTGGTAAAACAGAACTTTCACATCAGCTTGCGAAAACTTTACTTGCCGCAGGGCATGAATGCGAGCTTTTATCTTTTCCTGGCAAGGAAACCGGTACCCTTGGCAATCTGGTATACGATCTTCATCATCAGCCCAAAAAGGTTGGTATAAACCAATTAACCCCGGCAAGCCTTCAAATGCTGCATGTTGCAGCTCATATAGATGCTATTGAATCAAAAATACTCCCGGCTCTTCGTGCCGGAAAAACTGTAATACTTGATCGCTTTTGGTGGTCAACCAAAGTCTATGGTCAATTAGGGAATTTAAGCAATTCACTCTTAGAGTTAATCATTGCATCAGAGTTAGAAGTTTGGAACGGTATAGAGCCCACTATTATGTTTCTACTCGAACGAAGCCGACCGCTTGAATTTGAAACATCAAAATATTGGAAGAGTTGTTCCAAGCTGTATGCTCTGCTCGCCAAAGAACAACAAAAGTCACACCCTGTTTGCCGAATTTCAAATAACGATACTGTCGATTCCACGTTGGAGATCATTCTAAATCACATTAATAAAAATGCAGTCACAAATCGCAATACAAAGACCTTGAATAAACCTGTCCAACTTTCGCTCGAATTGGATGATAACAACATAAAACAACCCAATACCGGGCCTATTATATTCAGTTCAATTACCCCTGCGAAAGCGACACAGGTATTCGATACCTACTGGAAATTCGCCGTAGAGCGGCAAGCTATTTTTTTCAGGCGACTCCAGGGAAATAATCCGCCATGGACAAACGACCCAATATTTCTAAAGCATAAATTCACCAATGCCTATCGTGCTTCCGATAGGGTAAGCCAGTATCTGATAAAGAATGTAATATACGAAGGCGACCAATCACCCAATGAGGTTTTTTTTCGAACCCTACTGTTCAAATTATTCAATAAAATTGAGACCTGGAAACTACTTTTAGAAAAACTGGGCGGCGTCATCAGTTACGAAGATTACACATACGGGCGCTATGATGAAATTTTTAATCAAGCCATGCAAGAAGGCCGAAAAATCTATTCAGCCGCCTACATAATGCCATCCGGCTCACGTGCCTTTCCAGCAGTAAGAAAACATCAAACCCATTTGCAATTGCTTGATCGAATGATGCAGGATGAGCTTGCCTATCGGTTAACCGACGCAAAAAGCATGCAACAAGTTTTTGATTATTTTCTGTCCTACCCTTCAATAGGGAATTTCTTAGCGTATCAATATGCAATAGATATTAACTATGGGCCTTTAACGGACTTTAGTGAAATGGAATTTGTTATGCCGGGTCCCGGTGCTATGAACGGTATTAGGAAATGTTTCAGTTCGCTTGGCGGATTAAATGAAACCAATATTATTAAGATGGTTACCGAAAGACAAGATATTGAGTTCGAGAGATTGGGGCTAGAATTCCAGTCTCTATGGGGAAGAAAATTGCAATTAATTGATTGTCAAAACCTGTTTTGTGAAGTAGATAAATATTCCAGAGTAAAACATCCAGAAGTCGCCGGAGTCACCCAACGAACAAAAATAAAACAGTTGTTTCAGTCTAATTTTGAGCCAATCAGTTATTGGTATCCGCCTAAATGGAAATTAAATGATTTAATTACAAATAATATTAATCAGAAAGGTAATAAATAATGCAAGATTCTAATTCTACTGTTTTTTTACATATAACTGATTTACATTTTTCGGAATTAGGTACTGAACTAGGTGACCAAGATTCAAAGCATCCCTTGGAAAAGACATCAATTCGTTCAAAAGAAGATGCTTTTAAACGAACATTGGCTGGTCTCTTAAAAGATTTTGGTGACAAAAAAATATCTGCGATACTACTAACAGGCGATTATGATTCACATGGACCAAGTGGCGGCATGGCTCTATTGAAAAAAATGTTAAAGGATGTGTTTGATGGAAAAGAGGTGCCGCCTGTAGTAGTTGTGCCAGGAAATCACGATGTCATTAAAGGCTCAGAGCCTAGTTCTTCAGATAGGTATAAAAGGTTTACTGAATGTTGGCGAATTGATGACAATCACATAACACCATTTCTTGATGGCGTAGATGATTATGATGAGATTGATAATAACTGGGAAAAGCATTGTTTAGTTAATGAGAATAACAATAATCAACTTATTATTATTCCAATAAACTCCTGCAATTGGTCACAATCAAAATTCGAGCGAAAAAATAAACACCAGCTGTTTTGTGATGCTTTAACAAAGGTATTTGATTCCTCTGATCCTGCGGCAATAATAAGTTTTCAGAAAACCCTGGATGAAGAAATGGAAAAATTATTAGCTGTAGATGCGGCCTTAATTTCAGACGATCAATTCAATGCCTTACAGAAAATTATCGAAAAAGCAGAGCATAAAGCTGGAGAAGGGGCAATTAAAATTGCCCTAATGCATCACCATCTTTTACCGGTTAATAGCAGGGAAGAGCATAAGATATACAGCGATATTATTAATCTTGGTAAACTTCGTCAGTTTTTAAGAGATCATGGTTTTAATATTTTGCTACATGGACATAAACATAGCAATGCTATTTATATAGATCATATTTATCATGAGGATAGTGAATATTTAGATGCACATGAAGTTTTAGTGGTATCTGGTGGAACAATAAATAGTGATGGAAAAGACGTTTTTCGAACAATAGAACTGGAAAGCTTACCTAATGCTCCACTATGTAAAATTAATAACGTCTCAATGGTAAAGTCGGGGCAAAAATTTACTAAAGAGCATATTAAGAAAGTTATATGTAAACCTTTATGGCGGTCAACAATATCAAGAGAGCCAACAATAGTCTCTGGTAAAAATATCAATGAAGTCTATGAAAGAGCCTGCCAATTATTTAGCGATAATAATAAGATATTAGATAAAACTGTAATCTGTTATGTTGAGTTTGACGGAGACGAAGAAAATGATGCTGAAGTATCGCCCCCAGCGCGTTACCCACGCCATTCAGGCGACGATAAGAATGAAACGCAACGAACTAATGAGCTGAATGAATGGTTTAAAGAAACAGTTAAATGGTGGCAATTGGATCAATCAAAAAGTGAAAAACGAATTCCATATATTCACGGCACTCGGCTATATCGGTTCGGAGGTGCCAAAGATCAAATTGATATAATTGTGAAAAGGCTTAGGAAAAACTCGTCTACCGGAAAAGCAATTGCTGTTTTGGTAGATCCAGTTCGTGATTTTAACGATGACCCAGAAAATAATTCCGAGCGTTTTGTGTCTTTTTGTTTCGTGCAATTTAAAATTCGTAACAATTTTCTCGAATGTATTGCTTATTATCGCGCTCAAGAGTTTTGTAAATGGTGGCCTGTAAATGTAGCTGAGCTTCGTATGATTCAAATTAAAGTTTACAAAGAGTTAGGCGAAGTAAAACTAGGAGGTATTACTACTATAACTGGGGATCCTAGAATTGAAGACAATGTCACACCTACTCAAGTCGCTGTCCCTCTAATAGACCAGTGGTTGGATAGTTGTCCTGAAAAGATAGCAGCTATGGCACATGCAGTAATGTGTCCTAATTATGATAAATTGAGCTATTTAACTCAATGGAAAAATTGCTTTGAAAATATTTTGTCTGCAACAGAAAAATTTTCGACAGAAGGAATACCAATTGCTATTGAGGGGTTACAGTATTTAAGGTTATTGTTAATTGAGTTTTCAGAACAAGATAATACAAAACATAATCTTTTAATTAAGGCAGTAGAAAGATTAATTCATGTCAACATCGAATATTATGATAAATATAAACAACAGGATAAAAATTCACCTTCTTTTGGTAATTGGGGAAAACAAGTGCATGATAATGTTAGCACTATATTAAATATGGCTAATGAGTTGGCTGAACCCGTTAAAAGCTGAAACTGAGATAACGCAATGCCAATTTGCTTTGAAGGAAATACTGCTGACGAAGTCTGGTATCAAGCAACCACTGCGCTGCTTGATTTGAAAAATGAGCATCGACAAGAAAGCAGGCTTGGAGATACGCGAGAATTAATGCACTCTATGTTAGCTATTCATAATTCTCGACATCGATGGGTGCATTCGAGGTGTCCTGGAATTAATCCCGCGTTTGCAATAGCCGAAGTATTTTGGGTTTTGTCCGGTAGTAACGTCGCATCTCAAATAAATTTCTGGAATCCTGCGCTACCTCGTTATGCCGGAGCAGGTGAACACTACCATGGCGCATACGGCTTTCGGCTAAGAAATCAATTTGGTTTTGATCAAATTGCAAAAGCCTACGAAGCGCTTAGAGGTACGCCAAATTCACGTCAAGTCGTGTTACAAATTTGGGATGCTCAGACCGATTTTCCTGTTGATGGTGGCAAGCCTGTCGCAGACGATATTCCGTGCAATATTTGCAGCATGTTAAAGCTACGTGATGGCAAATTGGATTGGGTTCAGATAATGCGTAGCAACGATATTTTTCGCGGTACGCCTTATAACTTTATCCAATTTACAATGCTTCAAGAGATTATGTCGGGTTGGCTGGAATGCGATGTAGGTGAGTACGTTCAGTTTTGTGACAGCATGCATCTCTATGAGAACGACTTAAATAAGTTTTCAATCACTCCACAGCAGAAAAATATTTTAAGCACTGACAACTTGGCCTTCCCGAAAAAAGAATCCGATGAAATTATCTCGGAAATGACCAATCTTCTTGGGAAACTGACATGTGATTCGCTTAATGAAACAAAGCTATGTGAGCATGTGTACCGTAATGGATTGCCTGAGGGGTACAAGAATATGATTTTAATTGCAGGAGCAGACAGCGCAAGACGCCGGAGATGGGGGCATCTATCAATAGCTTTTGTAAACGAATGTAGCAACCTAGCCTTGGTAGCGGCATGGACAGAATGGAATGCTCATATTGGGCAGAAATAGCTCGTTCAAACATGTCATGTCGTCTATCTTACCACCTATCAGTTTCTCATAACCTCACAAAATGTCGGCAAGGGCAGGTCATTTTGCAGACATCGCATGAGGCGGCGTAATCCGCGCTTAAACAAAGAAACTAAACTGCGGTAGAGTTTTTTAA
>Ga0208394_100067_pt1 | contig 74197 bp, 67 predicted proteins | sample LakWasMet58_HOW8_2_FD_183892 | JGI IMG/M metagenome (GOLD analysis project Ga0208394, IMG submission 183892) | Freshwater sediment methanotrophic microbial communities from Lake Washington under simulated oxygen tension - Sediment Metagenome... | ecosystem: Environmental > Aquatic > Freshwater >... | reverse complement strand
ACCAATACCTCATCAACTATAAACTAGCCAAAAACCAAGGCTTAAATTTAACACATTGATTTTAATATGGTAATAATATTCATATTAAATTCTTAGGTAGCGCACAAGTAAACTGATAGGTGGTGAGATTGTCAATAACGACATTAGCTCTTTAGAAAAAACGGGATTTATAGGCTCGCCTCAGGACGAAGCAAAAAGACAAATAATGCAAAGTAGATCAAATGCTGATGATTACGTGATATTGTCCCTATGGGCTTCATTTGAAAGGACTTTGCTTTCATACGTGCAAAACGAAAGCAATCGCATTTTAGCTGAGCCGACAACTGATTTCACTTATTCAGTGCATCAAAAAATTGACAATGAGATTGAATACTGGAGAGTTGACGATATTTTGAATATTTTTAAAACCATAATAAGCCCAGATTTAATTGGGCAGGCAAAACAAGTTAAAAAATATAGAGACTGGATTGCCCATAGAAATATAAAAAAGGCAGTCCACAAAATGTTCCACCACAAACCGCTTACATAATTTTGTCTGAAATACTCATGCAGCTAACGAATCATGAATACTTTTAAACATCCATCTAAATGGCCTAACAATTTCATTAGTCTTGTTGGGCATGTTGTTTATGCTCTACATTTCCATATTTCAATGTAGCGACGGATTTCGGGTTTGCTCAACGCAGCAGTCACAGGGCAGATGTAGGAATGTCCAGCAACGAAAAGCTGTTGCTCAGCCTGCACTTTAATCTGGTTTTCGTGGAATCAAGCGCTGTTTGTAACGCGATTATCAGGAAACAAGAGGGTGCCGATATGTCGAAAGAATCCTTTCCACTGTCCAAGGTCTACGGTCTGCTTGAGCCGGGGCCGGTTGTACTGGTCTCAACCGCCAGGGAGGGCCGGGCGAACATCATGACTCTATCCTGGCACACCATGATGGAGTTTGAACCGCCGCTGGTAGGTTGCGTCATCAGCAATGGGGACTTCACATTCGATAGCTTGAAAGCAAGCAAGGAATGCGTAATCAACATTCCAACGGTGGAATTGTCGAAACAGGTCGTAGACTGCGGGAACTGCTCAGGACGAACGGTCGACAAGTTCAAGGCGTTTGGCCTCACGCCCGTGGCTGCCTCGTGCGTCGATGCGCCGCTGATCGACGAATGCTACGCCAATCTTGAATGCAGGGTCGTCGATGAGACGATGGATGCCAAATACAATCTCTTTATCCTTGAGGTTGTTAAAGCCTGGATTGACCCAGAGAAGAAAAATCCGCGGACGATTCATCATCTGGGGGAAGGCGCGTTCATGGTCGCCGGTGAGACGATCCATCTGCCTTCCAAGATGAAATAACTACTCCAGCCATTCGATAATGTGGTCTTCCAAATCATCGATTTCAGATTCTTTCATCGCATAACTGCTGATTGAAACGCCGGCATCCTGAACAGTTTCGGCGCTTTTTGATAGCAGGGGATGCCAGGATGGCAGTTCTTCTCCATCGCTCAATAGCCGGTAAGCGCAGGTTGCCGGTAGCCAGTTGTATTCGGCAAAGTCGTGTTGTTTTAAGTCCAGACATTCGGGGACTAATTGGGTGCGTTCGCTATAACGGGTGCAGCGGCAAGTCTCCAGATCGATCAGGTTGCAGACGACGCTGGTAAAGTAGATGTCGCCGGTGTCTTCGTCTTCCAGTTTATGCAGGCAGCATTTGCCGCAGTTATCGCATAATGACTCCCATTCTTCGGTGGTCATTTCAGATAGTTTTTTGGTTTCCCAAAAGTTCATGTGGCGTTGCTCATTAAATTAGGATGGAGTTGTGGGTTTAAGCAAGTTGATTAATTCACCACGAAGGCACGAAGTTCACGAAGTTCACGAAGAAAATCCGGCAAAACTTCGTGTTCTTCGTGCCTTCGTGGTGATTTTTTAAATTACTGCATAAAGTCAGTTCCCAAGTAGCTCCCATACCGGCTTGATGCTCTCAGGCAGGGGCGCAAGTTTGCCTAATTCCACCCATTGATTGGCCGGATTGTGAAAGTCGGAACCGACCGAACCGGCCAGCTCAAAGCGCGTTGCGTAACCGGCAACCAGTTTTATTTCGTCGCTATTATATCGGCCCGTTACGACTTCGATGCCTTGGCCTCCGGCTTCCTTGAATGCGGCTAACAGGCGTTTCATCCAACTGGCGGTCAATTTGTAGCGCAAAGGGTGCGCCAATACCGCAACGCCGCCGGACCCGGTAATCCAGTTTATTGCCAGCTCCATGTCAGACCAGGTCGTAGCAACAAAAGCGGCTTTTCCTGCGCCAAGATAGCGGTCGAAAGCTTCCTGCTGGGTGGAGACATGGAATTGCGAAAGCAGGAAGTCGGCGAAATGGGTGCGGGTGATCATGCCTTCTCCGGCGGCTTTTTTGACAGCTTCCAGCGCGCCGGGAATGCGTTTTTTCTCCAGCTTATCGGCGATTTTTTCGGCGCGTTCGATGCGCATGGTTTGCAGGTTGCGGGTGGCATCGGCAAGCGGCGGATAAGCGGGGTCAATACCCAGTCCGACAATGTGAAAACATTTATTCTGCCAGCTGGTTGACAGCTCTATGCCGGGTATTAATTTGATGCCTGCTGTGTCTGCGGCAGCTTGGGCTTCGTTGAGTCCCGAGACGGTATCGTGATCGGTTAAAGCCAGCGAGGTGACGCCGCATTCATGGGCGCGCTGCACTAATGCCGTCGGCGATAATGCGCCGTCGGAAGCGGTAGAATGGCAGTGTAGGTCGTAGTTTTCAGTCATAGGTTTTCTAGGTTAAAGGGGTAAGGTTAAAGGCGGCTTAAGGGCGTTGATTTGTCCTTACACCTTTCACCTGTCTCACTGATACTCGCCATAAAGTTTTGCATAAAGGCCGTTTTGGCTGAGTAGGGTTTCATGTTGTCCATGTTCGCAAATTTGACCTTGTTCAAAAACATAAACATGATCGGCTTGTTTAACGGCGCTCAGGCGATGGGCGATAATGATGGTGGTGCGGCCTTTTAAAAAGTCCGCCATCGCTTGATGCAATTTGTGCTCTGTTTCGCTGTCCAGCGCCGAGGTGGCCTCATCCAGTATGACCATTTTGGGATCGGCGACGATCATTCTGGCAATGGCCATGCGTTGCCGCTGGCCGCCTGAAAGCCTCATGCCCAGCCGACCGATGACGGTGTCCAAGCCTTTGTCCAGATCCTGCACGACGTCGTGTAATTGCGCGATAGCCAGTGCATTCCATAATACGGCATCGGTAGCCGGTTTGCCCAAAGTCAGGTTGGCGCGGATGGTGTCGTTAAACAGGACGGGATGTTGCAGCACGGTGACGACGTTTTCCCTGACCACTTCGAGGCCGATGCGGTCGATGGCGACATCGTCGAAATAAATCTGGCCTTGGTCGGGCGGGTAGAGGCCGATCAGGGTTTGGACCAAGGTTGATTTGCCGCCGCCGCTGGCGCCCACCAAGGCAACCTTTTCGCCGGCTTTGATTTTTAACTGGATGCCGTCGAGTATCTTTTCCTCGCTGTAACTGAAATGCAGATCTTCTACGCGTAAAGAGACGGTTTTTTTATTTAAAAACGGGTTTTCAAGGTGAGGGTAATGCGGTTCTTGTTTCAGGGCATTAAGGCGGTTGATGCGGATCAACGCGGCTTTGGCGGCATAAAAGGCATATTGGATACTCAGGATTTCCTGCACCGGCGCCATCATGAACCATAGATAGCCGAACACCGCCAGCATTTGCCCGATGCTGAGATCGGAATAAAACACCATCAGCATCGCGCAGGCGCGGAATACGTCAAAGCCGAACAGGAATACCAGAAAACTCAAGCGCGTTGCCGCATCGCTTTTCCAGGCGAAAGCGGTCGAAAAATCCTTAACCGACCGGGCCGATTCGATCAGCTGCTGGCAATAATGTTTCTCGCGATTGCTGGCGCGTATTTGATGGATGGCTTCCAGCGTTTCAGTCAAGGATTGCTGGAAAACTTCGTAAGCGGAGTTTTCCCGTGATTTAAGGTCTTTGATGCGAGAGCCGATCACGCGGGTGAAATAAATAACCACGGGGTTTAGCAGCAGGATAAATAAACCCAGCTGCCAGTGCATCCATAATAAAATAACCGCTGTGCCGATAATGGTCAGGCCAGATACCAGCAGCTTGCTGACGGTCGTGCCGATAAAGGTGTCAATCGTATCAAGGTCTTTGACCAGATGGGTGACCACCGTGCCGGTGCCCAGGCTTTCATATTCGGACATCGAAATGTTTTGCAAATGCCCGATCAGGTTGGTACGGATGCGGAACACAATATCCTTGGCAATGCAGGAAAATTGCCGGGACTGAATGATGTTGAAAATGATCGCAATAATGCGCAGGACGACGCTGATCAGCAAAATAACGCCGATGTAAAGAATGGGAATTTGCCAGCTTACCGGGAACAGCAGGTTAACTGCTTTAATGATAACGCCGGGTTTATGCAATAGCACTTCGTCGACCAGCAACGGCATCAGCAACGGCACTGGAACGCTGGCAATGGTTGCCAGAATGGCGATAAAATGGGAAGCGATCAGTTCCTTTTTGTGTTCTAAAGCAATTTGGTAAATAGTGTTCCAACTATAAGGTTGGATAGCCTGTTTTGATTGCACGGGATTAGATAGGGATGTTTGTTCGAGCGCTTGATTATATCTGTCTGAAACATTTTTTAGGAATATATTTACTGTGAGTGGAATATGAAACACCTGCGTGGAAAACTGTTGTGGTGTCTGGTGCTTTTTTCCGGTGCAGTGCTTGGCGATACGCTTAACCAGCAAAGAAACAATTTTTTGCAGGCTGAAAAACTGCTTGCTCAAGGCAATAATGCGGCATTCGTGCGCGCCAGTGCCGCTTTGATCGATTACCCGTTATACCCCTATCTGCAATACCAGTGGCTGAAAGATAACTTACAGCAAGCCGATCAGGTTCTGTCTTTTCTGGCAGCTTATAAAGAGACCCGCTATGCCGAATTATTGCGTTCTAAATGGTTGGATTATCTGGCTAAAAACGAGCGCTGGAACGATTTTATTCAGCATTATATCTCCAGGGATGGAGTGTATGCCGCAAACCTGCCGGGAGCAGGTTCGGCGAAAGTGACAGACAATACCGCGCTTGAATGTCAGTACAATCTGGCAATCTATAACACGGGCAATCAACCGCAGGCATTAAACGAGGCCAAACGCTTGTGGGTTACCGGGGATTCCTTGCCGCAAGAATGCGATCCGCTGGTATCGGTGTTAATGATGTCGCCCGGCTTCACGCCGGAACTGATTTGGCAGCGATTTGAGCTGGCCTTGAACAAAGATAATGTCTCGGTGGCCGAATACCTGCGCCGTTCGATGAATAGGGCGGATCAGGATGTTGCCGATGTTTGGTTGCGAGTTCACCAACATCCTGCGTTAATCGAAAACAGCGGTTTTTTGAGTCCGCAAATGGGGCGGCTTTTCGCGCATGGCGTAGATCGGCTGGCGAAGTCCGATTTGAATCTGGCGGTTACACTTTGGGATGACAGGAAACACGCCTTCCGGATAGATGACCAAACCGTCCAGCAACTGGATCGCAGTCTCGCGATCGGCTTGGCGCGTAGCCGAAACCCAAGTGCTTATTACCGCCTTAGTCAATTGCCTGTTGTCGATGCGGAGGTCAATGAATGGAAAGTCAGAGCGGCTTTGCTGGAACAAAATTGGCAGCATGTTGCCGAGACGCTGGCGGGGTTGACGACTCAGGAACGGCAGGATCCTAAATGGCAATACTGGCTGGCCAGGTCATTGGATCAAACCGGGAACTCTTTGCAAGCGCAGGATGTCTACACTAGGCTCGCTGAAGACCGGAGCTTTTACGGATTCCTGGCCGCCGATAATCTTGATAAGCCTTATCAATTTTCCAACAAACCGGTTTTTCTGGCGGAAAATGAGCTCGAAAAGCTGGCTAATGAAGCCGATTTTAAAGTGGTTCGGGAGCTTAATGCACTGAACAGAGACACGGAAGCCGAACGGCAGTGGTGGTATGCGGTAAAAAAATTGAGCAAGGAACGGCGAATGATCGCCGCCAAATTGGCGCAGTTTTGGCACAAGGACCAAATTGCCATTACTACGTTGGTTAAAGCCGATTATTGGGACGATTTGGCGTTGCGATTTCCCGTTTATTATTCGAGTCAGATTCACAATAATGCCAACATGCAAAATCTCGATCCGTCCATTGTTTTCGGCCTGATCCGACAGGAAAGCATCTTCAATAAGGATGCCGAGTCGGCCGTTGGCGCGCGCGGCTTAATGCAGATCATGCCCAGAACGGGAATGCAGATAGCCGGCGATTTAAAGGAAAAATGGCAGTCGGACAACAGTCTGTTTAATCCTGATGTTAACGTCAGGTACGGCGCTTTTTATTATAAGCGCCTGTTAAAACAGTTTCATGGCCATTTTGCCTTGGCAATTGCCGCTTATAATGCGGGCTCCGGGCGAGTATCAAAATGGTTGCCGAGTGTTGCGTCCATGCCGGCCGATATTTGGATAGAAACTATCCCGTTTAAAGAAACCAGGAAATATGTCACTTCTGTGCTTTCTTATGCCATTATTTATCAGCAACTCATACAAAGAAAGGGCTTGAAGATGAAGGAATTGATGCTTGATGTGTTGCCCGGCTAAAATTTGAGCTGATTTTTTTTGATGGCTGTTAGATAATGCACAGTTTAGAATAATAATAATTACGTTAAGGTATATAAAGAGTATGGGGAAACAGCACAGTTTTACGCGCGAAGAATTGTTGAAGTCCGGCAGGGGAGAACTGTACGGGCCGAAAAATGCGCAATTGCCTCTACCGAATATGTTAATGATGGATCGTATTACCCTGATTACGGATGAAGGCGGTACCTACGGAAAGGGCGAAATCATTGCTGAGCTGGATATAACGCCTGATTTATGGTTTTTTGACTGTCATTTTCAAGGCGATCCTGTGATGCCCGGTTGTTTGGGGCTGGACGCAATGTGGCAGTTGGTCGGTTTCTTTTTATGTTGGATGGGCGGTCCCGGTAAAGGACGCGCTTTGGGCGTGGGTGAAGTTAAATTTACCGGACAAGTGCTGCCCACCGCGAAGAAAGTGATTTATCGAGTCAATTTAAAAAGGTTGATCATGCGGAAGTTAGTTATGGGTATCGCTGATGCCACCATGGAAGTCGATGGCAAAGTGATTTATGAAGCTACCGATTTACGGGTTGGCTTATTTACTTCCACCGAAGATTTTTAGAGGCGTTAACAATGAAAAGAGTCGTAGTCACCGGTTTAGGCATTGTTTCCAGCATTGGGAATAACCGAACAGAGGTTGTCGATTCCCTCAGAGAAGGCCGCTCAGGAATCGTTTTTGCAGACGTTTATCAGGAAATGGGTTTCCGAAGTCATGTTCACGGACCTATCAATATAGATTTGGATACCTTCATTGACCGTAAAATAAAACGCTTTATGGGCGATGGCGCGGCGTTCAACTATATTGCCATGCAGCAAGCGATTGATGATTCCGGCTTGGGCGAATCGGAAGTATCGAATTTCAGAACCGGCTTGGTCATGGGTTCCGGCGGGCCTTCAACCTCAAACATTGTTGAAGCGGCTGATATTCTGCGCGAAAAAGGCATTAAAAAAGTGGGTCCCTATATGGTGCCCAGAAGCATGTCCAGCACCAATACCGCATGTCTTGCGACACCTTACAAAATTAAAGGCGTCAATTACACGATCAGTTCAGCCTGTGCGACCAGCGCCCACTGTATCGGTCATGCGATGGAATTGATCCAGATGGGCAAGCAGGATGTGGTGTTTGCCGGCGGCGGCGAAGAAGTGCATTGGACCATGTCGATGCTGTTTGACGCGATGGGCGCGTTGTCTTCCAAATACAATGACGCGCCGGCTACAGCTTCAAGGCCTTATGATGAAACCCGTGACGGATTCGTTATTTCCGGCGGCGGCGGTGTTTTGGTGATTGAAGAGCTGGAACATGCCAAAGCGCGCGGCGCGAAAATCTACGCCGAGCTGACCGGTTACGGCGCTACTTCCGACGGTTACGACATGGTTCAACCGTCCGGTGAGGGCGCGGTGCGGTGTATGCAGCAGGCGATGGCGACTATCGGCGGCAGCAAGATCGATTACATCAATGCTCACGGCACCAGTACGCCGGTTGGCGATACCAGGGAGCTTGAAGCCTTGCGCAATGTGTTCGGTCAGGATAACGTACCGTTAGTGAGTTCGACAAAATCGCTGACAGGTCACGCATTGGGTGCGGCGGGTGTTAATGAGGCGATTTATTCGTTGTTGATGATGGAAGAAAACTTCCTCAGCGCATCGGCCAACATCACCCAGCTTGATCCGGGCGCGGAGGGTATTCCGATTGTGCGTGAACGTAAAGACAACATTACGCTAAACACGATCATGTCGAACAGCTTCGGTTTTGGCGGCACCAACGCCACACTGATCTTTCAGCGTTACAACGGCTAACAAAAAAAAATTGTTTACCACGAACGACTGCATGGACAGGAAATGATCCAGTCATTTCTCTGCATTCCCCACATCCCTGTGGGTTATGCAGGAGGTAGAGTAATGCAGGAGCAATTGCCGAGACACGAAGAGCACGAAGTTTTTATTTCTTCGTGCTCTTCGTGTCTTCGTGGTGGTAAGCTTTTATCTTTCCTTTCAAATAATCATATCTCTGACCATGTCAGATCCAAACCAAAAATCCAGAACCCAGTTTAACAAGCTGCAAAAGAAATTGCGGCACACCGTCGGCGATGCGATTGCCGACTACAATATGATCGAAAATGGCGACAAGGTCATGGTGTGCCTGTCCGGCGGCAAGGATTCGTTCACGCTGCTGGACATCCTGATGCACTTGCAAAAAACCGCGCCGGTTGAATTCGAACTGATTGCGGTCAATCTGGACCAGAAGCAGCCCGGTTTCCCGGAACATGTATTGCCGGAATATCTCGAATCGGTGGGCGTGCCGTATCATATCATCGAAAAAGACACCTACAGTGTGGTCAAGCGGGTTATCCCCGAAGGTAACACCACCTGCGGGTTGTGTTCACGTTTGCGGCGAGGCACCTTGTACGGTTACGCCGAAGCGAACAATGTCACCAAAATAGCCTTGGGCCATCATCGCGACGATATTCTTGAAACTTTCTTCCTGAATATTTTTTACGGCGGCAAACTAAAAGCCATGCCGCCCAAGCTGTTAAGCGACGATAAGAAAAATATCATCATCCGGCCTTTGGCATATACCCGCGAAAAAGACATTGAGCGTCTTGCCGCATTTAAAAACTACCCGATTATTCCGTGTAATTTGTGCGGCTCGCAGGAAAACCTGCAACGCCAAGCGATGAAAATCATGTTAAACGGTTGGGATAAACAGTTTCCGGGGCGCTTGGAGACTATTTTCACCAGCCTGCAAAATGTCGCGCCGTCACAGTTGGCCGATACCCAGTTATTCGATTTTGCCGGACTAATGCGGAACCCGCAAGCCGAGGAGCAGGTCATGACATTTATCGCCAAGGATGGTGTGCATGCCGCTAGCCAGTCGGGAACTGGCGCGGCGAATGCCGGATTGGACGTATTGGCTCAGTGAGCTGCATCGTTCTTTTTACCGACTTTGGCCCGTCAGGCCCTTATGTCGGGCAAATGGAATCGATGTTACGACTGACTGCCCCGAATGTTCCTGTTATTAATCTGTTGAGCAATGCACCAACAGCCGATCCTCGACTCAGTGCCTATCTATTGGCCGCACTGCGGTACAGTTTTCCTGCAAATAGCATTTTCCTGGCCGTGGTTGATCCCGGCGTTGGCGATGTACGCAAAGCCGTTGTTTTACTGGCTGACGGGCAAACCTTTGTCGGACCGGATAACGGCTTGTTGAATACCGTCGCCGTTCAGTCTCAAGATGCGCAATGGTCGGAAATTATCTGGAAACCGGAACGTTGCTCCATGAGCTTTCACGGCCGGGACTTATTCGCCCCGATAGCCGCAAAGCTGGCTATCAATGCCGCCGATGACTTATTGCAACCCTTTGACCGGAATGATTTAAGCGCTTGGCCCCATGATTTGGCTGAAGTGATTTATTTCGATTATTACGGCAATGCGATGACTGGATTGCGGTATCACGAAGGGCTTGCCGGCAAAGTTTTAAATATTCACGGTATTGCGATCAAACAGGCCGACACTTTCAGCGCAGTGGAAGAGAAGCAGGCTTTTTGGTATAAAAATTCCAGCGATTTGGTTGAAATCGCGGTTAATAAAGGCCGTGCAGAGCAACAGCTGGCTTTAAAATTGGGCATGCAGATCAGTTTTTTGCCATGAGAGGGCTCGCAGTGAAGCCTATTTAGCATTAAACGAGTCAAAGATTTCATTTAAATCAATCGACAGTTCAGAAAATAAATGCGGCATGACAATCCCCTCAATGAGGTACAGGATAATCGGTTCCTCCTGTTTCTTGATAAAGCGCATATTTAACCTGCATGTCCCGATTGACCTTGCCCTTCGATAAAATTTCATAGCGCATAATTAAGGCGCCTGGTTTATTCGAGCATAGCCATTTAGTGCCGGCGAGTGCGCCACGCTCCGGGCGGAACCCCCAAATGCCGTTTAAAACCTCTTGCAAACGCGGCTACATTATCGTACCCGACATCGGCGGCGATCGCTCCAATGCCTTGTTGGGTTTCATCCAAAAGCCGCCCGGCAACATTCATTCGCCATTTCGTCACATAGGCCATCGGACTATCCCCTAACGCAGCCGAGAAGCGTGCTGCGAATCGTGATGGAGACATTGCTACGCCTTGTGCCAGACGCTTTACCGACCAGTTATCGCCGGGCCGGGAATGGATCATGGATATGGCTTTACCAACTACCGGATCTTTAACTCCGGCCAGCCATCCCGATTTTGAGGTTGTAACAGTCTCTATATGTGAGCGTAGAATTTCAACACACAGTAACTCCAAAAGACGGTCAATCACATAAGTGCTGCCCGGCTGCATTTGCCCGGTTTCCTTGGTCATCCAGTCAAGAACCTCCGGCAAATTATGCAGACTTCCGGGGCGTAGAGCCGAGGCATGAAACAGCGGTGGAAGCGAGGCAAATAGCGGGTTGAGCTTTACGTTATGCATCATGAAAACGCCGCACATCAGCGAAGTACTGCGTATTCTATGTTTCTCCTCCGGTTGAAAGGGATTATTACTGCCGGTAAGTAATGCTTCAGCCGATACGGTTTTTACATCCGTGCCTTGCGAAATCCGGTGGGCAGCGCCGCCAAAGCAGATTGCCATTTCTCCCGCTTCGATGATTGTCGGCTCCCCATTATCGGGCGTGATTTCGATATATCCGCGTTTGACAAAGTGAAAAGCGATCACATGGGCACCGGTTTGAGCTTGCAGAGCCGTCCGCAATCGTTCTGCATTGGGGATGGCGATAGCCCAAGGCGACGCGTAGTCCTCATTAAGAAGAATGCTGCCGCTAACCCGCAAAGAACTCAAAACATCGCTTAATACATCATAATGGATATTATCAGTCGTTTCGGCATTATTTTTAGTTATTTCGAGCATTGTTACAACCTCAGCGCGTTATTATACTGTGCGCTACATTACATCTAAACGAGGGGGTATTCAACATGTCTGAAATTACATCTGTTTGGTTCGCTATAGGGCTTGATATCGCGATGATTATCTATACGCTTTGGGTTATTTCTCTGGGCAAGGGAAATGGCAAGCTGCCGGTAGATATTGGCATAGGGATGTTGGTATGGCTTGCTGTACTGCATCTGGGGCTGTCTACAAAAAGCATTTTTTCTGCCGACGTATCCGGCATTACTTTTCTTGCGATTGTTTTTCTGGCTGTGGGCGCTGTTGGAGCCATGCTGTTTCTGGTTCCCCAAATCCGCGAGCAGCTTTTGGCGCTCGACCAACAGCAATTGATGCTGATGCAAGGCATACGGGTATTTTTCGGCGCAAACTTTTTAATGATGGCGAGTCTTGGCAGCCTGCCTAAAACATTCGGCATTCTGGATGGTTGGACGCATATTGCCGCCGGTTTTTTCGGACTCATTGCTGCATTCGCCTTAGCCAGGGGAGCTGACGGGATACGTCGAGCCTGGTTTGCCAATATCTTTGGCGTGGCGGATATTTTGATAGTCGCCAGTACGCTATCTCTGGTTCTGTTACCTACGCTTACTCCTTACCATACCATGATGTATGCAGTATTCCTTCCCGCACCGCTTTGGCTGTGGTTTCACATCGTCTCGATCTGGAAATTAATTGAGAATCGACATGTCGTTAGTCAGGAGGTGAGCGCATGATGAGTTGTTCGCAAAGAGCTTATGGCCGCGATTCTGTAAACAGGATTGATGGGATTCGTGAATCTGGAGTCGAGGGGGCGAGGCTGCTAATGGAATCCTTTTACTTCGCATTTAACAATAAAAATCTGGATGTACTCGGTAAGGTGTGGGCAAATCATCAGCTCATCCAATTGAACAACCCGCTTGGCGGTATCTTACGAGGATATGAGTCCATTGCTGCTTTATATGGGCAGGTTTTTACCGGGCCAGCTTCAGTGTGGGTTGAACTCAGTGACATCGTTGAGTTTCAAACTGAGGACATGATTGTCTTTGCCGGTCGTGAAGCAGGCGAATTTACCAAGAACAACCGGACATTGCCACTTTCTATTCGTACCAGCCGCGTGGTTCAGTGGTTCGGTTCTGACATTGGATGGAAACAAGTGCATCATCACGGCTCCATTGATGACTCCCGGCTGCTGGATGAGTATCAGCAGGCTGTGCGTGTCGGTTGATGCGGTAACTTTTTTTAACGAGGCGCTAAATGAACCATGAAATAACAACAGAATTGTATTGGCTGGTATTGACGATACTGATGACCGCGCTTTTTTGGGCGCCCACTATTTTAAATCGCATTGTTGAACTAGGCGCTTGGGAGACCTTGAAGATACCCCGGCTTCGGCCTGAAGCGGGGTGGGCCGAGAGGTTGATGAAGGCGCATGCAAATGCAGTCGAGAATCTTGTGATCTTTGCGCCATTGGTGTTGGCGATTCAATTAACCGGTTCCGGTAGTTCAGCTACTGCCACCGCTTGCCTTGTGTATTTTTTTGCCCGGCTTGTTCATGTGTCAGCCTATGTTGCTGCGGTTCCGGCGGTACGCACGCTTGCTTTTGCCGCAGGATTCTTCTGCCAGATGATACTTGCGTTAACTTTGTTGAAAGTAATCTGAAAGGGTTTTTTATGCGTATTAAATTTTATTACGGTTCGGGTTCGCCGTTTTCATGGAACGTGTGGTTGGTGCTTGAACACAAACAACTTTTTTATGAATTCCATTTGCTGTCGCTTCAAAATGGCGAATTGAAACGACCGGAATATTTAGCGATCAATCCCCACGGCAAAGTGCCGGCGCTGGTCGATGATGATTTAGCCTTGTGGGAAGCTTTAACCATCGTTGAATATCTGGAGGAACGTTACCCTGAACATCCGGTTTTTCCGACTGACCTGAAAGATCGAGCAATCGTCCGTCGCTTGTCCGCCGAAGCCTATAGCTACCTGTACCCGGTGTTGCGGAAGCTTATGGAGCTAACTTTGCTTCGTGCTGATGGCGACGGCAATCCGGCAGAAATTACACTAGCGCTAAATGATTTAAACCGTGAGTTGAGCTACTTTGAAGATATGCTTGATGGCGATTACTTTGTCGGTAACATTTCCGTGGCGGATTTTACGGTCTACCCATTGTTGGCATTGGTTAAGCGATTGCATGAACGGTGCCCTCAGTTGGGTGCAGGCGCTTTGATCGGGCCGAAACTGTCTGGATTTATGGAGCGTATCGAACAACTCCCTTATTTTCAGAAAACCACGCCACCACATTGGAAAGGATAAATATGTCCACTCAATTAAATAAACCCGTCTGTGTTATTGTTGGCGCAGGCCCTGGCAATGGTGCGGCTTTCGCACGACGTTTCGGATTGGAGGGTTACAAGATAGCGCTACTGTCGCGGCATGATGATTTTACAATGGAGTTGGCAAGGGAAATTGACGATGCGCGGTCGTATGTGTGCGATGTGACTGATCCCGTTTCGATAGAAAACACGTTTGCAAGCATCCGCGCTGAAATGGGCGAAGTCGATACGCTTATTTTTAATCCGGGTGCCGGGATCTGGAAAACCGTTGAAGAAATCACGCCGGAGGAATTCGAGCAGAGCTGGCGAGTCAATGCGCTAGGCGGGTTTCTTGTCTCGAAGCAGGTTATTCCGTCCATGAAACAAAACAAGCATGGCAATATTTTTTTTATTGGCGCCACGGCGTCGCGCAGAGGAGGCGCTAAAACAGCGGCGTTTGCTCCTGCAAAAGCAGCGCAAAGAAGTCTTGCCGAGTCGATGGCTCGACACCTCGGCCCATCCGGGATTCACGTCGCTCACATCATAGTTGACGGCGTAGTAGACAGCCCGGCCACCCGTGAGATGATGCCGAATAAGCCTGATGATTATTTCATTCAACCGGATGACATTGCGGATACGGCCATTCATCTCACGCAACAAAAGTCGTCGGCATGGTCATCCGAGATTGAAATACGCCCCTTTGGTGAGGTTTGGTAGTTGATTTTGACCGTTCGTTTCTGTGCAGCTGTAAGACAATGGACTCAATCTACTTATCGGCAGCCACTGTGCCGGACTGATATGATTAATTTGATGCTGATAGGCTAAAATCGAAGCTAATTCCTTATTAACCCGCTAACTTGGGATGAACAGCCCCCGCTAATAGTTTATAATCGCCCTCTGTTTAAAGTTTTCATCGACCGGCGTTCATCTGTGCGCTTGGTCTTGATTGTCATTGGTTAAATACACCTCATGCAAGAAATAAACCCGATCAAAAATAAAATAGCCGACTTACAAAGCCGTGGCGATGCCCTTAGGAGGTATCTTTGACTTTGACGTTAAGAGCGAGCGTTTAGTCGAAGTTTTAAGAGAGCTGGAAAATCCGAAAATTTGGGATAAACCCGAAGAAGCGCAGGCCTTGGGCAAAGAGCGCGGCCAGCTGGAAGTCATCGTCAATACTATTAACGATCTGGAACGCGGGCTTTCCGACGCAGAAGAATTACTGCTGATGGCGATCGAAGAAGACGATGAAGACACGGTTGAAACAGTCGTCGATGATCTGGCTCACTTTGAGAAAAGAGTCGCGGACCTGGAGTTTCGCCGCATGTTTTCAGGGAAAATGGACGCCAATAATGCGTTTTTGGACATTCAGTCCGGTTCCGGCGGCACCGAGGCTCAGGACTGGGCTTCGATGATCGAGCGCATGTACTTGCGCTGGGGCGAACAGAAAGGTTTTAAAACCGAATTGATTGAAGAGTCGCAAGGCGACGTGGCTGGCATTAAAAGCGCCACGATCAAGTTTGAAGGCGAATATGCGTTCGGATGGCTGCGCACCGAAACCGGTGTACACCGACTGGTCAGAAAATCGCCGTTCGATTCGGGCAACCGCCGCCACACCTCGTTTGCGTCGGTATTCGTATCGCCGGAAATCGACGACGACATCGATATAGACATCAATCCCGCCGATATACGCGTTGATGTCTACCGTGCCAGCGGCGCGGGCGGTCAGCATATCAACAAAACCGAATCGGCCGTGCGTATGACCCACAACCCGACCGGCATCGTCGTGCAGTGTCAAAGCGACCGTTCACAGCATAAAAACCGCGACACCGCGATGAAGCAATTGAAAGCGAAATTGTACGAGCTGGAAATGCGCAAACGCAGTGAAACCGCTCAGGCCTTGGAAGATACTAAGTCGGATATTGGTTGGGGCAGCCAGATTCGATCCTATGTTCTGGATCAATCGCGGATTAAAGATTTGCGCACCAGCGTCGAAACAGGCAACACCCAGGCAGTTCTGGATGGCGATTTGGATCAGTTTATCGAGGCTAGTTTGAAGAGTGGGTTGTAGGCTAAACACTGCGAATTTTTTAAATTGCAAATCTATCTATTCATTTTAATTACCCTCAATATCAATCATTATGAAAATAGAAGCCTTGCGTGTTAAAAATTTCAAAGCCTTCAAAGACATTAAATTAACCAATTTACCGGCAATTTCTGTTTTTATCGGTGCCAACGGGACGGGCAAGACTACTCTCTTTGATGTTTTTGGTTTTTTGCGTGACGCCTTGCAAGATAATGTTCGGGTGGCTTTACAAAAACGTGGCGGTTTTAAAGAGGTAATAACACGCGGTGAAAAGGGCCCGATTGAAATTGAAATTAAATTTCGGGAGCATGATGATAGATCGCATAGCCCTTTAGTCACTTATTCTTTAATTATTGAGCTGGACGATAATCAACCCGTTGTTAAGCGCGAAATACTTAAATATAGACGCGGAGCGAAAGGACAGCCTTGGCATTTTCTGGATTTCAAGAAAGGCTCTGGCATGGCGATTACTAACGAAAGCAGCTACGAAGATAAAGAATCAAAAGAAACTAAAGAAGAACAAACCGTTGACTCCCCAGATATTCTGGCTTTAAAAGGCTTAGGTCAATTTCAACGCTTTAAAGCGGCCAATAGCTTCCGTAAGTTAATTGAAAGTTGGCATGTGTCTGATTTTCACATCGGTGATGCCAGGCCCAGCCAAGAAACAGGCTATGCCGAACATCTTTCGACACGCGGCGAAAATATGGCGTTAGTTGCCCAGTTTATGTATGAGAATCATCGTTCAATCTTTGATGAAATTCTGGAAAAAATGGCACAGAGAGTACCTGGAGTTTCCAACGTGGAAGCAACAGACACCGAGGACGGACGCATTTTGTTAAGATTTCAAGACGGTTCTTTCAAAGATCCTTTTATCGCCCGTTATGTTTCAGACGGTACGATCAAAATGTTTGCTTACCTTTTATTGCTGCATGATCCGAATCCGCATCCGTTATTGTGTGTAGAAGAACCGGAGAATCAGCTCTACCCGAGCCTTTTTTGCGGTTTAGTGGAAGAATTTCGCGATTATGCGGATAAAGGCGGGCAAGTCATGATTTCCACGCATTCACCCGATGTTTTAAATTATATTAAACTCAGCGAAATTTTCTGCTTGACCAAAAAAAAAGGTATTACGCTTATTGAGCGGGCCAGTGAAAATCCTTTGCTGGTTAATTTGATTAAAGAAGGTGATTTACCGGGAGCTTTATGGAAACAAGGCTTATTTAATGGGCTTAATCCTTAATGAAACAACTGGTTTTTTTGTTGGAAGAAGAATCGATGAAAGCATTGCTGGATATTTTATTACCGCAAATTTTGCCGCCTGAGATTAAATTTCTTTGTATCCCCCATGAGGGCAAACAAGATCTTGAAAAATCGATACCCATCAAATTACGTGCATGGCAAACACCGGGAACGTCTTTTGTTATAGTGCGTGACAAAGATCGTGCCGATTGTCTTGAAGTCAAAAAACGTTTGGTAAAATTATGCGCGCAATCAGGACGCAGTGATAGTTTGGTGCGCATAGCCTGCCATGAATTGGAGTCCTGGTTTTTAGGTGATTTGGCTGCGGTTGAAAAAGCCTTTAGTATCAAAAAGCTGGCAGGACAACAACAAAATAGAAAATATAAAGAACCTGATAAGTTAGCCAATGCCTCGGAAGAACTGGAAAAATTAGTCAAAGGCTATCGTAAAGTTAGTGGAGCTAAGAAAGTTGCAGCCCACATGACTATTCATCAAAATTATTCTCATAGCTTTAATTGTTTTATTAATGGTGTTAGCAATTTGATTGAACTTGGCAGCAGCACCGTATAATGCAGTTACGCATTATTTTTTAAATTTAAATTATTAAAAAACATGTCCGAAATCGAACAAGACGAACAAGAACAAATCAAGCAACGCCGCAGCAAATTAAACGAGTTGCGCGAAAATGGCGGCATTGCGTTTCCTACCGATTTTCGCCGCAATGTGGTGGCGGGTGAACTGTTGGCCGAATACGGCGAAAAATCCAAGGAAGAGCTTGAAGCGGAACCGTTGCGGGTAAAACTGGCCGGGCGCATGATGACCCGGCGGGTGATGGGTAAAGCCAGCTTCTGTCATATTCAGGACATGTCCGGCAAAATACAACTGTATGTGACTCGCGATGCGCTGCCGGAAAGCTTTTACAATGAACAGTTTAAAAAATGGGACATCGGCGACATCGTCGGCGCGGAAGGCGTGTTGTTTAAAACCCAGACCGGCGAACTCAGCGTCAAAGTCGACGATATTCGTTTATTGACCAAAGCCCTGCGCCCCTTGCCTGAGAAATTCCACGGCATTGCCGATCAGGAAATCAAATACCGCCAGCGCTACCTGGATTTGATCATGAGCGAGCAATCGCGCAATACCTTTTTGATCCGTTCCAAGGTGGTCGCTTATATTCGCCAATTCCTGATCGAGCGTAATTTCCTTGAAGTTGAAACGCCGATGATGCAAATGATTCCAGGCGGCGCAACGGCGCGTCCTTTTACGACTTTCCATAACGCGCTGGACATGGAACTGTATCTGCGTATCGCGCCGGAGTTGTATTTAAAGCGCTTGGTGGTCGGCGGTTTTGAACGGGTGTTTGAAATCAACCGCAACTTCCGCAATGAAGGTTTATCAACGCGTCATAATCCCGAATTCACCATGCTGGAGTTTTATCAGGCTTACGCGGAATATGGCGATTTAATGGATTTAACCGAAGCCATGCTGCGCGGCGTTGCGGTTGAAGTGCTAGGGCAAACCATGATTACTTATCAAGGCGAGCAATACGATTTCGGCAAGCCGTTTGACCGGATGACCGTGGTCGAGTCGATACTGCACTTTAATCCTGACTTAACGGCGGAAAATGTAGCCACTCGTGAAGCAGCCGTTGAAGTCGCCAACAAGCTGAATATTCCGGTCAAGGACGGTTACGGCCTGGGCAAAATCCAGATCGAGATATTCGAAAAAACCGTCGAAAGCCGGTTGATGAATCCGACTTTTATTACCGCGTATCCGGTTGAAGTATCGCCATTGGCAAGGCGCAATGACGATGACCCGCATGTCACCGACCGCTTCGAATTTTTTGTCGGCGGACGGGAAATCGCCAACGGCTTTACCGAGTTGAACGATGCCGAAGATCAGGCCGCGCGCTTTCAAAAACAGGTCGAAGAAAAAGAAGCCGGCGATGATGAAGCCATGCACTTTGATGCCGACTATATCGTCGCGCTGGAACATGGCATGCCGCCGACAGCAGGCGAGGGCATAGGTATCGACCGTCTGGTCATGCTGTTTGCCGATGCCCCGTCAATCCGCGATGTGTTGTTGTTTCCGCATATGCGGCCTAAAGGTTAAGGAACTGATTAATTCACCACGAAGACACGAAGAAAAAATATAAACTTCGTGTCCTTCGTGCCTTCGTGGTGTTTTTTGTGATTTTTGTAACATCAGTTTAAAAATTATCCTTCAACCGCCTGACTTCCGCAAAAACCTCCACCGGCTTTTTGCCAGCCATCCTAATAGTTTCCTGCAACGCCAAGCTGTCTTCCCTGAAAAACGGGTTGGTTGCCGATTCCTGCTCTATCGTCGATGGCACAGTCGGCAAATGGTTGGCTCTCAGCTGATTGACGATCTCCATTCTTTGCTGTAACTGCCGGTTATCAGGCTCTACCGTCAACGCAAACCGGCCATTGGCTTGGGTATATTCATGGGCGCAATAGATTTGAGTCGATCCGGGCAAGGCTTTTAATTTTTGTAACGAATGCCACATCTGTTCAGCGGTTCCTTCAAACAACCGGCCGCAGCCCATTACAAACAACGTGTCCCCGCAAAACAGCGTGTTGTCGTCGGTAAAATGATAAACAACATGGCCGCTGGTGTGGCCGGGAGTCGAGATGACTTTGGCGACATGCTTGCCGAGTGTTATCACATCGCCGTCAACAACGCCGCGATCCATGCCGGGGATTCTATGCTGGTCAGAAAGGGGGGCAACAATCGTGCAGCCGGTTTTCTGCTTCAGCTCCGGATTGCCGCCGACATGATCCGAATGGTGATGGGTATTCAGAATGTAAGTTAACGGCCAGCCTTTTTGATCCAAAATATCCATAACCGGTTGGGCAACGGCAGGGTCTACGACAGCGGTTTCACCCGATACAGGGTCGTGCAGCAGGTAAATGTAGTTGTCGTTTAAGACGGGGAGTTTCAGGATGGTCAGCATGATTTTAATTTTAGTAGGGAGCGCATCGCGCACCTTTATTGAGATTGTGGGGAAATGGTACGCGATGCTATTGAGCTTGATCAAGGAGAGATTTGGGCGTGTGTTTTATTTTTCGTGCAAAGGTTACTATCAATGCGCGAATGTCGCTAAAATCGAACCTAACGGATTGCTGGTGTGGTTATATACATCTGGGCTTGAACTTTCGATTTACACCTGAAAAGGTATCTACTTAACATTAGGCATAAGGTATATATGAATCTTAATAACAACCCTTCTATCGAAGAATTACGTATTTTATTTTCTGAAGCAGATGATTTTTCTGGTCATCATGTGCTTTGGGTAGATAATGCTAGTGAAGTATCTATCAGTTATTCCAGAACACCTATCCTCAATAGGCTTTGAAAACAGTACACCATCTATGAAAATACGATATGAAACTTTTTTTCAAGGGAACGATTATGTAGGAAGCAATGCGGCTTCAGATGATGCTTTTATGGATAGTATATTCAACAGCCTTATTAAACAATCTGTTAATCCTCGAGAAGTTCAATATGTAGAGACATGGTAGCCGGGTAGGTTGGACAATTATTTTTCTTTGCCCAACATTTCTTCGAGAACTCGATGATGAAATGGCTATGGGTAAAGCCGAAATATGCTGTTATATTGAACATTTGAATGTCGGGCATAAACTGTAGTCCGACAAGGCAACCTTAATATAAGAGAAAATACTTGGAGAAATCATATGAAGTTTAATGTGACAATCGACCGCGACGAGGATGGTATTTGGGTCGTCGAATGCCCGTCTATTCCCGGTTGTGTCTGTCGAGGCGAGACTAAGGATGAGACCTTAGAAAACATCCAGGATGCAATTTACCAGTGCCTCCAGGTTCGCGCCGAGCGTAGATTACCTTTGGGCAAATCGAGGTTTGCAGCATAATGTGCTCTATCACTTTTACCCGTGAGGCCTTGTTATGACCATACAACGCAAAATAATCACAATCACCGATCAGATGGAAAGCTGGGTTAAGGCGCAAGTCGATTCCGGCAAGTATCCAAACGACAGCGAATATTTCCAGGACTTGCTGCGTCGAGATCAGGAAAGGCGAGAAGCAGAAACTCAACTTCGTTTTACGCTTGATGAAGCTGAATCAAGCGGTATGAGTGACCGTACTTCGCAAGCAATATGGAAGGAGGCTGAAACTCGGTTCGCCGAAAAGAATGGCTGAGTATCGGTTATCAAAACTTGCCGATAAGGATATTGGCAATATTGCTTATTACACGATTCAACGATTTGGTATCAGGCAGGCAAGCCTTTATCGAGACGGACTATTCAAAGCCTTGGAAGCGATTGCCGACTTTCCACTTATTGGCAGCGATCAAGGTCAAATCAAAAAGAATGTCCGTCGTCATGTGCATGAGTCCCATTCAATTTATTACCGTGTCGATGTAAATGAGATTTTCATTTTACGAATATTAGGCCCCGGTGAAGATCCTTTGCAGCATTTAAAATAAAAAAAATCTTCATCTGAAACCGGGTAGGTTGGGCAACTGCTTTTCGTTGCCCAACATTTTGATATTCGGCGATGGGATGACGGAGAGTAAACCCGAAATATTTCACCATATTGAAATATGGGAATGTTGAGCATAAAAAGCATGCCCAACCTACAAATTTTTTCTTCGTGATCTTCGTGACTTCGTGGTAAAAAATTCTAAGCGCAAAACTTCTCAACCTTAGCAAGAATCCCCTGTATATCCAGGCCGCACAACGCCAGCAATTCTTCTCTCGTACCTTGCTCGACAAAACTGTCCGGCAGTCCGATATTCAGCACCGGCATCAGGATTTGTTGCGCTTGCAGGAAATCGTTGACGGCGCTGCCTGCGCCGCCGGCGAGTACGTTTTCTTCGACGGTGATCAGCACTTCATGACTCTTGGCTAACTCAAGCACCAGCTCGGTATCGATAGGTTTGACGAAACGCATGTTGACGACGGTTGCGCCCAGCTGTTTGCCTGCTTCCATAGCCGGGGTTACCATGCTGCCCCAGGCCAGTATCGCAATGCGGCTGCCTTGGTGACGAACTTCGGCTTTGCCCAACGGCAATGCGGTCATGGTCTTGTCGACCGCAACGCCGGGGCCTTTGCCGCGCGGATAACGCACGGACGCCGGACCTGGATGCATAAAGCCGGTGTAGAGCATTTGCCTACACTCATTTTCATCGGCAGGCGCCATGACCAGCATGTTGGGAATACAACGCATATAGCTGTAATCGAAACTGCCGGCATGGGTCGGGCCGTCGGGGCCGACAAGACCGGCGCGATCCAGTGCAAACAACACATCCAGGTTTTGGATGGCGACATCATGAATCATTTGGTCGTAAGCCCGTTGCAGGAACGTGGAATAAATCGCCACGACCGGTTTTGCGCCTTGGCAAGCCTGTCCTGCGGCCAGCGTTACTGCGTGTTGTTCGGCAATGGCGACGTCAAAATAACGTTTTGGGTAACATTGTGAAAATTTGACTAGTCCCGAACCCTCGCGCATAGCAGGCGTAATGCCCAATAAGCGCTCGTCTTTCGCCGCCATGTCGCAGAGCCATTCGCCGAACACTTCGGTGTAAGTCGGATGCGGGGAGGGCGCGGATTTGGGCAGGCAATCTTTGCTCGGATCGAACGCCGGTACGCCGTGATAGGCCAGCGGATCTTTTTCTGCCGGCGGGTAACCTTTGCCTTTTTGGGTAACGATATGCAAAAAACGCGGTCCGGTAATGTGCTTCAGGTTTTCCAGGGTTGATACCAGCATGTCTATGTCATGCCCGTCGATCGGGCCGATATAGTTGAAGCCCAGCTCCTCAAACAAGGTGCCCGGCACTACCATGCCCTTCATGTGTTCTTCGGTGCGTCGCGCCAGTTCCCAGACGCTGGGCATGCTGCTTAAGGCTTTTTTGCTGCCTTCGCGCATTGAAGAATAAAATTTGCTCGACAAGATTTTGGTCAGGTAATTATTCATCGCGCCGACCGGCGGCGAGATCGACATATCGTTGTCGTTCAGGATGACCAGCAGGTTGGCATCCAGCGCGCCGGCGTGGTTCATTGCTTCAAACGCCATGCCGCCGGTGATGCTGCCGTCGCCGATGATCGCGACCATTTTTTTGTCTTCGCCTTTTAGCTCCGACGCAATCGCCATGCCCAGGGCCGCGCTGATCGAGGTGCTTGAATGGCCGACGCCGAACGCATCGTATTCGCTTTCCGCCCGATTAGGGAACGCCGATACGCCGTCTCGGGTACGAATGGTGGTCATCCGTTCTTTACGACCGGTCAGAATCTTGTGCGGATAAGCCTGATGCCCCACGTCCCACACTAGCTGGTCGGACGGCGTGTCGAACACGTAATGCAAGGCTATCGTTAACTCAACCGTACCCAGGCCTGCGGAAAAGTGGCCGCCGGAAATGCTTACGGTGTGGGTTAAAAAATCGCGTAGTTCTTGTGCCAAAGGTTTAAGCTGGCTTTTGGACAGCTTGCGTACATCGGCCGGTGTGTTGATATCTTTGAGCAGTGGGTAGTTATGTATTGTATTCATATTAGTAAAGGGGTTCTCGATAGAACATCAGGATGATGCCAATCTGAAACAGGGCGGCAACAGAAATGAAACCGGCAATCTTCGCGACTGCCAGGGATGGCGGAAGTGTCGCAACCGGCAGGGAACCGATGCGACCGCCTGCTCCCGGCAGGCTTGCGGTATACGCGCCATCCTTGGCAATATCTTTACCCGGTCTGTCTAATTTCAATTCCAGCCAGCGGCCGCATGCCAAAATGAGAGAGAAGATTCCCATTGTGGTATGACCGACCTGGATAAGGAAAGCACTTTTGGCTTGAAAGCCGACATGTGAGTGGGTAAGCAGCATTAAACCGCCAAAAGCTGCCAGCAACGGAAAAACAAAAGGGAGTTTGCTGTTCGGATTTTTGGTTATTCTAGCGCAGAGTTCCATAACGCCAAGAACAAACACCAGCAAAGTTGCAATCCGGTGTTGCAACACTTCGCCGTTATTAAACGTGCTTTCCCAGAAGCCTATCGGCCCCAACGGCCAGGTTTCTGCATCGCTACGGAAAAACAGGAAAATACCCAGACCGACGAAACCCAGCGGCCAGTATTTGAAGTGTTTAAAGCCGGGTTTTTTTACATAAGACAGCATCGCAAAGAAGCTCATCAATGTCAGGAAAATACCGGAGATGTTATGGTTGTAGTTAGACCATTCGGTTGCCGCCGGCGACGGCACTTGGCCGACAATGGCAACACGTCCCGCCTCGCCTGCAATCAAAGCCGTATGCGTCGGAGAGCTTGTTTGGGGCATTTGCGGGGTAAAGGTGCCCAGCACTTCCTGCCAAGTTGCTGTCAGGCTTGCTATATCAATAGCGGGGGGCTGCGATGCCAAGCTGGCGGCGGTAAATAACAAGGTTACCAGAACAAAGGTTTCAGCTTCAACATAGTAAGGGACGCGGTTATTTAACGCATGATTGTTGCCGGAAACCCCGAATTCAGCAACGGCGGATTTATTCAACCAAGCAAATCCCAAAGCGAGGGTCATTAAAGTAATTTTCACCATCAATAAGTTGCCGTAGCCGGTACCGATCAGGCCGTTCCAGGTGTCGATGTATTGTAATGCAATAGGAAGACCCGAGATCAGGATCATCGCAACAGAGGCTATGCCGAGTTTAGAGAAACGTTTAAGTAATAAAGGCCATAATTCGGCGGGAATCCGGTTGCTATTACGTAAAAACCAAAGATTGACCAGTTGGAAAACCCCTCCGATCCAGGCGGCCGCAGCCAGTTGATGGACGACTGTCAACGACATCAAGAGCAGTTGATTTTCAAAACGACCTGCGCCATGTACTAACCAGGCGCCTGAAATAAGCATCGGCAAGGCAACGATGGCGGCGCTTATCCAGTGCTGCTTTGAAAAAGGGTTTTTTCTGAGGTATCGATAGCAGTAAGCGGCCAAAACCACTGTCAGTAGCGTGCGTATTATGCCGCCTATGAATTGCGTGGTTGCGGCGAATTCGGGAAACGGCCAGCGCTCAAGTACGGCAGTCATTAACCATACCTTGAGTATGATTTTGAAAAGTTGAGCGGCGGCGAGCCAAAAACCGCCTTTATAAATAAGGGTAATGGTTTTTTGCAGTAATAGCGCCGAGTATTCGTCCCGGTATTGCCAGGGGCGCAAGACAAAAAGCCCCCAGAACAGGCTGCCGAGTGCCAATGAAAAACAAATCAGGTCAAACCCGCCGATCAGGGAATCGAGAAAATCAGCTATGCCGGCCATTACTAAACCCTATTGAGAAACGGAAAAGTGAATAACATCTTCTGTTAAATGACCGTCAGCAGCAAAGACTTTAAATCTGAGCGCATAATCGCCGGCTGCCAATGGCGGAATCCGGATCACAATCTGACCTTGTTTGCTGCCATTGACGACGGATAACAATTGATGTTTATCGCCTTTACTGACCAGAAAAACTTGCGACAAGCCCAGTTCGATCTGGGAATTAAAGCTCAGTTCGACGTTGGCCGGGCTGTTGGCATGAATGGGCGTGATTTTTAGCGAATAATCGGTTATTACCGCATGAGCGGCGGCCCAATGCGGCTGACACAAAGTTAAAAATAATAAAATAAATTGAAATGACTTCTTCATTACTTTTCCGGTTTGTAACTATTTACAGATGCTGATTTTAATAATATTTCCGTCGGTCGGAATAAGTCAGTTCGAGCGGTAGCGAGAACTGGCGTTTCCGGCAAACACCACTCAAACTCGCCGGAAACGTCACCTAGCGCTACGCGCTTGGATGGCCTTATTCCGGCCTACACCTATTTTTTGCCTTTTAAGGCATGGCCGGCCAGATTCTTGCCTAAATCCCAGATGGAACCGGGAATTTGATGGGTATCGGCTATGGCTTTATCGAATGAATCGACGATAGTGTCGCGGTCTTTTTGCGTTAGGTTTAACGGCGGCAACAGTTTGACCACGTTCATGCCGTGTCCTGCGACTTGGGTCAATATGTGGTGTTCTTTAAATAAAGGTATGGTGATCATTTGACAGAACAAACCTTTATTGGCCGCTTCCAGCATCGCCCAGGCCGCTTTGAGTTTCAGGCTTTTGGGTGATTGGAATTCGATCGCAATCATCATGCCTTTGCCGCGCGCTTCTTTCAGGAATTCATATTTCCCGGTCATCGCGTTCAGGCTGTCGATAATGTCGGTGCCGACTTTCATGCTGTTTTCGACCAGTTTTTCGTCTTCCATAACATGCAGCGTGGCAAGACCTGCCGCCATCGCCATGTTGTTTTTGGAGAAAGTGGAGCCATGCACGACAGCGCGATCCATGCGGTTATAAACGGTATCCATGATTTTCTGGGTGATGGCGACCGCGCCGACCGGGACAAAACCGCCGGACAGGGCTTTAGCCATGCAAATCATGTCCGGTTTGACGTTCCAGTGATCAATGGCCCAGAATTTTCCGGTGCGTCCCAAGCCGGTTTGGACTTCATCGGCAACGAACAAGGTGCCGTATTTTTTGCATAAACGTTCGACTTCCGGCAAATAATTGTCATCCGGTACGTTAACGCCTTTGCCTTGAATCGGTTCGACGACGAAAGCGGCAACGTCTTTGTTGCTTAAGGCTTGTTCCAGCGCGACAAGGTCGTTGAAAGGCACGGCGCTGCAACCGGGCAGCAGCGGGCCGAAACCTTCGCGGAAGATGTTTTCGCCGTTTAACGACAGCGAGCCCATGGTCAAACCATGATAACCGTGTTCGCAAAAGACGATTTTTTCGCGCTTGGTGGTGTAGCGGGCGAATTTGATCGCGGCTTCTACGGACTCGGTGCCGGAATTGCAAAAGAACATTTTGTTCAGGTTGTCCGGCGTGGTTTTCAGGATTTCCTGCGCCAGTAATCCGCTGAGTACAGAGACATCCATTTGCACCAGGTTGGGCAATTCCAGTGTTAATGTTTCAGTCAAGGCGCTGATCACTGTCGGGTGGTTGCGACCGATTGCAAAAACGCCGAAACCGCTCAGCAAGTCCAGATATTCCGTGCCGTCTTGATCATAGAGATATTGTCCGACTGCTTTTTTATAATGACGATCATAGCCTATGGTTTTTAACACTCTGACCATTTGATTGTTCAAATATTGCTCGTGCAGATCAAATTTATCAGTGCTGTGTTGAGAAAAAAGTTCGGCGATGCTGAATGACATTAGGTACCTCAAAAAATTAAATGCTTTTGCCGCTGAAAGCAGGCAGGACTATTAAAGAACACATCACTGTGAAAGTAAGGCCAATGGCCAATACTAAACCCATGCTTGCCATACCCTGATGAGCGGTGAAGGCAAGGCTTGAAAAACTGCACAAGGTTGTTATCGAGCTGAAAATAATGCCGCGGGTGGTGCTGCTTTGCAGTAAATTCTCATCTTCACATGAACTGGAATGGTGTCTGTGCATGATCAGGATGCTGCTGTCGATACCCATGCCCAGCAGTAAAGGCAGGGCGATGATGTTAGCGAAGTTGAAAGGGTTATCCAGTAATACGTTAGTTGCACCGGTTAGCAAAGCAGCTAACAATAATGGCATGACAACCAGTAAGGTCTTTCTGGCGCTTCGGTACATGAGCAATAATAACACCACAATGGCAATAAAAGCACCGCTAAAGGCGTTAATAAATGCCTTGACTATGGCATCGCCACCGGCTTGATTGATAATCGGCAGGCCGGAAACCGTGTTGTTGACGCTTTGCACCTGGGTCACAAATTCTTTCAGGTTTTCCGGTTTGTTTTGGTCTTTTTCAGGCGAGATCAGGACTCTATAGAGACCGGCGGCGCTGATCCAGTGCGATCTTATCTCCGACGGCAAGTCGTCCATTTCAAAAGGTATTGCTGTCAGGCTGGTCCGCAAGCGTTCTATGGTGAACGGCAGCAAGCCTAAAATGTTTTTTTCCAGCTGTACGTAGTCTGCTGCCGGGGTCTGGGCGGCATCTGCTTGTGTCATGAATGCTTCGATGCGCTGTTGTAATTGCAGCAAGGTTTGTTGCGGCACATTCGGAGATTTTTCAACAATGGCTTTTTTCAAGGCTTCATTGAACTTGAGCAATGCCGCCTGCTGGTTTGCGGTATCGAGTGTGTTGTCGAAGTTTTTAAGTTGCCCGCCCAGCATCAAATTTAAATCTTCAATAGTCGCGAGTTTTTCGTCCTGATCTTTAGCGACAAAATTCGCCAAGGTAATGGTTTCGTGTACAGACGGCTGCCGCTTCAACTGAGAGGCAATTCCACCGGCGGCGTCCAGGTTGTTTGCCAGCGCGGTCAGCGCAAACGGCGATTCGGTTTTGGATTTTAACAGTTCTTTAATAGTGACGACCGATTCGCTGTTGGGGTCTCGGAGGTTGATCGGGTTGTAATCAAAAGTAAGGTCGGCTAATACGAAACAGGCGCCGATGCCCAGTAAGATGGAGACGATTTTGATGCCGGTTGCATAGCGAAACGGGAAGGTAATTATAAAGGCCGGAGTTAACGGCGAACGTATCGGCTTTACGTTATTGACCGGAAAAACGCAGAACAAAGCCGGTAATACGGTCAATGAAATAAGCAGGCCGATAAAAATGCCGCCGCCTGAAATAACGCCCAATTCGGACACGCCCGCATAATCGGTCGGTATAAAGGCGAAAAAGCCGATCGCCGTGGCCAATGCGCATAAAAACAGTGAGGCTCCGACATCGCGGATACTGATTAGAATGGCTTCGCTATTCGATAATCCGTTCGCCTTGCCTTCGCGATAATGCAGGCAAATATGGATCGCATAATCGACACCGAGCCCGATATATAAGCTGGCAAAAGCAATGGAAATAACGTTTAAATGCCCGACAGTGATGGCGGCGAATCCTGCGGTCAATATCAAGCCCATCACCAGCACGATATAGGTGGTGATCAGCAATCTTATTGAGCGCAGGCCTATCCACTGGATTGCGAATACTAAAATCAGCGACAACAAGCCGGAAAACGTGGCGCCTTTGGTGACACTCTCAAGTTCTTCGTGTTCCAGAGCGGTCTCGCCGGTTATGCGAATGCTGAGCGACGGATTTTCCGTCATGATGGCGTGACTGATTTCGCGGGCTGCCGACAGGGCGACATCGGCGGGCAGCATTTCATTAAAATGCATTTTAGGTTTGGCGATGACGATAGTCCGATTTGATGTGCCGGTATCCTTGTAGTTGTCGGCCGACAGGATGTTCTGCCAGGACAAATAGCGGGATTGGCCCGTTAACTGATTTTTCAGAATGTCGTCAATTGCGAGAAGTATCGGATTCAAGTCCATCGGCAAGGCATAGTCGCGTTGGTTAAGCGCCTGGCCGATACTGCCTAATAGCCCTTCAAGATGATAATTCTGCGCCATATGGCCTATAAAGGGCTGGGCGTCGGTAAGTTTCTTGGCGAAGTTATCCAGGTCATTTTGATCCAGATAGAGCAAGGCCTGTTGCCTGAAAAATGCGTTGTCTGAGGGTATGTAGGCAGAATCAAAGCGATCGTTCGCTTTGCCTAACTGTTCGGCAAGTTTGCCGGCAGCCTGAGAGGATTCTTCCGGCGTTGCGGCCTCAACCACAAAAATAATGGTGGTGGCGTCCTCGGGAAAGGCCTGATTAAAATGCGCTTGGTTTTGCTGGAAAGGCAGGTCGGGCGACAGCATTTCCGCGGTGTTGGTATTAATCTCCAGGTTTTTAATGGTGTAATGCAGAGTGGCGCCGCAAAGCAGCAGCGAGATTAATAATAGCGTCCACGGGCAGCGCATTATTTGTCGTTCGCACCAGCCGAGAAGGGTGTTGAAAAAAGAGGACATGCTGCTTATTGGTCTGGGCTTGATAGTGCGGTCAAATGATCGAGCTGTTTGGCGACCCATTTTAACGTGTTTTTTGCGGCATTGAAATGCAGGCCCAGTTTTATAAGTCCGGGTAATTCAGCAGGATGTAGCGCGATAAATAATAATAACTTACTGAGAACAATGTCGCCCTCATTGTTAAGCGAGTGCGTGATGGCTTTGGGCAGGTCCATGTCAGCCGGATCGGCAATGGCGCGAATGGCTAAAAAGGGCAGGTTGTTTTGTCGCGCAACCTTGGCTATGGCGATGCTTTCCATGTCCAGTGCGGCTGCGCCGGTTTGTGTGTGCAGGCGCTTTTTATGCTGGCTGGTCGCCACGATGGTGAGGCTTTCGGCTAAACGGCCGGTATGGATTTTTAATGTGGTTGAAAGCAGTTTTTTGGCGTAGTCATGCCAGGCGACGGGAATGCCGATTCGAACGCCTTCGGCATCCAGCAGGGTGTCGGCCAGGACCAAGTCGCCGGGTTTTAACGATTCGCCGAGAGCGGCAGCGCAACCCCAGCTGATCAGCCGGGTTGCGCCTTGTGCGATTAATAGCTCGGATGCTGTTCGTGCATTGTTGGCGCCTGCGCCGGAATAGGCGAGAATGAGGGTATCGGTAATGAAAACACAGCACCCTTTATCAATTCTTTTTGAGGTTAGGGTGCTGAGTTCTTCCTGTAAGGCAACAACAATACCGGTGATCACTTGCTGAGGAGCTCGTTACGGTAGCGAGCCAAGGCCCAGAGCGGGAAGAACTTGTCGTAGCCGTGGTACTTAAGGTAGAAAACCTTAGGAAAGCCGGGCGCGGTGAAGCATTCGTCATTCCATACGCCGTCAGCTTGCTGGTTGCGCAAGATGAAGTCGATACCCGCTTTCACTTCGGGGCTGTGCGCTTCCCCTGCCGCCATCAGCGCCAGAACCGCCCAAGCGGTTTGAAATGCGGTGCTGAAATGATATTTTCCGCTATGGCTTAGATCGTGGTAGCTGTAGTTGTCTTCGCCCCAGCCGCCATCGCCGCGTTGTACGCTTTTCAGCCATGTTACGGCTTTTGTGTACATCGGATCGGTTTTAGGCAGGCGGGTTTGCTCAAGGCCAAGCAATGCCGACCACGTGCCGTAAATGTAGTTGGTTCCCCAACGGCCAAACCATGAGCCGTCCTGTTCCTGTTCGTTACGGATGTACTCGATAGTGCGCTCTAGCGCAGGCAAGTACTCGGCATGATCCTGAGCTACTCTGGCCATCAGCATTGCGCAGCGTGCGCTGACATCGGAAGTAGGCGGGTCTAATAACGCCCCGTGGTCGGCAAAGGGGATTTCATTCAAGTAATAGTGCGTGTTATCGACATCAAACGCACCGTAACCACCGTTTTCGGACTGCATGCCGACTATCCATCGGGTCGCCCGGTGTATTGATTCATCCAAATCAGGCACATTCGATTCAGCCATCGCAAAGGCAACGACCGCAGTGTCGTCGACATCGGGATAATGCGGGTTTTCAAATTGAAATGCCCAGCCGCCGCCTGCTAAATCAGGCTTGGAAATGCGCCAATCGCCGGGTTCGTCGGACAGCTGTTTGCTTTTAAGCCAGTCGTAGGCGCGAGTCAGGCTTTGGCGATTGCCGGCCTTGTCGGCTTCTTGTAAAGCCAGCGCGGCGAGCGCTGTGTCCCAAACCGGAGACAAACAGGGTTGGCAGTAGGCATCATGCTCATTGACGACCAGTAATTTGTCGATGGCTTTACGGGCGGTGACGACATGATGATGATCTTTAGGCATGCCTAGCAGCAGCATCGCTTCATAAGCGTTGACCATTGCCGGGAAAATCCCGCCCAAACCGTCTTCGCCGTTCAGTCGTTCGATAAACCAATCCTGAGCTTTTTGAATCGCCAATTGATGGGCTTTTTTCGGGATTAACGGACGCGTCGCCCGGCCCAGTTTATCCAGGCCCAAAAATATTTTATTTAAGGTTGTCCGTTCAGGGAAATAATGTTTTTCTTCGTCCGGGTGGGTGACGAAAAGCTCCAGTACATTGATGTTGTTTGGGTTTTTTGCCGTTGCTTTTAAAGTGCAAAGAATAAACAGCGGCACCATAACGGTTCTTGACCAGTAGGATACTTTATCCAGGTGGAACGGAAACCAGCTGGGAAACAGCATGATTTCGACAGGAATGTACGGAACGCCGCGCCAAGGCAGTTGCTCAAAAATCGCCAATGCAATGCGGGTAAACACATTGGCTTTTGCGGCTCCGCCTTGACTGAGGATGTAGTTTCTTAGCCGGACCATATGCGGCGCGTCAATAGAATCTCCGGCCATTTTTAACGCATAATAGACTTTAACGCTGCAACTGATGTCGCCTTCGCCGCCGGTATACAAGGGATAACTGCCGTCTTTGGATTGACGGGGTCTTAGATAGTTGGCGATTTTGGCCTGAAGCAATTCATCGATGTCGTCCAGATAGTGCATCATCATGATGTACTCGGATGGGATCGTGCAGTCGGCTTCCAGTTCGAATACCCAATAGCCGTCTTGATCCTGCAAGCTTAATAATTTGTCCTGCGCTTTGCTAATGGCGCGATTGAGGTTGTCGGCATAGCTATTAACAGTATTCGATGAGCTCGAAACAGTGCCGGTGTTTATCTCTGAATGGGTTTCATTAAACATAAGTTACGTCCTTAAAGTTCTGTATTGGCTTTTGAGGATGGTGTTGAATATGTCCAGTCGGGCGTTTTGAGCTCGCGACTTGTTAGGTTGAAAAGTAAGCTAAGCATAGTGTTGCTGCGTCCAGTCAATCGAGTCGCAAGAATAGTCGCTTTAACGCTGTTGCGAGTGATTTTGACTTGATCGGAATTGTTGAAGTCCAGGTTTTGCTTGATCTTTTTTAAGGTCAAAACGGCCATGCCCAATGCCCAAAGACAGAAGTTGCGGATGCCGGTTTCATGAGTAGGCAGCAGCAGCGTGTATTTCAGGGCGTTATGCAAATGGCCGTGAGCGATGCTGATCAAGTGTTCCAGGCCTAAGCTGAAATTGTCTGAATGGGTTTCCGGGGTCAGGTTTTTAAGATCGAACCCGGTTTCGGTAAAAATATCCTGCGGCAGCCAGCACACGCCGCGTTCGGCGTCATCCCAAATATCTTTTAATATGTTGGTCATTTGCAGACCTTGACCGAAAGACACCGACAGGCTAAGCAGTTGGTCTTTGTGCTTCGCGATTTCCGGTGAGTAATGGCAAAAAAGCTTGGCCAGCATTTCTCCGACGCAACCGGCAACGTAATAGCAGTATCTGTCCATGTCGGCGAGCGTTGCCAGGCCGCCATGCAGATCTTGGGCCTGGAAGATAGGCATGCCCTCAGCCATGGTTTCCACGCAGCAAGCCAGAGCCTCGATTTGTTCAGGTTCAAATTTATGCGTGATTTGAATAACCCTGGGCAAAACATGAATCAAGGTGTGTTCGGCAGGAATGGTTTGCTCTGAAAGCAGCGGTGCAAGGTCTACTGCAAATGGCTCTGAATTGTTGCCGGTTTTTACGACATTAATAAACTCCGAGCAAAAATATTTTTTTTGTGCGGGAGATAGGGACACTTCATCTTCTATGGTGTCGACAATCCGGCATAACAGATAAGCGTTGGCTACTGCGCCGTATAGTTTTTCCGGCAACTGAGGAATGGTCAGCGCAAATGTTCTGGAAACGCCTTCAAGTAATAGAGCCTGAAATTGATCGTCAGATAATTTGCTGAGTGATTTTGGGTTATCCAGGGATATTTGAGTGTCACTCATGGCGTTTTTGATGTCGACCTGCACGGTTAATTTAAGTTAATAAGTGGCAATAATAGACTGTTTGTTGGTATTTTGCAAAGCAATGTTGTTTTGTTGCAAATATGTGAATTCTGCGGTTTTAGAAGGTGACTAATGGTGTGTAAAAATAAGCAGTTAGCGGTAATTTTTTGGGTTTTTTACTGAGGGCGTGAGGGTGAGATCGGTGCCATCTATTTGGGCGCGCGCACTATAAAACTGGAGTCGTCAGTTAAAAGATAGTATTCTACTCAACAATAGATAAGCGCTTGTATTATATAAGCAGGCTCGTTGATATTCGTTGGTTCCTGCGTTAAAAAATAGCAGGCGGTTGTGGTTTAGTGAATATTATCCGTGTGTTGCTTTATTGGTACAGTTTTTGTCGTTCCTTAGTGTGTGTGGTTTTCAGGACGGTCATTTTATGTGAGCGTCATTAAGTTTAAAGTTTTTTTGGAGGGTTTGCTTGTGGGAGTTCCTTTACGTCAGCAGTTGACTGTAGGTAGTTATTTGATTAAGCAGAAGTTGAAAGGGGTTAAGAAATATCCTTTGGTGCTGATGCTTGAACCGTTGTTTCGTTGCAATTTGGCCTGTGCGGGCTGTGGTAAAATCGATTACTCCGATGATATTCTCGATAAGCGTCTTTCATTTGAAGAATGCATGCAGGCTGTAGACGAATGCGATGCACCCATGGTGTCGATTCCGGGAGGAGAGCCGCTTATTCATAAAGAAATGCCGCAAATTGTCGAAGGGATCATTGCGCGTAAGAAATTTGTTTATCTGTGTACCAATGCGCTGCTGTTGAAAAAGAGAATCGACGATTATAAACCATCCCCTTATCTGACTTTTTCAATCCATTTGGATGGCATGCAGGAAAGGCACGATACATCTGTGTGCCAGGAAGGTGTTTTCGAGCGAGCTGTTGAAGCCATTAAAGTGGCATTGGAAAAAGGCTTTAGGGTGACCGTTAATTGCACGCTGTTTCAAGGTGAAAACGCCGAGGAAGTTGCTGCTTTTCTGGATTATGCAATGGAGCTTGGCGTTGAAGGCGTGACTATTGCCCCCGGTTTCAGTTATGAGCATGCGCCCCAGCAGGATGTATTTATTAAAGGCAGCGATGTTAAGGATTTATTTCGGGGCATTTTTAAAATCGGTAAAAAACGCAACTGGAAATTAAATCATTCGGCGCTATACCTGGATTTCCTGGCAGGCAATCAAAACTACGATTGTACGCCATGGGGCAATCCGACCCGTAACGTGTTCGGCTGGCAAAAACCCTGTTACCTGTTGGCGGATGAAGGATATGTTTCAACTTTTCAGGAGCTTTTAGATACTACGCCTTGGGATAAATACGGCACGGTTAATAATCCTAAATGCGCAAGCTGCATGGCGCATTGCGGTTATGAGGCGACGGCTGTTGAAGATTTGTTAAGCCATCCGTTGAAGGCGTTATGGACGGCAATTAGAGGTCCAAAAACCGAGGGTGCAATGGTGCCGGAGGCTACGCCTGAGTACGCAAAAGAAAAGTTGTCGTCAACTATTGCAGGAATTCCTGTAAGAGTGGAAATTGTCGATTAAAATTTATTTAGGTTAAAGGCTAAAGGCGGCGGTTTTTAGCCCTTGGTCTTTTGTCTGATTTAAATTTTTTTTCCGGGGTTTTTTAATTATGGTTTTAAAAAATATGAAGTTGGCGTTCGTTTTTATGTTCCTTTTATTTGGGACAGTGAATGCTTTTGCCGCGGATGAAGGCGGTGCAACGGCAAGACAAGTCGTAGAGAAGTTTCAGTCCGACCTTATTGCTGTCATGAAGGATGGTAAGAAATTAGGCTATGCTGGACGATATGAAAAACTGAAGGATCCTGTTTCCAACAGCCACGAGCTGACAAAAATCGCCCGTATTGTGGTCGGTAAAGAGTGGGAAAAGTTATCCGAAGAGCAACAGCAAAAGCTGGCTGATGTGTTCAGTCGCTTGAGTATTGCTTCTTATGCGCACAACTTTAAAGATTATTCGGGAGAATCATTTGTATTTGATTCGGAAGAAGAAACAACGAGAGGCGGCGTTGTCGTGCATTCGCACTTTGTTGTGCCTGACGACAAGCCCGTTAAGTTCGATTACATGCTAAAAGAGAAGGGCAATAGCTGGCGAATTATTAACATCATCGCCAATGGTGTAAGCGATTTGGCCTTGAAAAGGTCGGAATACACCACTATTCTACAGCGCGAAGGCTTTGACGCTTTAATAACCAAGATCAATGAAAAAATTGACAATTACTCAAAACAGTAGGTTTTATGCCAATGAACAGACTACACAACGGCAATCGTAGCGTTAAAATGAAACAAACATTTTCAGGTCTGCTGATCGGAGCCGCCATTGCTCTGAGCGGCTGTGCAACAACAGGCGTTGTCGAACAGCCAACTGTAGCAAACAAGGCCGATCCTTATGAGAACTTTAACAGGAAAATGTTTGGTTTTAACGATCGCGTTGATAATTATGTCGCTGAGCCTATTTCAAATGCCTATAAATGGATAACCCCGCAGTTCATGCAAACGGGGGTTTTTAACTTTTTTAATAACCTGAAAAACGTCAATGTGGTTATCAACGATGTTTTACAGGCTAAATTTTCACAAAGCGCTGAAGATACCGGACGGTTTGCCATCAATTCCACAGTAGGTTTGGGAGGGCTGTTTGATGTAGCCAAGCACGTAGGGCTGGAGCAAAACGAGGAAGATTTTGATCAGACTCTTGCGGTATGGGGAGTGCCGCAGGGTTCTTATCTGGTGCTGCCTCTTCTCGGGCCGTCAACTTCGCGCGGCATTCCGGGTGCGATATTCGATACGGCGGCAAACCCCGCCAGTTACATAGGCATGCCTGTGCAGCTGGTATCGATGCTGAATACACGAGCCAGCGCGGAAGGCGCATTGAAATTTATTGATGAAGCCGCCTTGGATCCTTATGTATTTACGCGGGAATCTTTTTTGCAATGGCGTAACAATCTGGCTACGGATGGCAAGGCGGAGGCGACTGATGTCGACGGTCTTGACGACGAAGCGCCTGAGGGAGATAAAGGTGCCGCTTCAGGTCACGGTTCGTCCGACGATGCCGGCAACAAGGCGGGTTTTGCGCTGAGCATGGATGCAGATACGAAAGACTTAGTACAAGCTCGATATTCATTCAGCAGCGTCGCTCAATCATTTGATAACACCGCCAAATCGTTTGAAGATGCCGGCGCTAAAGTGGATAAATTGAAAAAATCAAAAAGCCGCAGGTAAGGAAGGAGAAGGGGGCAAGGCTAAAGGCAAAAAGCGGTCGTAAGTCCGATTTTTCGTCTTTTGCCCTTCGCCTCTTTAATAATGCAATAAAGAATGGACTTCGTAATTTTCCAGCCTTTCTCTCCCTTCCAGGAAATCCAGTTCCACCACAAACGCGCACGCTTCTACCTTTGCGCCCAGTTGTTCGACTAATTCACAACTTGCTTTTGCCGTTCCGCCGGTAGCCAACAGGTCGTCAATTAACAGCACACGATCATTCGCATCAAAGGCGTCGATATGGGCTTCCAGCGTGGCTGAGCCGTATTCAAGGTCATACGACACGCTTTGTACGTCATAAGGTAGTTTGCCCGGTTTTCTCAGCGGTATAAATGGCAGTCCTAATTCCCAGGCGACCAAAGAACCGAAGATAAAGCCGCGCGCTTCCATGCCGGCAACAGCGGTAATATTTCTGCCTAAAAAAGGCTGCAATAATTGATGGACGGCAAGTCTCAAGGTGGCGGGATCTTTTACCAGCGGCGTAATATCCTTGAAGATAATGCCGGGTTTTGGAAAGTCGGGGATGTCGCGGATTTTATCTCTTAATCTATTCATTATTGTGTATTATTTTATATAGGTAGGAATTTCAGGTTAGGTAAAACGGCTTTGTCGATTGTTTTATTTTAGCATTAAAAACATAGCGGAATGGTTGAGAAACAGGCTTATAAATATCCTCTGCTTTAAATGCGCTAGTCCTGAAATATCGGTTTGATTGCTTTATACTTGACTCATCGGGAGCGACCGTCTTAGTAACTGAGGCTGTGACCGATGAGGCGCGCACGGTACGCCCTGCTGCGGATATTTTTATGCGGTGAACACGAACGATTTTCGGACAATGATTCGCTCTAATCAATGGGCTATTTTTTTCGCGGCTGAAATGGACAGTGCGTAACAGTACATTGCTAATGTAAGCGGGATGTTTAATGTAATGATGAATATCAGTCAGCTGATCCGTTTCATAACCGTTGATCCGGTAAACTTAAGCCTTAAAGGCAAGCTCCTATCTGTTATTTCGAGTTTCAGCGCCATTTTAATTATGGCGCTGGTTACGCAGAAATTAAGTACCGGCGCTGCTTATCCGATTATCGTCGCCTCCATGGGCGCTTCCGCAGTTATTTTATTTATTCTTCCTAACAGCCCGTTGGCGCAGCCGTGGTCATTTTTTGGCGGACAATTGATATCCGCTATGGTCGGCGTTGCTTGCGCTCATTGGTTTACCGATATTGCTGTAGCATCGGCCTGCGCGGTTGGCGGCAGCATTTTTGCGATGCTGTTGCTGCGTTGCCTGCATCCTCCCGGCGCTGCGACAGCAATTACCCCCATTCTGGCCGTCGACCCTATGAGCGCTATCGGTTATAGTTTTGTGTTGACGCCGGTGGGCTTAAATGTGTTAGTCATGCTGGTTATGGCGATAGTGATTAACCGCTGGTTGTTGCGACATGACTATCCAATCATTGCCGCTAATAAAAGCACCGGGGTTAAACCTGCTCAGCAAACCGGCATTTCGGATCAGGATTTGAAGCTGGCGCTGGAAAACATGGATATGTTTATGGATGTTTCGGCGGGAGATCTGCGTAAATTGCTTACCGATGCAGAGGCAAGGAGTTTTAAACGCTTTAGGGGCAATATCACCTGTGCGGATATTATGATCAGGGACGTGCCGGTTGTCGAATACGGGACGGAAGTCGAAGATGCCTGGAAAATCATGCATAAGCAAAAACTCAAAGCCATGCCGGTTATTGATAGAGCCCGGCGGGTGATCGGCATCATTACCTGGAACGACTTTTTTAAATTTATTAATCTGGGCGCTTATGAAAGTTTTCAGGACAGGTTTCGGGCATTTATACGTCGTACGCCCTATGTATCGACCGATAAACCGGAATCAGTCGGCCACATGATGACTACTTCGGTTACCGTGTTGCCTGAAAGCGCCCATATTGCCGATCTTATTTCGTTGATGTCGAGCCAAGGCTATCGGCAGATTCCGATAGTGAACAGCGAAAATCGCTTGGTGGGCATGGTTTATCAGGCTAATTTAATCGCTGCGCTTTATGATGAACAAGTGTCCTCAGTCGTCAGTCAATTGTAGGGGCTGATTAAATTTTCGGCAGAAAGTTGAGTACAATACCCAGCGCGCCTGCCGGGGCGGCTTTCCGGATTTCACGGTTTTTATTTTGATTATTAGAATTTCCCTGTTGTTGATTTTTGCGTCATTACCGGTCTTTTTATTGGTGGAGCTGTTATTGCGGTTAGCCGTCCCCGGTTTGCCCGGTGTGTTAACCCTGTTGGGAACGGCAATGCTGTTAAGCGCGTTTGCTGTGCTGATAATCGCCGGATTATGGGGCGCTGTTAAAATAACCGTTCGCTCCGTTTTGGATTATTGTTCCTCTAAACAACGGGTGCAGCGGCGGTTGTGGTTTGTTCAGGCCAGGCAGGAGCAGGTCACGCGCTTGTTTTATTTTAAAGCCAGGCAAATAAAGTATTTTAATGAGCTCAGCAGAAAACGCCTGCTGAAACTGAATAACCGCAAACACATTCGCTCGTTGTCCAAAGCCATCGATAAAGACCTGCTGTCGATCAAGACAAAACTGCCGGGAAGCACTTACCAGCAACTGCAACAAGACCATGCCCGCTATCGAAACCGGCAGGACATTGATGGCTTGTTAACATTGCAGCAAAAAATCTCAGCCTTGTTTAGCGCATGACTCTTTTAAATAATATTATTAAGCTGTTTCATTCGGTCAAAGATCAAAACCTGAAATGGCAGCTGGCTAATCAGGGCGACCAGACCCAGCTCAAACATGCCCGCGTGCTGGCCGAGAAAGCCCTGGAAGCCGAATTAAAAAAGAAAAGCGTACAACTGGAACACGACATCAGCCTGCTGAGAACCAGACACGACGCTGAATTGTCGATGTTTAAAACCAAGTGTAAGCAGGATGTTAAAGACTATAAACAATACCTGGCGGCGCTGGATCAGCTTAAGTCGTCCATCCAGGCCAGTTACACCCATTTGCCCGAGGCGGTCGCCTTCACCATTCATCATCATGCGAAATATTTGCTGAATAAAATGTGGGAAGCGGAAGATTTCGAACAGAAAATGCAGCACGAGATGCAGTTAATCCGCTTTATGACTACTGTGCATGAAGATGCGCGTTTGCATCTGGAGGGCGAGACTACGGAGAACCTGCCGGAAAGAACGCTGAGTTTGATTCAGCAGAAATAAAGCGGATGTTTATTCACCACGAAGACACGAAGGACACGAAGTTTTTATCTTAGCTATTCTTAGTGATCTTCGTGTTTTCGTGGTTTTATGCTTTAACGCGTTAACCTAACTTCGCCTTCAAAAAATCAATAATCTCGGCAAACGGTATTTCCTCGTTTGCTTCAGCCGTTCTGGCCTTGTATTCAACCGTGCCGGAATCCAGGCCGCGGTCGCCAACCACGATGCAATGAGGGATGCCGATCAATTCCATGTCGGAAAACATAAACCCGGCGCGGACTTTTCTGTCATCGAATAACACATCGATTCCGGCAGCCAGCAAGTCCCGGTACAGTTTCTCTGAGGCTTCTTTCAGGCGTTCCGATTTGTGCATGTTCATCGGGCACAGCGCCACCTGGAACGGCGCAAGATTGGTCGGCCAGATGATGCCTTTGTCGTCATGATTCTGTTCGATCGCGGCGGCGACCACGCGGGAAATGCCGATGCCGTAACAACCCATGGTCATGATCTGGTTCTTGCCGCCTTCGTTGATCACACCGGCTTTCATGGCTTCGCTGTATTTGGTACCCAGCTGGAAGATATGGCCGACCTCAATGCCGCGAGCCAAGGTGATTTGACCTTTGCCGTCCGGGCTGGGGTCGCCTTCAACCACCATGCGCAGGTCGGCAACATGATCAGGAACAGGTAAGTCGCGTTCCCAGTTGACGCCTTGATAATGTTTGCCGTCCTGGTTCGCGCCGCAAACGAAATCGGACATCAAGGTCACGCTACGGTCGGCGATGATCTTGATGTTCAAGCCTATCGGGCCGATGGAACCGGGTTTGCAGTTGCAGGCGCCGAGGACTTGCTCATCGCCGGCGAATTCAAGCGGGGAGGCGATGCCGTCGATTTTTATCGCTTTAATATCATTAAGGTTATGGTCGCCTCTTAGCAGCAGGGCTACCAGCGTGTCTTCTTCGCCTTTAACGATCAGCGTCTTAAGGCATTGGGTAGCGGGTATGTTTAAAAATCCGCAGACTTCTTCAATACTGTGCTGGTTGGGCGTATCGATCAGCGTCATTGGCTCGGTAGCCGCTCCGCGAGTACCGGCAGGCGCGACAGCTTCGGCTTTTTCGACATTGGCCGCATATTCGCTGTCGGTCGAGAACGCAATCGCATCTTCGCCGGAATCGGCCAACACGTGGAATTCATGCGATACCGCACCGCCGATAGAGCCGGAATCGGCGATGACCGCGCGAAATTTCAATCCCAAATGGTTAAAGATATTGGTATAAGCCTGATACATCGCTTCGTAGGTGACCTGCAACGATTCATGATCCAAATGAAAGGAATAAGCGTCTTTCATGATAAATTCGCGCGAACGCATCACACCGAAGCGGGGACGGATTTCATCGCGGAACTTGGATTGAATCTGGTAATAAGTGATCGGCAGTTGCTTGTAGCTTTTGATCTCGTTGCGTGCCAGATCGGTGATGATCTCTTCGTGCGTGGGGCCCAGGCAAAAATCGCGGTCATGACGATCTTTTAATCGCGCCAGTTCGGGACCGTATTGTTCCCAGCGCCCGGTTTCCTGCCACAGTTCGGCCGGTTGCAGGCCGGGCATTAGCACTTCCAGCGCACCGGTTTTTTCCATTTCTTCGCGGGTGATTTTCTCGACCTTGCGCATGACCCGCAGTCCCAAGGGTAACCAGCTGTAAAGACCGGCGGCCAGTTTGCGGATCAGGCCTGCGCGGATCATCAGTTGATGGCTGGCTATTTCAGCATCGGCCGGAGTTTCTTTAACGGTATTGAGCGGGAATTGAGTAGTACGCATTATGTTTTAAGGAGCTGGACAATAAAAACCGCTATTTTACCGATTTAATGCCGGTTTAGTCATCCCGTTATCATCATCGCTTAACACCCAGCAGCTTAACGGAAATGTCCAACACGTCATTCCGGTAGGGATGGCCGGGATCCGGGAGCCAAGGATGGTACATCCATGCGCTCCGGATACCGGCAGTCCATGCCGGTATGGCGCGCTATTTAAGGAAAGTGATAAGTGACAAGATCGTCATCGATACAGATCGATGGGATTTGTTTCATCCGCCCGCTGTTAAACAATAGCCGTCGGCGATTTCGGCTATGAATCCGAATACCTTGCGATTCAAGGGGTTGAAGTTAGGAGTTTTCGGGCCGGGGACAATGCTGCCGCTTCGATTGGATTCAACAATCCCGCTTTATGTTTGGCGGTTCTTAGGCTATTCTCGCTTATCGGGGTGACGCCTTGGTTTGGTAAAAAAATCGACATTTCTATCGGGCTGCCGATACCCCCTTATCTTTGATTAAGAGCAATATCAGGTTAAATCTGAAAATTACACAGTAGGAGATGGAATTGAAACAAACCGATCAAACTTTACTCGAGCAGATGCGAATTACTGACTTCGATATAGAGAATCGTAAATCGCTGCTTGCGCTGACCGACGAGGATGTCAAACGGCTGAAAGACTATCGTTCAATCATTGAAGGCAGAGTCGATGCCTTGGTGGAAACTTTTTACCAAATGCAGACCGGCGTAGCCGAAATCGCGCTGTTGATCGGCGACGCGGATACTCTGGATCGCCTGAAGAATGCGCAGCGCAGATATGTGCTCGACTTATTCAGCGGCCTGTACGATCTCGAGTATGTGAACAATCGGCTCCGGATCGGCTTGGTGCATAAACGCATTGGCGTCGAGCCGAAGCTGTATCTCGCTGCGATAAACGTGCTCAAGAGCTTGCTGCTTGAAATAATTTTCGAAACGCTCCCCGAAAAGAAAGACCGTCAGGGCATGCTTGCCGCACTCGACAAATTGCTGTTGTTCGACATAACACTGGTATTTGAAACCTATATCCGCAGCCTGGTTTCGGAAATCGAAATTTCCAAGGAAAAATCCGAGCGTTATGCCAGCGTATTGGAAGAAAAGGTCATGGAGCGCACTCATCAACTCGAAGAGTTAACCCGTGTGGATTCGCTGACAGGTTTGCTAAGCGTACGCTATTTGAACGAAACCCTGACCCGGACGCTGCGGGTCGCTCAACGGCGACGCGAACCGGTATCCATTGTTTATATGGACATTAATGAATTCAAGGCTATCAATGATACTCAGGGCCATCCGCACGGCGATCATATCTTGCGCACGGTGGGAGCCGCGATCAGGCAAATTTCCCGTGAAGAAGATTGCTGTTTTCGTTACGGCGGCGATGAATTTTGTTTAATACTGCCCAATTGCCAAGAAGAGCAGGCTAGGGAGATATACATCAATCGCCTCAACGCTGAAATCAGTCGGCGATTGGAAAATGTAACGCTGAGCGTCGGCATCGTGCAATCCGGACCGGATCAATACGGAGAGCCCGATACCTTGATCCGGCAAGCCGATGAAAAAATGTATGAGGCTAAGAAAGCGTCTAAAACCGACCACGGGATAGAAGGCGCGGTTGATGTCGACAAGCCTGTCTGAGGTTGGCCGGTATTTTATTTAACCCTGCTTGCTTCAAGGGCTCGCCAGGAGTCGGCTTGGACTTGATCGTAGACGTACGCTAAGCTAACCGACCTACATTGTACGGAACTCGGGCTTCGTGATCGTTGTCCGGCAAGCATTGACCATGAATTACACATTTAAAGAGGTATTTATATGCAAACATTAAAAAAACAATTAAAACAAAATCGGACTTTGATTTTATTCGGCATTCTACTTTCTGTTTATCATCCGGCAATGGCAAAAACAGACCTTGAAGCTCAAGAAAAGTATCTTAGAGCGCGGGTCAATAGCAGTCAGCAAAATACGGATCACTCCGCGCATGTAAACCCCGTCGATAAGAGTCTGGAGTTTCATGGCGTTTTTTACGGTTATCTCCCGTGCAACGATTGCAATGGAATTAAAACGACGCTGTCTTTAAAACAAAATAACAATTATCTGCTGGTGACTCAGCCGGCAAGAGACTCCTCAAGGGAGTTTTATGAAAAAGGCAAATATAGCTGGGATGATGAAAAGCGTACCGTTGTTTTAACGCCGCGTAACGAACCCAACACACGACAATATCATATTGAAAATGATGGGACGCTCATTCAGCTTAACAGCGATGGCGCGAAGATGCCAAGCGAGCTGGAGGAACGCTACACTTTACGCAGAAGCGATACGGTAAAGTCGCGCGAGGTACATATTCACTAAAGGATAGGGTCGGTAGTAACTTCCCGAAACATAACTCATCGTTCCCACGCTCTGCGCTCGTCATCCCGGAAATAGTTATCCCGCGCCATGCCCGTCCTGAGCGTAGCCGAAGGGGTAACTTTCGAATCAAGCCGGATTGGGCATGTTGCTCGATTCGAAACGTCCCATCTGTGTCAAAACGTTGCAGATTAGACCTTCCAGGTTTTAAAAACCTGGAAGGTCTGCATAGCGCATCATTGAAAGTCAGCAGGTTACAGCTGTGCATTCGCCCCGATCATAACGTTTGCCGGCATTGAAGCATTAAACGTGCGGACCGATTAAATAACCGGCCCCGTCGGTGTTTTTTCTTTAACGAGCAACATGCCCGGTCCGTCTGTAGCGATTAATCCGCAAGTGTAGCGTCCAATAGCATGGCATCGGACACTATTTTTGCAATATCAAGTTCTGTGACCTTATGATAGAAACTGCCATTAGGCGCGGCTTTTACTACGGCGCCGTCCACGCAATGCCCAAAACAGCAACTCGCCTCCACTTTGACATCATAGCCTCCCGCTGCGATCTCTAGCTGTTGCAATAATTTTTCACCGCCACGCGCACCGCACGATGGATGATTCAAGGAATAACGGTAATTAGTGCAAACGAGAAGCGTCACTTTAGACATAACCTTGCGTCCTGGAAATTGATAGCGGTTGATTACTTGCTCCCAGCGGGACCGGGTTCTCCCTGTTCCGCGTATACATTATCTTCCTGAACCGGCGTTTCGGCTTCTTCTCTACTCTCGGCCTTGAACAGTTCGCAAATAAGCTCAATTTCAGCCGTGAATTGAGGTATCACAGGAATTTTCCAGGCTTTTCCTGCGATACGGGATAGTAAGTTATTCAACCAAATCCGGTTTGATCGGGCTTGTTCAATGATTAGGCTGTGGCCCGCCTCATCGCTAACAACGGTGAAATTTTCCAGCCAAACTTCAATTGTTTCGGATTCGCCGAGGAGCTGAATTTGCACGTATGATTTTCGGGCTTCAAGATCAAAACTAAAATCCACTAATTCCGCAATGCCCTTAAGTATTATATTGGCCACCCATATAATCAGCCTATTGGGCGTCCATTTTATTGCCATTTTTATTAAACCGGTTTTAAAGTTCATTTTTATCCTTTATCAATGAGCTGATAAGCGCTCTAACCTTATTGCTATTTGCTTGGGTCGTTAAGCGCGCATCAAAAAAAGTCACCAAATTACCTGCTTAATTCTATTTTGTCAGCAAAATTCGCCGGAGCGTTAAGTTAAACCACCGGTTGCGGGCGTGGGGTTAGAAATCACAGGGAGCAGTAACTGTTCCCTGTGATTCATAAGTTTGTGCCTGAAAAATAAATCAATGAAGTCAAAAACCAGCGTCATTGCCCATTCAGCCCTATTTTAAGATAGGGTCGGTAATAACTTCCCGAAACATAACTCATCGTTTCCATGCTCTGCGCTCAGCGTTATACACAAGTGTGTTTCAGAGTCGTCATACCGGCATGGATGCCGGTATCCAGCGCCATGGACGGTAACTTGGTGACTCTACAGGTACTTGAGGAATACGAAGCGTCACCTCCCTGTGCCTGGGTTCCGGCATCCCTGCCAGAACGACGGCGTCTCGCAGAGATTTGTGTATAAAGACGAGCGCGCCGCGTGGGAATGCCTTCAAGGCGCGCTGCGCCGCGAATCATGGGCAACGTCTGCGTATACGGGACGCAGCGCGTCCAGCACTGCATTCCCACGTAGCACGTGGGAACGAGGTGTACTTGAGTATTTGTGTATAACGACGAGTGCTCTGCGTGGGAATGTAGCCTGAACCGCTCTGCGGTTCGGGGCGCTGGAGAGCGTCCTGACTGGATTACCACGCAGAGCGTGGCAACCCTAAGCGGAAGTTATTATTGATGGCGTCCTTATGGGCAAGTCCGCCGGGCTACGGCAAGGGTATGATGCAAGAATGACGGACGTCGTCAGTACCAAAACCCGCCTAAATGTCGGCGCGGTTTCCTGATTGATTTTTGATAATGGACGGGTACGGAAAATCTGTCGTGGTTTGAATGCGTCAAAGCCTGTTGCGAGTTTTTTTTCAAACTTAATAAGCGTTTTATTCTTTCCTCGGTATCCGGGTGCGTCCTGAGGACGGATGGAATCGATCCTCTATGACCTCGACCCAACAGCATGTCGAAAACCGAGGACTCATAGACCTCCAGTTTAGTTAATGCCATTGCCAGACCTTCGGGATCGCCCGTTAATAAAACGGCTTGGCGATCGGCATCAAACTCCTTCATTCGCGATAATGACAGTTGCAGGAAACCCATAATGGTTGGCGCTACAATCAGCACGCCTAATGCAAACCAGGAAATCGTCACCAAGCCCAGAAAATACAGCGGCAGGTTTAAAAAAATCAACAAAAAACCAGTCAAAGACAAGGTGTGGGTGATTCGGTTGAGGACATCGGCATAAGTCATCACCCGCACATCATTATGCTGGATATGACTGATTTCGTGTGCCAGTACGGCAATAATCTCCCTCATGCTCAGTGTATTCAGCAACGAATCACTAAGACCGATTGCCGGATTTACCGACGTACCTACCGAGAAGGCATTCATAAGTTGACTGGGCAGGTAGTAAAGTTCGGGCGGCGCAGCTAAGTCGGCACGAGCGGCCAACTCTTGCGTTACCCGATAAAGGCCGGGCGCATCGTTTGCCGATAGCAATCTGCCGCCATACAGAGAAAAGATGAAAGCGGGCGATATGTTCGGACTGATAACCAGTATCAGAACGCCTAAAACGGCCGCCCACAAAATGCCGTCTACCCCGGCCAAAATAAAACCGACTAATGCCAAAATGCCGCCCATGCAAAGAAAAAGCGCCAACGTGTGAACGAAGTTTTTTAGCTTGCGGTTAAATTCCGTCATCAGGAATCTTTTGCTGAAAGCGCTTCGGCATTACGCTTAACCAAGCTATCAATAACGGCGCTTAATGAACCTTTGGTTTGAATTTCGTCATTAAAAGTCGAGCGGTAATTCGTCACCAGGCTCACGCCATCAATCATAATATCGTAGACTTTCCATTCGCCTTTAGTCAGGAACATCCGGTAATTGACGTCGACAGGTTGCAGGCCGGGTTGCAGAATCTCTGTTTTTACGGTGACTTTTGTGGATTCATGGGACATTTCAAGCGGCATGAAACGCATGGTCCAGTCATTATATTCTACAAACGCCCTGGAATAGGTTCTTACGATCAGGGTTTGGAACTCATGTTTAAAACGCTCCTGTTCCCCGGCCGTTGCCGTTTTCCAGTGTTTCCCCAGAACTAACGGTGCGATTTTGTTGAAATCGGTATGCAAGGAAATAACGCCGTCAACGAATTGCGTAACTTGCGCGAAATTCCTGGTAAAGGATTTGTCCTTCAGTTTTTGCTGCAACTGTGCCGAGACAGTTTGGATGATTTGCTGAGGCGGTTGCAAATCATCGGCTATTACTTTGGCGGTGGGTAGTAAACCGAGTAATAGCGCAAAAAATAAACCCAATATTACGTATTGTTTAGTTCGATTTCGCATAATTATCCGGTTTTAAAATATCAATATTAAGCAATGATTGGGTTACTTGGGTTTTGCCATCTTTTCATGACTTTCAGCATGTATCATGATGTAGGCAGTTCTAACGAAGCACAAGCTGGGACGATTGCGTATTGACAAATGGCAGTCAGGATGTCTCGGCAAGCATCGGAAAGTATAGTCATCATGCCGGTTTAATAGGCCGTTGTCATTGCATGCCCCAGTTATTTACAAAAAGCCTATCAACTCAAAGGCCCGGTCGATTTCCTCAAACGTATTATAAAAATGCGGCGAAAAACGTATGCCGCCGCCGCGCAAGGCGCAAACCACGCCGTTTTCCTGCAAGTATTTATATAACGTCTCGTTGGCAAGCGTCTGGTGTTTAAAGATGACAATGCCCGATTTAAGCGGACTTTGCCGCGCCGACAATAAGATCAACTGCGGGTTCTTATCGATCGCATCCTTTACATAATCGGACTTTTCTAAAACCTGCGCTTCGACTGCGGCCATGCCGGTTTCCAACAATAAAGACAAGCTGGCGGAAAACGCATGGATGCCCAGCATATTGGGGCTGCCGCATTCAAAACGACGGGCGGCGGGGTGAATTTCCCACGGCTGGTTTTCATAATTGCGGATGTCTTTCATCATGTGCCAGCCGTATTGGGTCAGCTTTAGCTTGTCCCTGGCCTCGGGCGTGGTGTAGAAAACCCCCAAACCTTCGGGGCCGAGCATCCATTTATGACCGTCGGCCATTACAAAATCCGCCTGATAAGCCTGTACATCAAATTGCACCGCGCCCAGGCTCTGGATGGCGTCAATGCAAAACAGGATGCCGCGCCGCTTGCAGAATTCGCCGATTCTTGCCAAGTCCATACGCAGGCCCGAGGCGAATTGTATGGAACTGATGGTCAGTAAGCGGGTGTTGCCATCGACCAGCGCAAATAAAGCATCCTCCGGCGTCCCGGCGCTGTGCAGGTCGGCTTGGCGAAATTCCACGCCCTGATCGGCCAAGGATTCCCAAGGCAATCTGTTCGAGGGAAACTCCTCGTTACTGGACACAATATTATCGCCGGGCCGCCAGGTCAAACCGTAAGCGACAAAGGACAAGGCTTCCGAAGTGTTTTTAACCAGCGCAATATCGTCAGGGGAGGGGGCGTTTAACAACGTCTGTAATTGGCTGCGTAATTCGGTTTCCTTTTTCAGCCAGTCCGGATAAAAATACGAGCCGTAACGGGTGTTTTGTTCGGCAAACTTGATTACCGCTGCGCCGGTTCTTTTAGGCCAGGGGCCTACGGCGGCATGGTTGAGATAAATTAATGCGTCGGTTAGCGGGAATTCAGGGTGTTTCATGGCGTCCATCAGCAGGGTAAGTTGAGATAAGCAATTTAATCACAAATGTCGGGTTCGCGACCTACAAACTGGATAGCGCGCTGTTTTAGACGGCGAATCGGAAAGCTGCATAGTACGAGCAGTCAGCTTTTTTGCAAGTCCGTTGATAATTTAACTGTGGGAGCGGCTTTAGCCGCGATTGTCGCGGCTAAAGCCGCTCCCACATCATTGCCATGCTTAAATCGTCGTGGGTGGGTTAGGGGCTGGAGGGCAAGGCACCTATTTTTCCGCGATCAATCCAAGCGGTATCCGGTTTAAAGGGCAGGTCGCAGCCATTGTGGGTATCACAACAGATTGCCGATTTCTTCGCCGGCTTCACACAGGGTTGATAAATTTCAGCGGGGCTTGCGAATCGCAGGTAATCCAGGCCTTCCGCTTATGTATTCGGCTTGATGTTTAAGCGCTGAATCTGTCCGTTAATAGCAGTATAATTATTCGATCAGGTAATAACGTGATCGATTGCTCGGCTCAGCACTATTCACCCTCGTTCAGAAACAATTTAGGAAAGTCTTTATGATCGGATACATAACCATTGGAACCAACAATTACGAACGCGCCGCGGATTTTTACGACGCGCTGCTCGCCGAATTCGGCGCAAAGCGCATCAAGGAAACAGATCGATTTATTGTCTGGGGAACGGGGACTAAAACGGCTTTAAGCATCGTCAAGCCTTTCAATGGCAATCCGGCAACCGTCGGCAATGGCGTCATGGTGGCGTTTGCCGCGGATAGCGCTGAACAAGTCAATGCCGTTTACGAAAAGGCCTTGAAGTTGGGGGCGACTGATGAAGGCGCACCCTATCCAAGCGGCGACACCGGTTTTTACTGCGGCTATTTCAGTGATCTTGACGGCAACAAACTTAACGCATTTTTTATTGGCTAGTTTGTAGAAAAAGCGCCTATTAACGTTCCCTCGCCGGAGCGATTGCATTGGATAGCGTGTCTTGATTGGCGGTTTGCAAAAGCGAAATCGCACTACCCATGCTACGACTTTACGTATTTATCGATTTAAAAAGGATCTGCCTCTGATGTATACGCGGAAAATAATTTTATAAAACAATAGATTATTTTATATTTTGCGCAATCAATATCTGCAACCTAGCCGGAAAGTCGTCATGCTGGCAGGGATGCCGGCATCCTTGTCGGAACGACGAACTTGGGAAATTTGTGGGGATGCATCAGGATCTGCCTACCTTCTCGGCACAAATGGCTTCGCGCAAAATATCCACTGCTTCCCGACAGCCCAATACGCTAATCGGCGGAACATAAGTACGGTGAAAAAATAGGTGGCTCCCAATGTGTAATCTCGGCGATACTGCCTGCGAATGTCAATCGTAAACAGTTTGCCCGATGCGGTTCCATAACAATAATCGATAATAAGGAACAAAATGAATAAGAAAAATTTAGTGTTTATCATGGCCTTATGCTTTGGCTTATCGGCATGTGGCGGCGAGAAGGATAATGGATACCCAGTTAAATCAGCTTACATTAATAACTGTATAAAGCAGGAGAGTTCCACGCGCTCTGCGGAACAAGCTAAATCCTACTGTGATTGCGCGGCTGATTCAGTGTTTAGCAATAGCGATATTTCCGATGAAACAAAAAACCTGATGCCGACTATGAGCGATAAGGACAGTAAGATCCATAAACAAAGTGACATTGCAACGGTCAGGGGGCTGCTGATGTCCTGCTACACCAAAAAGTTTTATAAAAAGTAAACCTGAAAAAACGACCTGATTAGTAAGCTAGCTGAAACATCTTCATAATCAGGAAAAACGATGTTGCTCAGTGGATTCGAAAAACACGAAAATAGTTAAAACATATCAGAACGTTGCCAGGTAGACCTGCTTCTTGCGCAACGCCAGGCCAGGGACTATCGGAATGACGACACATCCCGTAAATACTTGTGTAACACGAAGTTTCACCTCCCTGTGCCTGGGTTCCGGCATAACCCACAGGGATGTGGGGAATGCAGATATTGCAGGAGCAAATATCTGTCCCTGCCGGAACGACGGCATCCCACAGACTTGGGTGCATGACGAAAGGAGCTTGTCTTGGGAGTCTGTGAATGATGCCGGGTATCACGCCGTCAGCGAGAAACCTACAGCGGATGTTTTTTTCGTGCCTTTCGTGCTTTTCGTGGACAATGCGTAACATCAGGTATTAACAAACAACAGGAACAAAGCCTTATGTCTACATGGTTAGCCTCATCCTTTTTATCGAAACATAGAATTATTGCCAAACCCGGATTTAACCGCTGGCTGGTCGCCCCGGCTGCATTGGCGGTGCATCTTTGTATCGGCCAAGTTTACGCATTCAGTGTTTTTAATCTGCCGTTGACCAAGGTACTGGGCGTGACCGAGTCGTTGCCGGAAGACTGGAAGTTGACCACTTTGGGCTGGATATTCAGTTTGGCTATTGTGTTTTTAGGGTTGTCGGCTGCATTTGCCGGTAAATGGCTGGAAAAAGTCGGGCCGCGCGTCACTATGTTTTGCTCGGCGCTTTGCTTTAGCGGCGGCTTTTTTATCGCGGCGGCGGGAATACAATTGCATGCAATCTGGCTGCTGTATTTGGGTTACGGCGTGTTGGGCGGTATCGGCTTGGGGCTGGGTTATGTGTCGCCGGTTTCGACGCTGATCAAATGGTTTCCCGATCGGCGCGGCATGGCGACGGGGCTTGCGATTATGGGCTTTGGCGGCGGCGCAATGATCGGCGCGCCGTTAGGCGTGTTTTTAATGAAGCATTTTGCGTCGGCGACATCGGCTGGCGTTGCCGAAACTTTTATGACTATGGGCAGTATTTACCTGGTTTTCATGATGATCGGCGCGTTCAGTATCCGTTTGCCGGCAGAGGGCTGGTTGCCGGTTAATTTTCAGCCGGATACGCGTAACAGCAAGTTGATCACGGACAAGCATGTCCACGTCGAACAAGTGCTTAAAACGCCGCAGTTTTATCTGTTATGGCTGGTGTTATGCCTGAATGTGACGGCCGGAATCGGCGTGCTCGGTCAGGCTTCGGCGATGAGCCAGGAGATGTTTAAGGACCAGATTACGCCCGAAAAGGCCGCCGCGTTTGTCGGCATGCTGAGTTTCTTCAACATGGGCGGGCGTTTTTTTTGGTCGACGCTGTCCGATTACCTGGGCAGGAAAAGTACCTATTTCACCTTTTTCATGCTGGGCTGTGTGCTGTATTCGATTGTGCCTTATACCGGACGCATGAATAATGTGGCGCTGTTCATGGGCTGTTACGCGGTGATTATGAGTATGTACGGCGGCGGTTTTTCGACCATTCCGGCTTATCTGGCCGATATTTTCGGCACTAGGTACGTCGGCGCCATTCATGGCCGGTTACTGACCGCCTGGGCTACTGCGGGCGTTGCAGGCCCGGTGCTGGTTAATTATCTGAGGGAAAGTCAAATCGCGCAGGGCGTACCCAAAGCCGATGCCTACAATATGACCATGCAGATCATGGCCGGATTATTGGTGGTGGGATTTTTTTGTAACCTGGGCATCAAGGCCGTCGATGAAAAGCATCATCTCAAGCATGATGACGTAAATGGTCAGTTTGATGCTGCGTAAATGAAATTATGCAGGGACTAGCGTGCGTTGATAGTGAGAACATCTGTCAAAAACAGGCTGCGGCAATCTGTTTGCCCGTAGGCCATTAAAAATGTGATTCAACAGTATTGACCTCTGCCATTACCCCCTCATTTCATCTCTCCAGAAAATATCAAGTTTTTGTAGATTTCTTTCCCGGCAAGCTTGCCAATTTTTCTTGTTTTTTTATTTGAGTTAACAATAAGCCCTATTTTTCAAGATAAGGGCAGGGCTATGCGTTATTTTTATTATGTCTGTTGGATCATCGAACTATTGGCGGGAATTGGACTTTTTATAATTTCGTTTCTGCTGCAAAACGAAGTATTGCAAGCATTCATGAGTAGCGCAGCATTAGCGTTATTTTTAGCTGTTGTCTTTGAAGCGGCTAAGGCGACGGCTATAGTCTGGCATCGCTATTTTGTCAGTTTGGATTGTGCGTCTTATCCCGATTCGATTCGCATGACTTCTTTTTTGTTCAGGCTGGGCTTGCTGGGGTTATCGATGCTGTGTTCGGTCATTTACCTATCCAGCCATTTAGACCGGCCCTACCTCAAACAAATACAAGCGGAAGAAATCGGCCGGCACGAATCGATTGCCCGGCAGCGTATGGCTGAAGCAAGGCAGGAACAAGAGCAGTTGCGCATAAACCTGCAAGCGAAACAAAAAGAGGAGCTGGAAACTAAGCGACTGTTAAATCAGCAGCAGGCTTTATCGTTGGAGCAGGCTTTAAAAGATGAAATGAACAATGTTGTCAGCGGCGTTTTTCAAGGGCCGAGATATACAGAAATAAACAAGCGCTTGGAACAGGCTTATGCCCGGAACGTGCAGGATATGAACGCTATTAAGGCGCAGCAATTTAAGGATCAACAGGATTTAGAGCAACTGCTGCATCAGCAAAGGCAGGCATTGGAATCAGAAACCCAGCAGCAATTGGCAACAAGCCGAGAGGCTATTTTAAATAAGGACTACGCCAAGGATGAGCGAGTTAATCACCCTATGGTCGTGGCGTTTTTAAAAGTGACTGCGTCGGTATTTAATTGGCAATTGGAGCCGTTACAGTTTGTTTTTATCTTTTCCGTTTTAACTAGCGTATTGATGGAGCTGGGGATTTTACTGTCATTCGATACCGTCACTTTATCGATTCATTCATTAATGGTGAAGCAACAGGAGCATGAAATCGATAAAGAGGTATTAAAGGCGAATATGCAGGCAAAAAAAGCTTCGGAAGATATTAAGCATGAAGCGGATATGGAGCTGATTAAAAAATCGGCGCTGCGTGCAACGGATAAAGCAAAAGCTTATTTTGAAGAACCCGGATTTTATTAACTGCTGTTACGCACGAGTGGAATTGCTCCGGTTTGCTGCGCGTCGGCAGCGATCCTCGACAAAAGCGAGGAGCGCAGGACAAATCGGCAGGATAGCCGATTTACAGGCATGGCATCCGTCAGTGTTATGACGTAATGGTATTGAGTAGGAGCGGGCCATGCCCGCGATGGAAGTGCTAAAGCCTTCTCATCGCGGGCATGGCCCGCTCCTACAGCGATTTATCGAGAATAAATGAATTATTTTTTGTGTCAGGGCTATTCAGTCTTTGACCACTTCCACACCTTTCAACCGCCGTTTTTAGCTTGCTAATGGCAAGCTTGCCACATCTATAGTTTTGATCAAGTTATGTAAACATTGCCACCGAATCATTTAACAAAGGATTAGAGCAATGAAAGAGCAAAACGAACACCAACACACCCCCGATTTTTTGCCTTATGAGGCAATCAACCATAGCCGGAAAAACGAGATGGCGGTGGACAGCGCGTTTAAAAAACACCAAGGCAAGTCGGGTCTGGTTTTATTCAATAGGGAAGAGCATAAGCGGGTAAGGCAATACATTATGGACGAGCTTGATAAAGGCTTTGACTTTCGCCAAAAAGCGCTCGCGATTACCTTGGAAACCAAACTGCAAACCATAGAAGAGTCTTGCAACCATATTTTAATTACGGGAAAAACCTACCTAAGAAAACAAAGAGCGGAGTTTTTTGCCAAGGAGCTGATGGATTTGAAACAGAATATGGATGAAATGGTTGACGCTTTCGCAATCAGGATCGATGAACGTCTGATACGCGTGGAAAAGTATCAAAGCCCGTTAATCCGGCAACGGGAAAAAGCGCGCCTGGAAAAATCGGTCGGCGACTTTCTGGATACCCTGGATCAACTGGTAGGGGATTTTATAAACATCGTTAATGAAAGCGTACATCGATAGGGAGGCGCTATGAAAACAATAAAAATTGTCTTGACGATGCTTTGTTTATTACATGCTCAGGCAGGCTATGCCGATTGGTGTGATGGCCGTAAATTCATGGTCATGGCTATGCCGATGTCGGAGCGCGTGTTAAAGGCGGGAGAAAGCTTGCAGCAATTGCAGCAGTCATTGAGCGAAGAAGCCGGTCGCTTGCAGCTGGATATAAAACAAAACAGTCTATCGGTTAAAAACGCCTTATCGGCTGAGCTTAATGTATTAAAACGCCAGACCGCTGAGTTATGCGAGCAAGGTCAGTCGGGCAATTTCCCGTTGCAATATCAGGGTTTGCCCTTGGCTGATCGTTTAGAGTTTCGCGCCCAGATAGCATTAAATTTAAATTTATTAGCCGCTCAGCAAGCGGCTTCGGACGATGTAGAGAAAATGCAGGGGGACATCGCCCACGCCGCTAAAGTGATGCAGCAAAAAAGCAGGGAATTGACGTTGTTAATAAAGCATCATGCCGTGCAAGTAGAGATGGCCGATAAGTCGGGCTATAACCGCCGGTTTTTGCAGACAGCCTGCATGGCGGCGGAAGATAGCCGGGATTTGTTGAGTTCATTGAAAATAGTTTCATTGGACGCCTTATTGAGTCAAAAAATTCAACAGTTACGGCAGCAAAAGCCCATTGACGATATGACGTTGGAAAAATTCTTAACAACCTGCCGGTACGCGGATGAACCGGAAACTCTGCCGGACAGGCTGAAAGAAATGCTCAACCGGCTAAAGAGTTGGCTGTAATGCGCCGGAATCCGGCAGTCATCGCTTACGACATCAGCTGCAATAAAAGGCGGCGCAAGGTTTACCGCTGCCTTTTATCCTGGAGCCTGGATTGCCAATATTCGGTATTCGAATGCAATTTGAGTTACCGGGAGGCGGAAGAGCTGTTTATCCAGCTGAGCGGATTGATTGACGAACATGAAGACAGCTTGTTGCTGGCCTGGTTAAGCCCTAAACAAAAAGCCAAGGCTATTACCCGGAATGCAAAAATCGGTTTTCAAACGCCGGTTTTTTATGCCGGTTAAGACGATGATTACGCGGGTTCCCAAGCTCCGGCTCTCGTCTTTATACACAAATACCCAAGAGACGCTCGTTCCCACGCGCCGCGTGGGAATGCAGTGCAAGGCGCGCTGCGCCGCGAATCACGATCAGCGTCTGGCGTATACGGGACGCAGCGCGTCCTGCACTGCATTCCCACGGAGCTCGTGGGAACGAGAGCGAACATGGCTTCACGAACCTGCGCTGGTTGCGCTGGTTCCCAAGCTCCGGCTTGGGAACCCCGTTAGCGAAGCTCCAGCTTCGCGAGTCGGGAAGCTGGAGCTTCCAAGACTGCATTCCCAAGCTGGAGCTTGGGAACGAGCGAAAAATCGGTTTTCAAACGCCGGTTTTTTATGCCGGTTAAGACGATGATTACGCGGGTTCCCAAGCTCCGGCTCTCGTCTTTATACACAAATACCCAAGAGACGCTCGTTCCCACGCGCCGCGTGGGAATGCAGTGCAAGGCGCGCTGCGCCGCGAATCACGATCAGCGTCTGGCGTATACGGGACGCAGCGCGTCCTGCACTGCATTCCCACGGAGCTCGTGGGAACGAGAGCGAACATGGCTTCACGAACCTGCGCTGGTTCCCAAGCTCTGGCTTGGGAACCCAGTTAGCGAAGCTCCAGCTTCGCGAGTCGGGAAGCTGGAGCTTCCAAGACTGCATTCCCAAGCTGGAGCTTGGGAACGAGCGAAATATCTCTCTCAAATATCTCACTCCTGTTCACCTTTACAGATAAAAAACCTATGAAATATAACTATTTGATTGCCTATGATATTAGACACCCCAAGCGCTTGCGGCGGGTTCATTACTATATGAGCAAGCGGGCGACGGCGTTGCAAAAATCCGTTTTTTTAATTAAAGAAACCCCGTCCGCCGTTAACGCAATAAGTAGCGGCGTATTGGCTTTGGCCGATACCAATGAAGACGACATCAGGCTTTATCCGATACAACAGATGGATAAAGTATGGGTAGCCGGCAAGCAGGCGGAAAAATTGCAGGGGCTGTACGGCGCGGCAAAAATAACCGTTAAAAAAAGCCTGGCAAAAAAACTTTTAAACGCTTTATTTGGGAGCAGAACATGATTTTTGTCGTCGATAAACGAGATGTGATGCTCCGTTATGAGAATGGCTGCATACGGGTAGAAAAAGACAACAAACTGATTCAACGCATTCCGATCAAGCAATTGGAGCAAGTCATCGTTTTCGGCAATCCGCTTGCCGAAACAGCGGTATGGCGAGCGTTATCGACAGCTGAGGTGCCGACGGTGATGCTGAGCATAAGAGGCGCCGACCGGGCCGCAATGATCGGCAGCGGACTGGCAATTCAATTGCCGGTCAGGCGAATGCAGCATCAGTTGGCGAGCCATCGGCAGCACAGTTTATTACTGGCAAAATGGTTTGTACGGCGCAAGATAGACAGCTATGAGCTCGCAATTAACTGCCTGGAGAGCAACTATCGATTGCAGGAAATCGATAGAAACGAATTTAATAGGCGGCAACAAAGCAGCCGGATTAATTTGGACGCGGCACAGGACATGTTGTCGATTACCGGCGTAGAGGGACAGTTGGCGCATGCTTGGTTCAGCTTGCTAAGTCGGTATTTAGACCCGCAATGGCATTTTACCGAACGCAACCGAAGGCCGCCGCGCGATCCGGTCAACGCCTTATTATCCTTGGGCTATACCTTAACCATGTCGGAGATCAGGCAAAGTGTTATCGGTTTTGGCTTGGACCCGTCGTTAGGCTTTTTGCATCAGGATTATCCTGGAAGAGAATCAATGGCCTTGGATGTGACGGAAATTTTCCGTTCTGCCGTGGATTGCTTTGTGCTGCAAAGCCTGGCGGAAGGGCTGTTTAGCACAGACAGTTTTTATTATCGCAGCGTTGAAGGCTGTCGTTTAAGTAAGCAGGCAAGACCTTGTTTTTTCCAGGCTTGGGCAAGCTATCGTGAAAATTGGCCTAGACCGTTGGCAGGACAAAGCAGCTCAGGCACGCATTATGCGCCGGTACGGGAGCAAATAACCGGGCAATTGATGGACCTGTTCGAATACATGAAAACCGGGATGCAATGATGGCCAAACAAAGTGTGCTGGAACACGCCATGAGCGCGGACATATTGGATCGGAGCTGGTGTAAATTGCGCAATGAACATACACCGTGGTCAATCGACGTATCCAGGGATCAATTACAGCAACATTTACTGCGGCATGTGCTGGACTGCCGCGAGCAAGTGTTGTCAGGGCAATATAGGCCGCAACCGTTACGTCAGTTTCCAATGTTAAAACCCGATGGCAGGCAACGAGTGTTAAGCGCGCAATATTTGCAGGACAAGCTGATTCAACGGGCGCTATTAACCGTGCTGCAACCGCGTATGGAAGAAATTTTTCACGACGACAGCTACGCTTACAGGCCGAATCGGAACGTGCAAATGGCCCTGCAAAAAGTGCGCGAGCGCGTAAGAATAGGCCAGTCGTGGCTGGTCGATGCCGATATTCAATCGTTTTTCGATAACATTCCGCTTAGGCCGTTGAATAAGCAGTTAAAAGGTTTTATTAACGATGCGCCGGCCATGAAGCTGATCGAACAATGGCTAAACCAGGGCGCGCACCATAACAGCTTGTTGTCGGCAAAACGGGGGATTTCGCAAGGCGCGATCCTGTCGCCGCTGTTTTGCAACCTTTATTTGCATCAATTCGACATGGCGATGAGCCGCGCCGGCATCCCCTTTGTCCGTTTTGCGGATGATTTTTTATTGTTTTCCGATCAAAAAGATAAGGCGGAAAAGGCCTTGCGCTATGCAACAGAGCAGTTGGCTAAATTGGACTTGACTATTCATCCCCAAAAGACCCGAATTGTACAAAGCAGCCAAGCGGTAACATTTTTAGGCGAGTGTTTGCCCGCATGTTATTAAAACGTGACAATGATAAAAGCTATGGGTAATATCCTACTGGCTCGAATGAGTGGGCTGGAAAAGTGTATTTAAAAGCTAACTTGGGAGTTGCCGTTTGATGGGTCCAAAAGAGTGTTGCAAGGGCATGATTGTCAAGCGGTTTTAGAAAGGTGCAGGGTTTGAATGGTTACCTGATGAATAAGGTATTAAGACTAATTTTGTGTGCCATATTTGCACACAAAATGTTTGAATGGTTACCTGATGAATAAGGTATTAAGACCAAAAGCCACCGCTCCACCGACTGCGAACCAAATGTTTGAATGGTTACCTGATGAATAAGGTATTAAGACCATCATTGTTTACCACTACCACTTATTTTAGCCGTTTGAATGGTTACCTGATGAATAAGGTATTAAGACCCTATCTTTTATACCAATTAAAGCAATACCAGAGGTTTGAATGGTTACCTGATGAATAAGGTATTAAGACTTGCCGGAGCGATGATACCATTCAATTGCTGTTTGAATGGTTACCTGATGAATAAGGTATTAAGACTTTTTAGTGAAACGCACATACTCCACACCTGTTGGTTTGAATGGTTACCTGATGAATAAGGTATTAAGACTTTCTGGCGCTGACTCCTCGGGGTCTTGCAGGGTGTTTGAATGGTTACCTGATGAATAAGGTATTAAGACAAATATTTTCAGCAACAATCCTTGCTTCCTGTATGTTTGAATGGTTACCTGATGAATAAGGTATTAAGACTTTTGTAAATCACTCCCTCGACTTTTACCTCCAGTTTGAATGGTTACCTGATGAATAAGGTATTAAGACCCTGCAAGCCATACCCATGACGGAACTTTCTGGGGTTTGAATGGTTACCTGATGAATAAGGTATTAAGACAGCGCTTATTGCTTTGGATAAACATTTTTTCAAGTTTGAATGGTTACCTGATGAATAAGGTATTAAGACTGCCCTCAAGTATTGCTGGTATGAATGCTGAGTGTTTGAATGGTTACCTGATGAATAAGGTATTAAGACGAATATTTTGGGGTAACGCAACGTAATCAGTTGTTTGAATGGTTACCTGATGAATAAGGTATTAAGACATGGAATATAGAATTCCCTAAAACCCGCTGGGTTTGAATGGTTACCTGATGAATAAGGTATTAAGACTTGGACACATTAGTTAAAACACGACCTTTCCCAGTTTGAATGGTTACCTGATGAATAAGGTATTAAGACAATATTGCACTCTACTAGAGAGGCAAAATATTTTAGTTTGAATGGTTACCTGATGAATAAGGTATTAAGACATAACACCTACGACATAAGCAATATACGCAATTGTTTGAATGGTTACCTGATGAATAAGGTATTAAGACATTTTAAACAGTTCCTTGGAACAAATGAAATGTTTGAATGGTTACCTGATGAATAAGGTATTAAGACACTGTTAAGCCACGAGCCCTAACGAGTATGAGTGGTTTGAATGGTTACCTGATGAATAAGGTATTAAGACATCTGCGATCGTTGAGCCTACCACTGAGCTTTTCCGTTTGAATGGTTACCTGATGAATAAGGTATTAAGACTAATCAAAATCCCTCTCTGTAAGAATAATTGAAAGTTTGAATGGTTACCTGATGAATAAGGTATTAAGACCATTACTACTGATCAATAAGTCAATTAAGAAAAGTTTGAATGGTTACCTGATGAATAAGGTATTAAGACCCTTGAAGGAGTATTTTGTATGCCATAATCGTTTGGTTTGAATGGTTACCTGATGAATAAGGTATTAAGACGTTGCAGTGGGTGCTGTTAAAGCAGAAAGCTTACGTTTGAATGGTTACCTGATGAATAAGGTATTAAGACCATAAAGGGTACTGAAAGATTTCATCCGGCTGAGTTTGAATGGTTACCTGATGAATAAGGTATTAAGACAAAGCTCAGACGTCACATACATTACTGATTTGTGTTTGAATGGTTACCTGATGAATAAGGTATTAAGACGACATCATTTCTGGCTGATTGACAATATTACGAGGTTTGAATGGTTACCTGATGAATAAGGTATTAAGACAACCGTGATGGCATCTTCGGATTTCCCAGTCGAGTTTGAATGGTTACCTGATGAATAAGGTATTAAGACAAAAATATATATGATGACCGGTATTGCGATCACAGTTTGAATGGTTACCTGATGAATAAGGTATTAAGACCTTGTCCTCAAGCTTCATCAGCAATTTGTATATGGTTTGAATGGTTACCTGATGAATAAGGTATTAAGACATTACCATACTGCCTCCTCCGCAAATCAGTGCTGTTTGAATGGTTACCTGATGAATAAGGTATTAAGACTTGCAAAGAACAGCAATGCGACTAATTTTTTTTTGTTTGAATGGTTACCTGATGAATAAGGTATTAAGACTAGTTACTCGTTGCAGATTAGGGAATTGTCAAAGTTTGAATGGTTACCTGATGAATAAGGTATTAAGACGTTTTTCCCGGTACCACTACATTCAGGAATTTCGTTTGAATGGTTACCTGATGAATAAGGTATTAAGACATGACGTAGCTCCTCACTGTCCAATAAGTATTAGGTTTGAATGGTTACCTGATGAATAAGGTATTAAGACTATCCAGTACCGAGGACTGACCAATAAGCTAAAGTTTGAATGGTTACCTGATGAATAAGGTATTAAGACGGGGGATATTTCCCCCATTTTTGACGTAATAAACGTTTGAATGGTTACCTGATGAATAAGGTATTAAGACGTTTCGAGCCAGCTCTAACTTCAAGCTGTAGTGGTTTGAATGGTTACCTGATGAATAAGGTATTAAGACTCTAACACTTATAACACTAACAATAAGGAGTTTAGTTTGAATGGTTACCTGATGAATAAGGTATTAAGACCTTGATTCTCTACCAAAGCAACACCTCAAACAGTTTGAATGGTTACCTGATGAATAAGGTATTAAGACATAACGGTTAATACACCTATCCATATCCATAATAGTTTGAATGGTTACCTGGCGAATAAGGTATTAAGACTTTTTGTAAGTACCGTTCTAGCAGAGAAAATAAGTTTGAATGTTTACCTGATTAATAAGGTATTAAGACAGGTCCAATACCATTCTAGGGGAGTAAGACCATTTTGAATGTTTACCTAATTAATAAGGTATTAAGACAAAGCAAAGTGGAGCGATTATCCGTAAGTATCCGTCGAATGGTTATCTGATTGATCATGTACATATGAATACGGCAGTTAACTCTTATATTCTAGCTATATAAAGATGGTTAGCTGTCGGCTTGCTGTTAAAGTAAGATTGTTGAAAATTACCTACATAACCGCCTTTATAGGCAAAAATATATATAACCTCTATTTACCCAATAAATATGCAAACGGATATTCCAAAACTGCCTATTACGGAATTAATTTTTCGCTATAAAACTGAAAATAGTTTTAAATTATCCGGGTTGACTGGTAGTTTATGGCATGGCGTTTTTGGCAAGGCATTGAAGGAAATCAGCTGCTGTTCCCCCGGACTCATGTGTGCGGATTGCATGTTTCTGCACAGTTGCGATTACTCTTACCTGTTTGCCGGTATACGACCGCCGCAAGCGGAATTGATGACCAAGTACCAAACTATTCCGGTGCCTTATGTGTTTCGCACTGAACAGGTTAATGATGAAATACAGTTCAGCGCAGAACAAATACTAGAGGTTCCGCTGATTTTAATCGGTGACTCCAGTCAGCGCCTTTCTGTAGTTTTGCATGCGATGCACAAGGCGGGGTTAAACGGTTTGGGACGTGATAGAAAGCGGATTCAACTGATGCAGGTAGTACAAAAAGTAAATCAGCAAACACAGGTTATTTTAGGGGAGGGCGGCAATAAGGGGCTTTTGCCATGGCAAGAGCCGCGCTTGCCTGCCGCGCCTCAAGCTGTTGTGTTAAAGTTGATCACGCCTTATAAGCTGTCAGGCGATGCAAAGCAGCCGGATTCTATCGATATTGGCAAGTTTTTAATGCAAATAATCAGGCGTATTTCCCTGTTACAGTATTTCTATACCGCTCAACAATTAAATGCCGATTTTGTCTATTTAAAAACACTGACAGAAAATATCGTGGCCGAGCAAGACATCACTTATAAGGAAAGTAAGCGCTATTCGGCCAGTCATGGAAAAGTCATCGATACCAGCGGTTTTGTCGGCGTGCTTAAACTATCAATGCTCGGTAAAGAGGATTTATGGCCCTATATTTATTTAGGGCAATGGCTGCATGTGGGCAAAAATGCCAGTATGGGTTTTGGGCGTTATGAGGTGGTTGAGGTTGACTAAGTTTCTAAGTGGGCGAGGTAATTCCCAGCGTTTTGCATGATGGCTAAATTTCGACATCGGATAATTCTAAGGATAGGGGGGGGGGGCGGCAATCACTTCCCGAAACCTGGATTCATCGCTAGACACAAGTCTCTGCGGACCGACAGTCGCTTACTTGGCGTTAGGCGGATAGGCAGACCTTGCAGGTTTTTAAAACCTGGAAGGTCTAATAAACGGAAGTTATTTTTGGCGAAATCCTGGAACGGCAAGCTTGCCGGATTTATTTCCGCGCGAATTACTTGGTAGCCTAGATTGTTCTTAATTTTTTTTAGGGTAATAACAATGAATCAGAACAATCAATACACCAATAGAATTCTGTTAGTGACAACCGGCTTGTCGCCGCAGATCGTGACCGAGACGCTTTATAAATTGGCGGTCGATAATGAACAGCCGTTTATTCCGACTGAAGTGCATTTAATTACCACCCAAGACGGCGCGGCCAAAGCAAGACAATCATTATTGGCCGGAGAGCAAGGCGAGAATCGGTTCGGCCGTTTTTGCGAGGATTATGGCTTAAGCGGTATTAAATTCGAAGCCGAGCATATTCATATTATTGCCGATACCGAGGGCGTATTTATCGACGACAGCCATTGCACCGAACACAATCGCGCTTCGGCGGATTTTATTACCCAAAAGGTCAGGGAGTTTACTCGGGACGAGGATAGCGCCCTGCATGTTTCCCTGGCCGGAGGGCGTAAAACCATGTCTTTTTATACCGGCTACGCGCTTAGTTTGTATGGGCGGGCCCAGGATCGGCTATCGCATGTGTTGGTTAACGACGAGTATCAAAACAAAGCGGATTTTTATTATCCGTTGCCGGGACAGACGGGCGTGACTATTATCCTGTCGGAAATTCCTTATGTCCGTATGCGTTACCAAGTTCCCGATCAGCTATTGGAGGGTAAGGTTGGGTTTCAGGACGCGGTAAATACCATTCAGCGTTTTATGCTGCCGGAAACCATTGTTTGTTATGAAGGGCGGAAAACTATTGAGCTGAATGGCTTGGCGATTAAATTAAGCGATGCGGACTTTGCGTTTTATCTTTGGATGTGTCGAAGAAAAAAACATAACGAAGCGCCGTTAGGGTTGGAAGAGGACGTATTTATGGACGACTATCTGGCCATATATAAGATGATCGTCAAGCCGGAAAGTCCTTATATTGAAAAAGTGGAAAAGATATTCAAGCATGGCGATATTCGTGCCCAGAAAAAATGGTTTGGGCAAAGAAAAGGCAGTGTGCATGAAGTGATTGAGAAGAAACTCGGTAAAAAGTTGGCGGAGCCGTTTCTGATTAAAACAAACGAAAAAAACGGCAAGGCAACGTATGAGATCGGCTTGCCGGTCAGTCGTATTGAAATTAAACGGTAATAATGTAGAGAAGGATAAGGTATGAACAAAGCTTATTTGTTTGAAGCCCACACCATTCAGCCTTACATACTGGAAGGCGGGAAATTGGCGGAAATGGTCGGGGCCAGTGAGATTCTGGAAGAGCTGGTTGGCAAAGAAGGACCGTTAGATAGCGTCCTACAGGAAATGGGGCTTAAAGAACAAGTCGATTTTGTTTTTGCCCGGCGCGGCGGCGGCGCTTTTTACCTGTTATTCAAGGACGCGGATAACGCCCGGCAATTAATGGAAGTCTGGAGCTTGATTGTTAGCGGTTTTGCTCCTGGCCTGGAGTATGCGCATGCGTGTTATTTCGAGGCTTCCACGCAAAGGGACGCTATTCAACAAGCGAAGGCTTTAATAGGTCAACAGCGCAATCAATTGAAGCCCGAACTACCTGAAGCCGGGCCTTGGGTGCGGCGAAGCCCCAGAACCGGCAAACCGGCTCGGGCTTTTTCCAAAGTCGATAAGATTTGGCTGGATAAGCCGGCTGAGGTCAAGCAAAAAACGCGTTATGCCAAAGGCAAAAAGTTAAGCCGAAAGTTTTTATCCGACGGTTTGGATAAAGTGTACGAGTTTCCACGGGATATGGAGCAGCCTGATGACAAATCGAAGAACAAGCAGGAAGTTCCTGTGTTTCCTTTCAATCGCGACAACCATAACGTCGGCATTATCCATGCCGATGGCAATGGTTTGGGTCAGATTTTAATCAAACTGGCAGACAAGCTTGAGCAATCCGATGAATACGCGAATGTGTTTTATGAATTGTCTAAAAGAATCGATAAGGCAACGCAAGCGGCTGCCGGCAGGGCGTTGGTTTCTGCTAAGGCGCTGGAACGGGCAGTTACACAGTCGGGTAAAAAAGTAATACCGGCAAGGCCGCTGATTTTGGGCGGCGACGACCTGACGATTATTGTCAGGGCGGATTTGGCTTTGGAGTATGCGCGCGACTTTATCCAATTCTTCGAGCAGGAAACGGAAAAGGAATTAGCACCGTTGCACCGGGAATATCCGGATAGCATCCCTAAACAAATGACGGCCTGTGCCGGCGTTGCGTTTTTGAAATCCAACCAACCGTTTTCATTCGGCTATGCGCTGGCGGAAGGTTTATGCGGCGCGGCAAAAGCACAGTCGAAGCAAAATATCACCGATGGGATGATTCCCGGCAGCTTGGCGTTTCATCGGGTCACCAGCAGTTTTATCGATGACTACGATACCGCTTTGGATCGGGAACTGACGGCCAAACACCCGGACCGGGAAATACAACTGACGATGGGCGCTTATGGAGTCGGCGCATTTGCCGGCAAACTGCCGTGCTTTGATAGCTTTCAGCGGATCAAGGATTTATTTATTCAACCTGAAATGGCACGCGGCCCGACCCGGCATTTTTTAACATTAGTTTCGGTCGATCTACATGAAGCCGAAGACGCTTGGCGGCGCTGGCGTAAGACGATGGGCAAAAATGCCGCGTTGAACAAAATATTGGCCGATTATGACGGTTATGCGGACGAACTGCATGAGGAGTTTTTTGGCAAGTCCCGACCGTTTATAAATGTTAAAGGCGAGACCGGTAAACAAAAAACGTTCATCGGCGATTTAATCAATTGGCTGGCTGCCGCCGGGGAGGGTGAACAATGAGTAACGACATGACTGTAATCATCGATATCGGCAGTTACTGGCATCCCGGCTCGGGCCGTGGCAGCGGCAGCCATCTGGATGCGTTGGTGGAAAATGACGCTGACGGCTTGCCGTTTATTTCCGGGCGCATGCTGAAAGGCTTGTTGCGGGATGCGGTCAACCGCTTGGAACAATGGGGCAGTTTGACTGAGTTCAAGACGGATGAGGTCGGTTTGGTGGAAAGCTTGTTCGGCAGCCGGGGCTTTAAAACGGACGGTAAAGATAATGTCCCGCGCAACCTGACTGATCCCGGAAAAATAAAGGTCGGCGATGCGCAATTGCCGGAAGAGTTACACCAATGGCTGGCTTATAAAGCCCATGATGCGCACCGCAAACAGCTTTACCGCGAGGTGTATTCCACTGCGATCAACACCAAAACAGGAGCGGCTGAACACCACAGTCTGCGCGGCATGCAAGTGGTCGTGCCGTTACAGTTGGAAGCCCGGCTGGAATGGATAGGCGCTAGCGACGCGGGAAACTGGACGCAAATCATCGGGGAAGCCCTGCCTTTAATCAGGGCGGTCGGCGCTCAACGCAGCCGGGGATACGGTAGGGCGTTGTTGTACATCAAGGAGAACCGAGCATGAAACAGTACACAATCACTTTAACATTGCAGGAAGACGTGATCATCAGCCAACGCTCAGCCAGCTTGGGCGGGCACCGGTCGTTGGATTACGTTCCCGGTGCGGTGCTGTTGGGGGCTTGCGCCGGGCGTTTATACGACCGGATATGCGCAGAGTTTGGACAGCAGCAAGCCTACCGCCTGTTTCATTCCGGCAAAGTGCGCTTCGGTAATGCCTATCCGTTATCGGTTTCCGGGCAGGTGGGCATGCCGATGCCTGTGGTTTGGCGCTATAAAAAAGGCGATAGCTATCAAAGCAAGCGCGATGGCGACAGGTATCAGTTGGACATAGGCAAAATCAACCAGGACAAAGATAACGGCGGCGTCCAGTATGTCCAATTAAGAAGCGGCTATCTGACCGGTAATTTGGAAATTCTAAAACCTGACCAAACCTTGCGGATGAAGACGGCGATTGACCCGGACACGGCGCGGGCAGCCACTTCGCAATTGTTCGGCTATCAGGCGTTGCAGGCGGGGCAACGGTTTAGCGCAATATTGGCGGCGGATGACGATGTTCTTGAGTTGGCGGAGTTGGCGGCTGAGGCAATGCGCGGCACGTTGCTGTTGGGGCGTTCCCGTTCCGCCCAATACGGCAAAGCCGTGTGCGAGGTTAGCGAGAGTTTTAATCCGCCCGGACCGGATGAGGGCTTATTGGGTGCGGTACGGCTTAAGCTGTGGCTGCAAGCGGATACGGTCCTGCAAGATGACCAGGGCCGGCCGTTGATGCATGGCGAGCACGTCAGTTTGCCCGGACTGCCTGACTCGGAAATAGAGTGGCAAGACAGTGTCCTGCGTTTCCGCCGTTACAGCCCGTATAACGGCAAACGCCGCAGTTTCGACATGGAGCGGCAAGCGATAGAAAAAGGCAGCGTGCTGAGCGTTACGTTACATAAACCGCTCGATAATGCGCAATGGGATGTGTTGCAGAAAGGATTGGGTTTGTACCGGGAGTCGGGCTTGGGGCAGGTAGCGGTTAATCATGCGTTGACCGACAACGATAAGATTAAACAGATCATTCCTTTTGCGGATGTAGCGGTTGCAGCCGTTCAGGCGCCGAAGCAACCCGCTTCGGATTTTGCTAAATGGATTCAAGCCAGGGTAGCGGTTAATACCGATTTGAGCAATGACAAAAAACACGCGGAACAGTTGATTAACGAATTGCCCAAACTATACCAACGGACTCGCGCTTATTACGGCGTGGAAGCTCATATGCCTATCGGCCCCAGCGCCAGCCAATGGTCTCAGGTTGTCGATGCCGGTAAGCAGTATCAACATGACAAAAAGGCCTTGTTCGGAAAAGTTTTCGATGCAGCCGACGGCATCTGCAAAGCCGGCGATGAAGCCTGGAGCGTTACCACGCTGACCGGGAACGGCACAGAAATCAAGTTTGCCGACTGGCTAAAACAAGCGCTGGAAAACCCGGCATTAAACAGCCCGGCCTACGTCGCTACATTGGTCGCCAGAATGGGCGCGGAGTACGTTAAAACTCAAAAAAAAGGAGTGCGCGATGACGCCTAAACTTTGCTGTTTTCATATTGCCCGGTTCGTTTTACAGGCCGAAACCGCGTTCGCGGTTAATAGCGGGCTGAGGGACGGCGCTTTCGACTCGTTAATCGTCAGGGATGCAAACGAACTGCCAGCCATTCCAGGTACGAGCCTGGCCGGCGTGCTTCGGCATCAATTCGAATCATTGTACGGTAATCAGGTTCAAGCCGTTTTCGGCTATGCCAAGAAAGATCAGGGCGAAGCGTCCCGGCTGCATGTTTCCTGGGGCTGCGTTCATGACAGTCATGATCGGCCGGTTGAAGGAATACGCTTTGACCTGAATAAAGATCCCATCTTGGAACGCTTGCAGCAAGATCATCCTTTTCATCGCGAAAGAGTCTGCATTAATGAACGCGGCGTAGCGCAAGACGGCAGCAAATTCGACCTGACTGTGGTTCCGGCGGGGTGCCGTTTCAGTTTTGAAATAAGTTATTGGTCGGACAGCAAGGATGATCCGCATTGGCGCAACATCTTGACCTTACTGTATTTGCCGTTGCAAATAGGCGCATCTACCCGTAGCGGTTTGGGGTGGTTTAAATTGGAGCGGCTGGCGCAACGGAGCCTGGACCTGAAAAACCAAGAGGATTGGGATCGATATAAGCGAATCGGTTTTTCGCTGGCCGATACCGCCCAATTGGACAGCGGCTTTCAAATGAATAGTTCGCTTGAACTGATTCAAGCACCGATTCAAGCCACATTGAAGCTGGAGGCCGAGGATTTTTGGCGTTTCGGGCAAACCGGCGAACCGCTTAATAAAGCCGGCAAAACGCCGGATGCCACGCCGTTAATAGAGCCGGTGATAGCTTGGAAAGATAACAAGGCCTATTTTACGCCGAAACAAGTTGTCGTTCCGGCCAGCGGCGTCAAAGGGGCTTTGTGGCACCGGGTGCAGTTTCATTACGAGTGTTTGAAATGGGACGAAGACGCGGCTGCACAAGGGAACGAAGACGAGGCGGCGAATATCCTGTTCGGCTTTGCCAATAATAAACAACAGGGAAAAGAAAGCGCCGGCCAAGCCGGGTTGATTTTATTTAAGGATGTTTATTTGCAAAATGTCGATGCCGCGCATTTAACGCATAACGGTATCGACCGCTTTACAGGCGGCGTCAGGGACAAAGTGCTGTTTACCGAAGAAGTCATTTGGCGGCAAGAATTCAACTTAACGCTGCAAATCGACCCGGTCAGGCTGGGCTATTTGGAAAAAGACGAAACTAAAAAGCAACAGTTGGCGCTGTATAAAAAAGCGTTAAAACGGGCCTTGAATGACCTGATTGAAGGCAGATTGGCCTTGGGAGCCGGTTCGGCTAAAGGGCATGGCTATTTTTCCGGCAGCATTGCCTGGACGGACAACGGCAATTGGATAGGAGCAGGCGATGACTGAAATCTTAAGCATTTATAACAAAGTCAGGCAGGAATACGGCTATATGCCCGAGTTAAGCCCCGGCTGCTTAGATGTACAAGCAAAGGATCATTTTTCTATCGATCAATATGACGGCTTGGTGGAGAAAATTAACGGATTTAACGCCGAAGCCGGTTGGCTAACATTGCAATCGAAAAATATCCGCTATAAAGCCGGCGACGATTTGGCCCAGTGGGCTGAACACGGCTGGATATTGCAAGGCGAACTGATCAGCGGCAATGCGAGTTTGCATATTAAACCTGATGGCGCGGGCGGCTGGATAGTCAGCGAAATTGTCGAGGCCAATGACGATGCGGAAGGTTTGCTGGAGATCGTCAGTTTTATCGCAATGCCCGAAACGAAAGAAGATAAAGAGCAAGGCTTAGATGATCTGGATAAAAAACAACGCTTATATTATCAAGTGTATTGGCGAAAAGATGAGAGCCAGGGGTATCGGCGCGAGCTAAGCCGTTTCACCGGATTTTCAGCAATTGAGGAGGGCGAATAATGTCGACACGAGACTGGAACCGAAACTACAACGAGCAAAAACAGCGCGGCGAAAATATTACCAGTATTACCTCCGCCTATAATTTTGTGCCGCTGTCGGAAATCGTCGTTTTGCCCGACTGGGCCAAACAGGCTAGCCATGACCGGCCCTTTATAGACGGAGTCAGCGGCAGTTTGACGTTAACGGTTAAAAATCATACTCCGTTATTGGTGGGCGTTAAAAATGAGAAGGATGTAAGGCCGTTCTTATTGCCTGACGGTACGCCCGCCATTCCCGGTTCCAGCTTACGCGGCATGATCAGGAACGTGCTGGAAATTGCCGGCTACGGCAAAATGCGGCTGGTGGATGATAAGCGGTATTCAGTGCGGGATTTGACTTCTGGAGCCAAAAAGATTTATCGCGAAAAATTCGCGAATAATAAAAGTCAATCGGGCTGGTTAACCTTTAACTCAAAAGATCGACAATGGATGCTAACTCCATGCCAGTGCGCTAATGTCTATAAAGATGATTTAACAAAAATAAAAGGGCAATGGGAAAATTTACTGACAGGTGAAATCGATTCTTCTTGTAATGTGGTTTCAGAGGAGAAAAGAGAATTACCATCTGCACAAGCTAAGTACGAATTTTGGCAACAGGGTGACCTCTGCGTCAGCTTTAATGTTGACTCAGATAAGAAAGCAACAAATGTTCGTATTGGGCTGGATCAAAAAAACGGATATTTAATTTTTACCGGTCAGCCAAATGACAAGAAACGCAAGGAATTTATTTTCTATAATGAAAATCCTGGCCAAAGTTTTCCCGTCCCGGAAAAGATCATGCGCGATTTTCAGCATATCTACCAAGATAGTAAACATTGGGAGCATTTAAAGAAAAATAAGTTATTTCCGCAAGATAGGATCCCCGTATTTTATTTAACGGAAGGCGGCAGAATCTCATCTTTAGGCTTATCGCAAATGTACCGTTTGGCTTATCTGCACTCTGTCGGCGAGTTAATCGACAAGGTTAACGATAAACATCGGAAAAACAGCGGATCGGATTTGAATTTGGATTTGGCGGAACTTATTTTCGGCACCGTTGACGAAAACGACGGAACAGGCAGCCTGAAAGGCCGGGTCAGTTTTTCCCATGCCGTTTGTCAAACACCGCCCCCCTATCAACAAGAAAAATGCGAAGCTATATTAAGCAGCCCTAAGCCAACTTACTACCCTAATTATATTGTCCAGAATGAGGAGGAAGGAAGCTTAACAGAAGGGCATTATCGAACTTATATGGACCCGGAAGCCCGCATCAGAGGTTGGAAACGTTATCCCGCTAAAACGGCAATTTCAGTGCCTCCGTTAGATAAGGAGCAAGGAGAAAGCGGTGCCCGTAATAAGTTATATGCTATTACAGACGAACTGAGTTTTATCGCAAAATTACGTTTTCATAATCTGCGTCCGGTAGAGTTAGGCGCAATTGCATGGTGCCTGGATTGGGGCGGCAGGACAGAACTCAGGCATAGCATCGGCATGGGCAAGCCTTTTGGTTTCGGGCAAATCAGCATCAGCATCGATAAAGAAGACATATGTCCTAATAAACGCGGCGCAGACATATCCTTAGCCGCCTGCATCGACAAGTTTATAAAGTATATGTACGTTGAACTAGAGCAAATCTGGCTGGAATCGGAAGTGATGCAGCACCTGCTGGCGATGGCAACGCCTGATAATCCGTCAAGAAAAATAGGCAATCTTATCCCGTTGGATTTGTGCGGTGGCGGCAGGAATAACCAATTCGTGCTGGCAAAACAATCTTCTCTGGTACTGAAACAATATATCCAGGTCAAGCCGCCGGTTTTAGGGGCCGAAGTCATATGGTTGGAAGAAACTTTGGACGAACTGTCCAAGCAGACCAATACCACGGCGGAAAAAGTATTGTTCGCCAAGGGGCTGGCCCAGCGTTGGCAAGCGCTGGACGACAGGGAGAAAAAAATAATAATCAGGGCGTTAATCAAGAAACGCTGGCAGGACAAATGGGATGAAGAGCACATCACTGGTTCAATGAAAATCGCCAAGGCAATTTATCTGGAAGAACTATGACAACCTGGTTTGTAACCCGCCATGCCGGCGCTAAGGAATGGGCAAAAGCTCAAGGCATCGGCGTAGACCGTGTGGTCGATCATCTGGTCATCGGCGAAGTGCTGGCGGGGGACCTAGTTTTAGGATCATTGCCGGTTAATCTGGTCGCCGAATTGAACAGTAAAGGCGCGCGTTATTTTCATTTGACCTTGGTTTTATCCGAGGAATTAAGAGGCAAGGAAATATCGGCGGAATTAATGCAGCAATTGGGCGCTAAATTGGAAGAGTTTACAGTTATTAAAAAAGAGGAATGAATTATGTTTGAAATTGAATGGGCATCAGTCGGTTTTAATTTAGGCTACGACATGTTGAAATTTATTATCAGCTATTTGATTGCCAGGTCCTTGTATGACGGCGTTTATAAAAACATTAAATACGGTGGTTGGACATTGGAAATGGCGGATGGAGAGGCTATTTTAGCCACGCGCGATATAACGCCCAGATGGGCGGAAAAAATATTAAACGACGATTACGATTTTTCCGTTTATGTTAAAGGCTTTGCTTCACCCTATGTCTATCTCAATATTGATGTGTGTTCGGATAGAGCAAAACAAGAGAAGCTGATTGTGTTAGATAGACAGGCAAAAAAATTTATTATAGATAGATCTAAGAATCCCGCAAAACAAGAAGCCTGATTTTAGGTGGGTGTAAATCAATCGGTGTAGAGGGTGTAACCGCTTATTTTCAAAGTCGCCAGCTAATTGACATCTGACCTGGGAAAATAGCGCTGTGTTGGTGCAATGGATGTCGATATTCATTTGGCTGACGCGTTTGCACGGCGATAGCGGCAGAGCGGTTTAACCACAAAGAACACGAGGTTTATGAAGTATTTCAAGCGTGTATAAAAATAATTCCATTCACTTTGCCGGTAGACGGTAATTTGATGTTTATCCACATTAACTCGTTAACTCTTACGTTATTCGACCTTCTGCATAACCCAATGCAGTAAGTTAAGATCTGGATATTTTGAATTTAAAGCTTTTTAAACAGCGCACGGGTCGGCGCTTGCAGAATCAGTTGCGGAATGGCCGACAACGGCAGGATGCCGTCGACACCGCCCAGCTTGACGGCTTCCTTGGGCATGCCGTAGACCACGCAACTGGCTTCATCTTGGGCTATGGTCAGGGCGCCGGCATCGTGCATCTCCTTCAGGCCGTGAGCGCCGTCATCGCCCATGCCGGTCAGGATAATGCCGACTGCAT
>Ga0208394_100047_pt1 | contig 88216 bp, 69 predicted proteins | sample LakWasMet58_HOW8_2_FD_183892 | JGI IMG/M metagenome (GOLD analysis project Ga0208394, IMG submission 183892) | Freshwater sediment methanotrophic microbial communities from Lake Washington under simulated oxygen tension - Sediment Metagenome... | ecosystem: Environmental > Aquatic > Freshwater >... | reverse complement strand
CGGAAAACGCGCGGCTGTGATTCAAACCTTGCTCGGCACGGCCAAGCTCAACGGCCTCGATCCTTCGGCCTGGCTAAAAGACACCCTCGAAAAACTGCCTACCTGGCCTAACAGCCGTATCGACGAACTACTGCCTTTCGGCAAATCACATTAAATCACGCCCCCATCAACCTCGCTATGTGGTAGGGTTGGACGCTTACTAAACAACGGCCTTTTCGAGCATTGTTCCTGAGTTCCCGATTCACGCGTAATCTTCCTCAAAAAAACCGAGCGCTAAGGTCCGCAGAGCCACTGCGACAGTAATGCGGATCATCCCTACGCACCGCAACGCCGGGGCCAAAAAATTGTCCAGATATCCTAAAAGACTCGGATGTCCATACTCCCTTTAACGAAGGGAGCTATGGATCGAATGGGTTTAAAACAACCACCTTGGATGAGTTTATTAAACCGATACCGAGTGCTGTAAAGCATTTAAAACGGCCGAAAAGAGAATAAACAGGGGGGGTATTTACGGTCCAAGTCGCTCTGCCAATTTCTAAGCAATCGCGTCAATAGCGGGCTTTAGGGGGATAGGCAAGCTTTTCCTTGATCCCGTTGTCAGCGATGCGATGGTTTTGGCATGCGGCTTGCTGTATTACGAAATGCAAAGACACGAAGCCTATCCACTCCGATTCAGATCATATCGGCAAACGCAGTGATCGCCTCATCGAGAGCTTAAGCTTAAGCTTATGTCTATCGGCTAATTGCCGTGCTAACCATCATTCGATATAAAGGGCAAAAACATGAACAGACAGGCATTGAAAAAAACGAGCGCGACGGCGGCGATCGCCATCACGGCGGCGATCGCCATCGTTGTGTCAGCCGGGATGGCATTCAGCGTTTCAGCGGCAACCGACTCACCCCAAGCGGCTTCTGCATCGGCGTCTGTGCCGAAAGAATCGCTGGCGACAAAGAATAAACTGCTTGCGGAAAGGCAACAAAAAATAGAGCATGAGGCATTAGAGGCGGTGACGGGCACGCAGCACGCCTTAATGGCGTTGCAAACGAACGATACGAAAAAAGCGACGGCCTTACTTCAGGATGTTTCCGGCAAACTCGGTATTTTGTTAGCGAAGTACCCCAAGATCGATTTGATTTCCGCGAATGTCGAAGCGGAGGTTGATGATTTCGACAGCGATTCCGCTCAAGTCCAAAAAATGGTCGATCAAGCCGATACCTTACTCAGAGGGCATAAGGTGCAGGATGCCCGTTATCTTCTGGATGAATTGGTCAGCGAAGCACGCATTACCACGACAAGCATTCCTTTAGGCACATACCCTGCGGCCATCAAGGAGGCGGCCAAACTGATCGATCAAGGCAAAACGGAGGAGGCTAAGGAAGCGCTGTACGCTGTTCTGAGTCTGCTGGATAAAACCACCGAGATCATGCCGTTGCCGGTGCTGAAAGCCGAGGCGTTGCTGACGGCTGCATCCGAGTTGGAACATAAAAGCGATTTAAAAAAAGAAACCAGCCGGGACGAAATCTTGAAATTGACCGATGCGGCCAAGGAGAAGTTGAAACTGGCTGAAATTTTGGGTTATGGCGCCAAGGAAGATTATAAGCCGCTTTACGATGCCATCGACGGAATCAAAGACGTCATTCATACTCAAAAAGCGGCGGCCACCTGGGATAAGCTTAAAAACGCGCTCTCGGCCTTCAAGAATAAGATCATTCATACCGGTAAATAAAGGTCGACAAAGCTGCCGTTAATTTCAGATCGATTAACGGAGGTGATCCGCTTTAGGAAAAACTTGGCAGGAATTCAGTCTTATCGAAGGAGAGTCTCATGACACTACCCAAACTGCCGGCGGCAGCCAAAACCGATTCAGCTTTCTGGGCCATTGGCGTCGATCAGCATCTGCAACGGCTGCAAACGCCGGCGCTAGGCCTCAGCGATCAGGAAGCCGGCGAGCGCCTTAAACGCTTCGGCGCCAACCGACTGAACGGAAAGAAAAAAACGGGGTCCGTGCACCTGTTTTGGGCTCAGATCAAAAGCTCGATTATCCTGATCTTGCTGTTTGCGACCGGGTTATCCTTTTTCCTACATGACAAAGTCGATGCGGCGATTATTTTGACCATCGTTTTGATCAGCGGTGTCCTGGGATTCTGGCAGGAAAAAGGCGCGGCCGATGCGGTCGAAAAATTACTCGCGCTGGTGCAAATCAAGGTGGCGGTCATGCGCAGCGGCATCGCATCGGAGGTTCCGGCCGACGAACTGGTTCCGGGCGATATAGTCGTCTTGAAAGCCGGCGACATCATTCCGGCCGATTGTGTGTTACTGACCGCCGACCATCTTTTCATCGATGAAGCGATGTTGACCGGCGAAAGTTATCCGGTCGAAAAATCACCCGGCCTCGTTGCCGCCGATGCGCCGCTAGGCCAGCGCAGCAATGCGCTATGGATGGGAACGCATGTGCAAAGCGGTGAAGCACAGGCTTTAGTCATTGCCACCGGACAAAGTACCGAATTCGGCAAACTGTCCGGACGCATCAAACTCAAAGCGCCTGAAACCGATTTTGAACGCGGAGTCAGGCGCTTCGGCTATTTGCTGATGGAAGTCACCTTAATCCTGGTCATCATGATTTTTGCGGTGAACGTTTATCTGCATAAACCGGTGATCGATTCGTTCCTGTTTGCATTGGCGCTGGCTGTGGGGCTGACGCCGCAATTGTTGCCCGCGGTGATCAGCATTAATCTGGCGCATGGCGCCAAACGCATGGCCGCGGAAAAAGTCATCGTCAAACAGCTGGCTTCGATTGAGAACTTCGGCAGTATGAACGTACTGTGTTCGGACAAGACCGGCACCTTAACCGAAGGCAAGGTGCACCTGAAGAGCGCGGTGGATTGGGAGGGCAAACCCAGCGAGAAGGTTTCGCGTTATGCTTATCTGAATTCTTTTTACGAGACCGGCTTCAATAATCCGATCGATGAAGCAATCCGGAATTTTCGTTCGTTCGATGTCAAAGAGTGCCGAAAATTAGCTGAAATTCCGTACGATTTTTATCGTAAACGTTTGAGTATGCTGATTTCCGATGCCGGCACGAGCGTTCTGATTACCAAGGGTGCGCTGACCAATGTGCTGGATGTCTGCTCGCACGCTGAAAACAGCGACGGCAGCTTGACCGCTATCGATGAAGTTCGAAGCCGTATTGAACAAAGTTATCAAGCCTATAGCGCGCAAGGCCTTCGCACCTTGGGTCTTGCCTATAAGCCCCTGACTGAAGAAAATAAGCTTGATAAGGACGATGAAAAGGAGATGCTGTTTTTGGGCTTTATCACCTTGTTCGACCCGCCCAAAACCAACTGCGCCCAAACTATCGAGCAATTACGCGAACTCGGCGTTACCCTGAAAATCATCACCGGCGATAATCGGTTGGTTGCCGAAAGCGTCAGTCATCAATTGGGGCTGTCGGGCGCCAAGATTTTGACCGGCCCGGAAATTGCGCAAATGAGCGGTAGGGCCTTGATGAATCAAGTAGCCGAGGTGAATGTCTTCGCCGAAGTCGAACCTAACCAGAAGGAACGCATTATCATCGCCCTGAAAAAAGCCGGCTTTGTGGTCGGTTACATGGGCGACGGGATTAATGATGTTTCCGCCTTGCATGCCGCCGATGTCGGCATTTCGGTCGATAGCGCAGCCGATGTTGCCAAGGAAACCGCTCAAATCGTGCTCTTGGAAAAAAATCTGGACGTTCTGGTCAAAGGCGTCAAAGAAGGCCGCATCACCTTCGCCAACACGCTGAAATATGTGTTCATGGCGACCAGTTCCAATTTCGGCAATATGTTCAGTATGGCCGGGGCATCGCTGTTCCTGCCTTTTCTCCCGTTATTGCCCAAGCAAATACTATTAACTAATCTGCTGACCGATTTTCCGGAAATGACTATAGCATCCGATAACGTCGACCCGGAAATGGTGACCCAACCCCGGCGCTGGGACATTCAATTCATTCGCAAATTCATGTTCACCTTCGGCATCGTCAGTTCACTATTCGACTATCTAACCTTCGGTTTGCTGTTATGGTTAAAGGTACCCGTCGAGCAATTTCGCACCGGTTGGTTTTTGGAGTCGGTGGTATCGGCGGCCTTGATCGTCTTTGTCGTTCGCAGCAGCAAGTCTGTCTTCAAAAGCCGGCCCGGCAGCTATCTGGTGGGCGCCACGTTAACGATTATCGCTTTGACAATTGCCTTGCCATATTTGCCGTTCGCTTCTTTGATCGGCTTTGAGCCGCTTTCATTCAGTCTGCTGGCTTTATTGGGAGGGATTGTTGCGCTTTATATCGCGACCGCCGAAGTGGCCAAGCGGATATTTTATCGGTTTACCAAAATTTAACGGGCTTCGGTTCGAGTCTCCATTCTCCGTTTATTTTGTTCTCTGTGTTTAAGGATAAGTCCAGCGTTTTGCCGCATTGGATCAGGCGATCAGCGGAGACAACGCCTTCAAGCTAATTTGCCGTGGGAACTCAGGGAACGCCGAACCCCAGTTCGGCGCGAAGCGATGTTAGAAAATTAATAGCATGCTCCCGATAAAGAAAAGCTACAGTCAGAACTGGCAGTTCAGTGGTTTTTGTGGCAGGATGCACGAGCCGGCTGCAAAAAACATAAAGTATCAAGTATAAGATACAAGTAATTGATTAATAAATTAATAATAATGTAAAAATTACGGGATTATTATGCTTGCAGTGAGGGCTCTGCGGGGCGAGTTGACTGCGGCCTAACGTAAGATTCTTATGCCCTTACCGGGCTGAAAAATAAAGTAGGGGGAAATATGAATAATAACAATGAACATCCTTCGCTTGTGAATAAAGTCGGTGCAGATACGCTCGAAAGTCTGTTGCCGGATAAAAAATGGTTCGATTTTTTCAAGGACAAAAAAGCCTGGGTCGATCTCTTCACCCTCGGTGATCCGCAGGGGGAATGGCGCCTGCTGTTGACCGAACGCAAGCCTGAACTGGGCGAGCGCCTTGCCGCCAAACCGGAATTGGCCGAGCTTTTTGCGCGCCATCCGGGGTGGCGGGACGTGCTTGCGGACCATGACGAAGCGGCGGCGTTCCTGACCAGCGCGCCTTATCTCGACCGCCTGAACTTGTTTTTGCCGCATCCGGCATGGATCGGCCTGTTCAAAAGCCAGGCAAAATCCCTGCTCGAAAAATTGGATGCGGATGGCGCGTGGGAAAAATCATTTAAAAATAATTCGGAATGGCTCAAATTATTCATTAGTAAACCGGAATGGGCCGCGCTGTTTTTGCATAAACCGGAGTGGTTCGACCGGCTTAGCGATGATTTTGCCTGGGCGGAAAAACTGGCCGGCGATACGGAATGGGGCGAACAATTCGCTCTCGACCCGGAGTGGGCCTTCGTATTCGCCTATGAACTGAAGAAGCTCGGTGCACGCCAGGGGCAGGCTATCGACCCGAAAAACCTCGTAGGGCTGGCTTTTTCAGGCGGCGGCATCCGCAGCGCATCGTTCGGCCTGGGCGTGCTGGAGGCGCTGAGAGATTTCGACTTGCTGAAGAAAGTCGATTACCTGTCGACCGTTTCCGGCGGCGGCTATATCGGCGCCTGGTTGAGCGCGAATTGCAGGCGCGCGAATGGGAATGGCGTGTCTGACTGGCTGAGCGGGGAGGCGAAGGATCAATGGGACGATTCGATTCGGCATTTGCGCCGCTACTCGAATTATCTGTCGCCCAAGGTCGGGCTGTTCAGCGCCGACACCTGGACGATGGCGGCAGTCTGGCTGCGCAACACCTTGATGATACAGTTGACGGTGACTCTGGGCCTTGCGGTGCTGCTGTTGGTCCCGCACCTGTTGTTTGCGGTATTCAATTGGTGGCCCGAGGCGGGGGATGCGCCTTTCATCGCGCTCGATTGGCGCTGGACGACGGTCGCGCTGTTCATTCTCGCGGTGACCGGCATCGCCTACAACAATCGCAGCCTGAACATCAAAAAGACGGAGGCCAAGATTCAGTGGCTCAGGGTTTTTGTGTTGCTCGCGATCGCCGCGGCGGTCTATCAGCGTTACGACTTTCAACCTTTTGCATACCGGGAGCTGGCGAGTGAAATTTCGGATGTTGCGGTTGCGGTTGCAATCGCGCTGTGTTTGGTGCTGGTCGGTTTCTTTCTGCTGCCGGCCGTGCTGCAATTCAGAAAAGACAGGTCCGATCGCGATGTCCCGTTCGATTATTCGCAAGGGGCGGTGCAGCTCTGGGTCGTGCTGCCGATGCTGGCGGTCGGTTTTTTCGTGGCGGCGATCGTCTGGCAGCGAAGTCTGAAACCGCCTTATAGTCATTGGGAAACCTACGGCGATTTTTTTACCGGAGCTTGGGCCTACTGGCCGTTCCCGCTGACAGTCGCTTTCGTCTCCCTGTTTTTGCTCGCCTTCTGCTGCCTGAAGGACGGTGCGGACGATGCGCAAGAAACACCCGACGCGAACCTGCTCGCCCAGCTTGAAAAAGGCGTGGTGCTGGTATTGTCGCCCACGATCGCGACCTTGGTGTTGTATCTGTTGATCACCGCGACCATGTTGCTGCTGCACACATGGATAACGCCTGACGAGGATGGGCGGTGGCTGCTCAAAGGCTGGGTGCAGCAACCGGAAGACGTCGGGAAATGGCTGGCGTTTGTTTGGGCGCCGCCGCTGATCCTGTTTGCATTCTCGATCTCGATCATCATGATGCTGGGCGTTTTGGGGCGTCACTCGATCGAAGGCGTGCGCGAATGGTGGAGCCGCCTCGGCGCCTGGTTGTCGATTTACGGCGTCGGTTGGATGGTGATCAGCGTGGCGGCCGTATATGGGCCGGCTCTTAGCAAACTGCTGGTGGAGGAAAACTGGGATGAGCTACTTGGAGGGACCTGGATAGGAACGACGATCGCCGGTGTTTTTGCCGGAAAATCCACGTCGACCGCAGGCAATGGAGGCAGCTCGAGGGTGCTCGAGGTCGTCGCGAAAATCGCGCCATTCGCGTTCATCCTGGGTTTGCTGGTCGCGGTGTCGACGCTCGTGTCCGTGCTGATCAAGGAGGCGCCGGCAGACATAAGCCAGGAACATTGGGCGATGTTGCTATTTGCGGCGGGGTGCATGCTGACATTGCTGCTCGGCTGGCGTGTCGATATCAACGAATTCAGCTTCAACGCTTTTTACCGCAACCGGCTCGCGCGCTGTTATCTCGGAGCGACCCGGCTCGGCGCCACCCGGCCGACGCAGCGCCAGCCGCAGATCTTTACCGGCTTCGACGATCGCGACGACTTGCCGCTGGCGGATCTGGATGATTTGAACGGGCCTTTGCATATCGTCAATTGCGCGCTGAATCTGGGCGGGTCGAGCGATTTAGCGCTGCATACCCGGCAAAGCGCGAACTTTACCTTGACGCCCTATGCTTTCGGCAGCCGCTATCGAATCAAAAGCGAAGGCGGCGGGGATGACGGCAGCAGGCCGGTCGGTTATTTGAATACGCGCGAATTTTGCAAACGCTTTGGCCAGCCGACGTTGGGGCAGGCGATTGCGGTATCGGGCGCCGCCGCGAACCCGAACATGGGCTATCATACCTCGCCGGTCACCGCCTTCCTGATGACCTTGTTCAACGTGCGCTTGGGCTGGTGGTTTCCGAATCCGAGCCAACCCAACGTTAACAGGACTTCGCCGAGATTCGGCTTGACCTATTTGCTGATGGAGTTGTTCGGTGCGGCGAACGAACGTTCCGATTACCTGTCGATTTCGGACGGCGGTCATTTCGAAAATCTGGCTGCTTACGAACTGATAAAACGCCAGTGTAAAGTGATCATCATCAGCGATGGCGAGTGCGATCCTGAGTATCAGTTTGAAGGCTTGGGCACCCTGATACGGATGTGCGATGTCGATTTTGGGGCGAAAATCGACATCGATGTGCGCTCCATCCAGCCGGATGCTGGGGTCCGCTGGAGCCGGAATCGCTGCGCGGTAGGCGAGATCGTTTATAAGGATAGTTCTACCGGCACCTTAATCTATATCAAAGCCTCGATGAATGGGCATGAGGATACGGCCGTGATGCAATATAAGGCGTCGCATCAGGCTTTCCCGCACGAGTCGACCAGCGACCAATTCTATGGCGAAGACCAGTTCGAGAGTTATCGCCGCTTGGGGCGCGATATTACCAGGCGGACTTTCGACCCGGTGCTGAGAAATATCGATTCCGATACCCGGCTCTACATCGAGGGACTCTATATCGAGGCGCCGGATTTTATCGAGTGCGCAAAAAGGCTCAGCGACATCTGGTCGCCGATTCTGCCCAGCATTGCCCAGTTCTCCCGGCATGCGGACCGCCTGATGGGGCTCTGGTCGGCGATCGGCGGTAATAAAGACCTGCAATCCCTGGATGCGCAATTGGCTGCTGCTTCCCCCGAACCGATTCCCGAAACTTTCCGGTCGACGTTTTATTTCTGCAGCGAATTGATTCAACTGATGGAGAACGTGTATTTGGATCTGGATTTAGAGGAAACCTGGAAACATCCGGATAACGAAGGCTGGCGGACCTTGTTCATCCAATGGGCGAAGTCGGAAGCCTTTCGGGATACCTGGAAAAGGACACATCGCAGTTACGGTTCGAGGTTCCGTTATTTTTGTCATCGCCACCTGCATTTGCCGGTTTCTTGAGGTTCTTGAAATGGCGCCTCGGCGGCTTTCGATGCGGCGTTTCCACGGGCGGGGCGGGATTTGCAAGCCCGCCCCGAACGCTTCAAGCCAACTTCACGGCTTCGATAGTTCCGCCCGGCGGGAGGTGGTGAAACGATGTTTAAATTTGTTTTACGCAAATCCTTGCGGTTCAGGTCTGCTTGATTCTGTTATAATGTCCGGTTTATATTCAGGCGCGGTCCGACTCGCTCCAACAGCATTGGACAATCATTTCCCGGTATGGTCCCGCCTTCCGTTCATCGGCCTCTACAGACTTAGCAGATACAGTGGATTTAAAACATATCAGAAATTTCTCGATCATCGCGCATATCGATCACGGCAAATCGACGCTGGCGGACCGTTTCATTCAGATTTGCGGCGGGCTCAGCGATCGGGAAATGTCCGCGCAGGTGCTCGACTCGATGGATATCGAGCGGGAGCGCGGCATTACGATCAAGGCGCAGAGCGTGACTTTGGATTATAAGGCGAAGGACGGCGAGACTTACCAACTGAATTTCATCGATACGCCGGGACATGTCGATTTTTCGTATGAAGTCTCTCGCTCGCTGGCCGCCTGCGAGGGCGCCTTGCTGGTCGTCGATGCGGCGCAAGGCGTCGAGGCGCAAAGCGTCGCGAACTGTTATACCGCGATCGAGCAGGGCCTCGAAGTAGTGCCGGTGCTGAACAAGATCGATCTGCCGTCCGCCGAACCGGAGCGGGTGATTGCCGAAATCGAGGATGTAATCGGCATTCCGGCCGATGAAGCGCTGAAGATCAGCGCGAAGACGGGTATAGGCGTCAGCGATGTGCTGGAGCAACTGGTGGCCAAGGTTCCGCCGCCCGAAGGCAATAGCGAGGGGCCTTTGCAGGCCTTGATCATCGATTCGTGGTTCGACAGTTACCTCGGCGTGGTGTCGCTGGTCCGTATCGTGCATGGCAGCATTCGTCGCAAACAAAAGATCACGATCATGTCGACAGGCAAGTCGTTTCTGGTCGAGAAGGTTGGGGTGTTTACGCCGAAGCGTCTCGAAAAAGACATACTCGATACCGGCGAAGTCGGTTTCGTCGTGGCCGGCATCAAGGACATTTTCGGCGCGCCGGTCGGTGATACGATTACCTGGACCGACAAGCCGGCTACCGAGCAATTGACCGGCTTCCAGAGGGTGCAGCCGCGCGTGTTCGCGGGGCTGTATCCAGTCAGCTCGGACGATTACGAGGAGTTGCGCGAGGCGTTGAACAAGCTCAATCTGAACGATGCGGCCTTGCAGTTCGAGCCGGAAACGTCGCAGGCCCTGGGCTTCGGTTTCCGCTGCGGTTTCCTCGGCATGCTGCACATGGAGATCATCCAGGAGCGGCTCGAGCGCGAATACGATGTCGACCTGATCACCACCGCGCCGACCGTGGTTTATGAAGTCGTCACGCACGGCAATCAGATCATCATGGTCGATAATCCCGCCAAGCTGCCGGAAGCGGGCTTGATCGAGGAAATCCGCGAGCCGATCATCCGCGCGAATATTTTCGTGCCGCAGGATTATCTCGGCAGCGTGATCAATCTGTGCATCGAAAAGCGCGGCGTGCAGAAAGACATGCAGTTCGTCGGCCGGCAGGTCGCGATTCATTACGAGATGCCGCTCAGCGAGGTCGTGCTCGATTTCTTCGACCGCCTCAAATCGGTCAGCCGCGGCTTTGCCTCGTTCGATTATGAGTTTTTGCGTTTCCAGGAAGCGCCTTTGGTCAAGCTCGACGTATTGATCAACGGCGACAAGATCGATGCGCTGTCGATCATCGTGCACCGCGATCAAAGCCAAAACCGGGGCCGCGATCTGGTCGAAAAAATGAAGGACCTGATTCCGAAGCAGATGTACGAGGTCGCGATTCAGGCCGCGATCGGCGCGAAGGTGATCGCCCGCTCGACGGTCAAGGCGATGCGCAAGAACGTGACCGCGAAGTGTTACGGCGGCGACATCACCCGTAAGAAAAAATTGCTCGAAAAGCAAAAGGCCGGCAAGAAACGGATGAAACAGGTCGGCAATATCGAGATACCGCAGGAGGCTTTCTTGGCGGTCTTGCAGTTGAACAAGGAATAGAGCGGTGTCTTCACTTTATAATCAGCACAGGATTGGATAACGATGGACTACGATTTTTCGTTTTTTCTGTTCGTGGCGACCGTCGTCACGGGCGTCATTTGGGGCGGCTATGTCGCATGGGTAAAGACCCAAAACAGACCCTACGACGCAGAAAACGAACCCTGGCTGGTCGAATATGCGCATTCGTTTTTCCCGGTCGTGTTGATCGTGTTAGTGCTGCGTTCATTCATTGCCGAGCCGTTTCGGATTCCTTCCGCCTCGATGATGCCGACCTTGTTGATCGGCGATTTCATTCTGGTCAATAAATTTACTTACGGCATTCGCCTGCCGGTGATCAACAAAAAAGTGATCGAGGTGAATGAGCCGCAGCGCGGCGATATCGTGGTGTTCCGCTTTCCTAAGGACCCGACGGTCGATTACATCAAGCGCGTGATCGGTCTTCCGGGCGACAAGATCGGCTATTTCAATAAAACGCTTTCCGTGAACGGCGCGCCGGTCAGTCAGGCGGCCATCGGCACCTATGAAGGCCGCGGCCAGGGACAGGACATGAGCGGGTCGATCGAACTGAACGAGGATTTGACCGGCGTCGAACATAAAATTCTAGTCCGGCAGGAAGCGCCTACGGTCGAAGGCGTGTTTGTGGTGCCGGAGGGGCATTATTTCGTGATGGGCGACAACCGCGACAACAGTAACGACAGCCGTTACTGGGGCATGGTGCCGGAACAAAATCTGGTCGGCAAGGCGTTCTTTATCTGGATGAGCTGGGATTGGCAGGATAAAGGCGTCGGTTTTGACCGTATTGGCACCGCGTTAAAATAAACTAGACTTAGGGGATTCATTCATTAAGCCTGGGAGGCGTTATGCAAGCATTGCCAAAACATCAGCGGGGTCTGACCTTTATTTCCTTATGTATTCTGCTGGGTATCGCCGGCTTCTTCGTGTTTCTGGTTTTGAAAATCGGGCCGATTTATATGGATCACAATAAGGTCGCGAGTGCATTATCCGCATTGAAAAAAGATTCGGCATTTCCGATGATGACCGAACACGAGATCAGGCGGAGCCTCGATAATCGCTTTAATATCGGTTATGTCGATTTTATTGCCCCGGAAGATATTAAAGTGAGCAAGAGCAATGATTATGTGAAAGTCGAGATCGCCTATGAGGTGGTCAAGCCGTTGGCTTATAACCTCAGCGTGTTGGTCGATTTTCATGACATGATAGAGACTGGAGGAGACGGCGGCGTGTGATTAGGGAACCGAAGATCTTGTGCGGTAAATTGGGGTTGACCTTTAATAATCCCGATCTTTTTTTGATGGCGTTGACGCATCGCAGCGCCGGCGCGAAAAACAACGAACGCCTGGAATTTTTAGGCGATTCGATTCTGGGTTTCGTGATTGCCGAAGTTTTATATGACAAATTTCCCTGCGCTCCCGAAGGCGTACTGAGCCGGCTGCGGGCGAATCTGGTCAATCAGGGCTCGCTGGCCGAGCTGGCGCGCGAACATCGCTTCGGCGATTACCTGCTCTTAGGTTCCGGCGAATTGAAAAGCGGCGGCTTCCGGCGCGAATCGATTCTGTCCGATGCGCTGGAGGCGGTGATCGGCGCGTTGTATCTCGATCAGGGCATGGATGTCTGCAAGCAATGGATCAAGGACTTGTTTCAGCAAAAAGTCCAAGCCTTGTCCCTGGATAATTGGCAGAAAGATCCGAAAACGCAGCTGCAGGAACTGATGCAGTCGAAAAAAATCGACTTGCCCGAATATACGCTGTTGACCATGTCCGGTCTGCCGCATGAACAAACCTTTAAAGTCAAATGCACGATCCCGCTGTTGAAGGATGCGTGTATCGGCACCGGCGTGTCGCGCAAGCGAGCGGAACAGGCGGCGGCAGAAAAAATACTGCAATTACTGGAGAAAACAGATCAATGAAATGCGGTTTTGCGGCCCTGATCGGGCGCCCGAATGTCGGCAAATCGACATTGATGAATCATTTGCTGAAACAGAAAATCAGCATCACCTCGCGCAAGCCGCAAACGACCCGGCACCGGATCGTCGGAATCAACACCACCGAAGCCGGCCAGATCGTTTATCTCGATACGCCCGGCATGCATCAAAGCGAAAAACGCGCGTTGAACCGCTATCTAAACCGGACGGCCGATACGACCCTGCTCGGCGTCGATGTGGTGGTCTGGCTGATCGACGGCCTGACCTTTCAGGACTATGACGAAGTCATCTTCAAAAAGCTCGAACAGGCGGGCTTGCCGGTCATTCTGGCGGTCAACAAGGTGGACAGGATCAAGGACAAGGAGCAGATTCTGGCGTTTTTTGCCGAGGCGCAGCACCGCTTTCCGTTCAAGCATCTGGTGCCGATCTCGGCGTTGAAAAACACCAACCTGGAAGACCTCGAAAGCGCGATCTTCGAGTTGTTGCCCGAAGGCGGCCTGATTTACCCGGAAGATCAAATCACCGATCGTCCCGAGCGTTTTTTATGCGCCGAAATCATCCGCGAAAAACTGACGCGACGACTGGGCGACGAGCTGCCGTATGCGTTGACCGTCGAAATCGAACTGTATCAGGAAATGCCGGGCATCACCAAGATTTATGCGGTGATCTGGGTCGAGCGTTCGGCGCAGAAAACGATCGTGATCGGCAAGGACGGCGAGTTGTTGAAAAAGGTCGGCATGGATGCGCGCCTGGACATCGAAAAGCTGCTCGACAAGAAAGTCTATCTGCAACTGTGGGTGAAGGTCAAAAAAGGCTGGTCCGATAACGAGCGCGCCTTGCACAGCCTCGGATTTAATGACTGAAACCCGTGTCTATTTACAGCCCGCCTATATCCTCCGGCAGCGCAGCTACCGCGAATCAAGCCTGATCTTCGAGGCCTTTACCCGCGATTTCGGCAGGATTTCGGTCTTGGCGAAAGGCGTCAGGAAAGCCAAATCGAAATCGCAAGGCTTGCTGCAGCCCTTTGTTCCTTTGCATTTGACTTTTCTCGGCAAGGCGGAATTAAAGACGCTGACCGATGTCGAACTGGCAGAATCGTACCTGCCCTTGAACGGTTTCGCGTTGTATTGCGGATTTTATCTGAATGAATTGACCTCAGCTTTTCTGCACCCGGACGATCCGCATCCGGAGTTGTTTGCCGATTATCGTCAATGCCTGGGCGATTTGCAGCAGCCAGGCTTGCTCGAAGCCTTGCTGAGAAATTTCGAGCTCAATCTGATCGAGAAGACCGGTTACGGTCTGCAACTCGCTTACGATGCTCATCACGACAGGCCGGTCGATCCCCTTAAAAAATATCACCTCGATGCCGATCTGAGTCCAGTCGAGGCGATGGACGGGATTTATTCCGGCAATACCTTGCTGGCCATGCAGTCCCGCAATTTCAGCGATGCGGAAGTCTTGGTCGGGGCGAAAGTGTTGCTGAGGCGCGTGCTGGATCAATTATTGCACGGCAAGCCGCTGAACAGCCGCAAGGTACTCAACGAAATCATCAAACGTTTATAAAAACCAAATGGATAGCAGAGAAATTTTATTAGGCGTCAATATCGATCATATTGCGACCGTGCGGCAGGCGCGCGGCACCGTGTATCCGGACCCCGTGCAGGCGGCCCTGGTCGCCGAACAGGCCGGCGCCGACGGCATTACCGCGCATCTGCGCGAAGACCGCCGGCACATGCAGGACCGCGATCTGTTTTTATTGCAGGCGATGATCCAGACCCGGCTGAATATGGAAATGGCGGTGACCGAAGAAATGGTCGACATCGCGGAAAAACTCAAACCGACCGCCTGCTGCCTGGTGCCGGAAAAACGCGAGGAATTGACCACCGAAGGCGGCCTCGATGTCGCCGGCAATCTTTCCCATATTGCCTCGGCCTGCGCCAGACTGGCGGCAGTCGGCGTCGAAGTTTCGCTGTTCATCGATCCGGAGGAAGCGCAGATCGAAGCGGCGATTAAAGCCGGTGCGCCGGTGATCGAATTGCATACCGGCAGCTATGCAGACGCCGAAAATCCCGCCGCGTGCGCGCGGGAGTTGGAGCGCATCCGCCAAGCCGCGCGTCTGGCGCACGCTGCCGGCTTGCAGGTGAATGCCGGTCACGGCCTGAATTATCATAACGTGCAGGCCATTTGCCGGATTCCTGAAATCGTCGAATTGAACATAGGTCATGCCATCGTGGCCAGGGCCTTGTTCAGCGGGCTCGATCAGGCGGTTCGCGATTTGAAGCAATTGATGCTGCAAAGCCGTCTTGCAAGCCGTTAAATGAGTCTATGAAACTGGTTCATCATCAACTGACCTCGCAGGGCAACCGGGAGATTAACCAGGACTGCATGGCCTATCGCGTCGATCCTGATTTTGCGCTGTTTGTCGTCGCGGACGGTCTCGGTGGGCATCATGCCGGCGAAAAGGCATCACGTTTCTTTTGTCATGGCCTGATCAAAAATGCCGAAGCTTTTGCGCGCTTGATGGAGAACAAGCCGGGGGTGACGATGGCGTTATGGATCGACGCCGCCGTGGAGGAAATGCGAAATCTGTTCGCGGGCGATCCGGCGGCGCTCGAGGCGCACACGACCTGCGCGATTCTTTACCTCGATAAAAATCAGGTTTTGACCGCGCATTGCGGCGATTCGAGGGTGTATCGGCTGAGTCCGCGTGAGGTGCTATGGCGGACCCGTGATCATTCGATCCCGCAGGCCTTGCTGGAAGAGGGCAAGATCACCGAAAGCGAAATGGGCGGGCATCCGGAACAGAATTGTCTGCGGCGCAGCATTAATGTGGCGGCGGGGCATCAGAGCGAGATCGCCGTCTATCCGGCCGCAGAGGCGGGGGAGACCTTTATATTATGCAGCGACGGCTTTTGGGAGAATGTAAAAGCGCAGGAGTTTCTGCAACTGGCGCAGCCGGAAAGCGGTATCAACGAACTCGGAAAGGCGGCCAAGCTGTCGCTGTTGCGCGCGAACGGCAAGAGCGACAATATTACCGTGCAGTGGGTTCGCTGTTTATCGCTATGATGTAAGGCTGTTTTTGCCGCGAGAATGACCGGGGCAAGGGCGAGCAGCGCAGGATTTTACTGCGCGGCAAAGCCGTGTTTGCGCATCCGGTAAAGCAGGGTGTCGCGGGACAGACCCAACAGCCGCGCCGATTGGCTGCGGTTGCCTTGGGTGCGATTCAAGGCCTGATAGATCAGGTCGGCTTCCAGCGTATCCAGTTGCACGCCGCCGTCCGGCAGCTTGAAGCCGGTTTCGATGTGGTGTTCTTCGGTAAAGCCGCGGGTAAATTCAAAGGGCAGATTTTCAGGCTCTATCGTTCTGCCTGCCAGTAGAATGCACAGGCGCTCGCACAAATTGCGCAATTCGCGGATATTGCCGGGCCACGGGTAAGCCTTTAGGATCTTGATCGACTGCCGGCTGAATTTAGGCGGATCGATTGCATGGGTATCTGAGAAAACGGCCAGAAAGTGTTTGATCAGCGACTCGATGTCTTCGGGGCGCTGAGCCAATGACGGCAATTCTATCGGCACGACATTCAGGCGGAAATACAGATCCTGACGGAATTGGCCGGCGGAGATTTGCTGAACCAGATCGCTGTTGGTCGCGGCGATTACGCGCACGTTGACTTTGTAAGGCTTGGTATCGCCGACCGCGAGGCATTCGCCGGAGTCCAGGAAGCGCAGCAATTTGGCCTGGATCGAAACCGGCAGCGAGTTGATTTCATCGAGAAACAGGGTGCCGCCGTCGGCCGCCTGGAATAGGCCTTGCTGATTCGCGATCGCGCCGGTGAAGGCGCCTTTCCTGTGGCCGAACAATTCCGATTCGATCAGGCTTTCGGGCAGCGCGGCGCAGTTCAGCGTGATGAACGGCTTATTGGCGCGCGGACTGGCTTTTTGCAGCGCATTCGCCAGCACTTCCTTGCCGGTGCCGGTCTCGCCCTTGATCAAAATCGTGACATCGGTCATCGCCGCGATGCCGGCGCTGCGTAGTAAGGACTCCAATGCCGGGGACTGGCCAATGATCGAGCTAAATGGGTTCATAAGCTGTGACCTCAATGAATTGCAGAATGCGCCGTGTAAGCCATCGGATTGAGCCACGGCAGGGCGGCGAACAGCGCGAGCACGATCATGAACAGGCCTGCGACCTGCTTGAAATAGCGCAATCTGGATAACCGCGTCAATAATCCGGTCATTATACCGACACCCATCACCGCAGGTAAAGTACCGAGGCCGAAAAACAACATGGTCAGCATGCTTTGGGGAATGCTGCCGGCGGTCGCGGCCAAGGCCAGCGCCGCGTAGACCAAACCGCACGGCAGCCAGCCCCAGACCATGCCGAACAGAAACGCATGCAGGCGGTTTTTGACCGGTAGCAATCGGCGTCCGTAAGGCTCGATCAGTTTCCACAGTTTCAGGCCGGCTTTTTCGAGATAGGCGAAGCGCGGAAACCAGCCGCCGATATAGAGTCCCGAGGCGGTCATGATCAGCGCGGAAAGAATTTGCAGCAGCCGGTAGCCGTCCAGCTTGCCGATCGACAGCACGATCAACAGGTCGAGGATGCCGACTAACGCGCCAGCCAGCGCGTAGCTGGTGATGCGGCCGGCGTTGTAATTGAAGACGTAAGGAATCAGCGCGGCTTTGCTGGCGCGGATTTTGGCGTCGAGGCTGAGCGTCAGCGTGCCGATGATCGATCCGCACATGCCGATGCAATGGACGCTGCTCAGAAAGCCCATCATAAAGGCGACCGGGTAGGAAGTAGGGAAGGCGGGATCAAGTACCATAATCAGCCCACATTACCACAGAGCCGGCAAGATACAAAACACGGACACACAAAAAAATCCGCCGGCAAGACGCGCTCCGGGTTTAGCGGAATTGCTCGCGAATCTGGCCCTGAATTTTTTCGGCCATCACTTTCGGATTTTCGGCGTCACGGATCGGGCGGCCGACGACGATATAATCGGCGCCGTTTTGGAAGGCGGTTTCGACGGTCGCGACGCGTTTTTGATCGTCTTCCTCACGGTTTTCGACCGGTCGGATGCCCGGCGTGACGACCAACAGGCGCTGGCCCAGTTCCGCGCGCAGCATCGGCGCTTCGAGCCCCGAGGAAACGACGCCGTCGCAGCCGTGCTGCAAGGCGCGCCGGGCGCGCGACAGCACCAGTTCGCGCACGTCGCATTGAAAACCCAGGTCATTGAGATCGCCGCGGTCGAGGCTGGTCAACGCGGTCACCGCCAATACCTTCAGCGAGCCCTTGTCCTTGGCGGCCGCTTCCATGATCGCGTCATTGCCGTGAATCGTCGCAAAATCGACGCCCTTGCTGCTCAATGCCTTGATCGCGCGGCCAACCGTCGCGGGCACGTCGAAAAATTTCAGGTCGACGAAAACTTTTTTATTGCGCTGTTTCAGCCATTCGATAAAGCCGAAATAATCGCCCGACATGAACAATTCCATCCCGACCTTGTAAAACACGACGCTGTCGCCGAGCGTGTCGACCAATTGGCGCGCTTCTTCGAAACTCGGAACGTCCAGCGCCATGATCAGGCGTTCTTCGGATGGAATGGATTTGGTGGAGAGAAAGGAATCAGTCATCGCGCAGGTCAATCGGGTTGAATAGGGTAAAAAACAGAAAATGTTCGTGATATCAAATCATATCATATCATACCCAAGCCGGCGGAGGACTGATGCGGACGGGACAAATTCCCGTCCGGCAAAAGGGCAAAAAATGCGTCAAGCCGCTATTTGATCAGATTCCACTTTCCTGATTGCGGATCGAGACAGGCAACCCGTTTTTCGCGGATCTTTTTGCCGTCGGGCAGGGTGATGGTTTCTTCGAGATTCTGGCATTGCTGCTGGGTTTTTGCATTCAGGCTGAGCTGGCCGATCGGATTGATCGCGACTTTACTGCCGGTTTGCGGGTTAAGCCATTGCTGAGACTGGTTGAGCGAGCCTGACTGCAACAGGCCGCCCAACTGTTGAAGCCGGAAGTTTTGGTCGACCGGCGCCAGCTGCGAGCCGATTGACCCATTGAAAACGCTGCCCGCCATGCCTTGAATGATCGCGGCGATCACCGCGCCTTGCATCGCGCCGAAGGGGCTGCTGTTTTGGGCGCCGTTATTCGGATAGCCGCCGTAAGGGTTGCCGCCGTTTGGATAACCGCCGTAAGGATTGCCTGCGTTCGGATAACCGTTATTAGGGTAGCCGGCAGGCGGATAACCTTGGTTGGAATAACCGCCACCGGGGTAGCCGTTATTGTTATTGCCAAGGCCGCCCAAGCAGCCTGAAATCAGCGTGACAGACGCAAGCGAGGCGATTTTTCCGAATGTGTAGAATTTTTTCATAGATTAAAATAGTCGGTGGAATAAATAACGGGGTCGTGGGCGCACTCTCATATGACACTGGCCCTCGATGGATAAAGCATAACATTGATGGCCGAACTTTGTGCTCAAGGCCCATTTTAGCGAGACAGCCGCCTCCAACAAATTGCAGTCTATTATCAAGAGCCAAACTTAATGCATCCTGAATGGTGCGCATCGAAAGGCCGGGAGAAGATTCGCCAAGCGCCTGCCGGCGTTCCGAATTGCAGGGCGTTTGCGGGGCAAACGCAGGCGTAAATTTTACTCTGCCGACAAAATCATCCCGCAGCGGATCACGCCGCTTAACGGCATTGCTGATGCTCTTGAATCTGCGATGCAACTGACTGATATTTAACAGGCAATTGATTCATATCAATAATCAAGTGTTTAAATCAGCGCGGCCGGCTATAATCATTGAGGACGGCGTATAATTTTGATGCAATATTTAAGGCGTTATCTATAATACTCCGCCAATTTCACTGCATGGGTTCAAACATCCAATTATGAAGATTCTGATTCTCGGAGCGGGAGTGACTGGCTCGTCGGTCGCCGAGGCCTTGGCCAGTGAAGAAAACGATATCATGGTGGTCGATTTCAAGCCAGAGCTCTTGGATTCGTTGAAGCAGCGCTTCGATATCGCGACGGTCACCGGCAATGCGGCGCATCCCAGCGTACTCGAACAGGCCGGCGTACATAATACCGATATGGTGATCGCGGTCACCGACAGCGATGAAACCAATATGCTGGCCTGTCTGATCATCAATACGCTGTATAGCCGTCCCAAAACGATCGCCCGGGTGCGCGCGATCGAGTATATGAAAAATCCGAATCTCTTCAGTCCGACCGGCATTCCGGTCGACATCGTGATCAGTCCCGAACAGATCGTGATGGAGTCGATCCGCAATTTGATCGAGTTTCCGGGGGTATTGCATATTTCCGATTTCGCGGGCGGCCTGGTGCGGCTGTTTTCGGTCAAGGTAGGGGCGCACGGTTTCCTGACCGGCAAAAAGATCAAGTCGATCAAGGATGAATTAGCCGATGCGAAAATCCGCGTCGTCGCGATATTCCGCAACGGCAAGCCCCTGATCGTCAACGGCGGCGCGGATATCGAGTCAGGAGATGAGATTTTTCTGGTCGCTCCGCGCGAGCAGGTCCGGCATGTGTTGAAAGCGCTGCATAAACTGGAAGCGCCGCTGAAGCGGATCATCATCGCGGGCGGCGGCCATGTCGGCAAACGCCTGGCGTTAGCGCTGCAGGACGATCATCAGGTCAAGATCATCGAGAAGAACCCGAAACGCGCGAACAAAATCGCGAATGAGCTGGAAAAAACGATCGTGTTGCACGGCGATTGCGCCGATGAAACGTTATTGATGGATGAAGCGGTCGGCAGCACCGATCTGTTCTGCGCGATTACCGAAAATGACGGCGTCAACATCATTTCCGCATCGCTCGCGAAAAGCCTCGGCGCGCGCAAGGCGATCTGCCTGCTCAATCACAAGTCTTATACGAAGTTGTTGACCGATACCGATATCGATGTCGCGGTGTTGCCGAACCAGGAAACCCTGGGCAGCATTTTAAAGCATGTACGCCGCGGCGATGTGGCGCAGGTGCGTTCGTTGTGCGGCGGCAGTGCCGAGGCGATCGAGGCGGTCGCGCATTACAGCGGCGACAGCGATCAGAATTCGGTGGTCGGCAAGCGCGTGGACAGCATCCATTTTCCGCCCGGTATCGTGATGGGGGCATTAATCCGCAACAATCAAGTCATTCCGATCCATCACGACGTGATTTTCGAAGAAGGCGATCATGTGGTGATGTTTGCGATGGACAAAAAGCTGGTCAGCAATATTGAGAAAATCTTCCAGCCGCTGAATAAAACCTTATGAAGCAAACTTTATCGATGATTTTCGTGGCTTGCGATTGCCATAACTACTCTTGAAATTTCCCACCGCGATCTTTCCGCATTTTTTTTCAACCAGTATGGGCGGCGTGCTTTGTCACCCCGCGCGGTCATGGCTATGATTTTGACGATTCTGCATATTTTCGGCCTGGTGACAATGGGCTTCAGCGGTTTAATGACCACCTGCCTGATCACGTCGTATTGGGCCGGCGACGGGGCGACATCGGCTTTTTCCCAGGGTGTGCTGGTCACCTTCCTGGCCGGCGCGCTGCTGTTTTTTCCGTCCCTGCGCGTCCAGAAAAAAGTCTCGCGGCAGACCGGTTTTTTACTGGTCGCGATCACCTGGTCGGTCACGCCGGTCTTTTGCACCTTGCCGCTGCTCTATTATTTCCCCGGCATGAGTTTTGTCGATGCGTATTTTGAGGTGGCTTCGGGCTTGACCACGACCGGCGCGACCGTGATGTCCGGGCTCGATCAATTGCCGATGTCGATCAATCTCTGGCGCCATGAACTGAACTGGATCGCGGGCATGGGCATCATCATTTTCGCGGTCGCCATCTTGCCGATCTTGGGCATCGGCGGCATGCAGCTTTACATCGCCGAAACCCCGGGCTCGGTCAAGGAATCGGACCTGCCGCCGCGTATCGCGCAGACCGCGAAAGCCTTGTGGATGGTCTATGCCGGCATCTCGGTCGCCTGCATTTTGTCGTTAAAGCTGGCCGGCATGAACTGGTTCGACGCGGTCTGTCATGCGTTCGCGGCGATGAGCCTCGGCGGCATGTCGACGCATGATCAGAATGTCGGTTTTTTCAACTCGTTGCCTATCGAGATCGTGCTGACCGTCTTTCAGTTGATCGCCGCGATCAACTTCGCGACCCATTTCGTCGCGATACGCAAGCTGTCCTTCAAACCCTATGCGGTCGATATGGAGGCGCGAAGCTTCCTGGCGCTGGTGCTTGGCAGTTGCGTACTGGCGGCGTCGGTCTTGTGGCAGAACGGCACCTATGCCGATTTCTGGACCGCGTTGCGTCATGCGACCTTCAATCTGGTCACGATAGCGACCGATTGCGGTTTTGCGACCCAGGATTTCAATCAGTGGCCGATTTTCGTGCCGATGTGGATGCTGTTTCTGAGCTGTCTTTCGGCCTCGTCCGGTTCGACCGGCGGCGGCATCCGGATGATCCGGACGATCATTCTGTTGAAACAGGCGCGGCTCGAATTGTTCAAATTCATTCATCCGCAGGCGATTCGGCCGTTGAAAATCGGCGAGCATGTGATCAACAACGCGATCGTGACTTCGGTGACCGGCTTCATTTTTCTGTATTTCATCAGCATCGTGATCCTGGTGTTCACGCTGCTGCTCAGCGGGATGGACTTTGTCAGCGCCTTGTCCGCGGTGATCGCCTGCTTCAACAACGCCGGTCCCGGCTTGAATCAGGTAGGGCCTGCCACCAACTATGCCAGTCTGACCGATTTCCAGACGGTCGTGTGCAGCTTTACGATGCTGCTCGGCCGGGTGCAGATCTTTTCGATCGTGATCCTGTTCTTGCCCGAATTCTGGAAAAAATAGCAGCAGACTCGATTTCACCGTTAGCTTACAGATCAACGATTTCGCTGACAAATTGCCCGTCGGCGATCCGCGTCTGAATCCTGTCGCCGACCGCAAGTTGCCGGATCGAGCGGACGATGTTGCCGCTCTCGGGCTGCGTCACCAGCGCATAGCCCCGATTCAATGTCGCCAGCGGACTGACCGCATGCAGGGTCTGGCCGGCGTTCGCCAGTCTGAGCCGGTTTTGCTCCAGCTTGTGCTGCATCGCCCGTTCCAGGCGTTGCGTCAGGTACTGTTGCCGTTGTTGGTGGCTTTGGATGCGAACGGCAGGATTGAACTGCGCCAATCTGGCGCTTGCGGCCGCGAGCCGGTGTTTCTGTTGCTGCTGTATTTTCAGCACAGTTTGCGTCAGGCGCAACCTCAATGCGTCCAGCCGTTCGGCATTGCGCCGCAGTCTTTGGCCTGGATGCTGCTGCTCAAGGCGCTTATCCAGCCAGTCCAGGCTCTGCCGGGTTCGGATCAGTTTGCGCTGCAAGACTTGCTCGAGGCGTTTTTCGAGCTGCATGAAGCCGTTCAGCCATTGCTGCTGATCCGGCGTGGCGTGTTCGGCCGCCGCGGTCGGCGTCGCAGCGCGGAGGTCCGCCGCAAAATCGGCGATCGTGACGTCGGTTTCGTGGCCGATGCCGGAGATGATCGGAATCGCGCTCGCGGCCATCGCGCGCGCGACGATTTCTTCATTGAAGGCCTGCAAGTCTTCGAGCGAGCCGCCGCCGCGCGCCAGGATCAGGACATCGCAATCTGCGTGCCGGTTGGCGGTTTGGATCGCCTCGGCCACTTCAAATTTGGCATTGGCGCCTTGCACGGCCGTTGGATATACGATCACCGGAATCGCCGGGAAGCGCCGTTTCAAGACGCTGAGTATGTCCCGTATCGCGGCCCCGGTCGGCGAGGTGATGATGCCGATCGCCTGGGGCAGGCGCGGCAGGCTTTTTTTGCGGGAGGAATCGAACAGGCCTTCCTCGGACAATTTCAGCCGCAACGCGTCGAAAGCGCGCCGCAGTGCGCCGTCGCCCGCCACCTCCATCCTTTCGACGATCAATTGATAATCGCCACGCGGCTCGTACAGGCTGACCTCGGCCCGGAGCAAAACCTGCATGCCGTTCGCGGGTTTGCAGCGTAGTCCGCGCTGCTGGTTTTTGAACAGCGCGCAGCGCACCTGGGCGCCGGCGTCTTTCAACGAAAAATACAGATGGCCGGACGAGGGCGCGCTGAGGTTCGAGATTTCGCCTTCGACCCAGATCATCAGAAAATGCTCGCCGAGCGCCAGCGCGGCTTCGCGGTTCAATTCGGAGACCGTATAAATCTTGGGCGGGGTGTTGGTCTTATTCATCGCGCGGCATTCTATCATTTTTTAAAAGCGTTCAGTCTGGATTCAACTTGCCGCGGCTAATCTAGAGCCGTCATCAACAGAGGAGACAGACCATGAAAATTGCAAAGATTTTGGCGTTGTTGGCCGGTTTAAGTTCGATCGGCACCGCCGAGGCGCATTACCGCGATTATCACGACCACGCCGGTTATCGCGTCCACGGTGCGGGTAAGGTGAACAGGGTGCAGTCGGAACAGCGTCAGCGCATCGAAAGCGGGCTCGAACGGGGACAGTTGACGCCTTATGAATATGAACAACTGGCCCGGCAGCAGCGCCATATCGAGTGGGTCGAACGCCGTTTCACACAGGATGGTCATCTGAATCGGCGGGAGCGGCAGATTCTGAAGGAAAAGCTTGCGCGATCATCCGAGGATATTCGCTATTTCAAGCATAATGACCATGATTACAGCGACGGCTACTTTTATCGCTAAGTGTCATGGCTAAGCTTGCCCGAGCCTGTCGAAGGGCGCAGCGTATCCACCCTACCGGTCTTGTGGGATCAAAAATCGGACAACGTTTTCGGCGGCAGCGCGGCCCGCAGCGCATTCAAAATCGCGAGCACATCGATCAGTTCCTGGGCCAGGGCGCCGGCGACAGGGGTCAGATAACCCATGCCCGCCGCGCCCATGCCGACCACACTCAGCGCCATGCCGCCGATCGCGCTTTGCAGGGCGATCTTGCGCATTCTTTCGCCGATATGGAACAGTTCGTCGACTTTCTGCAGTGAACTGTCCATGATCACCGCATCGGCCGCTTCGCCGGTGATGTCGCTGTTCTGACCGAAGGCGATGCCGATCGTCGCGGCGGTCAACGCCGGCGCGTCATTGATGCCGTCGCCGAGAAAGACCGTTTTGGCTTTCCGCGTTTCGGCCCTGACCAGCGCCAGTTTCTGTTCTGGGCTTTGGCTGAAGTGGACTTGTTCGATGCCGACCTGTTCGGCCAGATAGCGGACTTCGGATTCCCTATCGCCCGACACCAGCATCACCCGGTCGAACAAATGGCTCGGCTGTAAATGATTGATGAACGAAGAACTGTCCGCGCGCACTTCATCGCGAAATTGCAGCGTCGCCGCATACTGGCCGTCGATCAGGGCGATGCATTCCAGGCCGCCGCCGACCTCGGGCAGGCGCGCGAGCACTTCCGGAAGTTGTTCGGAAACGGCATGACGGCTGGTGATCGCGATTTTTTTGCCGGCGATGAGGCCCGAAATGCCTTGCCCTGGCAGTTCGGCAATCTCGGCAACCGGCAGCAAGGGCAATGCGGCCTTCTCGGCCGCCTTCAGAATCGCTCCTGAAAGGGGATGCTTCGAATAGCGTTCCAGGCTTGCAATCAGCGTCAGTATCTTGGCTTCGTCGAGTTCTACTGCGGTCTTGATCGCGATCAGGGAGGGACGCCCATAGGTCAAGGTGCCGGTCTTGTCGAAAATGGCGGTTCGGCACAGGCCGAGCGTTTCCAGGATGGCCGGGTTCTTGATGATGATCTCGCGCTGCGCGGCCAGCGAGATCGAACTGATGATCGTGACCGGAATGCCGATCAATAAAGGGCAGGGCGTTGCGATCACCAGCACGGCCAGGAAGCGCACGACATCGCCGCTGCCGTACCAGGCAACAGTCGCGATCGCGAGCGCGAGCGGCGCGTACAGGGCGCCGAGTTGGTCGCCGAGCCTGCGGATTTTCGGGCGGTAGCGTTCGGACGAGCGCATCACTTCCATGATCTTTGCATAGCGGGAATCCGCCGCGACTTTATCCGCGTGAATCGTCAGTGCGGCGTTGCCGTTGATCGCGCCGGACAACACCTGGGAGCCGGCGGTTTTCGACATCAGATAGGGTTCGCCGGTCAGATAGGACTCGTCCATCGTGCTTGCGCCTTCGAGCACGGTGCCGTCAACCGGGCATATCTCGTGCGGCAGGATCAGCAGCGTATCGCCGATGCGGATTTTGTCGGCCGCGATATCGGTCAGTGTGTCGCCGGTCTTTTTATGCGCGATCGAGGGCATCCGCTTGGCCAGGGCTTCGAGCACCGAAGACGCCTTGCGCAGCGCATAAGTTTCGAGCACCGCGCCGCCCGACAGCATCAATACGACCAGGCTGCCGGCCAGCCATTCGTCCAGCCATACCGCGGTCACGATCGAAATTCCGGCCAACAGATCGGCGCCCAGATCGCCGTGCAGCAGTTTCACGAGCAGGCGGGAGAGCAAGGGCAGTCCGCCTAAAACCAGCACCGCGAGCAGCGGCAATTGCGCGAGCGCAAAGGTGAAAGCGAAACTTTGCTCGAACAACGGCGCCGCGTCCGGTCCGAACGCGGCCGAGAGCGACAGGCGATAGGTCTGGCTGCCGATCGCGAGTCCGTAGCGGAGCGGCAGATAAGCGCCGATGCCGGCCAGGCTCAGCAAGGCAATCCAGTGTTCGACGCTGAGCGTGGAAGATTTTACGGGTGATGAATTCGGCATCGGTTTTCGAAAGTTTGCAAAAAGGCGTGGATGGCGTGAGTCTATCGGATGCGGTGATGATGTTGCGTATCCGGGTTTTGGCGAATATTGGTTATAATTTGCGCAGCTTTTTGCTGAACCGCAAACCGCGGTATTGCGGTTTTCTTTTTGCAATACCGCATCAGATTGATAATTATAATAAATTTATTATTAGGTAGGGAATATGCGTCAACTCTTCATGACTTCATTGTTGGCCGCGGCCGCGTTCGTTTCGTTTTCGGCGCATGCCGAATTGCTCGGCAAAGAGGGTTTGCCGGCCCCGGTCGCCGACCAATTGTATAAGAAACATCCGAATGCGGCGAACATCAGCGCGCTGGCCAAAAAACATTTCAATCAGGACCTGTACGAAATCCATTTCAAGGACGGTGAGGAATCCTTGGTCGAATACTACCGCAAGAATGGCCATTTTTTCGTCAGCGCGCCGGTGATCGATCCCTCGGGCGTGTTGCCGCCGGGAACCCTGGATAATCTGAAGGCCGAGTTTCCGAATCACGAAATCAAGCAAGCGCTGCAGATTGTGAATCCGAACGGGGCGGGCGAGGAGTTCGATTTTACGCTCGATGTTCCCGGCAGCCATTGGTCCGTGTCCGTCGACAGTGAAGGCAAGATTACCGACAAAGAACAATATTGAATTCAATGCGGCGTTCCCGCGCTTCGACGTGGGAGCGCTGATTACGGGACGATCAGGCGATCTGCTCTTCGACCCGTCCCGCCTTGGCGCAGAACACCGCACTCGCCAGATGGCTGAAAATGCCGTGTTCTACAACGCCCGGAATGCCGTTCAATACCGTATCCAGCGTGTGACTGTCGAACGCTTCCGCAAACGCCGTATCCAGCACCAGACTGCCGTGTGAAGTCACCACCAGACCGTCCTTGTTCGCGGTTTGCCGCAGTTCCGCCTTGCCGCCGATCGCGGCGAGACTTTCCTTGACCAGTTGCCAGGCAAACGGGATCACTTCGACCGGAATAGCATAACGTTCGCCGATCCGGCCGACGCGCTTGCCGGGATCGATCAACACCCAGAATTCCCGGCTTGCGCCGGCCAGCAGCTTTTCGCGCACCAGATCGAAGCCGCGGCCTTTCAATAAGGTCATGTCGGGCGCGACTTCATCGGCGCCGTCCACATACACGTCGAGGCCGGTCAGTTGTTCGACCGCGAGTAACGGCAGGCCGAGCTCGCGCGCCTTGATCGCGCTGACCACCGAACTGGAGACCGTTTGCACCTTTAAGCCTTCCTGATGATGGCGCCGGGCGAGCGCCTCGATGAAACAATTCGCGGTCGAGCCGGTGCCGAGACCGACGATCATCCCGTTTTCGATTTTCCGCGCGGCATGCTGCGCGACTAATTCTTTGTCGTTCATGTTTGTCTCCGGTCAGTCTATGGGAGTCAGCCGAACGTCGAGCCGTTCCAGCCCCAAAATTCGGCCGGCACATAGCGCTCGGGCTTGCCGGTTTTCTTCGCCACTAATTGCGGCAGTTGGCTCAGCAGTGGCGGCGCTTGTGCGTCACAGATCGCGCGGTTCGTGTTCAGTTTCAGATAGGGCATGGCGTTTCAGGGACGGTGGGTGGAGGAGGTGTCGTCGATTATAATCGCGTCGCTCGGGTTTGTTAATCCGCTTCGCTGTCGATCGGGGTTTGGTCTTCATAAGCCTGCCAGGTTTTCAGTACCCGGTAGGCGACGCCTTCCGGCGTCGAGCAGGATTCGACCAGACAGAAAGCATCGGCCTGCCAGAGGAACGGTTCCAAGGTCAATGGCGGCAATTGGCTGGCCTTGCGGATCAAGGTCACATGCGCCTGATAAGGCCTGTCATCTGTCGTAATCTCCTGCGCCGCGGCGATCGTGTTCAGTTGTTCGACCAGCAATGCTACCGCTGAATCTTCCGGTTTGCCGGACAGGCAGATGATTCGGGGGCGGCGCCAATAGTGCAGCGCATCGAATCGGATCGAAATTTTCGCGAAACGGATCGCCGCGGCCGCTTCGACCAGTTTCGTTTCGGTCGCTTCATCGACGCTGCCCAGAAACACCAGCGTGATATGCAAATTGTCGGGGCGTACCGGGCGTCCGGCCTGTTTCAGCGCGGCGGCAACGGCCATGCATCGGGTGCGGGTTTCCGGATCGGGCCATAGGGCAAAAAATAAGCGTTTCATTCTCGTTATCTCCTGCGTTCTGTCAGGTTCCTGGATCACGGTCAGATCCTCTGCGAGTCGCCGCCTCGAAAAGCGCCATACTGAAGATACATTAACGGTCAGGACAAAGCCATTGCCTTTTGCTATGATGCTAGTGCAGTGCATTTTAAAATGCCGCAAGTTATCCGAACCGCGGCTGCCCAGTCAGTTTATTCGATTTCATAGGAGTCGTCATGACAGGTCCATCTCTCGTCCCGCCGTCCGGCGGCAGTCAGATAAAGATGCGGAACGGCAAATTGCTCGTTCCGGACAATCCGATCATTCCCTACATCGAAGGCGACGGCACCGGTCCCGACATCTGGCGGGCGACCGTACGCGTGCTCGATGCGGCGGTCGCGAGCGCCTATGGCGGTAAACGCAAGATTCACTGGCTCGAAATCTTCGCCGGCGAAAAAGCCTTCCGTCAGTTCGATACCTGGCTGCCGGACGCGACGGTCGAAGCCTGCCGCGATTATCTGGTCTCGATCAAGGGGCCATTGACCACGCCGGTCGGCGGCGGCATCCGCTCGCTGAACGTCGCGCTCAGGCAATTGCTCGATCTGTATGTCTGTCTGCGGCCGGTGCGCTGGTTCAAGGGCGTGCCGTCGCCGGTCAAAAAACCGGAGTCGGTCGATATGGTGATCTTTCGCGAAAATACCGAAGACATTTACGCGGGGCTCGAATTCGAACAGGGCAGCGAGGAAAACCTGCGCTTCCTGGCCCTGCTGCAAGAACACTTTCCGAAGCAGTATGCGAAGATTCGCTTTCCCGCGACTTCCGGCATCGGCATCAAGCCGGTTTCGGAGGAGGGCACCGAACGCCTGCTGCGCGCCGCCATCGATTACGCCCTGGTCAATAATCGCAAGAGCGTGACGATCGTGCATAAAGGCAACATCATGAAGTTCACCGAAGGGGCGTTCCGCAACTGGGCCTATGCACTCGCCGAGCGGGAATATCCCGAGCAGACCTATACCTGGCTGCAATGGGAGAAAACCAAGGCCGCAAATGGCGAGGCGGCCGCGAATAAGGAACAGGCCGAAGCCCTCGCGGCAGGCAGGATTCTGATCAAGGATGCGATCGCGGATATTACTCTGCAACAGGTGTTGACCCGCCCCGACGATTTCGACGTGATCGCGACCCTGAATCTGAACGGCGACTACCTGTCCGATGCCTTGGCCGCACAGGTCGGCGGCATCGGCATCGCGCCCGGCGGCAACATCAACTACCAAAACGGCGCCGCAGTTTTCGAGGCGACTCACGGCACCGCGCCGAAGTATGCGAATCTGGACAAGGTCAACCCCGGCTCATTGATCCTGTCAGGGGAGATGATGCTGCGCTATCTCGGCTGGACCGAGGCGGCCGACGCGGTGATCCGCGCGATGGATGCCGCGATCGCGAGTAAACGGGTCACCTATGATTTCGCCCGCCTGATGGACGGGGCGACCGAAGTCAAATGCAGCGAATTTGCAGACGTGATGATTGCGAATTTGTAGGATTTCGCAAGGTTATGGGGTTTCCTCCTCGTTCAATCGATAGCCCACGCCGGCTTCGTCAGCAGATAGCGGGGCTGAGCCGGATCGGATGCTCAGAGGGCTTTTGGGGCAAGGGCCATCAGTAATACGGCGGCTAACACCCCGTGATCACACTAAGGGGAATCAAAACTGGATGACTGCGTCAATACCCAGCAGAACCTGGTCGGTCTGATGCCCACCGTCGAATGGAGCGATTTGCGCCTCGCTCCAGTCGTAACGCACTTCAGGCCGGACCATCAACCAGTCCTTAGGTTTCCAGTTCAAGCCCGCCGTCAGTGCGTAATAGTTGGCGGCGCCTGCGGAATAGCGGACCCCGTCGTCATCCCTAAACCACTCTCCGCGTAAACCGGCGCCCAATTGAGCGTCAATGTCATAGGTGAGGTATTGGGCGATGGAATACCAGTCGGCATTCTGCCCCTGAGCGATGGCATTTTGTTGGGTGCCCCGGTCGTGCTGCAGGACATAGTGCCATTTACCGAGGTTTTGCTGGAGAATCGCCGAATAATACACCAGCTCAGAACTCTGATTTTGGTAGACATCGCCCTGCAACACCGAAAAGGAAACCGTGGTGCCGGTGTCGGCATTAGCCCAGGTCAGTCCGCTCATATGGCTCCAGGCGCCTAAATCCCGATCGAAATTATCTCCACCCGTCACTGCGCCGAGGTTTACGCTCCATTGGTCGTTGAGCGCATAGCTAAACAGCGCTCCGGTCGTGGTAAACGGCGAGGACTTGAAGCTGTAGGAATGAGAGGCAAAGAAATTCGGCGGCGACGGTACCGACTCGTAGCCGATGAGACCGTAAAAATGTCCGAACTTTCCGCTCAGGCCGTTACCGATCGGCGCATAGACCTCGACATAAGCCTGCGGCAGGGCGATGTCATAAAAGCGCAGGTCGCGTTGGCTGATCAACCCCATGTCCCAATGGCCGGTCGCTTGTGTATATCGGGTATCCGTGCCGAACATGAAGTCGAAGCGTCCACCTACATCCCAGTTCGAGGCTTTGGTGACGGCTTTTTCGATAAACAGATTCAACTGATACAAATGAAACTCTGCGTTCCGGTCAGTCATGGATACCGGAGCGTTACTGCGGTCACTGGGGTTGTTGGTGTTGTAGTTGATGCCAGCCGTCGCCCAACCGCCGATATTCACCCCATATTTTTGCAAACCGGCCCAGGTGGCGGCATCTTTGTCAGACAGTTCGGCAATCAACCCGGCAGGCGCGCCGTCTGCACTCGCTACAGGAACGCCCATCAAAACACCGCAAACACCGAACAAGCATTGTCGTAGGCACATAAAAATTACAACTTCCTTCGGCCAGTAACGCATGAAAAAGGCCTGCAATGCAGGCCTTTAATGATCCCTTCTTAATAAGGTCGATGCTTAGAAAGTAATATTTACTACTGTTTATTTCAGAGTAACGGTCTTAATCCCTTCTTGATCAGGTCCGCGCCTTCAAAGATAGTCAATAAATGCGATTGTGGGACGCTTTGCGCACAACTCTCGTGAAAATCCCGCTTCGGTAATTATTAACCGAAAAATGAGATTTGAGAAGCGTTAAAATGTTTCCTCAGTAAGCCTGTTTTTTTCGCCTCAGCAGGCTGAATGCGCCGGATGCTCATTTCATTACAGTAAGAAGTGGTAGAATTCCCGTATGGATTCTCTCCTCCTCGCCACGCATGACTTGACGAGGGTTCCCCTAGTCACTCAACGAGGTTTATTGATGAATATGCAACCCGGAATGCCGCCCCGATTCGGCCTGGACGCCCTGAAGGCAAACTGGCGCAGCGACCTGCTCGCCGGTTTTTTTGTGTTTTTGATCGCCTTGCCGTTGTGCCTCGGCATCGCCGTCGCCTCCGGTTTTCCGCCGTCGGCGGGCATTATCACCGCGATCGTCGGCGGCCTCTTGGTTTCGCGGGTGAACGGTTCACATGTGACGATCAACGGCCCGGCGGCGGGCTTGATCGTCGTGATCCTCGGCGCGGTGCAAACGCTCGGCGACGGCGATGTGCTGGCCGGCTACCGTTATACTTTGGCCGCGATCATGCTGGCCGGCGCTTTGCAGGTGCTGATGGGCGTTTACAAGGCCGGCCAGTACAGCGCGTTTTTTCCGCCGGCGGTCGTGCACGGCATGTTGGCGGGTCTCGGCATCATCATCATCGCGAAACAAAGCCATGTGATGCTGGGGGCGAGCCCGGAGCCGGGCAGCATCTTCGCGACGATCGCGCAGATTCCGCACAGCCTGTTGAATCCCGATCCGGTGATCGCCTTCATCGGCCTCAGCGGGTTGGCGATTTTAATTTTCTGGCCTTGGGTCAAGCATCCGAAATTGAAGAAGGTTCCCGCCCCCTTGGTCGTGCTGTTGACCGGCATGGGGCTCGGGCAGATTTTCGGCGTGCAGCATGAACATTGGCATCCCTTCTTGACGGACGCGGAACTCCAGGCCGGCCATGCGCATGCGATTGCGCCGAAATTTCTGGTCGATATTCCGGACGATTGGTCGTCCTTTTTTCAGTTTGCCGATTATTCGAAGGCGCTGACCCTGGAGTTCTGGGGCGCGGTAATCAGCATCTGTCTGGTCGGCAGTCTCGAAACCTTGTTGGTCGCGAATGCGGTAGACAAGCTCGATCCGTATAAGCGCAAATCCGATATCGACCGGGATCTGGCTGCGGTCGGTTTGGGCAATACGGTCGCCGGTTTCATCGGCGGTTTGCCGATGATCGCCGAGATCGTGCGAAGTTCGTCCAATATCCAGTACGGCGCCAAAACCGGCTGGGCCAATTTCTTTCACGGGCTGATTATGTTGGGATTTGTCGCCTTGTTTCCGCATCTGATCCATAACATTCCGCTGGCCTCGTTGGCGGCGCTGCTGGTTTATACCGGTTTCAAGCTGGCCTCGCCGAAGACCTTCAGCCAGGTTTGGGCGATCGGCGCGGAACAGTTGGGCCTGTTCGTGGTGACGATGCTCGGGGTCCTCGCGACCGATCTGCTGATCGGCGTGCTGCTCGGCATCGCGGTCAAACTGGGCATCCACATCGCGCGCGGGGTATGGCTCGAAAATATGTTCAAGATCCATTTCACGATCGAGCAATCAGGGACTGACACGATCGTGGTCAAACTGTTGGGATCGGCGCTGTTCTCGAATTATCTGCCGTTAAAAAAGGCGCTGGCAGGTCTCGAAAATGGCAAGACGCTCATTTTCGATTTCTCGAACGGTTATCTGATCGATCATACCGTGATGGATTTTATCCATGATTTCAGCAACGATTATGTTGCGCAGGGCGGCAAGTGCCGCGAGGTCGGGCATGCGCTGGAGACTTTTTCGGACCACGCCTTGGCCGCGCGGTTGATGACCGAGGATGACAGGAAAAAGTAAGGGACTAAATTTCGGCAAGTTATTTTCAATCCAGGGGCTGCATCAACATTAGACCCACAATCACAATCGCGAGGGCAGCAAAGCCCTTGGAGGTTTTTTAATACCTCCAAGGGCTTCTCGGGAAAGCTTTTAAGCCTTGACATGGCTATAAATATGTCGACCAAAACAATAACAATAACATTTTCACAATGAGGTTTTCGTCATGATGATCCGACTTCGATCCTTCAAGTTGAATCCCCTTTCCCTCCTTTTCACAGCTACGGTTTGCCTGTTGCCCGGCTTGGCAAGCGCCGCATCCGCTCCGGTCTACACCGACCAAGGCAAACAATGGACCCAGGCGGCGCGCCTGCAATATTACTCGCAGGATCAGGGCTCCCGGCTGATGCCTCTGCAATGGTTTCTGGCATTAAAACAGGCGAACGGCAAGCCGTTTTTAGACGACAGCATGTCTCGTTACGGATATCTGCCGAATCCCGACAGTAAGACCCAAGGCCTGCCGGTCGGTTTCACGGTCAACGGCAACGCGGTCGGCATGACCTGTTCCGCCTGCCACACCCGGCAAATCGAGGTAGGCGGCAAGGCCTACCGGATCGACGGGGGGCCTGCAATCTCCGACTTCCAGACCTTTGCAGCCGATTTGGACGGCGCGGTTGGGCATACGCTGAATGATCAGCCGTCCTTCGACGCTTTCGCTGCCGCGGTACTGGGCGGAACGCCTTCGGCCGAGCAAAAAACGCGCTTGCGGAAAGAAGTCGAGACCTGGTACCTGCCTTATCATACGATCATGAGTATCGCCTTACCGAAGGACAAGCCGTGGGGGCCTGCGCGTCTCGATGCGGTTGCGATGATCCTGAACCGGGTGACCGGCCTGGATATCGGCACGGCGCCGGATCATATCATCAAATCCAACATTCACTTGGCCGACACGCCGGTGCGCTATCCGTTCATCTGGAATGCGCCGATTCAGGACAAGACTCAGTGGCCCGGCTTTGCGGACAACGGCAACGGTTTATTGGGGTTGTCGCGCAATTACGGTGAAGTGCTGGGCGTGTTTGCCGATTTTTATCCGAAAAAAGCCCCAGGCCAGCTTCTCGGCTTCGATTATCTGAAACATAATTCGGCCAATTTTGATGGGCTGAAGGCGGTCGAGAATCTGGTCAAAAAGATCGGTCCTCCGGCATGGCCGTGGAAAGAAGGCAAATGGGCGGTCAATGCGAAGTTGGCCGCGCAGGGTAAGGCGATCTATGAAAGCCCGACCCAAACCGAAAACGGCGGCTGCGCCGGGTGCCACGGTATTCGCGACGGGATTCCACGCGCCTTGAACAAGACCTGGGCGACGCCGCTGTGCTATGTCGGCACGGATCCGAAGGAGTTCGAGTTGTTTGGCTTGACGGTCGATACCGGCGTGCTGGCCGGGGCGAAGATACCGTTCCTCGAGAAGCCGCTGAAGGCAAAGGACGAAAATGCGGTCAGAGTCCTGAGCATGGTCGGTATGGGCACCTTGTTGCAGTACACCAAGTCACCGAAAACGCTGGATCTGGAGTTGAAGGCACAAACCCAATTAGGCTTGATCGAGCGTCTGGCCGGCGATGCAAAAGCTGCCAAAGACCGCAAAGTCAAGGAAATTACCGAGCAGTTGCTGAAAAAACAGGCGGATCTGGTGACTTCGGACAGCGCGTTGCTGAAAGGCGCCTATCAGACCATGCAGGCGCCTCCGAGCCTGCGGCAGGTCGGGGGGTATGCCTGTAAGGACAAGTTCACCGATCCGAGTCCGGCTATTGCTTACGAATCCCGTGTCTTGCAGGGCATCTGGGCGACCGCGCCTTACCTGCACAACGGTTCGGTGCCGACGCTGGCGGCATTGTTGGAGCCGGCGCAGAATCGGCCCGTCGAATTTAAGATCGGCCCCGCCTATGACCCTGAAAAAATCGGACTCGCGGTCGAGCAAAGCAAATTCGATTATGTCTTGAAGACGACCGATTGCGAAGGCGACAACATCAAATCCGGCAACAGCCGCTGCGGCCATGAATTCGGTACCCGGCTGTCGAAACAGGAAAAAGCCGCGTTGTTGGAATATTTGAAGATTCTGTAAGGATTCGATCAATCTTTTTAGCGTTCCCAAGCTCTGCGTATCTTGAGCCGCTTCGCGGTTCGGGGCGCAGGGCGTCCGTCTCGGTTCTAACTCGCGGCGGTAAATCCGCCAGCCGTCCATCACAAACCCTGCCTCAAGCCAAAAATTAAGTTATAATCGCCGGATTTTTACTGCATATCGTGTGTGTACCGTGGCGAGTTCGAATTACGATGTATCGACATTTCAGGGACTGATTCTGGCCCTACAGGAATACTGGGCCAAGCAGGGTTGCGTCTTGTTGCAGCCTTTGGATCAGGAAGTGGGGGCGGGGACTTTTCATCCGGCGACTTTTCTTCGGGCGATCGGGCCTGAACCCTGGAATACCGCCTATGTGCAGCCTTCGCGCCGGCCGACCGACGGACGTTTCGGCGAAAACCCGAACCGCTTGCAGCACTATTATCAATATCAGGTGCTGATGAAGCCGTCGCCTGACAACATTCAGGAGCTCTATCTCGGCTCCCTGCGCACTCTGGGCTTCGATCTGCTCGAACACGACATCCGCTTCGTCGAGGACAACTGGGAATCGCCGACTTTGGGCGCCTGGGGGCTCGGCTGGGAAGTCTGGTTGAACGGCATGGAAGTGACGCAGTTTACTTATTTCCAGCAGGTCGGCGGGCTCGAATGCCGGCCGGTGACCGGCGAAATCACCTACGGACTGGAACGGCTCGCGATGTATTTGCAGGGCGTCAAGAGCGTGTACGATCTGGTATGGGCACGGACGCCGCACGGCGTCGTGACCTATGGCGACGTGTTTCATCAGAACGAGGTCGAAATGTCCTCGTTCAATTTCGACCATGCGAATGTCGATTTCCTGTTCAAATGTTTCGACACCTACGAACAGGAATGCCAGAAATTGATCCAGGCGAACCTGCCGCTGCCGGCCTATGAAATGGTGCTGAAGGCGTCGCATACGTTCAACCTGCTCGATGCGCGCCATGCGATTTCGGTCACCGAGCGCCAGCGTTATATCTTGCGGGTCAGAAATTTGGCCAAATCGGTCGCCGAGGCTTACTACCAGCGCCGGGAGTCGCTGGGCTTCCCGATGCTGGCAGGACAGGGAGAATCACGATGAGCGATACTAAACATTTACTTTTCGAATTGGGCTCGGAAGAGCTGCCGCCGAAGACCTTGTTGAATTTGGCCCAGGCGTTGCAAAACGGCATCGTCGCCGGATTGAACGAGGCCGGATTGGCCTTTTCCGGAAGCCAGTATTATGCGACGCCGAGACGCCTCGCGGTATGGGTCGAAAATCTCGAGACCGCGCAGCCGAACAAGACGGTCGAAAAACGCGGCCCGGCCTTGCAGGCGGCCTATGCGCCGGACGGCAGCCCGAGCAAGGCGGCGTTGGGTTTTGCGGCCAGCTGCGGCACCACCTTCGAGCAATTGCAGGAACTGAAGACCGACAAGGGCGCCTGGCTGTCCTACACCCAGGAGATCGAAGGGCAAGCCACCGAAAAGCTGATTCCGGATATCATCCGCAAGAGCCTGGCCGCCTTGCCGATCGCGAAACGGATGCGCTGGGGCAATTTTACGACCGAATTCGTCAGACCGGTGCATTGGGCCGTGCTGTTGTTCGGCGAGCGTGTGATCGAGGCCGAGATTCTGGGGCTGACTACAGGCCGCGTGACGCAGGGCCACCGTTTTCATGCGCCGGAACAATTGACGATCACGAGCCCCGAAGCCTACGTCCAAACGCTGCATGAACAGGGCAGGGTGATCGCCGATTTCGACGCCAGAAAGGTGATCATCCGCGACGCCGCGAATAAGGCGGCGGCGCAGGTCGGCGGCATTGCGCATATCGAGGACGATCTGCTCGAAGAAGTCGCGGCGCTGAATGAATGGCCGGTGCCGGTGACCGGCAATTTCGATCCGCGTTTCCTGGAACTGCCGGCCGAAGTGTTGATCACGACGATGCAGACCAACCAGAAATATTTTCCGGTCAAGAACCGGGACGGCGCTTTGCTGCCGCATTTCATCACCTTCAGCAATATCGAAAGCAAGCGTCCCGAATCGATACAGCGCGGCAACGAGCGGGTGATCACTCCGCGTCTGACCGACGCCGAATTTTTCTGGAAGCAGGACCGCAAGAAGCCTCTCGCCGAGCGTGTGTTGAGCATGTCCAGCATCGTATTCCAGGAAAAACTCGGCACCGTCGCGGACAAGACCGAACGGGTAATCAAGCTGGCCGAGGTGATCGCGAATCTGCTGCACGCCAATGTCGAACACGCAAAGCGCGCCGCCTTGCTCGCGAAAGCCGATCTCTTGACCGACATGGTCGGCGAATTCGGCAATCTGCAAGGCATCATGGGCCGCTATTATGCGCTCGCGGACGGCGAGCCGGCCGAGGTCGCTTTGGCGATCGAAGAGCATTATTTGCCGAAACAGTCAGGCGGTCCGACGCCGGGCAGCGCGACCGGTCAGATTGTCGCGCTGGCCGACAAGATCGACACCTTGTGCGGCATTTTCAGCGCCGGCCTGATTCCGACCGGCGACAAGGACCCTTATGCGCTCCGGCGCGCGGCGATCGGCGTGCTGCGCATCATCATCGAAAACCGTCTGCCGCTGAACATCCGCGATCTGATCGACTTCGCGCTGTACCAGTTTACCCATGCCTTCGATGTCGATGCGACGCGTGTTGCGGTCACCGAATTCGTGTTCGACCGGCTGAAAGGCTACTGTCTGGATCAGGGCTACACGTCCGACGAGTTCGAGGCGGTCCTCTCGGTCAATCCGTCCGAGCCGCTCGACTTCATCCAGCGTCTGGCCGCGGTCAAGACCTTCAGACAGTTGCCGGAGGCCGAAAGCCTCGCGGCCGCGAACAAACGCATCCGCAATATCCTGAAAAAATCGGAAACCGCGCCGGCTGCAACCGTCGGCGCGCTGGCCGAAGCGCAGGAACAGCGCTTGCTGGAAGCCGCCAATGCGGCCGGCGAAGCGATCAAGCCCTTGCTGGCGCAGCGGGATTATCAGGGCACGTTGAACCGCCTCGCGCAGCTTGAACCGGTGGTCAATGACTTTTTCGACCATGTGATGGTGATGTGCGACGATCTCGAATTGCGCGCAAACCGTCTGGCGTTATTGACGCTGCTGTCCGAACAGTTTTTGACCTGCGCGGATATTTCGAAATTGCAGTCTTGATCAGGAATGAATGTCGCTTCGCTCAGGATAAACGGAATCGAGGCTAACCGATTTAAAATATGACTCGAAACCGTTATGTTTTGCTCGACCGGGACGGCGTGATCAACGAGGATTCCGACCAGTTCATCAAATCGCCGGATGAATGGCGGCCGATTCCGGGCAGCCTGGAGGCGATTGCGCTGCTGCATGCGAAAGGCTTCAAGGTCGCGGTGATCACGAATCAATCCGGCATCGCGCGCGGCCTGCTCGATCGGGCGATGCTCGATAAGATCCATCAAAAGATGCTCCGCTTGGTGGCCGAAAACGGCGGCGCGATCGAAGCGATTTATTTTTGTCCGCATGGGCCGGAGAACGGTTGCGACTGCCGCAAACCGAAACCGGGGTTGCTTCTGGCATTTGCGGCCGAGCATCAGGTCGACCTGCACGATGCGGTGCTGATCGGCGATTCGCTGCGCGACATTCAGGCCGCCGAAGCGGCCGGCGTGCGGCCCATCCTGGTCAAGACCGGCAAGGGCCGGAAAACGCTGAACGCCAACCCCGATTTGAAGATACCAGTATTCGACAATTTATATGACGCTGCAAACTCCCTCGTCTTGGGACAAGAACTTTAAGGTTTATTTCGGTTCGACGCTGCTGTTTCTCGGCATGACGTTGTCGCTGTTTGTGATCTGCCCGCTGGTGGTGCTGGCGATCGTACTGCCTTTCCGTATCCGTTACCGGATTGCCGGGCTCTGGGTTAAATCTGTGCTGTGGCTCGCGAAAGTCTGCTGCGGCATCGACTATCAAATCGAGGGCATGGAGCATATCGATCCAAGCCGCACTTCGATCGTTCTGAGCAAGCATCAGTCAGCCTGGGAAACGCTCGCTTATCGCGAATTTTTGCCGATGCATTCGGTCTTGTTGAAACAGTCCCTGCTTTGGCTGCCGATCTGGGGCTGGGCGATGGCGATGCTGAAACCGATCGCGATCGATCGCAAAAATCAGCGCGCGGCGCTACGCAAGTTGCTCGACAAAGGCGGCGAAAGTTTAAAATCCGGGCTGTGGGTGCTCATTTTTCCCGAAGGCACCCGTACCGCGCCCGGCGAAAGCAAAAAATTCAGTGCCGGCGGCGCGCTGCTGGCGCAGCAATCCGGTTATCCGGTGGTGCCGATTGCGCATAATGCCGGCGTTTATTGGCCGCGCTACAGTTTTTTGAAATATCCCGGCACGATCAAGGTCAAAATCGGCCCGCCGATCGAAAGCAAGGGCCGCAAGGCCGCCGAGATCAATGCCGAGGCCGAGGCCTGGATTAGCGATGCGATGAAGGAAATAGGAAATTAGGTCCAGGGTTCAAACAGTTTATTTTCTCCCTGAACCCCTCGGGATTGTTTAAAAATTATCAAAGGTTTGACTTTAATGAAAAAAATTCTGCTCATTTCGATTTCTGCTTTATTCATCACCGCCTGCGCTGAAAAGGGCGACTATGAAGAGGCGGTTTTGGAAGAAATGAAGAAGGAACAGGATGTGAAGGATTATAAGATTGATCCGGAAAAAATGGCTAGCTGCGTGATCGACACCACGACGATGCATATGCCGGGTTATTTCGAATTTGATCCGGAGCGCCGTACCGCTTATAAAAATTACACCAAAATGTTGTCGCTGATGAAGTCAACCGATCCGAAAAAGACGTTGGATGAGTTGCGCAAGGATTTCGGATCGCCGAAAGCCTTGGCCGATGCGCATAACAACCTGACCGAAAGCATGATGAACTGTTATTCGGCGATCATGCTCCGGTCCGAGCCGCCGGAGGCTGCGGATAAGAAAACCGAAGCGGCAAAACCGAATCCTGAAACGCCCAAAAACGCCGATGCGCCGGTGCAAGCCGCACCGACACCGAGCGAGCCGGCGAAGTAATCCTGATCAGCCGGCGGTGGTTTTGCGCGATGCGGCCACCGTTTGTTGCTGGGAAGCGATTTAAAGCGCTGCGACCCAAATCGAGTTCAGGCGCAGCAATTTCTTTAATTTCGTCGAATGCGCGCTGGCGGCTTCCTTGGTTTTGAAGCCGGGCACGGCAAGCCGGTACCAGGTCGCATGCTGGATATCGACTTTCATCACTTTGACCGCTATGCCTTTGCGCTGGAATTCCGCGGCTTTTTTTCTGGCATCGGCTATGGCTCTGAAGGCCGCCAGATTGACCGTCCACTTGGCGCCGCTTGTGTTGGCGGCGGCGGCCGGTTTTTCCGAAGCTTTGGCTCGCGCCATGTTAAGCGCGGGCTTGGGTGTCTGAATTTTGCGCACGGGTGGCGAAGCGTCTTTGCTGACCAAGGCCGGCTTCGGGGCTAGCTCTGCCGGTGCGGGCTCGGTTGCCGCCGTTGGCGGCGCGGCAATGGCTTTGTTTTCCGTCCTTGGCTCCGGTTCTTCGGAAAAATGGCTTGGCGCCGCCTCGCTGTCCTCTTCCGTAGGGTTGTTGCTATCCGTTTTTTCGCTCAAGCCGCCCATGTCTTCTTCAAGGATGGCCGTCATCGTCTTGAGTTTGCTCAGCTCGGCACGTGTCTGGACATTCAGATAGCCGAGCGTCAGCGCCGCGCACAGCGCGGTCAGGGACAAAGCGAGCGCTACCAAAGACAGGCGCCCGGCGTTTCTGGTTTTGCCTTCGAGAATCGCCAATTGCCGCCCGGTATCTTCCTGCAGCGAGAGCGAGCGGCTCCAATCGGCCGGGACCTCAGGGGTGATGGCTTGTTCCAGCAGGGCGTCCGTGAGCGGTGTGTGATCGCCGCCGTTTTCGGCAGGGGGGGCAATCGCCGCCGCGATCGGAGCCGCATCGTCCCTGGGGCCCTGCCAGGCGCGATGCGGTTCGGGCTCCGTCTCGGCCGCGGGGGCAGACGGTTCGAAAAGCGCAGCAGAAAATGCAAACGGCGCGTTATCGATGACCGCTGCCTCAGTCGGGTTGATGCCGGCAACGGGTGAGTCCAGGTTGACAGGCTCAATCGCTTCGTCTAAGTTGAAAGCAGCATGACTGAATTCGTTGAATTCGGCCTCAGGGTCATCAGGCGCCCAAAAACCGTCATCTTCGGCAGGCGCAGGTTCGGCCTTTTCAATCAGCGCGTCAACGCTTGCGGTTTCCTGTTGCAATGGCGCCGGGGTTAACTCGATGTCGGCAATCGGTGAGCCCAGGTCGACAGGTTCGATAGTCTCGTCATCGCCGGTTTGCCGCGTAGCCAATATCGGGTCATCGCTTAACGCGTCAAATTCGACAGTCCGAGTATCGTAGGCGGCTAGCGGCTTGTCCCACGCATCCGAGTCCAGGTTTTCCGCTGAAAAAAAATCTGTTTCGGCATCGAACCCCGTATTGATCAGCAACCGATCGATCGCGTCTTCGTCGCTGTCCAGGTCGGTCAACGGCTCGACGACCGGTTCGACTTCGACCTCGATGAGGTTCGGGTCGAGGCGGTAGCGCCCTTCTTTAGACTTTTTGTTGGCTGGCTCTGTCATTTGGGTGAACTTTGATAGTAATATAACGCATCTCGAAAGGCTAGTTTATGGCTTGCCGCAGAAAAAATCCAATAACTTTCATTTGCTTAATTCAGCAGTTAAGGCTAAGTAAATGTAATTTTGTCAAATTGTCCCTACGAGTCGATAAAACCTAGAAAAAATATGCAATTAGCCATTACCGTATTAGGACATAATCGGAACTATTTTGTTGCCGAAATATTATCCACCATCCGCGATTGTAAATGCAGTATTTTGGAAATCCGCTACACTCGCCTGAAACAGGTGGATGCGGCTCATTTGTTGGTACAGGGCAACTGGAATCAAATCGCCAAATTTGAGAACCTGTTGGATGCCTTGCAAAAACGGCTTGAAATTCAAATTCAGATGCTCCGGCCCGAGCATGAGCCTCATGAAAAAGAATTTCTGCCTTATTCGCTCGAAACCTTGTCGGTGGACCGCGACAATATTATCGAGTCGGTCTCAACGTTTTTAACGATGCACGGAATCGAAATCGAGGAAGTCTCGGGCAGTTCCTATCAGGCGCCCTATATCGCAACTTCGGTATTCTCGACCAAATTTATCGTGCTGATTCCGCCGGAAGTCCGTTTGCTGTCGCTGCGCGAAGAATTTCTGGATTTTTGCGATCAACTGAATATCGATGCGATTCTTGAACCGATTAAACGTTAGGATGCCCTGATGACCGTTTTGACACTCGGCAGCGTGGCGCCCGACCTTGAAATCTCGTGTACCGGCGGCAAGACGCTCCGCTTGAGCGATTTTAAGGGAAAAAACATCGTGCTGTATTTTTATCCGAAAGACAATACGCCCGGCTGTACCCAGGAAGGCCGCGATTTTCGCGATCTGAGCGAACGCTTTGCCGTGCTGAATACGGTCATATTCGGCGTTTCGCGCGATTCGGTCAAAATGCACGAAGGCTTTAGATGCAAGCAGGAGTTTCCGTTCGAACTGCTTTCCGATCCCGATGAAGCCCTCTGCGGCCTGTTCGATGTGATCAAGATGAAGTCACTGTATGGCAAGCAGGTGCGCGGCATCGAGCGCAGCACGTTTTTGTTCGATAGCCGGGGCAATCTGGTGCGCGAATGGCGCAAGGTGAAGGTCAAGGAGCATGCGCAGGAAGTGCTGCTGGCGGTCGAGGGTTTGAGCTGAGCTTTTCGCCGATCGAGAAACGGCGCGTTTAACAGAGCATTCGGTTTTGCCGTACCGAAGCCTCGGCAAAAACCCGGTTGCGCCCCTCCGCCTTGGCTTGGTAGAGCGCCTGATCCGCTTTTTGCAGAAGCCCGTCAATATGGACGCACAAGGCATTGACCGTGGAGACGCCGATCGATACGGTAAAACGGAGCGCCTGATCATCTTCCAAGGGAAGGGATGCATCCGCAACCGTCTTGCGCAGGCGTTCGGCCACGTCGATCGCTTCCATGATGGCGGTTTCCGGCAGCATGATCACAAATTCTTCTCCGCCGATACGGCCGATCAGATCCACTTTGCGCAGGGATGACAGGCAGATGTCGCTGAATGATTGCAGAACCCGGTCGCCGGTTTGGTGCCCATGATTGTCGTTGATCCGTTTGAAGTTATCCAAATCGAGCATCAGCAGGGAGAGGGGGACGCCATGGCGCAAAGTGCGAGCCAGCTCCGCTTCCGCCTGCTGCGTGAAATGCCGGCGATTGGCCAGGCCGGTCAGATGATCGATCTGCGCCATTTGCTCATAACTGCGCTGAATCTGTTTGTGTTCGGTGATATTTTCCAGGACCGCGACAAAACATTGCTGGCCGGCGCTGTAAGCCGCTATCGAAAACCAGCTATTCAGCGGTTTTACAAAGGTTTCGAATTTTTCGGGAGCGCCTCCCGTCACTACACTTCCGTAAATCGCAAACCATTCCGGATTCGATGCCTTGATGCCGGGAATCACTTCGCTGGCTCTTTTGCCTGTCACATCCTGTAAACCGGTCAAACAGTCGAATGCCGCGTTGACTTCCAGAAAAATGAAATCCTCGGGTTGGCCGTTTTGATAAAGCATTCGGCAATAGGCAAAGCCTCCCAGCATATTTTCGAACAATGAGCGATAGCGCGCTTCGCTTTCCCGCAAGCTCATTTCGATTGCCTTGCGGTCATCGATTTCCGCAGCAAAAACGGTATTGGTGGCGCGTAATAGAGCCTCGGCGCGGATCAGGCGCCGGTTCAAGCGCAGCAGATAATAAGTCGCGGACAACACCGCGATAAGCACGGCGATGGCGATCGTCAGCGCGGGCTGTACCCATGCCGGCAGGTGTTTGGCCTTCGTGCTGTAAATGAAGCCGTCAAGCGGAGCGCTGGATTTGATCAAGCCGAGTTTCACGAAGGTGTCGGCTATATGCTGCCAGCGCTCCGGGTTCATGTGGCCGATTTCGATGATGTCAGGAAAGATCAGCTTGCGTATCTCGGCCGCCTCGAATTCGAGATGCGCCCGGGTTTTTTCGACGTGATATTCATTGACCAAAAGACCGATGATTTCATCGGGGTGATCCATCGCGTATCGCCATCCCTTCAGCGTCGCGCGGCGCACTTTTTCGACCCGGTCGGGGTGATCGCGCAATTCTTGAGCGGAAGTGAACAGAATATCGCTGTAGAAATCGACCCGGTAGTTGCCGGGGTCGATGATGTTGTACGGAATATGGCGTTGATTCAGGTAAAACGGTTCGTTGGTGGAATAGGCGCTAATAGCGTCGATTTTGCCGGTGATTAGGTCGTCAATCTGATCATTGCTGGGGATGATGTCCATTTGGGAAAGCGCAATGCCTTCATTCAAAAACATGGTCAGAACGTCGGCGTCATCGGTTCGGTTCATCAGCATCACTTTTTTGCCGGCCAGGTCATGCACCGAACCAATGCCGGAATCCTTGCGCACCAGCAGTATCGAAGGCGAGTGTTGAAAAATCGCGGCCAGCGCGACCAGCGGTTTGCCTTGTAAGCGTTTGTAGAGAACTTCGCTGTTGCCTGAGGCATAGTGCGCGCGTCCGGACAAGACTTCCTGAACCGATTGATGCGCCGGATCGCCCGCATGCAGTCGGACTTCCAATCCTTCCTGCCGATAAAAACCCTTCGCGACGGCCGCGTAATAGCCGGCAAACTGGAATTGATGGTGCCAGCGCAGCTGAAGATCGATCACGTCCTGCGGCTCCTGGGCGGCAAGCGCCGGAGCGATACTGGTTAGAAACAGCAGGGCTGATCTTAATGCGTGAACGGGTATCATTGCTCTGGGTTTTAACTGGGAAGACGGTAGCAGTGATTGGTGGGGTATTCTAGCGGCTGAAGTCAAAGGATAATGACTTTTTAACGTGTAGAAGGCAAAGACCGCTTGTAATCATCATCCTGCCTCTTTCAGGCCCCGATTTAAGTATAGTCGAGATCATGGAAATGAAAATTTTTCTGAGTAATCTATCGCAATTATCAAATTTCTTTGCGCAGGCGACAACCGCGTTATTCTTGTTTGCCGTACCCGTGCTTTATAAATTTGTTTAAAGCGATTATTCTTAAGTCTTGATCCGCTCATGGTCATCAGCGCCGGGAGCGGGGCGGGTGACCTCTCAGCATTCATCAGACAGTCCAAGGAATTCATGAATATTCAAACCACGCCCGACAAAAAGCTATTCGTGCTCGACACCAATGTGCTGATGCACGATCCGGCCTGTATTTTTCGCTTTCAGGAACATGACATTTTCATCCCGATGATCGTGCTGGAGGAACTGGACCGGGCCAAGAAAGGCATCACCGAAGTCGCGCGCAACGTGCGCCAGGCGAGCCGATTTCTCGATGAACTGATCCGCGATGTCGATCCCGGTTGTATCAAGGACGGGCTGCCGTTATCGCGTCTGGAGGCAAACGGCAAGGGCGGAATGATCGGAAAATCGGGCCGTCTGTATTTTCAGACCAGCATCATGAGCGAGCTTTTGCCGGCGACGATGCCCGGCAGCCTGGCGGATAATTCGATCCTGAGCGTGGTGTTGGCGCTGACCAAGCAATTGCCCGGCATCAAGGTGATTCTGGTGTCGAAAGACATCAACATGCGGATCAAGGCGGCGACCCTCGAATTGCCGGCCGAGGATTATCACAACGACCAGGTGCTCGACGATATCGAGCTCTTGTACAGCGGCGCGATGGCGCTGGAGGACGATTTCTGGGACCTGCACGGCAGCAAGATGGATTCCTGGCAGGAAAAGGGCAGAACCTTCTACAAGCTCGAAGATCCTCTGGTCGCCGAATGGTATCCGAATCAATATCTGTACATGGAAGGCTCGTCGAATTTCGAGGCGATCGTGCGCTCGTGTGACGGCCGCACCGCGATATTGGAGCTGGCCCGCGATTACCGTTCTAAGCATAACAATGTCTGGGGCATCACCGCGAAAAACCGCGAGCAGAATTTTGCGTTCAATGTGCTGCTCGATCCGGATATCGATTTCGTTACGCTGCTGGGCACGGCCGGAACCGGCAAAACGTTGTTGGCGCTGGCCGCGGGGTTGACGTTGACGATGGAACGGAAGCTTTATCACGAAATCATCATGACCCGCGAAACAATGCCGATCGGCGAGGATATCGGCTTTCTGCCCGGCACCGAGGAAGAAAAAATGGCGCCGTGGATGGGCGCCCTGATGGACAATCTCGAATTGCTCGGCAACCGTTCCGGCAATACCGAATGGGAGCAGGGCGCGACGCAAAACGTGCTGATGAACCGGGTCAAGATCCGTTCGCTGAATTTCATGCGCGGCCGGACTTTTTTAAACCGTTATCTGATCATCGACGAAGCGCAGAACCTGACCTCGAAACAGTTGAAGACCTTGATCACCCGCGCAGGTCCCGGCACCAAGATCGTTTGCATCGGTAATCTTTCGCAGATCGATACGCCGTATCTGACCGCGACGACCTCGGGCTTGACCTATGTGGTCGACCGTTTCAAGCGTTGGGAGCATGGCGCGCATATCACGCTGCGCCGCGGCGAACGCTCGCGGCTGGCCGATTACGGTTCGGATTACCTATAGGTCAAAACACGCGTCCTGGCTGGGGTCGCCAAGCCGCGGCCAGGCCGACAGCACCGCCTTGACGACGGTCGCCAACGGAATCGCGAAGAAGACGCCCCAGAAACCCCACAGGCCGCCGAAGAACAGGATCGCGACGATGATCGCGATCGCATGCAGATTGACCGCCTCGGAAAACAGGATAGGCACCAGCAGCACGCCGTCGAGGGCCTGGATCACCGCATAGGCGATCGCGACATACATGAATTGATCGCTGCCCCAGCCCCATTGAAAATAAGCGACGCCGAGCACCGGAAAGGTGACCAGCGTCGCGCCGATATAGGGAATCACCACTTGCAGCCCCATGAACACCGCGAGCAGCATCGCATAGTTCAGGTCGAAAAAACTGAAGGTCACGAAGCTGGCCGCCCACAGGATGAACACTTCGGCAAACTTGCCGCGGATATAATTGCCGATCTGCATGTCGACCTCTTCCCAGACGCGCACGGTCAGATGCCGATCGCGCGGAAAGAACTGCAAAAACCAGTCGATCAGCAGGCTCTTATCTTTCAGCAGGAAAAACACCATCATCGGCACCAGGAACAGGTAAACCAGCGCGCTGACCACGCTGACCAGCGACGCGGCCGAAAGCGACAGCATGTTTTGCCCGTAGGTCCAGACTTCGCGTTGCAGGATATGCATGATTTCCTGGATCCGGCTTTCCGAGATCAGTTTAGGATACAGCTTCGGCAGCCGCATGATGTTCATTTCCAGCCGGTACACCATCGCCGGAATCTGCTGCACGAACTCGACCGCCTGTTGCGAAACGATCGGCAGCAGATAAAAGAACAGAAAGCCGACGCAGGCCATGAAGATCGAGAACACCAGATAGACGGCCACCCATCTCGGAAGGCCTGCCGCCTCGGTTTTGGCAACCAGGCCTTCGAGGAGATAAGCGAGCACGACCGAGGCGAACACCGGCATCAGCATGCCGGACAGCGAATAAATCAGCGCAAAAAGGACGATCAGTATCAACGACAGCGAGACGGCCTGGGAGTTCGGCAGAATCCGATTGACTAAGCCTCGGAAAATGGGCGAGATAACAACGGTTCGGTTTTGATTTGCCATAGGCATGACGGGCGAGTTTGGGGATTGAATTATCGGTATTCTAACGCTATTCTGGCCTTGAAACCCGATGAACTTTAGTCGCTCCTCAAAGATCAATAGAGTCAATAGTTTTGGCGTTGTTGCGAGGGTGCATCCGCGCTGTCCATTTTATCCCGGAAGCTAACCGGGAACAGCTTATGAAAACGATTTTCACGCACATTATATTGATCCTCTCTTGCTTACTGGCCGGCTGTGTGCCGTCGATTTATCCTTCCGGCGCGAAAACGACCGCCGCACATCTCGATCTTGATACGCAAGCTTTCATCACCGAGGACGGCGCCAGGCTGCCGCTTAGGGAATGGCCGACGCAGGGCGAACCCCGAGCCGTGATCATCGCGGTACACGGCTTCAACGATTACAGCCGGTTTTTCGATAAGCCCGCGCGCTATTTCAGCGAGCACGGCATCGCCAGCTTCGCCTATGATCAGCGCGGTTTCGGCAAGGGGCCGAAACGCGGGTTGTGGGCCGGCTGTGCATCGTATGAAGACGATCTGTTGACGCTGGCGCGCCTGGTCAAGGAACGCTATCCCCGGAGCCCCTTGTTCTTGCTCGGCGAAAGCATGGGCGGCGCGGTAGTGATGACCGCAGTCAAAAACGATACGACCGATTTGATCGACGGCATCATTCTGGCCGCGCCGGCGTTGTGGGCGCGCAAGACGATGCCCTGGTATCAGAACAGCCTGTTATGGGTACTCGCGCATACCACGCCGTGGCTCAGGCTGACCGGCAAAGGCGTCGTGAAGGTGACGCCGTCGGACAATATCGAAATGCTGCGCGAATTGGGGAGCGATCCTTGGGTGATCAAGGGCGCGCGCGTCGAAACGCTGTACGGCCTGGCCAATTTGATGGACTTGGCGTTCAACAGCGCCGATAAACTGAATGAAGACACCTTGCTGTTGTATGGCGAAAAGGACGACATCATTCCGAAGAAGCCGACCTATGCCTTTTTACAGCGCTTTCTGAAAGACAACCATGCCGCCGAGGAAAAAACCGTCGCCTTTTATCAACAAGGCTATCACATGCTGCTGCGTGATTTGCAGGCCGACAAGACCTGGCAGGACATTGCCGCCTGGATAGACTCCAGAAGCGCCCGGCTGCCGTCAGGGGCAGACAAACGCGCCGAAATGGTACTCAAACCGGTGCTGACCTCGGCAAACTGATGCCGCATCCTGGACCTCTGCCGGGCTGGCAAAATCCGCCGGCAGGTTTTGGTTTCATTCATTATCCATTCATCGTTGACTTGTTAATGTCACGGTTTCTGATGCCGGCATGCCTGAACTGGGTATAATAACCGGACACGTTACGGAAAATTCATCTCATTAAAGCTTAAAAAGGCCATGACAGACAGACCGACCCGGCGAGGTTCCCCCCGGTATAACAAGACGCCACCCAGCAAAAAATCGACATCCCATTGGTTTAGAAACAGCTTCGTCATCCTGCTCGGCATCGGCGCTTTTTTTCTATTCACCTACCTTGGTTACCTTGATTACCAGGTCCGCACGCAGTTCGAAGGCAAACGCTGGGCGATTCCCGCGCGCGTGTATGGCAATCCGGTTGAGCTGTATGCCGGCTATGGGATCAGCGCGCAAAAATTCGAGAATTTGCTGGAGATGCTGCATTACCGAAAAGATCAGCAACTGGCCGCGGAAGGCACTTATTTCCGCAATGGCGGGCAAGTTTCGGTCAAGACCCGCACCTTCGCCTTTTGGGATCAGCAGGAACCGCAGCCCAGTGCGGCGATGCGCGTGGATTTTTCCGAAGCCGGCATCGCGGGCATTACCGATCTGACGAACAATCAAAACCTGGCGATCGTCCGGATGGACCCGGTGCAGATCGGCAGCTTTTATCCGACCATCAAGGAAGACCGGATCTTGATCAAGCTCGAAGAAGCGCCGGAGATGCTGATCAAGGGCTTGCTCGCGTCGGAGGACAGGGATTTTTACGATCACTTCGGGGTTTCGTTGCGCGGGATTCTGCGGGCGATGGTCGCGAACATCCAGGCCGGCGACATGGTGCAGGGCGGTAGTACGATCACCCAGCAGCTGGTCAAAAATTTCTATTTGACCTCCGAGCGTAAGCTGACCCGGAAACTCAAGGAAGCCCTGATGGCGATGATCCTGGAATATCGTTACAGTAAGAACGAGATTCTCGAAGCCTATCTGAACGAAATCTATCTGGGCCAGGACGGCGGCAGCGCGGTGCACGGCTTCGGACTGGCCAGTCAGTTTTATTTCGGCGGCCCGTTGAAGGATTTGTCGCTGGAGCAGTTGGCTTCGTTGGTCGCGTTGGTGCGCGGGCCATCCGAGTACAATCCCCGGCGTTTTCCGGAGCGTGCGTTGCAGCGCCGTAATCTGGTCCTGGATGAAATGGCCGTACAGGAGTACATCACCGAAGAAGACGCGGCCGCCGCAAAAGCCAAACCCTTAAACGTGATCGCCAGCTTGCGTCGTTCGGCGAATCGCTATCCGGCCTTCCTCGACCTGGTCAAGCGCCAGCTGAGACAGGATTACCGCGAGGAAGATCTGACCTCCGAAGGCCTCAGAATCTTTACCACGCTCGATACGCAGATTCAGGATACGCTCGAGGAAACGATCAAGCGCAAGCTGCCGCAGCTGGAAAAACAGCCCAAGGCCACCAAGGCGCTCGAATCGGCCGTCGTGATCACGCGCCGGGACAGCGGCGAGATCGCCGCGCTGGCCAGCGGACGCGACGACTCCTCGGCCGGATTCAACCGGGCCTTGGATGCGGTGCGGCCGATCGGTTCGCTGATCAAGCCGGTGATTTATTTGACCGCGCTGCAATATCCGCGGCGCTACACGATCACGACCCCGGTCAGCGACAGTGCGATCTTCATCAAGGGCGACAATGGCAACGACTGGAGTCCGAAAAATTACGATCACAAGGAACACGGCACGATCGGCCTGCATACCGCATTAGCCAAATCGTACAATCTGGCGACCGTGCGGGTCGGCATGGACGTTGGTATCGGCAGGGTCGCGAAAACCCTGAAAGACCTGGGCGTCAACCGCAAGGTCGAATTGTATCCCTCGTTCCTGCTCGGCGCGGCGCAATTATCGCCGCTCGAAGTCGCGCAGATGTACCAGACCCTCGCCGGCGACGGTTTCCTGACGCCGATCAAGGGCATCAAGGCGGTGGTCTCCGCCTCGGGGGACAGGCTGCAAAGCTATCCGTATACGGTCAGACAAACGGTCGATCCGTCCTCGACCTATATCCTGAATACGATCCTGCAGGAAGTGATGCATTCTGGCACCGGCGCTTCGGCTTATTCGGTGTTTCCGCAGGATTACGGTCTGGTCGGCAAGACCGGCACGACCAACGATGCGAAAGACAGCTGGTTTGCAGGCTTTACCGGTGATTATTTGTCGGTGGTCTGGGTTGGCCGCGACGATAACAAGCCGGCCGGACTGACCGGCGCGACCGGTGCGCTGCAAGTTTGGACCGCGTTTATGCGGCAGATTTCAAGACAGCCGGTCAATTTGACGCCGCCCGATAATATCAAAATGGTGCGTGTCGACCCGTATTCCGGTTTGGTGGCAGGGCCCGATTGTCCTTACGGCAAGGGCTACCCCTATGTCGAAGGCTCCGAGCCGACCGCCTATTCGGCCTGCGGCAATGCGGTCATCGAACAGGATAGGCCGTGGTTTGAGGAGTTTTTTCCGCAGAGCGAATAAAATCCCCAGCCCTCTCCCTAAAGGAGAGGGCTCCGTGCGCCTAATTCAGCGCTCACTGACCGTCACAGAATTTAACGAGGTGTTTTAATGAGTCAACAAAAGTGGTTGGGTTTTATCCTGATTTTATTATTGTTCAGCTATTTGCCGGCGCAGGCGGACGATAAGCCGGTGCAGCAGCTGAAAGCCTTTTTGGCGTCTTCCAAATCGTTGTCCGCCGATTTCAAGCAGGTCTTGATCGATGAGCAGGGCAAGCCGGTCCGGACCAGTTTTGGTGTCTTTTACCTGCAGCGTCCGGGCAAATTCCGCTGGGATTATCAAAAACCGTTTGCCCAACAGATTGTCGCCGACAAAGGCAAGGTCTGGTTCTACGACAAAGACTTGGAGCAGGTCACCGTCAAAAAGCTCGATGAATCGCTCGGTTCGACGCCGGCGTTATTGCTGAGCGGCGAGGTGTCATTGGACGACAATTTCACGATCGAAGGTCAGGGCAAGGAGGGCGACATGCAATGGATCAAGCTGTTGCCGAAAAGCGCGGAAACGACATTCAAGTACATTTTGATCGGTTTGGACAAGGGTTCTCTCGGCGGCATGGAACTCAGCGATAATTTCGGGCAACTGACCCGTATCTACTTTTCGAACGTGCTGATCAATCCGCCGATCAAGCAGACTTTGTTTCAGTTTGAAGTCCCGAAAGGCGCGGATGTGTTTGAGGAGTGATAGGCATCGCGGAATAAAGGCGCAAGGTATCCGATGTTGGACGATTTGACCCGGCCGCTGGCCGACAGGATGCGGCCGAGAAGCCTGGACGAGTATGCCGGGCAGAAGCACATTTTGCAGCCCGGCAAGCCGCTTTATCAAAGCATCAGCGCCGGGCGCCTGCATTCGATGATTTTTTGGGGGCCGCCCGGCGCGGGTAAAACCACGCTCGCCCGGCTGATCGCCCGCCATGCCGATGCCGAATTCGCGCCGATTTCGGCGGTACTGGCTGGCGTGAAGGAAATCCGGGCGGCGGTCAGCGAAGCGCAGTTGCTGTTGCAGCAAAAGCAGCGGCGCACGATCTTGTTCGTGGACGAAGTTCACCGTTTCAACAAGGCGCAACAGGATGCGTTTTTGCCGCATGTCGAGGACGGCACGGTCTATTTTATCGGCGCGACGACCGAAAATCCGTCATTCGCGCTGAACAATGCGTTATTGTCGCGCGCCCGCGTGTATGTGCTGAATCCTTTAACGACCGAAGATTTATTGGCGGTCGCCGAACGCGCCTTGACCGATCAGGAACGCGGGCTCGGACGTCTCGGCATCGCCATGGACGCGGAAATCAGGCAGCAGTTTGTGCTGGCGGCCGATGGCGATGCGCGAAAACTGTTGAATCTGCTGGAACTGGCGGTCGAGCTGGCCGCCGCGAATAACGAGAACTGCATCGGCGAGGCCTTGGCCAGGGAGGTGCTCAGCGGCGGCGTCAGGCGTTTCGATAAGCAGGGCGAGGAGTTTTACAACCAGATTTCCGCGCTGCACAAGTCGGTGCGCGGCAGTGCGCCCGATGCGGCACTGTATTGGCTGTGCCGGATGATCGATGCCGGCTGCGATCTGGCGTATATTGCCCGCAGGATCGTCAGAATGGCGTCCGAGGACATCGGCAACGCCGATCCCCGCGGCCTGCAAATCGCTTTGGATGCCTGGGCCGCGCAGGAACGCCTGGGCAGCCCGGAAGGCGAGCTGGCGCTCGCGCAGGCGGTCATTTATCTGGCCTGCGCGCCGAAAAGCAATGCGGTTTACCGGGCTTATAACGCCGCGATGCAGGATGCGAAACGCAGCGGTAGCCTGAGCGTGCCGGTGCACCTGCGCAATGCGCCGACCCAACTGATGAAGGCGTTGGATTACGGCAAGGAATACCGTTATGCCCATGACGAACCGGAAGCTTACGCGGCGGGAGAGAGCTATTTTCCGGACGAGCTCCGCGGGGCTTCTTATTACCAGCCGGTGGGCAGAGGCCTGGAAATCAAAATCGGCGAAAAATTAAAGCACTTGCAGGCGCTGGATAAACAATACCGGCGTTGACGGCCGGCAATCAGCGGGTCAAGCGTCGGCGACGGCGGAATAGCTGATCCGTTGCTTTTTTGCGTAATTCATGCTCGCATCGGCATATTGCAGCAGCGTGCCGGGATTGGAGCCGTGGCGGGGGTAAAGCGAAATGCCGATGGTCACCTCCAGGCTGACCGATTTCTTGCCGAAAATGATCGGATCACGCAGGTTCCTGATCAGCTTTTGCGCCACGGTCGCGGAGGCGTTCACATCGGTATCGGGCAACAACAGCGCAAACTCGCCGTCGCCGAGGCTTGCGGCCGTGTCCGATTCGCGGAGCGTATCTACCAGCATTTTAGCCACGTGTTTCAGCGCATAGTCGCCCGCCGCATGCCCCAATTCATCAATCAGCGCTCTGAATTTGTCCACATTCAGGTAAAACACCGCAAACGGCATGCAATTGCGGCTCGATAATGCGATGGCCTGGCATATGCGGTCGGTAAATAGCCGCCGATTACCCAGACCGGTCAATTCATCATGAAAGGAAAGCCAGATTAATTTTTCCTCTTCCTGCTTGCGTTGGGTAATATCGAAAGCCAGGCCATCCACGCCGATACAGTTGCCGTATTCGTCGTATACCGGCGCATCCGCGATTTCAAGCCAGCGCCGCCTCTGTTCCGAATCCAGGAATTCAAGTTGATAGGGCGGGGCGGGAATACCCTGGCCACTGGACTCCAGGATCGTCTCAAGTCTTCGGTTGGCTGGATTATTGGTCAGATAGCGGCGGAAATTCGCGGCGAAATTGTCAGGCGCGTAGCCGAGCACAAAGGCCACGGACGGGCTGACATAGGTCATGCGGCCTTGGCGATCGCGCTGATAGAAAAAATAGTCCTTGTTCGTGTTTTCGACCAGATTGCGAAATTTTCTTTCGCTGTTATTCAATTCGGTGGTGCGCTTCAGGATCATCCGCTCGAAATCGATTTGTAACTGTTTGAGGTTTTGATCAGGGGCTTCCTCGTTGTTTGGGACGATTTGCGCGACTCTTCGGGTTCGAAGCGTCCAGAACACAAAGGAGCCGATAAGGACGAGTAAAGGCGCCAGGACTTTCAGCCAGTCGGCGGGCGTGCTATTTTGCCACCATGCCGCAAGCGTGGGATTCTTGCTCACGGAGGCGTGCGGCTGCAAGCCCGGCATTTGGATTCCGGGAGGCATCCATTTGAAATAAATCGCGTTCATTTCGGATTCGCTGAGTGAATCCAGCCCTTTTTGCAGGATGGCGGTCAGCATCGGCCAGTCTTTACGGACTGCCATGCTCTCGTCGGCGGTATTGCGTTCATAAAAGCCGGCGAACTGCAAATTGTCCAGGCGATATTCGCGTTGCAAGTACTGCGCGGTGCCGCTAAATGTGATGCAGGCATCCGCCTTCTTCCGCTCTACGGCTTTCAAACAAGCCCGCATCGACGGCACGACATAGGGTTTAACCGCGGGATTTTTTTTTGTGATTTGGGTGGAAAACTCAAAGCCATCGACGAATGCCACCTTTTTTCCGGACAGATCATCGCGGTCAGTGATGGTCGTATCGTTTTTATGGGTCATGATGACCAGCGATTTGGTCAGATACGGATGGGTGAAATTGAACCATGCACGGCGGTCAGGAAGGTCGACCATCGTGGCGATAATATCCATGCGCTGCTCTGCCGCCGCCGAGTAGGTATTGACCAGGGATGACTTCGGATATGCCTGGAAACTCATTCCGAGCTTTTTGCTGAGCGCATCCATGATATCGATCGCAATCCCCCTGAACTGACCTTTTTTATCAACAAAGCTATAGGGGGGCAACGAGTCGTCGAGAGCTAAGCGGATTTTTGGATGCGCAAGCAGCCATTCTCTTTCGTTCTGAGTCAACTCAGTTGCAGGGAAAGTTTGAGCGGAGGCCGGAGGAGCCGTTGGGGAAGCCGCCGAAGCCGCACTGACAAACAAAAGCAAGGCCATGAAATAATGCATTATTATGAATTGCTTTGTTAAAAGACAGTGCGTCATGACAGGATTGAACGGGCTGTATTGTGGCTCAAGTTGCATGGCACCTAGAATTCCATAGGATATTGTCCAGGATCGGAAAGACATCATGACGCTCCAGTTTCCTGACAGTCGGCCATTATGCAACGAACAGGTTGTTGTTATATCAAAATCAGCTTAAAAATACATTGCTAGTAAAAAAAGTTGATCGCTTCCAAAATTCGAACCGTCGCGAAAGTCTGTTCAAGAAGCATGACTGTCGGTGGCCGTGACATACCGAAATAACTTTCGATTCGACAAGGATAGTTCAAATGCAGGGCCTTGCAATAACTATTTCTTAGTAAAGTACTCGGAAAATAATGCCGGCGCCAGCAAAAACCTTCGCACTCCGCAACGCGGGTATGATCGGCGATGCGCTGTGGTTGATTTTTTGGACTTTTATCTGTAACTTGCGTAAGGATTGGCGACTTTAAAGTCCTATTCCCAGATACGGCATTTCAACCCTACATCATGAATCCCCCACCTTTCATTTTTGATCAAATCCATATCGAAGTCGCGCGCAATGCCTCAGATGACTTCAATCTGTTTCATGACAAGCATAAATGGCTGCAGATTACCCATAACCCGTTCAAAGGCCCGATCGTACTGGGTTTTCAACTGAATACCCTGATTGAGTACCAAATGCGCCTGTACCGGGAAGCGCATTATGAAGACAAGGTCATTGCCGAAAACCGTCTGCGTTTCAGCAATTACCAGATGACCTTCATCAACGCTGTCCGCCCGCGCATGCCGCTTTATCTGGAAATCAAAAAGACGCTGATCAACACCATTCCGAACCTGACGCTGACCAACCGTATCGCGATGAAATCCGATGGCAAAACCGTGCTGCTGGGATATAAAAAGGAAACGCCGTCGCCGCTGTTTTTGGCCGACACCCAACTGGACAATCTGCCTGATCTGAACGATATTCCCGACAGAACGATTGTTCCGGACACCGATTATTTCCTGAAGCGCAAATACATGAATAACGGTTCGGTCAAAAACTTTCTGTCAGGCTCCCTGGCCGAGCAATCCGATTATTTCGACGAACTGGCGCAGGTTGCGCATTATCCGGAGATATTTCCTTGCAGTCTGGCCTCCGGAGCCTTGCTCGAAAAAGCGCAATTGGAAAATCACGATTTCAAACTCAATCCGATGGTGTACACCTCGCATGAAATATCGGTCGACCGGGTTTATTTAGGCTATCTGAGAAATAACGACAGCCTGCATATCCTGGTCAAACAGCTTCCGGAATCGTCCGAAAACACGTTGAACCATACCCACATCAGGCTAAGAACCTACCATTGTTACGGCCTGTTGGAGAATAATGAAGTGTTGTTCAGAATGACGATGAACCTGGTGCCTTTGAAGGAAATCCTTAAAAACCTGGGGCAGAAATAAGGTGGATTGATTGAGTCTGATGTCGCCGCTCTAACCGATAGCGTGTTGAACTTCTATCGGCTCGCCATTTCCAATCTATCATCAAATTCGATTCTGCGGCAGCGAACCCGGCGTTCGAGTTTGATTGAGTTCTGACGCCATGGAACGGCTCACGACTTTTTTTGCGCCAACAATAAAAATAGGGTTCTTTGGGCAGTACGCGTACAATGCAGTGCGGTTATTTAATATCAGAGGCGAATGATCATGAAAAAAATAAATTTAGCGTCAGCATTCCTGGCTATATCTCTCTTTACAGGCTCTGTGTATGCCGATATTGAGCTGAAATCGGTGGATGATGTTCAAGGGAGCTGGAAGCTGCAATACACCAAAAACTCGGCAACGGCCAAGGAAACCATTAATCGGGAAGATACGTGGGTATTTCAAGGCGGCAAGATCACGATCCTGAATATTCCGCGCGAAGGCAAGCATTATGACCAGCCGCCGGTCAATTACGAAATCGACAATGGCAAATTGAAAATTCCTTATGTCGGCAGATCCGGCTTTGACACCTTTTCTTTAGTCGAGAAAGACGATAAGACGATGACGCTGAAAGGAAAATTTGGCGAGATTTATTACTTTAATAAAAAATAGGCCTTAATGAACATGGCGTTTTGCATGATTGCCATGCAGCCATCATTCAGGGCAAGTAGGATTCGCGAACCCGAATGGCTATCTGATTGCCGAATCAAGTTCGCGTTTTGAACTATTTTTCACGGCAACCCCGTTTTGCCGTGAAACCTTCAAGCGCATAATCCGCAGCGTTTAGGCTGTGGACAGCAACGCGCTAGCGAGCGGTTTCCACTTCCTCAAAGCCCGCGATTCGTCCGCGCGCAATTTTAGCGCCAATCAGTTTTTCAACCAGACGCAATGCGTTGTTTTCGTCTTGAGAAATCAGCGACACCGCGAGTCCGCCTCGTCCGGCTCTCCCGGTGCGGCCGATACGATGCACGTAATCGGCGGAGGAACGCGGCAATTCATAATTGACCACATGCGGCAACTGGGCGATATCGATCCCGCGCGCGGCCACGTCGGTGGCGACCAGCACCCGGATGTCGCCGGATTTGAAATCGGCCAAGGCGCTGGTTCTGGCGCCCTGGCTTTTGTTGCCGTGTATCGCCTTCGCGCTGATTTGCGCGGAATTCAGTTTTTCGGTGAGTTTGTTGGCGCCGTGTTTGGTGCTGGTAAACACCAGTACCTGCCGCCAGTCGTTGCTCTTGATCAGGTGCGTCAATAACGCGGTTTTCGAGGTCTTGTTGACCGTGTAGGCGATTTGTTCGACAGTGTCGGCGGCGGCATTTTCAACTGCGACTTCAATTTGCGCCGGGTTCACCAGCAGGTTTTGCGTCAGTTTGCGGATATCGGCCGAAAAAGTCGCCGAAAACAGCAGGTTTTGCCGTTTTTTCGGCAACAACGCCAAAATTTTGTTGATGTCCCTGATGAAACCCATATCCAGCATGCGGTCGGCCTCGTCCAGCACCAGGATTTCGACTTGATTCAACTTGACCGCATTCTGCGAGACCAGATCGAGCAAGCGTCCCGGCGTTGCTGTCAAGATATCGACGCCGCCGCGTAAACGCATCATCTGCGGGTTGATCTTGACCCCGCCGAACACGACATCCGATTTCAGGCGCGGCATCTGATGCGCGCCGTATTTGGTCACCGACTCGGCCACTTGCGCGGCCAGTTCGCGGGTCGGCGTTAAAATGAGCGCCCGAATCGGACGGTTGCTGCCGATGTGTTTTTCCGCCAGGCGTTGCAGGATAGGCAGGGTAAAACCCGCGGTCTTGCCGGTGCCGGTCTGCGCGGCGGCGAGCAGGTCGCGGCCGGATAATACCGAGGGTATCGCTTTTTGTTGTATCGGTGTGGGGGTGGTATAGCCTGAGTCGCTGATGGCGCGCAACAGGGGCTCGGACAAGCCGAGAGAAGAAAATGACATAGAAATTCTCGAATGTAGGGATTGGAATCCCGGTAAAGGTAAAACGGAGTGAGGTTACGGGACCGCTCTGTTGCCATGGGATAAGCGTTGAACTTATCCCGGTTTAGATGCCGCCCCGAATCCTGAAAAAGTAGAGAAAGTTATTCGATGGCAGTTAGCGGCGTCTGCCTTTTTTACCGGTAGCAACTTCAAAACTGACTCTGAGCGGCTTGCCGCCGAACAGATTGCCGCTGAGTTTTGCGATGGCGGCTCTGGCTTCGTGGCCTTCCATGCCAACATAGCCAAAACCCTTGCATCTACCGCTAAACAAGTCGGTGATGATCTCAATGGAATGCACTTTGCCGAACTCCGAGAATAAAGCAGTTACGCTGGCTTCGGTCGCATCGCTGGGCAAGTTTCCAACAAATAATCTTTTCAAAAGGTGTCCTTAGTGGGGGTGAAGAAGGTTGTATGCGGTCAACCCTTTTAACCGGGCATACAACGTATAGCGCTACTCAGGTTAATTCGCCGCCGGCGACAGAGTTGACTGCCTTTCTGCCGGGACAACCGTAGCATGGGTTCCGGATTGGGGAGAATCTTTGTTTTCAAGTATCTCTCCGGCCTCCAGTGTTGAGGGGGTATTTTGAATTTTTTGCGATGCCGGTGATCCGCAGATCAAGCCTCATCTCTCAGCCGCTCATCGTATAGACAAATATGACCTGAGCTTATTTGCAAAGTTCAAAATGAGCCCAATTATATGCTACTTATTCCCTATATATCAATGTTTAGTGGATTTGTCTGGCTGCGGCCAAGGCTAAAAACGAGTCTGGAGTCTGGTGTGCGGCCTCTTGGAGCCTGGCGGCGAGCTCCCTGAATTTTTCGCAAGCCCAGGGTCAGCGCACCTTGAATCGTCCGGACGGTAGGGATGTCCCGCCCGGCACCCTGGTCTTAATGTTTCGAATAATTTTGGGCGCCGCCTCGGCATCATGATGGCTGGCTGATTTGACCGGAAAACGTAACCCGGAGGCAGTGATATGATTTTTAACGCTATAATGGCGCTCCCGTATCCAGTCCTAAAGCCGCAATTTTCCCCACCGCATGTACCATCAAGGCATCAAGAAAACCATCATCAATCGTCCGTTGACGCAAAAGCACCTGCCTGTCGAGGGTCTGCATCCCTTGCTCGAACGCATTTTTTTGGCCCGTGGCGTGGCGTCGCCGGATGAACTCGACCGTTCGTTGGCCAAGTTGCCGTCGCCGTGGCTCTTGTCCGGCATCGAAAAGCTGGTGGCGCAGTTGGTCACCGCGCTGGAACAGCAGCAAAAAATCGTGATCGTCGCCGATTTCGATGCCGATGGCGCGACCAGTTGCGCGGTCGCGATCAAGGGTCTGCAATTGTTCGGCGCCAAACGCGTCAGTTTTGTGGTGCCGAATCGTTTCGAGTACGGCTACGGCCTGACGCCTGAAATCGTCGAACTGGTCAAACTCGAAAATCCCGATCTGATCATCACGGTCGATAACGGCATTTCCAGCCTCGAAGGCGTCAATGTCGCCAAACAGGCCGGTATCAAGGTGTTGGTGACCGACCATCATTTGCCGGGAGATCAGCTGCCGGCCGCCGATGCGATCGTGAATCCGAACCTGCCCGACGACAAATTTCCGAGCGGCGCGCTGGCCGGCGTCGGCGTGATGTTTTATTGCCTGCTGGCGCTTCGCAGCCGGCTCCGGGAGACCGGCTGGTTTCAGGCCAAGGGCTTGCCCGATCCGAATCTCGGCCAGCTGCTCGATTATGTCGCCTTGGGCACGGTCGCCGACGTGGTCGAACTCGATCGCATCAACCGCACGCTGGTGCATCAGGGCTTGCTCAGAATCCGGATGGGCAAGGCGCATCCCGGCATCCACGCGCTGATCGAAGTGGCGGGCCGCAAACCGGCCGCGCTGAACGCCTCCGATCTCGGTTTTGCGCTGGGGCCCCGGTTGAACGCAGCGGGCCGTCTGGACGATATGTCGCTGGGCATTCAATGCCTGCTCAGCGACAATCCCGAAGAGGCCAGGCAGACGGCCCTGCAACTGGATGATTTGAACAACGGCCGCAAGGAAATCGAAGGCCAGATGAAACACGAGGCGATGTCGCTGCTGAATGAAATGCGCACGCTCGATGAAAGCCGTCTGCCTGCCGGCGTCTGCCTGTTCGATCAGAACTGGCATCAGGGCGTGATCGGTATTCTGGCGTCGCGCATCAAGGACCGCCTGCACCGGCCGGTGATCGCGTTCGCGCCGGCGGGCAAGGATCAGATCAAGGGCTCGGCCCGCTCGATTCCGGGCATTCATATTCGCGATGTGCTCAGCGACATCGCCGCCGCACATCCGAATCTGCTCAGCAAGTTCGGCGGCCATGCGATGGCGGCCGGCATGAGCATCGCGATGCACGATTATCCGCCTTTCGCGCTGGCGTTCGACGAAATGGTGCGAAAGCGCCTGGACGCCGTCGACCTGGAGCAAAAAGTGCTGTCGGACGGCGAACTCGGCGAACAGGACATGACCGTCGAATTCGCGGAACTCCTGCAAAATGCCGCGACCTGGGGGCAGGGCTTTCCGGAACCGATTTTTCACGGCGAGTTCGAGGTGGTGCAGGCCAGCATCGTCGGCCAGAAACATCTGAAACTGGTGCTCAGAAATGCCGGGGGGATGCCGATCGACGCGATCGCCTTCTTTATCGATCACCCCGAAAAATGGCTGGGTCTTCGCGCCTGCCGGGCCGCGTATAAACTGGACATCAACGAATTCCGGGGCAACCGCAGTGTGCAGTTGATCGTGCAGTATCTGGAGAAAGTTGCGTGAAGAAGGCGCCAGTTTAATTAGTTGCAAGGTTAACTGTAGTAAGCTTTTATACACTGTTTGGTGAGAAATCCGTGCCGGATAACCGAGCGTAGTTGAACTCAGGAGAAATTGATGAAATTCCATATGAAGACCTTGGCGGCGCTGGTGATTTTGACGCCTGCAATGATCGATCCCGTTTATGCGCAAGCCACGCGGACCTGGGTCTCCGGTGTCGGGGATGACGCCAATCCGTGCAGCAGAACCGCTCCCTGCAAGACCTTCGCAGGTGCCATTTCCAAGACCGCGCAGCATGGAGAAATATCGGTACTCGATCCCGGCGGCTTTGGCGCCGTTACGATTACCAAATCGATCACGCTAAATGGCGATGGGACGTTGGCAGGCATCCTTGCCGCTGGTACGAACGGCATAGTCATCAATGCCGGCGCGTCGGATATTATTAAACTGCATAATCTCAGTATTAACGGCGCCGGAAGTGGGCTTAACGGTGTACGTTTTCTTGCCGGAGAAGCCTTAGAGATTGAAAATGTAGCGATTGACGGTTTTACCCAGAGTGGGATCGATGTGAGTCTTGCCGGCGGAGGCAGATTATCGGTCAAGAACTCCACAGCGATGCGGTGACGGGCATTAAAATCAATAACGCCAGCGCAACGCAGAAGGTATCCACGGTACTCGACCATGTTTCGATACAAAACACAGGCACTGCTGTTGACTCTTTAGAAGATGTCGGCTCCACGTGGCTGAGTCACTGCACCTTGACCGGCAATTCGGCATTCGGAGCCCATGCAGAAGCGGGCATCATCAGTCTTGATAACTGTCTGTTGACCGGTAACGCGGTTGCGGTGCAGGCGGAGACCGGAGCGACAGTTCGTCTGATTGATAATGACGTATTCGACAATGCGACAGGCTTCGGTTGCGGCGGAGGTGTTTTATTCACCAATAAAAACAACCGTAAAGGCGACAATACCGATGGCGATACGCTTTGTAAGCCGAAAAAAACGATAGCCAAACAATAATGCAGGCGGTTTGCCCGTTTTTTTGAGCGCTGGGAAACCAGGCAATGGCCGTTTTCCATCGGAATTAGTGGAGGTTTTTATTCTAAGGCGCTGTCATGAGGTTTATTTACTCGCACTTTGGATTTTAGCAACGGGAACGGCTGTCAGGGCTGATGCTACGGTAGAGCTTTTGGCCGGAATTCACCGGATCGAAGCCGAAGTCGCCAATACCGATCAATTGCGCAGTGCCGGTTTGTCGTTTAGGTCGAATCTGGGGGGCTCACAAGGCATGGTGTTTGTTTTCCCGGAGGTCCAGCGGCATTGCATGTGGATGCGTGATACTTATATTCCTCTCAGCGTCGCGTTTATCGACGAACAAGGTGCAATTGTGAACATAGAAGATATGGAGCCGTTGACGGATGCCTTTCACTGCGCCGAACGTAAAGTCCGCTATGTACTGGAAATGAATCGAGGCTGGTTCGCCCAAAGACATATCCGGCAAGGCAGCAAAATTTTAGGCATCGAAACAAAGCAGATAGCTCCACTGAGTCGTATTCGCATGAATCCGAGCGCTGAACGGGCCTCATGATGAGGGTGTTTTCCGACCGTAGTAGCTAGCACCGACTGCCCTCCCATGAAAGATAATATTCTCAGGTTCATCTTTGCCGCCAGTATTTTTCTTTCGGCTTTTCTGCTTTTTCAGATCCAGCCGATCATCGCCAAGGTCATTTTGCCCTGGTTTGGCGGCTCCCCGGCGGTCTGGACAACGGTCATGTTGTTCTTTCAGGTATTGCTCACCGGCGGCTATGCCTATGCCTACTGGTTAGTCGGCAGAGTCAGGATTCCGCACCAAAGTCTCACGCATAGCCTGTTAGCGGTTGCGGCGGTGGCATTGTCGCTCGGACTGGGCATGCTCTGGGCTTCACCGGTCACGCCGCCGGCCAGTATGAAGCCATTGGAGGCCTCTTCGCCGATTTCCGAAATTTTTATCTTGCTGCTGATTACGGTTGCGCTGCCTTATTTCATTCTGGCGGCCAACGGCCCTCTGATGCAGGCCTGGTTCAGCCGCTTCTTTCCAGAGCGATCCTATGCGCGTTTGTACGCGCTCTCCAATACCGGCTCGCTATTGGGCTTGCTGACCTACCCGACCTTGGTCGAACCCTACCAATCGCTCAAAAACCAGGGCTGGACCTGGTCAATCGGATTCATCGTCTTTAGCCTGCTGGTCATTTTTATCTCGATTCGGAATGCAGGAAGCAAGCCGCCGGTTCAATCGGCGTCTGAGGGAGACTTGGATAGTTCGCCGCCGGCAACAGCCACAAAAGCGTTATGGATCGCGCTCAGCGCTACCGCGTCTTTGTTGCTGCTGTCGACCACGAATCAAATCTCGCAGGAAGTGGCGGTGATTCCGTTTCTGTGGATTTTGCCGCTGACGTTGTACCTGCTTTCCTTTATCCTGACCTTTTCGGGCGATGCGGGGTATGGCCGCAGACGCTATCTGCTGCTGTTTGCGTCGTCGGTCGGCTTGCTGATCTATGTGTTGTTTCAGATGAAGTCTCTGCATGTCTTCGTGCAAATCTTCACTTATTGCGTCTATCTGTTTTCGGCCTGTATGCTGTGCCACGGCGAGTTGTATCGGCTGCGCCCTGAGGCAAGGCATCTGACCGCATTTTATTTGATGATCTCGATTGGCGGCGCCCTGGGCGGCATCTTCGCCAGCCTGATCGCTCCCTTGCTGTTCAACGGCTATTGGGAGTTTGTGGTCGCCTTGGCGTTGGCATTGGCGGTAGGGCTCAGGGTATTGCAGCCGTCCCGGACCGAAAATCATGCCGAATGGGCGCGTTTCATGTTGACCGTATTTTTGCTGTTCACGGCCTCGATGAGCCTTTTCGGCAGATTTTCCGGGGCCCTGTTTGCTGAGAGAAATTTCTTTGGCGTGATACGGGTGGGGGAAGTTGTGCCCTTGAACACGAGGGAGCCGGCCTATCAGATGTCGCACGGCACCACGGTGCATGGTATGCAATTCATCAATCCTGCCCTGCGCGATTTGCCGACCACTTATTATGCGCGCGAAGGCGGCGGAGGGCTGGCCTTGTTGAACCATCCGCGGCATGGCAGGGGCATGAAGGTGGGTTTATTTGGACTCGGCGTAGGGACGCTTGCCGCCTATGCGCAAGCCGGCGACGAATACCGCCTGTATGAGATCAATCCGAGCGTGATAGCGCTGGCTGAAGGCAAGGGAGATTATTTTACTTACTTGAAACATTGCAAGGCGAAGGTCACGACGGTTTTCGGCGATGCGCGCATATCGCTGGAGCGTGAACTGGCGAGCGGCAAGCCACAAAATTTTGACGTGCTTGTCCTGGATACTTTCAGCAGCGATGCGATACCCGTGCATTTGCTGACCCGGGAAGCCTTCGATGTGTATCTGAAGCATCTCGCCCCGGCTGGCATGATTGCGGTGCATATTTCGAACCTGCATCTCGATCTGCGTCCCGTCGTTTGGCAGCTGGCGAAATTCTATGGTTTGAGTATCGCCAGCGTCAGTTATCCGGGCGATGCGAAGGGCGGCTATCCGACCGATTGGCTGCTCTTGGCGCGCGATCCCGGCTTGTTGGAGATTCCCGCGATCAGGGATCATGCCGATAGGATGGCAGGATACCGCACGACGGTGCCATTGTGGAACGATGACTACAGCAATCTGTTTCAGATTTTGAAATAATGAAGCCGTTAAGCCAGGTGCATATTGTTTGTCGGCGTTGTTATTCAGGGAAGGATTGAATATAACGAAAAGCCGTTATCCTGCCGACTGTGTTTTTTTGAGCCAGTCGCCGATCTCCGCCACGACCCATTCGCTCGCATCGAGCGTCAAGTCATGCCCGCCCCAGGGATGGGTGCGGAGTTCAAGCTGCCATTTTTGCGCTATCGCCGTGGAGCAATCCGGCGAGACCAGCTTATCGCCGAGGCTGTTCAATAAGAGAACCGGTGGCTTGGGTCTGCGGTTGCCGGGGCGATAGGTGGCTGCCGCATAGAGCTGGCGGTAGGCGTTTTTGCCGCTGACCGGGCGCGCTTTCTGAATCGCTATCCACTCTGCGGCGGTTTGCCGATAATTTTCCTCGCGGTTGCTGAGCAATTCGAGCAGCGCGGGTTCCCGCGCTTCGATAGCCCGATTCCCGGCCGCGGCAAACAATCGGCCGTAGCATTGCCAGCGCAGGCGCCGATAAAAGGGGCTGAGGCCGCCCAGACTGGTATTGATCAATACCGCGCTGCCGAAGTCTTCGGGATACCTCAGCAGCCATTCCCAGCCGACCATGCCGCCCAAAGAGATCGCAATCAGCGTTGAGGATTTGCCGAGCGCGCCTTGTGCGAGCGCTTGCGCGCGGACGCTCTCCAGGATGCCTTTGACCGAGTTCGGCGAGGTCTCTTGAAAATAAGGCCCCGCGCCGGGCAGATCGAGCTGAGTCAGTTGCGCATGCGGAAACGCGGCTTGCAGCTGCGGCACGAAATCGCCCCAGTGCGCGGATTCGCGGGTCAGACCGCGCAGTAAAATCAAATGATCCGCAGGTTGTTCAGGCATACCACAGCTCCAGCGCTTTTTGCGTATTCAGTTGTTTTTGCGGCTCGGTCAATTGTGTCCAGGCCGACGGATAGAGCAGACTGCGATGCAGGAAGTCGAACAGCAAAAAGTGCCGCCGGTAGATGCGTTGCTGGCGATGCGGCAGGATCGGATGGAACAGGCCGTGGCGTGAAAACAGGTGCAAAGGGCTTTTGCGCAGCCAGAGCCAGGAGCCCATTTCGAGCGTCAACGGCAGGAACAGGCGGTCATCAGGCGCCTGTTCGGCAAATTGATCGAACAGATAATCCCATAAATCGCCGTTGATCAGATATTCGGTGCAGGTCGGCTCGATCTTGTAAATATGGTAGGGGTAGCAGCGGTCGAAATTTTCCTTCAGCGCGAACATTTCTGCCAGATGGCTGAACGGCGTCTTGCGCGAGGCATAGGGAAACCAGAGGCGGTCGCGGATACCGAAACCGGAATGCAAATCCACCGCAATCGATAAGCGCGAACCGAAAAGATGTTTTTCGACGACGCGGCACAGCGCCTGCGCTTCCTGTTCCATTTCGCCTTCAATGCCGCGGTACCAGGGCAGGCGGGGGCTGATCCGGTGACCGCAATACAGCTTGGTGGCGCCTTCGCTATCGACGGGCGCATTGCGCATCAGATCGACGCCGTTGCCGTTCGCGCGTGTGCCGACATGGACCCCGACCGGATTGACCAACGGCATGAAGATCAGCCGCGATTTTTGCAGCCGGCCGGCAAATTCTTCATCCCAGTCGAGTAGACGGCTGATCGTCCGCATCAACGATAGAATCACTTCCGAACCGATTTTTTCGAGCCCGTGCACACCGCCGAAAAACGCCAGTGTCGGCGCATCGGGCTGATTGGATCCGAGCGTGATGCAATGAATCGGGAATGGGTGTTTCTTGTACGGAATGCGCGCGACGATTTCGCATTGCGCGCGGCTGCCGAATTGTTCGATGATGCGCTCGAGTTGGTCGAGCTCCGGTAAGTGAATATCTGCCATGATGAGGGTTATTCCCGTGGTGAATTGAGCGCAACCGCTTTGATTGGGATGGCGAGTGCGGCGCCGGTCAAAGCGATTTTACTCAAACTTGCTTTGCAATGACAGCAGGCTGTGGCGTCATTTTGCTGGGGGTGGTTTTCCGGCTGAGGGAAGGCAAAACGGTCACAAGATTTGCACGCGCCAGGGCCGCCGCAAGGGTTCGGTCGATGCGACGGCGGTCTCGATCAGGCTTTTGGCTTCGCCGCTGACCGCGTTGCGGGTTTTGCCTTCACCGTCGATCACCGGCAGAAAGTCGAGTCTGACTTCGATCGTTTCGAGCGCCAGCATCCTGAACAAATGCGCGAGAAATTCGTCATCGCCGATGAAGGGCGCGGATTCCTTCGCCGCATGCAAATAACGAATCGCCGCCGGTTGAATTACGGCTTGGGTCAACAGGGCGGGCTGGAACAGGGAGGCGTGAAAATCGAGTACTTCGCTTCCGTTAGTGGTGGTTCCTTCCGGAAACACCAGGATATTGCCGTTCTGGCGCAATTGCCAGGCCATCAACTCGGTGGTTTGCAGGATCTGCTTCTTATCGCCCCGGCGGATAAAAACGGTGCCAGCCTGTTTTGACAAATAACCGATCAGCGGCCAGCTTGCAATGTCGCTCTTCGCGGCGAAACAGCCCGGCGCAAACTGGCCCAGGACGATGATGTCCAGCCAGGAAATGTGGTTGCTGACGATGAAGGCCGGGCGCCGGGCGACATGGCCTTGCTTGATCACCTTCAGATTCAGGGTGCGGCTAAAAGAGCGCAGCCAGCGTATTTTGATTTGGTCCCTGAGATGTTTGGCCTTGACCTGCGGCAGCATCAAGCCGATCGCCGGGAAAAGTCCCCCGGCAATCAAAAATCCCGCCAAGAACAACAGGGCCAGGCGAAACGCTCTAGAGTACTGCCGAATTTTCGCTTTCATTGGCAACTTGATTGTCTTTCAGGTAATGCTTGCTGTAACGTTGTTCCAATTGTTCGAGCGGCATCAGCATCAAGAGGTCGATGCAGTTGAAGTCTTCGTCCCAGAACGGTTCGCCGCACACCAGCGCGCCGAAACGCAGATAAGCCTTCAACAGCGGCGGAATGCCGGACTCGTCGCGTTGGCAGCGCAAATGCTCGGGCACCTGAATGGTCGGCGTGGTTCTCAATGCCGTCGGCGCGAGGTTTTTCTGATCGATATGGCGAAAGATCGCATCGAGCGCATAACCGCTCGGGCCTGGCGTGATGCTGGCGCAGCCGAGCAGATATTGATAACCGCCTTCGATCGCATATTGCGCGAGCGCCGACCACAGGGTCGTCAATACCGCGCCGCCGCGGTAATCGGGATCGACGCAGGTGCGGCCGATTTCGAGAAAACGGCCGGGCAGGGCCATGATCTTGCTCAGGTCGAATTCCGCCTCGGAATAAAAGCGGCCGAGCACATTGGCCTGTTCATGATTCAACAGGCGCGTATAGCCGGCGATTTTGCGCTTCTGATTGTCATAGACAATCAAATGATCGCAATACGCATCGATTTCGTCATAATCCAGCTCTTCGGAGGCAGACTTCAGTTTGGCGCCCATTTCCCTGGCGAAGACCCGGTAGCGGAGTTCTTGCGCGGCTTTGATCATGGCTTCCGAATCAGCGATAAAGCTGCTGAAGCGTTTGGCGGCTGGCTGGGTGGTCTCTGGATTGAGGTTTTTCATCGGCTGCTCTTGAGTGATAAAAGATGCCGATAAGTTACGGGAGCAAGATGTCATTTCCGCGACAGATGCGTTAATGCTCGATGACAAACGGGTGACGCTTTGATGACAAGGCCATGGCAGGGAGACAGTCATTCCGCCAACTCAATCCAAACCGGTATTTTCATCGTTTTGTAAAACGATTGACGCCATTTTGTCATTTTCGTTTTTTAAAATGAGCGAAGTGGGCAACTCTCGGATTACCTAATCGCGACGGTTGGCATCAGCTCGCATCGCTTCGCACAGCATCCTTGAACATTCCCTAACCGTCGTTGCCGACTAGCACGGCGACTTGTCATCATTGCCTCAATGCCTTCATGAGATTTGCACCGGTTTATGTACAGACAGCCCTGGTTATCAGTGCGGCTCTGTTCTTGTCGAATTATCAAATACCGGGATTTGCGACTGAGCACGAGCCCGAACAGGTCGTCCTGACCTCATTGTTCCCAACCCCCGGTCTCCCGCAGGCCACTTTCGAGCAGACTATCATCGCTTCGCCGTTACTCGATCAATCCCAAGGTAGGCCGTTGATCGTCGTTCCGTCTTCCGACGGCATCATCGCGATGCTGGATGCTGAAACCGGCGCGCTGGACTGGAAGTTGGAGGCGCCGGCGCCTGAAGGACAGCAGGTTGAACTGGTATCGACGCCGGTGCTTGTCGGCGATAAGCTGATTATCGTCTATCAATGCCTCGATCATGGCGTGCGCGTGAGCCATCGCCTCGCGGTGATCGACATGGCGAACAAGAAGCTGGACCCGGCCTTTCCGGTGTTGGAGATCGATGCCGAGAAACCGGCGGCCGACGGCCGGTCGCTCGTCAAATTCAATCCTCCGACCGCTTATTCGCACGCGGCTTTGAAACATGCCGCCAAAAAAGACGGCGGCCTCGGCAGCGTTTACGCGGCTTTCGGCAATGCCGGCGATACCCAGCCCTTTCACGGCTGGCTATTTGAAATCGACCTGGACGCCTGGAGGCAACACGGCCCAAAACGGGCGATGAGATCGACATTGCTGACGACGCCGGAAGCCGAATGCCCGGTCACGATGGAGTACGGCACCCAGGAAATGATCTGCGGCGGCGGCATCTGGACGCCGCCCGGACCGCAAATCTATCCTGTAGGCGACAGTTATCAAATCTTCGTGCCGACCGGCAATGGTCAGGTGGATTTATCCCGGCGCGATTATGCGAATGCGCTGATGCGGCTGAAACCCGGACTCGAATTCGATGCCGGCTGCGCTGCCGAGCTTTGTGCGGCTTTCGATCCGGTCAATCCGGACAAGGCCTGCATGGCGTCCTGCAAGAATTTGTTCATCCCGCGTCTGGCGGAACACAATGCGCCTTTGAAGCCCGCAAACGGGGAATGCGACAATAAAAGCTATGCAGAATGCCTGGCCTGGATGGATTATGATCTCGGCGCGAATGCCCCGGTCATGGCGACCTTGCGGGACGGCCGCTCGGTGCTGGTGCAGGCGGGCAAGGACGGTTCCGTATCCTTACTGGATGCGGAGCAGCTAGGCACGCAATTTGACCGTCTGCAAATCGCCGAAATCTGCGGCACGGCGGAGGATCCCTGCAAGATGCCATGGGCGGGCATGATCGTGACGCAGCCGGCGCTGAGTTATGTGGAGGGTGAACCGGTCGTGATGATTCCGACCTTTATGCCGGACCACACCCATCCGGCCGGTTTGGTCGCGTTGAAGATCGCGCTCGAAAACGGCGCGCCGAAATTCAGGCGTTTCTGGCAATTCCCCGATCCTGCCAGCGCGGAAGCGAAACAGGTTTTCCGCTCCCATCCCTCGCTGCCGGTGCTTTCGAAGCTCGGCAAGGCCGGCGATGAGGCGGTCTGGATCATCGATATCGGCATGCAGGGAACGATTTACGGCATTCGCGTCAGGGACGGCAAGTTGCTGGTCAAGACGTTGATGCAGGGCACCGGCCGACCGTTGTCCGCGCCGGTGATCGATCATGACGCGCTCTATGCGGCTTCAAGCCTGCCAGCTACCCACCAGGCCATCCTGGAAGGCTTTAAAATCGAGGTGATGCCCTAGCGGGCGACAGTTAACGGTTTTGCTTTTCCAGCGCTTGCTCTCTGCCGATCAATCCGGCAATGTCCCGCAACTGTTCGGTGGTCAACTCGATCAGATCATCCGCGGTGATGATGCCTGCCAGCGCGCCGTTTTGATCGACCACCGGCAGTCTCCGGATGCCTTTTTGACGCATCAGTTTGATCGCGTCGAATAGGCTGTCGTCTTCGCGCGCGAGCACCAGGCCGCGGCACATCAGATCGCCCACCGTAACCGAATCGATCGCAATCTCCTTCGCGATCAATTCGATCACAATGTCCCTGTCCGTCACGATGCCGACCGGGTAGCGCACGCCGTTGCGTTCTTCCACGATGATCACATCGCCTGCGTGATATTCGCGCATCAGTTTGGCGGCTTCGAGAATGCTGTCGTCTTTGGCGGCAACCAACACTTCACGATTGCATAGGGTTTTAAGAGTCATGTCATGTCCTTTTTCATCGTTACGGCAATAGGACTGAGCACGGTGGATTTGATTCAAATTGCGAACAAGTTAGCAAATTAAATCCGGTGGAAATTCCCTTAACAGCATGTGAAATACTTGTCAAGATAAAGCTTGAAAACTGAACTATTCTAAAGCGGTAGATGACTAAAAAGGTAGAAAATTCAGAGCCGGCCATTTTGGGGTGGGGTGCTTTGAGTCTCTACTTGTCAGGGAGTACTACGATGATTCAAGTTTTATCACAGAAAGCACTGTTTTGGTGCTAAGGAGACCGACAGCTGATCATTAGATTTGAAGTTTTGGCTATTTGTTGTTGTGAATCAGCACGGCAAATGAAGAAATGGCATGATAAATGCTAGATAACGGGTGTCAAGTCAACTTTCTTGGCGTTTTCTTTTTAAGGTATTTTAAGGAGACTAACATGGCTGCTTTTGTATTTTCCTGTCTGTTATTGATGCTGATCGAAGTGCATCGGCGTGAGCTGGCGAATCGCCAAAAAAGCATGTCAGCGGCCCGCTGCCGTCCGCAGCAAGAGTGCGGTCGGCGGCGGTGACATATTCATTATCGAAAGTGTTGTTTTTATGATCCATTATTTCAACTCTCCTCGCCAAACTTCGTTGAGATTGGGGAGGAGGGAAGAACCATCCATTCGCCGCTGTCGCCCAATACAGCGAGTCTCGCTTTTCTAATCCTCAAACTGTTCGACTCCGGCGGACAGGTATGGCTGTAAGGATCTCCATGTTCGACAAAATCCTGTCCATCATACTCGCCGGCGGCGCCGGTTCCAGGCTGCATCCCTTGACCGCCGAAAGGGCTAAGCCCGCGGTTCCCTTTGGCGGCAAATACCGGATCATCGATTTCACGCTATCCAATTGCCTGCATTCCGGGCTGCGGCGCATTCTGGTGCTGACGCAATACAAGTCGCATTCCCTGCAAAAACATTTGCGCGACGGTTGGTCGATTTTCAATCCGGAAGTTTCCGAGTACATTACCCCGGTTCCCCCGCAGATGCGCACCGGTTCTTCCTGGTATGCAGGCACCGCCGATGCGATCCTGCAGAATCTGTATCTGCTCGAACGCAGCAATGCGACCCATGTACTGATTCTGTCCGGCGATCACATTTACCGGATGGATTACGCCGCATTGTTGCATTTTCACCGCGACCAAAGGGCGGAGCTGACGATTGCCTGCATGCAGGTGCCGCTTGCCGATGCAAGCAGTTTTGGCGTGATGTCGGTCGACTCCACGCAGCGCGTTTCAGGCTTTCACGAAAAGCCAGAGCATCCCCAGGCGTTGCCGGACAATCCGGAACAGGCGCTCGTTTCGATGGGCATCTATGTGTTCGATATGGATTTACTGTGCCGGGAACTCAAATTCGATCACGCACTGGCCGAATCGAGCCATGATTTCGGCAAGGACATCATTCCGCGCCTGATCGACAAGCAACGGGTTTTCGCCTACCGTTTCGGCGGCGAACAAGGGCGGGTGACGCCGGACCGTTATTGGCGCGATGTCGGCACGGTCGATTCCTATTACCTGGCGAACATGGATCTGCTGTTGCCGGTGCCGCCGATCAATCTGTATCAGCCGGACTGGCCGATCCGGACCTATCCCGGCCAATATCCGCCGGCCAGGATGACGCCCGGCGCCTCCGGGCAGGCCGGCCGGTTCGATAACTCGATGATTTCCGGCGGCGCGGTGATCTGCGGCGGTACGGTCAGGCATTCGATCCTGTCTCCGCAAGTCCGCGTCGATGACAATGCGCTGGTCGAAGATTCGATTTTGTTCGACGGCGTTCAGGTCGGTGCCGGCGCGGTGTTGAAACGCTGCATCATCGACAAGGAGGTGCGGGTGCCGCCAGGCGAGAAAATCGGCGGCAACCCGACCGTCGATTCGGCGCGTTTTACGGTTTCGGAAAGCGGCGTGACGGTGGTGCCGAAGGGGTATTGCTTTTAGCCCGGCTCGGTTCGGGGCGGGGGATAGGCTGAGGATGGACCGGCGCGAGGCAGCCCATCCCGGCAAATTTGTATTTTTCGATTAACGCTGCAAGTTATAGAGCACGTCGTTCGCCTTATCTTTCGCGTCTTCTTTCTTGACCGCGCCTTGCTGCGATCTTTCCTGGCCGAATTTGGAAATCATATCTTCCCAACTCGAATATTGCTCATAGCCTTTGAAACCGGCATTCTTGCGCTGCTGATAGACTTCTCTGCCCATATCGATGATTTCGAGCGGGGTTTTGCCGTCAATCGCTTCCAAAAATCCGGCGTCGGCCTTTTGTGAGTCGCGGATGGTCCAGAATGACACTTCGAATTCGATGCGCTTTTCGGCCGGCAACCTTTCCTTCAAGACTTTGACCGATTTATAGGCGGTGCGGATGTTGTGGCCATTGACTTTTTCGCTTCTGCCGCAGGCAGATAAAAGGGCACAACTCAGCACAAAAATAAGGAATACGGAAATTTTTTTCATTAGGCAGCCTCTGTGTGTTACGGATCGGTGTTAAGTAGTTTTTGTTTACTTTTGTAGTGAATATAACGCCTGATCTTCGAAAAACTCGGTAAAATAATCGGTCATTATAACCCAAGCAAAGTCCTATGCTGGAATTTATCCAATTACTGAAGCAGCGTTATCAGACGATTTTACAGCAGGCTCATCTCGAATCGATCAAAGGAGTGTATCAGCAACGCATCGACCAGTTGCTGATGGCGGAAGCGTTTTTGCGCAAGGGTGCGCTGGTCGAATCGGCCCCGTTGCCGCCCTTGCAGATCGCGGTGGTAGGCCCGACGCAGGCCGGCAAGAGTACGCTGGTGAATGTGTTGCTTCAGTCCGGCGCGGCCGGCGTCAGCCCCCTGGCGGGTTATACGGTGCATCCGCAAGGTTTTTGCCATCGGGTCAGGCGCGAGGATTGCGGCGGCCTGCAACGCTATTTCGGACGTTTTCAACAGTTGCTGCCGATGCAGTTGAGCAAGGACCGGCACGATTGTTTTTCGTTGGCGGACGCGGATTCGCAGTCTTCCTGGTTGCCCGACTGCGTGCTGTGGGACACGCCCGATTTCGATTCGATCGATTCGGCGACCTATCGCGAAGGCGTGATCCGGACCATCGCGCTGGCCGACGTCGTCGTGCTGGTGGTCAGCAAGGAAAAATACGCCGATCAGTCGGTCTGGGAGATGATGGCGGCCTTGGAGGTCTTGCGCCAGCCGACCGTGATCTGCCTGAACAAACTCAGCGAAGGCTCCGAGGCTCTGATCGCGCATTCGCTGCAGGGAAAATGGCAACTGGCCCGCAAAGACCCGTTTCCGGAGGTCGTGCCGCTGTATTATCAGAAAGCCTCCGGCCTGCCGGTGTGGCCGCAGGCGCAGCAGGGCTTGCTGCAGCGCCTGGCCGGTCAGGTCTCCTATAAGAAGCATGCGCGTTACGAGCAGGAACTGCTGCAATATTACTGGCCGCAATGGCTGGAGCCGATCGCTCAGGAGCATCAGGCGCTGAAGGACTGGCAGCAGTTGCTCGAGCACATGATCAAACAGGCGCTGGACAATTACCAGCGCGATTTCTTGAATCACCCGCATCATTACGAAACCTTTCAGGTCGCGATGGCCGAGCTGTTGACTCTGCTCGAAATTCCGGGATTGGCCGGGATAATGGCCGGCACGCGCCGGGCTTTGACCTGGCCGGTCAGGCAGTTGATGAAGCTCGGCCGCAAGAAATCCGCGTTGACCGAAACCAGTCATGAAGTCGCGCTGCTGAATCAGATCGCCGAACATGCCTTGCTGCAAATGACCGATAAACTGCGCGACAAAGCCGAGGGGAATCAACAACGCCTGTGGTGGCGGGATATGAGCGCGCTGCTACGCGGCCGGCGCCAGGAGCTGCTGATTGATTTCGACGGCGCGGTCAGGCATTATCACCTGACTTTTCAACAGGATGTCGAAAGCGCCGCGCACCGGCTGTACCGCAAATTGCAGGAGCAGCCTCTGTTATTGAACAGCCTGCGCGCGACCCGCGTGACGACCGATGCGGCGATGATCGCGCTGGCCCTGAATACCGGCGGCATCGGCGTGCACGATCTGGTGATCGCGCCGTCGCTGTTGACGGTCACCTCGCTGTTGGCCGAGAGCGCGATCGGCAGTTACCTGCACAGCGTCGAGGCCGATCTGAAAAGGAACCAGTTGAGCCTGGTCAAACAGGCGCTGTTCATCGAGGCGTTGCGCGACAAATTGTTGCTGTTGCCGACACAATTGTCGGGGCTCTCGCATTTCAATATTACGCCGGAACAATTACAGGAAGCGGAAAACCATCTGAAGGAAAAACGCCATGGCTTACGATTACTCTGATCTGGTCGAAAACACCCGGCTCTGGGCTCAACAGGCCGCAGCCGCGGGATGGATAGATCAGGAGATACTGGAACAGGAACCCCCTTTACCGTCCGGCACCCCGAATGCGCTGTTTGCGGAAGGGCAGGGCCGGCCGCTGTTGGTCGCCTTCATGGGCGGCACCGGCGTCGGCAAAAGTTCGCTGTTGAATCGGCTGGCCGGCAAGCCGGTCGCCAAAACCGGCATCGAAAGGCCGACCTCGCGCGAAGTGACCTTGTTCCATCACCGCTCGGTCGAGCTTCGGCACCTGCCCGAAAATCTGCCGGTCGCCAGCGTCAAGATAGCGCAGCACGACGACGCGGCGAAAAAACACATCGTCTGGATCGACATGCCCGATTTCGACAGCATCGATCAAAACAATCGCCATCTGGTGCTGGAATGGCTGCCGCATATCGATGTGCTGATCTATGTGGTCAGCCCCGAGCGCTACCGCGACGAGAAGGCCTGGCGGCTGTTGCTCGCCGAAGGCGCGCGCCATGCCTGGCTGTTCGTGCTGAATCAGTGGGATCGAGGCCAGTTTGAACAATTCGAGGACTTCAAGCGCCAACTCGGCAAGGCCGGTTTCATTGAGCCGATCATCTTCAAAACGATCTGCGGCGAAGACCGGTTGGCGGACGAATTCGCCGAGCTGGCCGAGACGCTGACCGCCTTGGCGAACGACCATACCGTGCAACAACTCGAACAGCGCGGTTTACAGGCGCGTCTTTATGAACTGCGGCAGACGCTCGGCCATTACCGGCAGGCCCTGGCCAAGGAGACGGTGTTCAAGGACGCGTCACCGCTGTGGCAAAGGCAATGGCAGCACACGGCCGCGTTGTTGCAGGAAGGCTTTGCCTGGCCGGTGCAGCAATTGGCCAATTATTATGCGGAACACGCGGTCGGCCTGTTGACCCATCCTGCGGCCGGCAAATACCCGTCAGCCCAGGCCGATGCGATCTTATGGGACGCCTGGGCCAAAACCCGCTTCGACGATGCGCTCGATGAATTCGTGCTGCAGGCCGAGCAGCAGGGCATGCCCGCGCTGCCGCTGAAGCAGCAGCTGGCGCCGCTGCGCGACAAGGCGGCGAAAATCATCGAAACCCAGAGCGAACTGGCGGTCAGGCAGGCACTCGCGAATCCCGGCAACGCCATCCAGCGCACCTTGTTGAGCATCGCGCGCAGTGCCGAAATCCTGCTGCCTTTGGCCGCGCTCGGGTGGGTCGGCTTTCAGGTATTTACCGGTTTCCAGCACAGCAACGCAACCCATTCGGCTTATCTGGGCGTCGATTTCCTGATTCACAGCAGCCTGATGGTCGCGATCAGCTGGCTGACGCCCTGGTTCATCGCGAAAAAATTGAAACCGTCGCTGAAAGCGAGCGCGCAGCGCGGCTTGCAAAAAGGTCTGACGCAGGCGTTTGCGCTGATCGACACTGAAGTCCTGGCCGCGATCGATCAGGTGAAAAGTTTACGCGACGAACAGCAACGGCAGATTACCGATCTGATCGGCCAATGCTCCGCGTTGGAAACGAGAGAGCAAGTCGTGATTGAAAGCAACAGTCCGTTGTCGCGTATGCTGATCGAATAGTGATGACCTGAACGAAGGAGGGGGCCTCCCCGTTTGGGTTTGTTGACTATTAGCAGGCGCATGTTACATTGTTGCTTCTAAGGCAGTCGTAACGAAATCCCAATGTGTCTGCCACGTATCCGAATAGCGCTCGCATAATTATAACGACAGAGGCATTCATCGTGATTCAGCTAACCTATATCAGCACTCCGACCCGGCCCATGAGCAACGACGATCTTATGGGTATCCTGACTCCCTCCCGCCTGAATAATGCCTGCCTCGGCGTCTCCGGAATGCTGCTGTACACCGGCGAGGCGTTCATCCAGGTGCTGGAAGGCGAAGAGAAGGTCATCGACGATTTGGTGGCCGACATCAAGAAGGATCCCCGGCATAAAGACTTCCGCATCATTGAAAGAAAAAAAATCAATACACGTGAATATGCCGAATGGACGATGGGCTTCAAAAGAGTGGACAAAGAGGAACTTCGCAATGTGCCAGGATTGAATAAGTTTTTCGAGACCGACCTGAGCGGCAGTCTGAGCGCGGACAAGTCGGACTTGATCAACAAACTGACGCACCATTTCCTGACCGAAAGCAAAAAGAAGAATGAACACGATGAATTGTCTCTGGAAGAGGACGACGCGTTTATTCGTTTTTTGCATACGATGATTCGCTTCGGCGTCAAGGTGCTGGCTTTGCTGATGATGCTGACCGTGCTCTGGTGCGTTTTTGACGTGATGATTGTGATATACCAGGAAATATTGAGCCATCCGATTGCCACGTTGGGGAAATCCGAAATTCTGCATGTGTTCGGTTCCTTCATGATCGTGCTGATCGCGGTCGAAATATTTATCAACATCACCTTGTACATACGAAAAGATGTAATACCGGTCAAGATGGTGGTTGCGACCGCGCTAATGGCGGTCGCGCGAAAGATTATCGTCTTCGACTTTCACGAGGTGTCGGCTTTACATGTGATCGGCACCGCACTGCTGGTGCTGGCCTTGGGCGGCTGTTATTGGTTGCTGGAGCGCGAATTCAAGGTGCATTCGGACGCCTAAGACCGAGCTTGGTCTTTCCGACAGACTTCTATTGTTCGAGGAAAGCTGATGGATTCTTTGCAAGATACGCTATTGTTATCGCGCCTGCAATTCGCGCTGACCGCAATTTTTCACATCCTTTGGCCGCTCTTGACGGTCGGATTGTCGATCTTTCTGGTCGCGGTTGAAATTCTCTGGCTGAAGACGAAGGACCCGGATTATTTTCATCACGCACGCTTCTGGGGCAAGTTGTTTCTGCTGAACTTTGCCGTCGGTGTGGTCAGCGGCATACCGATGGAATTCGAATTCGGCACCAACTGGGCGCCGTTCTCCCGCCTGACCGGCGAGTTTTTCGGCAACATCCTCGGCTACGATGGCGCGATGGCACTGATGCTGGAAGCGGGCTTTCTCGGTATCATGATGTTCGGCTGGAACCGGGTGCCGGCTGGCATGCATTTGTTCGCGACCGCCATGGTGGCGCTGGGATCGTCGCTGTCCGCATTCTGGATCATGATCGCCAACGGCTGGATGCAGGCGCCCACCGGCGGCCATATCGAGGCCGGACGCTATGTCGTCGACAGTTATGCCGAAGCCTTGCTGAATCCCTATCATTATTGGGGTTATGCGCATATGTGGCTAGCCTGCATCGAGACCAGTCTGCTTGTGGTCGGCGGTGTGTCCGCCTGGTACATCCTGAAGCAGCGCCATCAAAACCTGTTCCGCAAATCCTTGAAGCTGACATTGGCCGGTTTATTGGCGGCGGCGCCGTTGCAGATTCTGGTCGGCGATGTGGCCGGCTTATACCTGTTCGATCTACAGCCGGCGAAGACCGCCGCGATAGAGGCGCATTGGGACACCAATCCGCCGGGGCAGGGCGCCGAGTGGCATGTCTTGGCCTGGCCCAACAAACAAAAGCAGGCCAACGACTGGGTGCTCTCGATACCCAATGCCTTGAGCCTGATCGCCACGCATTCGCTGGACGGGCAGGTCAAAGGCTTGAAGGAGTTCGCTCCCGCCGACCAGCCGCCGGCGATTGGACTGATTTTCTACAGTTTTCGCGTGATGCTGGCCGCAGGACTGGCGATCGCGGCGTTGATGGGCGTCAGCGCGTGGTATGGGTGGCGGCAACGTCGGCAGCCGATCACTCTGGCGTTGCCGCCATGGCTATTGAAAGCTTGGGTGGCCGCCATTCCTTTGGGCTATATCGCGACCGAATGCGGCTGGATAGTGCGCGAAGTCGGGCGCCAGCCCTGGGCGGTTTACGGTTTGTTGCGCACCGCTAAGGGCGTATCGGCCCTTTCGCCAAGCGCGGTCGCGACCAGCCTGGTTTTGTTCGCGGGGGTTTATACGTTGTTGTTGGCGTCATTTTTAGTGTTCGCCCGGCGTATCATCATGGCCGGGCCGAATATCGATCAGCCGTTGCCGGTATTCATGCCTTCAGTGAATACTGAACAGGAAAAGGGTTAACTATGGAACATCAAGTCTCCGAATTTTTGATCAACGCCTGGGCGGCGATATTCACCTTGATGTTGACCGCCTATGTGGCGCTGGACGGTTTTGACCTCGGCATTGGGATTTTGTCATTGACTGAACGGGACTCGTCCCGAAAGACTGTGATGATGGAGGGGCTGAGCGGTGTATGGGATGCCAATGAAACCTGGCTGGTGTTGCTCGGCGGCACGCTGTTCGGCGCTTTCCCGCTCGCTTATGCGGCGGTCCTGGAAGCGTTGTATGTGCCGGTGTTGCTGATGCTGTTTGCGCTGATTTTTCGCGGCGTCGCCTTTGAATTTCGTCTGTATGCGCGCCGGCCGGCAGGATGGCTGCTCGCTTTCGGCATCGGCAGCTTGCTGGCGGCGCTGGCGCAGGGCTTCGCGTTGGGTGCTTTGCTTGGCGGCAGGATCATCGACAGGGCCGGCACTCCAGTGGACCTCTTTGCTTGGTGCAGTCCATTTTCGCTGTTGGCGGCCGTTCTGGTGGTTAATCTGTATGTGCTGCTCGGCGCCAGTTATTTGCTGCGCAAGGCTGATGGGGTGCTGCTTGAGTCGGCTCATCGTTGGGCTTGGCGAGCCGCGCTCTCGTTGTCTTTACTGTTGCCGGTGTTTATTGGGTGCAGCGCGCGGGTCATGCCTTCCGTGGCAGAGCGTTGGAACGTTGAACCTTTGGCATTCGCAATACTGGCCTGTTGTCTCGCCATACCGTTGTTGATGTTACTGCGAAGCCTTCATCAACGCCATAACGGTAGTCCGTTTTTCTGGACTTTGACTGGATTGATAGTGTCGGTCATAGGCTTGGTGGTCAGCCATTATCCATTCCTGGTCCCGGGTTCGATGACACTGCATGGCGCCGCATCGTCGACCAGAACGCTGGAGTTCATGCTCTATGCGGTCGGCGGGCTATTGCCTTTCATCCTAGGCTATAACGCTTATCAGTATTATGTGTTTCGCGGTCGCCTGCAATCGGAGCATAAAAACTGAGCGCATTTTTCCGTCTCGTAAACGCCAACCAAAACCTCCATGGCGAATAGCCGTGCGATATAATTAATACCGCCACGCCCCAGCTTGGCGATTTCTACGCCCGCATAGCGGCGCCTATCTTTCTCCGTTTATGAGACAATACCTACTTTTTGCACCCGGCACTGTCCGCACATGAAAACCATCAAGACCGATCTGGAACAGGCTCTGCATCTCTGTAAAGGAACATTTTTGTCGGCAGCGGGTTTTAGCTTGTTGATTAATTTCCTGATGATTGTTCCATCGATCTATATGCTGCAAGTCTATGATCGGGTGGTGTCGACAGGCAATAAAACCACGCTGCTGATGTTGACATTGATCGTGCTCGTGTTATTCATCACGATGGCTTCACTGGAGTGGGTGCGGTCACAAATTTTGGTCAGGGTCAGCACCCGTTTGGAACTCTTGTTGAATGAACGCTTGTTCCGGGTCGCGTTTAAGCAGGCCTTATACAGCGGCGGGAGGCAAGCGACGACACAGGCGCTCGACGATCTGACCGGCTTGCGTCAATTTCTCACCGGCAACGGCTTGTTTGCTTTCTTTGACGCGCCCTGGATGCCGGTTTATTTGGGACTGCTGTTTATATTCCACCCCTGGTATGGCTGGTTTTCAGTCTTTACCGCCATGCTATTGACTCTGGTCGCGGTAGCGAACGAAAAAGCCACGGCCAAAACGCTGAGCGAAGCCAACAAAATTTCTATCGCTACGCGATCCTTGTTAGGCAAGAACTTGCGCAATGCCGAAGTGATCGAGTCGATGGGCATGTTAGACAGTTTACGCCGGCGCTGGATGGAAGGCGCTATCAAAATCCTGGACTTGCAAGCCCTCGCCAGCTCCCGTGCCGGGCTATTAACCGCGCTGTCCAAAGTCATTCGCATTTCATCGCAGTCACTCATCTTGGGCTTAGGCGCCTATTTGACGATCGAGCGCGAAATTTCAGGGGGCCTGATGATTGCCGGCTCCATCCTGATGGGCAGGGCATTGGCCCCTATCGATTTAATGATCGGCACCTGGAAGGGCTTTATCAGCGCGCGTGACCAGTACAAGCGTCTAAACGAAATTCTGCAGCAAATCCCCGCCGAAAAGGAACACATGCAATTGCCCGATCCCCAGGGCCGCATTCAGCTCGAAAATGCGATTGTCACGCCGCCGGGCAGCAAGACGCCCGTTATCAAAGGCCTCAATCTGGTGATCGAAAAAGGCGACATTGTCGGGGTGCTCGGTCCCAGCGGCGCCGGTAAATCGACGCTGGCGCGCGCCCTATTGGGCATTTGGCCCACAGCGAACGGCGCCATTCGCCTGGACGGTGCGGAAGTCTTCAACTGGGACCGCGAGCATCTCGGCCGTTTCATCGGCTACTTGCCTCAGGACATTGAGCTGTTCGAGGGCACCATCAGCGAAAACATCGCCCGATTCGGCGAAATCGATCCGGAAAAGGTGGTCGAGGCTGCCAAAATGGCCGATGTCCACGAGTTGATTTTACGCTTTCCTGACGGCTATGACACCGTCATTGGGGCGACCGGCGGCAACCTGTCGGGCGGGCAGCGGCAACGCATCGGCTTGGCGCGGGCCTTATACGGCAATCCGGTTCTGGTCGTGCTCGACGAGCCGAACTCCAATCTCGACGAGCAGGGCGAAGCCGCGCTCGAAAAAGCCCTGCTGCGGCTCAAACAAAAACAGGCGACCGTGATCATCGTCACGCACCGAAGCAGTGTGCTGTCGCGCGTGGATAAACTGATGATCCTGAATGACGGTGTATTGGCGGTTTATGGGCCGAGAGTTCAGGTTATCGACTATTTGCAGCAACAGCAAAAACAGCAGCAGGTCGCTCCTGTCGCTCAAGCCGCCCTATAAACCACTATGACAGAATACACGTCGACAAAAACAGCGTCTTCAGATTTGCAGACCAATGATCGCTCCATCCGTCTGATCGGCGCGGTGGTCGTGACATTGACCTTCGGGGTTTTTGGGAGCTGGGCATGTCTGGCGCCGCTAGACAGCTCGGCATTGGCGCCAGGCGTCGTCGTTGTCAAAGCGCACCGAAAAACCGTGCAGCATCTCGATGGCGGCATCGTCGCCAAAATTCTGGCCAAGGACGGTGACCCGGTCAACGAGGGCGATCCCTTGTTGATTCTGGACGATACGCAAATCAAGGCGCAGATGGAAATCTCGCGCAGCCAGTTCATCGTCTTGTCGGCGCAGGTCGCGCGCTTGCGCGCCGAAAAAGACCAGCTCAAACAGGTGGTCTTTCCGGAAGCGTTGAACGATGCCGGTGACCAAAGAATCACCGAGGCCAAACAGGCCGAAAACAATGTGTTTTACTCCAGGAAAACGACCCATGACGGGGAAGTGGCGGTGCTCAAGGAAAGAATCAGCCAAATAGCCAGCAAGATAAAAGGCCTGCAAAGCCAGGTCGAGAGCAAAAAAATACTGGTCGCTTCCTACGGGGAAGAGGTTCATGATTTAAAAGAATTATTGGCGGAAGGCTTCGCCGACAAGCAGCGCTTGCGCGACATGGAGCGCAGTCATGCCATGCAGAACGGCGAAATCGCCGGGCTCACTGCGGAAATCGCGACCAACCAGATGCTGATCAGCGAAACGCGTTTGCAAATCCTGCAGATCGAAAAGAAATTTCAAGAGGAAGTCGCCGGCAAGTTCAGCGAAGCGCAGGCACAGCTTAACGACGTCAGCGAGCGCCTGTCCGCCTATCAGGACAAACTCAACCGTATCGTGATCAAAGCGCCGGCCGGAGGCAGGGTGATGGGCTTGTCGGTGCATACCCAGAATGGCGTCATTGCTCCCGGAAGTGCGATACTCGACATCGTTCCGAAAGACGCCGAATTGATCATCGAAGCGCAGGTGTCGCCCACCGACATCGACCGAGTCGCGGTGGGGCTGCAAGCCGAAGTGCGTTTCAGCGCATTCAAGCAGGCAACGACGCCCAAAATGAACGGCACGGTCATTCAGCTGTCGGCGGACCGCTTTATCGAAGAGAAATCCGGCACACCTTACTACCAGGCCCGCATCGAACTGACCCCGGAAAGCCGAAAGGCTCTCGGTACCTTGCAATTGCTGCCCGGCATGCCGGCGGAGGTATTGATCAATACCGGCGAAAGAACCTTATTTGAATATTTAGCGCAGCCTGCGACCAATGCGTTCGCGCGCGCGCTGATCGAAGATTAGACGGTACATGAATAAATATCACATGCTGTGGGTGTTGGCGTTTGGCTTGCACGCCCAGGCGTCATGCGCCGAGGATCTGCTGACCATTTATCACCAAGCCCTGGAGGCCGACCCGACGCTCAAGTCGGCGGAAGCAAAACTGGAAGTCGGCGCGGCGCAAAAAGGCCAGGCGCTAGGACAGATGCTGCCGCAAATCGCTGCTACCGGCAACTGGTCGAAAAATGAGCAAAGAACGGACGCCGGTTTGAAGGCGGCGCATAGCACGTATAACGGCACGCGCTACTATGTCTCGCTGAGCCAGACCCTGATCGATTTTGCCAAGTTCTGGGAATGGCGGCGCGCGTCCAAAGTGGAAGATCAATATGCAGCCGAGCAGATCGAGTCCCAGAATGAATTGATTTATAACGTGGTCGATCGCTATTTCACCGTGCTCGAAGCCGATGATCAATTGGAGTTAGCGCGCGCTGAAAAAGAAACGACCCGGCGGCAGCTCGAACAGGTGCAAAAACAGTTCGCCAAGCAGGTGCTGAAGATCACCGATGTGTACGCGGTGGAGGCGCGTCTGGATCAGGTCGCCGCCGACGAGATCAAGGCGGAAAGCCAGTTGGTGACCAGCCAGCAAGGCTTGCGCGAATTGACCGGGGTTTCGCCTTCAAGTTTGCAAAGGCTGCAAGAAAACATCGAGTACAAAGCACTCGAGGGCGAATTGCAGCAATGGATAGACATGGCGCAAAGCCAAAATCCGGCCTTGTCCGCCAAGCGGGTTGCGATCGAGGCGGCGGAAAACAATGTGGCCGTGCAAAAATCCAAATACCTGCCTGTCGTTGATATGCAGCTGAATTATTACGACACCAACACCGGCTATAACAGTCAGAATTTACACTCGACTGTGCAAACCCAGGTCGCGGCGATTAATGTGAATGTGCCTTTATTTACCGGCGGCATCACCACGCAGCAGTTATTTGAAGCGAAAAGCCGATTGCGGCTGAGTCAATACGATAATGAAAGCACTTTACGCGCGCTGATCAAGGAAACCAGCGACGCTTTTCTGAGCACCAATGCGGATGTCAGGCGAATCAAGGCGGGGCGAAAGGCGTTCGAATCGGCGGCCAAATCGCGCGAATCAATGGAGAAAGGCCTGTACTATGGCGTCGTCACGGTCAGCGATCTTCTGAAGGCGCAAGAAGGTGAATTTATTGCCAAAAGAGATCTGGCGCAGGCCAAGTACAGCTATATCAAAAATCATATCCGCTTTTTGTTGGCGATCGGCTCTCTCGGAGAAAATCACTTGCACGAGATCAACGACTGGCTGGAGGCTGCGGCCACGAACAGCGCGCCGACGAATCGTAAGCTGGAAATAGGGGAGATGCCTGAATAAGCCATTGCGGTGACCATCTTCGGCAGCGCGTTGACTGCACCGGCTACAAAATGCGGATCTGCCGCACCCAAGTTCCTTTCGACTGAAGAAACTGGGTACGGCAGATAGCTTTAAAACGACTTACAGGATGAAGTTCGAAGCCTGCAAGCTGGTGATACCCGAGATCTCGATCTGGAAGTCCGCACTGCCGTCCCCGTTGACATCGCCTTCAACGATGGTGTTGCCATTCTCTTGAAAATAACGGAGCTCCCCCCCCTCGACATTGCCAAATTCCGCGGTGCCAATCCAGCTGAACGCATCATTGCCGGCTGCCCCCGCTTTGGCGTCGATGGCGGAGACATCGATCTTGTCTTTTTGGCGGGCAACGAAATCCGTGATGGTATCACGGCCGGCGCCGACACCGCTGTCGGCGAGGCTTTCAAAGACGAAGGTATCGGCACCTGTACCGCATGAAAGCTGATCGACGCCTAGACCGCCGATCAGCGTGTCCTTGCCGGCATTACCGAACAGCGTATCGTCTCCAGCCAGGCCGGTCAGGACATTTTTGCCGCCGTTACCGGTCAAGATATTGTCCAGATCGTTGCCGGTAGCGGAGCGTGAGCCGGAACCGGTCAGCAACAAGTTTTCCAGGTTGGCGGCCAGCGTGTAATCGACGGAGGACTCGACCGTATCGATGCCTGCATCTTCGTCATTTTCGCTGATCACATCGCCGGCATTGTCGACGACGTAGGCGTCGTCGCCCTCACCGCCGGCCATCAAGTCTGCACCTTTTTTGCCATCCAAGCGGTTGTTGCCGGCATTACCGATCAAGTCGTTGTCCAAGGTGTTGCCGGTGGCGTTCAAATCCTCCGCGCCCATCAGTTTTATGTTTTCCACGTTGTTAAACAATGACTTCGTCAACGTCACCCAACTTTGTACGGTATCGGCATCTCCTCCGTCACGGGTTTCCCGGATACTGTCTTTGCTGTTATCGATGATATAGGTATCGTTGCCGTCATCCCCGCTGAGCTGATCGGCGCCGTTGCCGCCGTCCAGCGTGTTGTTGCCGCTGTTACCCTTCAATTTATCGTTGAAATGGCTGCCGATCAGGTTGTCGATGGCGCCTAAAGTATCCAGGCCGTGGCCACCGGTATTTTGCTGAGCGACGGAGGCTAAGGAGACATTGACCGCCTGGGCGGCATCCTCGTAGGTTACGGTATCGTTACCGGCATCGCCGATCAAAACATCATTGTCTGGGGTGCTGACCGGCAGCCGTCCGGCGTCGAACAACGTGGCAGCAACGGTCAGGGGTGTGCTAACGCTGGCGCCGGCCGTGTCGGTAGCCGTGATGACCAAGGCATAGTGGCCCCGGTCATCCCGTGCGGGGATGCCCGTAATGAGTCCCGTCGCGGAGTCGATCTGCATCCACGCCGGCAGAGGCTCACCATTGGCAAGTTTGACGCTAAAGCTGAGAACATCGGACAAATCGGCGTCACTGAAGCAGGGCAATCGCGCTATGTTCCCTTTTTTCCGAAGATGAGCTCTGAGCGACAACGGTCACTCAAACAAGCGCGGAGCTTTCGTCGGCGCAAACTGTCTTTGCTGGGTCCGATGTTATTGAACAGATTCAACGCCACGCGCCTGATTAATGCGAGATTTTCCGCTGAATGGTCTTTTCTGGCCCGGTTATCGTCTTCTCCGAACTGCACATCCAGCACCCAATGCTGCTGATTTTTGATGCTCCAATGCCGTCGCACACTCACAGCAAATCGTTCCAGATCGTTGAACGAACAGAGATAATACCGCGTCTCTACGGATGTTTTATCGCCAATGATTCGCGTCGATTCGACCCGTCCCACAGCGACTAGACCTTGCCATTCCGGCTTTTGTTCGAGCCAGTCGATCTGTGCGCTTAAACAGCAACGGCGAATTTCAATGCGT